>Ga0210003_1001101_pt1 | contig 24002 bp, 41 predicted proteins | sample LantaG_FD_182804 | JGI IMG/M metagenome (GOLD analysis project Ga0210003, IMG submission 182804) | Deep subsurface microbial communities from Baltic Sea to uncover new lineages of life (NeLLi) - Landsort_02402 metaG (SPAdes) (version 2) | ecosystem: Environmental > Aquatic > Marine > Oceanic >... | reverse complement strand
TTAACGTCACTCACCATGACTCTCTCCGCCATACCCGCACATCTACTTTTTCTGTCTGTGTTGGTTTTTGCTTGAATTCCCACCATTCAGAACCATCGTACTCATGCCTCTCAAGCCACCAATCATCACCGACCACTTTCAATTCCCTATCAACGCATTCACAACCGTAACCACTGTCATAAACTTCGTTGGCTTTGGCGGCGAACTCATCCCAGGTACACCAACCAAAGGTGTCCTCTTCCAATTCTCCATAAACAAAACACACATCATCTGGGGTTTTCCCGTGTTCCTGTAAGATGTTTATCGTTTCATCTAATAGGTTTTATGACAACGCTCCCTTTATCCTTCTCACATTCAAAGCCGCTTCGATCTGTTCAAAGCCGACACCGTAAAACTTCCAGATGTTGTAAGCGGTTTCGAGATCGATCGTGGGCAAGGTTCCTTCTTCGATGCTCTTCAATTCTTTTTCACTGATAGTCAAAACGCTTGCTACTTCTTCGATTGATTGTTTCAGCTCGATTCTTCTCGCCTCAAGCAATTGCCCAAAAATTATGGTTAAAGTGGTTGCCGCTTGTTTCTTTTTTGCCATGAATCACCTCATCCTGAAATGTGAATGAGGTGACGCTAACACTTTGTTGAGAAAAAATCTATACAGTTAGTACAGCTATTCAGGATTGAAAACCCACCTTCAGAATCAATTCAGCATATTCCTCGGAAGCATAATGATTGCCAGTCTGGTTGGCCTGATCTATCCAAGTCCATAGCGGTAGGCATGAGTGCTTTCTCCCGACTACTGAGAGGATGACTTCAGCCGTCCATGAGAAACGGTATGCCTGAACTCCCCGAACGTCCGTCCGACATAGCTCTGGGTTTGAAACAGCGTAGTGAGATCTGCAATAGAGTGGTCTCACTTCATACACCGAGCATCGGTTGTTTTTTAGAAACGGGCAAGGTTGCCCAAAGGTGTCCGAGAGTTTGGAAAGTCTTTCGCAAGCTTTGAAGTCAACCTCGATTTGGTTGGCGTGGCAATACCCCAAGATCAGCTCCGCTTCCTTTTTTGTGCAGTCCACATTCTGGTAACAACAATGGGAACACCCTTCCTCGCAACAGTGAAGATGTTTTGGGATCTCGTTGGTGATAACCCTGTCCATCAAAGTCATAACGTGGACCAGATTGTAAAGCGTGTTCTGTTCCTGGTTGAACTGCTTTTCAAAAGTATCCATCAGACCCATGAGCTTTTTTCTCACCTCATCTGAAGATGCATTGTAAAGCTTTGCGAATTTCGGAGTGACTTCCATCGTTGGTTTCCTTTTAGGATCACTTACACCTAGTGTAATCGTTTTTACTCACTCGGAGCATTTGGATAATTCATCCTAGAATCATTGGATAAAATTTATTTATCAAAATGATAAAAAGTGTTAAAAAATATTTTTAAGTGGTCTTTTTTTGTTTTAAGTCAGAAATCACAGCCAGAATCTTGTTGCTACATTTCACGCAAACATGCTTCAGAGAGGTTGTACCGCCGTAATAGACGGTGTACTCGACCCTCTCAATCCTCTCTGAAACGTTTTCGCTGGTGCCCAAACTAGGAATTTCAACGTCGCAGATGTCGCAAGTGATCCATTCTTTCTTGTGTGTTGCCATTTTTTGACTAAGCCCCCTTGGAATCATTGTAAGTTTCGGTTTTTTACCCTGCTATCACAAGAAAACCACCTAAATTCGCCTAAGCACCCTTGGAATTACACTGAGAATCGGAATTTGACTTGCTATCACAGTAAACCCCTTGAAATTGACTAAGCACCCTTGGAATCACTCTGAGAATCAGAATTCCACTGTGCGATAGATATATTGCATTTTTCACTTGACTTAGCAACCAGTTTTCAAGACAACAAAACAGGTCTGTGTAAAGGAGAGCGAACGATATGTATAGTTCTGGGAATTGTTTTTTGAATGTATTTATCCATGTTAAAACCCATGGTGGCCGTGCTGTATTTGGTTGGAAAAAAGGTCTCAGCTATGGTGGAAAAGTTCAAACCTGGGTTCATCATTGCATGTGGGAGAATGATGGTTTGCTAATTGATGTAACCCCTTTGGAAGAATCCTTAGATGAATGTGTATTTGAGCGAGACGATTCTGCTCGATTAACTGAATTAGATAATGGACAACTTCGTTCTTTACCACCTCGTTATGAAGCCTTAACTGAAGGTGTTGAGTTGGCTATTGAATATTTGCAACGAGCTGACTCTGCGCTATATGGCCAAAGAGACTTGCATAAAGAAAGATATTATTGCGATCGTGTTTCAAAGATATTGAAAGTTCCAGTTCATCCTTACGGTTATGTTGGTCTTTTGCAATGCGCACCATTTTCTTTTGAAGAATATTTTCGATTTTATCTTGAATATCCGTCGCTATGTTCTAAAGTTCACTTGTACTTGCGTGATCATAAATATCCTTTAACACGGGTTCAGGAATAACATCAGGAAGATCTGAAAGATCCATCCAGTGAGTTGGCTTGATTGTATACATGCCACCCTCGCACCAATATTCAAACCGATAATTTCCAAAATCTATGAAATAACACTTTGCTATTTCTATCTTCTTTCCATCGGTGACTAACCTAGATTTAGGGTTTTCCTCATATTCTTCTGGCCACAGAAAACAACTGATCGACTTCCATATGCATCTTTTCAAATGCTGTCCTGCATAATCTATTACCAGTTTACCCATTCTGACCTCCCTCTCTCTGTAACCGTCTTTTTAGGCTCCTGATGAGCTTTTCCAAATTATCCTTACTCAACATCGAAATGTGAGCTTCACGCTCACTCACGGTCAAAATCTCAGCCATACGTCTATAGGCTTGCTTTCTGGTCATTTGTCTTGAACGCCAGATGGGAACCATAGTCCTTGACGCATCTGTATATCTCGCTCGATTTAACCAACTCAGCATCTATGTTGCAGTAAGGACACTTAAGCATGTTTATTCCGGTTTGAGTTTCAAACACTTTTTGCAAGTCACTCGTGCCCATCTCTTTTCAAGTTGTGTCCAACCAGAAGACGAAACGGACTTACAGGCAGCGACTTCACGATAAATACCCAAAAGATGCTGACCCCCGAACGATGTTAATTGCCCAGATTCTTTGATTAGTTTGTGCGTAACTTGAACCTTTGACATATATATTCTCTTCCTATACTCACCTAACGTAGTCGCTCAAGCTCTTGGGCATGGTTGTTAGTATCGCTTCAAACTCCAACACTGGTTCTTCTGGAATATCTTCATAATCCAAACCAGTTTCATCCAATGCGAACCTTCTCCCATCTCGATAACACCTGTCGAAATTGTCGTTGGCAATATTCTTTAGACTTGGAGAGTCTTCAAAAATCTCCCTGAGAAAATGCTGTTGCTTTTTAATCGACACGTACCAACTGCGACTTGCTCTTTCTGGTTGATACATGGCTTTCAAAATATGCAGAATGAGTTCTGTTAAAACAGAACGAACACTTCGCTGATCCGACTTACCCATCTCTGCAAGAACCACGATGAGATTTGTTGCATCTATTTCATTTAACTTGTTTTCTTCCAATAAAGAGATCATTTTGTCTCGCCACAAGGCTTCATCTTCTTTGTAAGTTTGTTTCTGAATTAAATGTAAAAACTTATCAAAATCATCAGGATAAACTTCCCAATTACCAGAAGTAATCATATCTGATTCATGAGACAAAGCGTACTCAACCCACGGACCTTCGAGACATTTTTTTTCCAAATTGATCTTTAATGCTGTTGTGTCACCTGGCAACAAACCCAAAGGCTTCACTATATGTTTAAATATAAAAGGTGAATCTTGGTTTTTAGCAATCCAAGTATGTGTTCTATTATCGTCGTTTACATATTCAATCATTAACGGATTAAAACCAATTTCTACATCTTCAACGCAAAGCTCATCCTCTATCGTATAACGCATCTGACCCTTCATACCTTCTCCTTCAATACCTTCTGTAGCGCAGCTTCACGTTCAGCCGCACCAGCTTGGTAATCAGCAATATTCTTCTGTAGTTGTACTTGGGCAACATTGATAGCTTGAATCTTAGCGTCTACAGCTGGTTGATAGCTCTCCCCGAATATCTCTTCACTAACATCATAATTGTTCAGGTAGTTTATGCGTGCTTCCATGTTGCTAGCGTAAACGGTATCGTAGGGAGTATTAATGTAGTCAAAGAAGCTTTCTACAACCCTAGTTCTGTTTAATTCTTTCGGTAATTCCATTAGCGTATTCTCCTATGCACGAGACCTGCAAGTCTTACAACGTGTAACAATAAACGCATCACGGATCAATGCCTGTTTTTCATCTATGGATTCTATCGGAAGAAAAAATGCAAAACTTGAGGCCAACACATTTTTTTATTTTGCTGGAATTGAGCACGATGGATGGAAAACGGGGGAAATACCTAGGGAAATTCTTACCTATAGATCCATGTAACCTGCCCTTTTCTGAGGGGTAGCCAGAAAGAGTAATTTTGTCTGTGCGATAGATTTGATTAATAAATGTTAAAACTTTGACTGTTACGTTTAAGATCCTGTAAACATAGATAAGCATCAAAACTCTATCACACTGTACGAGAAAATGACTCATTGGTTGATTGGTTTTGATATTTTTTTAGATGTTTTTGCTTAGAATTAGTGCGAATCTGAAGAAGACTATGACGTGTTGGTAAGTTCTCGTGTCTCGATTGTATGTTTTGAGAAATGCTATGACATGCTGAAACCTGAGTGATCCTACGTTCACAACCCAAGCTCTTGTGTTGGCTCTCACTAGGCTTATTTGATTGTTACCGAATTGATACTTTCGGACTTTCTGTTTCATTCTGTTTCCTTGTCACTGTCAGTTAGAATCTTCATTTTGTTTCCTCTCCGGATCTATGGGATCTTGTCAGTGTGTGCGGATGTGACTCTTGGGGGATTTTTGAGGTTGTATCTCTCGATATTTTCATTAGCAATCTCTCTCGCCTTCACCCCACATTGTTTGTCGAGACGTTCAAAGAAGATTGCTGCGGCGTATTGCGCACCACAGTATTCCATACCCTCGTCGATTGCGGCCATCGCTATGCTTGCAAACCATGCATTGAGGAATGATGTGTCGTCACCACGCCATTCTTGTATAAGCGTGTTAACAGCTTCTACAATCTGCTTATCCTTAGTTTCTTGTGTTTTGATAATCTCCGGATCTGTTTTCATTCTGTTTCCTTTCTGTCTTTATTTTCATGCTTTTCCCAGCGAGCATCTGCTTTCTCATAGATCTTTCGTAGGCCGATGTAATGTTCAGGATGATCCAATGGGGAAGCTAGCTCCAAGGCTCTTCTCACCAGATCTCTGGCCTCATCTCGTTGGCTCTTGATGACTTCTATTTCCGCTCTGTGGTTTGCTACAAGGTTCTTTATTATTTCTGGTATCAATCCTGGTTTCATTGGTTCTCCGGATCTGGAATTTGCTGATGGCAAAAGTCCTTCACATCATATTCAGGATCATCTATCTCACCGTGATAGTTTTGAGTCTCAAAAAACGTCACTTCAAAAGTGCCAGCCATCTCAATGAAAGCTCCAACGGGATACTTTTCTAACTCAGGAAATGAAAGATTCTTTAGCAACGATTCAATACCCATTTCACTGAAATGATCCTCTGCAACTCCTATGAATGCTTTTTGCTTGTGCGAATACTGCAAACCGATTTCATGGGGTAACGTGACTATGCCTTCGTATTCATTCAAACCAATCTTGTTCACAATCGCAGAAAAATAGCATGAGTTCATTTGATTCTCCGGATCTATTCCAAGCTGAACGGTGACACGATGATTTCTGGCTCGATGAACACTGGTGCGGTCTTGCTTGTCTTTGGATCGACGCTCCGGATCTGGCTTGTCATTTAAACTGTCTTTGTATAGCTGCAAAGATTCCATCACGTTATCAAGTACGCCAATTTGCTCTTGTTTGTTGGGAGCTTTGGCTCTAAGAAGTGTGATGATCGTTACCACGCAATACTTGATTATTTCACCAACATTCATATCTCCGGTCAGATCTGCTTTGCCGTCTTCATGTTTGGTGATTGTTACCGATTTCATTGTTATCTTTCCTAATCTGGCTGGTAAGTATATAGACGTGTTGTAAAAGAAATATTATTTCTGGTGAAAAACTGTGCCAATGATTCACGGCTGGTGGCATTCACATTGTTACAAAAGATCGTTGTGGTGCCATTCAGTTCTTGTTTGTATCCCGTGATGCAATCCTTTTTTAAAAGGAACTGTGAATTGTCTGTTCTGATGCAAGAAACGAAACCGTCAATCTCTGTCAAACCAACTGTTGAAGGCATATTTGTGCTCCCTTGTTAAAATTCAAATGTGAAAATTTCTACAATTGCTTGTCCTGTTTTTTCGATGAGATCGCCTATTGGTTCAAAAAATAGTGCTAGGAACGTGATGAATCCTAGAAGAATCAAAAATGTGTACGCAATGATGTTGAGCTTACCTCTTGAGAATCGAAGACCCACACATGTGCCAAGACCGAAACCGAGCCACGCTGTGATGAAAATGGTTAAGGTCATTTCTTCTCCTTGCGGTCTTTACACTCTTTGTCATCCTCTTGATAAATAATCTTCTTTGCTACGTTGTCGTATCGACCAACCAGCGTCCATCCGTGTTTCGCTACTTCTTCACTGAGAGTGATGTCATGCTGTTTGAGCATTTCTGAGATGCATTCATAGGCGTTGTGGTAGTAACCCCATCGGAAGTTGACCAGGAACCTTTGGATGTTGATGTGCTTGTCATTGTATGCCTTACATTCTCTTAAACAAGTTACTATAGGAGCAACTTCTGTTGTATCTAATAGTTTGCATTTTTGCTCACAGTCACGAAATATTTTATACATATTTTCAAGTTCAATTTCCCTCTCCTTATCTTTTACATACTCTTTTTCTATTTTAGCTATCTTGTCTTTATACACAGCATCAGACACTTTATTGCCAAATAATACTTCACCTTGGTACACTTCTGGTTCTTCTTGGTCTGGTTCTGTTCCTTGTCCTATGGTGATCTTGATAATCTTCTGTGCGTCTTCGAGAGTCATGAGAGGTGTGGTTTCACTGTCTCTTTGGCACGGATCTATCCATGGTTTTTCTTCTAGTTGTTGAATCACTTCTGATTGCGCTTGTGGTTGTGGTTGGTCTGTTTTTTTAAACAATATGAGAATTAAAAGTGCGGTTGTTAATATGGTCATTGTGATTAGATACCAATTTCTCTTTATCATTTGACCACGATCTCCAACACTTGATCTTTGAAGTCTGAAACAGAGTTGCCGTTTTGAAACTCTTTGATGTTTCTTGAGTTGGTGTAAGTCATTGCGGATCTGAGGCCACCAGCTATCTGTTGGAGAACTTCTTTGACCGTTGTTGTTGGTTCAGAAGCAATGTGTGTTCCTTCAGGGGTTATGTAGCCTTGGAGCTTGTTTTGCTTGAGGTACGCTTGGATGGAAGCTGAACCTTGGTATTGCGTCGGATCGGCGGCTTCAATGGTGTTTCTGAAGAGTGCTCCTGTCATTGTGAAGGAAGCTCCTAACGCTATTGCTTTGGCGATATCTCCTGCGTGTCTGAAGCCACCGTCTGTGCAAAGAGTGGTTGTGGTGTGTTGTTTGTGATGTTGGATGGCTCTTGGCTGTGGGAAACCAACACCTGTGACCTTTCTTGTTGTGCAGACCAAACCTGGTCCGATGCCAAGCTTGATCGCATCGGCGAGGATGTACAGCGGTTTGCATTCTGGAAGGTACGGTCCAAAGTTTCCAACCATGAGCCAGATCTTTGGAGCTAAAGCTCGGATCTCTGTTGCGAAGTCGAGCACCTGTTGTTGCGCTCCGTGGGCAACGTCAATGCAGAAGTGCGTTTGACCAAGTGCGAGAAGAATTTTGAACCTTTCTAACTCTTGGTTTGAGACTCCGATGGAAGAAATATAAGGGCATTGAATGGATTCATGATGCTTTTTTGTGTCTTCCACGGGGAAAAATCTTGGATACGCTGCGATGGCTCCATTGTTGTGCATGTGTCTGCACATGTTTGCATTGGTAATTGAATCCATATTTGCAGCAATCACAGGTATTTCTAATGTTAAATCGTTGAGACTGACTGAGATATCTGTGTCTTTTCTTGAGTTTATCCTTGAAAAGCTTGGTACTATGTATAAGTTGTCAAAATCGCTCATGATTTCTCCTGTTGTTGGACAAGGGAGAATAGCATGAGAAATGACTTGAGTCCAGTTTTTTTGATTCAAAAAACCTGTATGCACTGTAAGATTTTTTGTGTTAAGGTTCTGCTTATCTTTTGTCGATAGAAAGTGGAGGTTTTATGGAAGAAGTTTTTAAAGGTGTGGTTGGTTCAAGATTGTACGGAACCGCTTCAAAGGAATCGGATTGTGACTATATTAGTATCGTTTTACCATCCCCAGAAGATATTTTGCTATTAAAACAACCAAAACCTGTACATAACATACAAGATAATATCGACACCGTAATTTTACCGTTTGAATGTTTATTGCGTGGTTTAGTGAAAGGTGTACCTAATTATTGGGAATTTGTGTTTGCCCACGCTAACGAAATGAAAAAAGCAAAAGGCTTGTATAGTGTAGCTGAATACCACGACAAGCTTCTTACAGTAGCTCTTCCAAATGCCTATATTGGAATGGCTATCAACGCATTTCAAAAGAAAGATTTTTATCACGCCGTAAGAGCGATTGATTCTATTTATATGTTGCGAGATATGGGTAGATTAGAATTTCCTTACAAAAATGCTGAAAGAATATTATATTTTAAACAAACATGTATAACTGATTCTGAACAGAATGAGATAAGAATGAAACTAGATTCCTTGCAAGCTTCAATTAATGAATCTCGGTTCGGTAGGTCTCAAGAGGATGCAATAAAAGTCAGAAATAAAATAATTAAAAGCGTGCATTCAAAAATTATTATAGGTGGTCTCGCACTGTTACCAAGCTGGTTGCCACCGAACTATTGAAGCATAGTCTTGACCATATAGGAATACGGGCTATGCCTCTCGTGTAATGAAAAGTAATAAATAAATTCGTTAAAGTCAATCACAACTCGGTTTCAACAACTTCAAAACTAGCCGCCACCGTATCAGTGTTTTCTACTTCACCAGAATCATTTGAATCTTCTAAAATAAAGGCTGATACGCCTAACGTAACACTCATCCAATGCGTAACAAAGTCTTCACTGACTAATCCCATGAATAGCCCCATATTAATAGCTATCTTGTTATCAACTACTTTTGTGAAGCCGGAAACTGTGCGACTATCGCTATCAGTATCACCATCGTTAAAAAGCTTACTTTGATACACTATTAATGAATAAAATGCAGTGCCGTCAGCGAATGTTATGATCTCTCCTCTTTGTAAATAACAATACTGAGCATAAACTTCCAAACCAGTCGCCAAACAGAACTCTTCAACAGAAAGTTGGTATTGTTTATTTACTAATTGAACAGGTGCCACTTCAGGTTCTTCCTCTTCTTGGATCACTGTCCATACACTGTCTCGACAATACTGAAACTTGCCGTCACTCTCGGTGAATATCAACTGACCATTGATAGCACTTTCACAAGCCGGAAGATCGCTCGCAGATGTGACACTGTAAGCTGGGACAACGCCTTTGGTTGTTGTTGAAGGTTCTTTTGCCGGATCTTCCTTCACGACTTCTTTTGTTGTTGAAGGTTCTTTTGCCGGATCTTCCTTCACGACTTCTTTTGGCTCAACGGTTGCTTCTTCAGCTGCCTGTCCACACGCTATCAAACCCAAAACACTTACCAAACCAAAAAGCTTAATCATGACCGTTCTCCTTCTATTTGTTACCCTAAAATCTATTTTCCTCTATATCTAGATCATCGGTATTCTTTCTAAAAAACATTAGATATATTTTTTAAGCTCCAAATTTTTTATCTAACCAATTGGTTTTATCTTCTTTGATCTTGAGTGTTTTTAAGACCAACACATCACCAATCCACTTCGCATCAGTTGAGATTGGGCGATCGCTCATCTCTTGGATTGCTTGCTCTTTGGTGATTTCTTTGCCGTTCAGTGTGTATCTCATGTTCTTCTCCTTCTTTATGTGTCTGTTTCTTTCTTCCATATCTAATTCATCGGGAGAATTTCAGAAAACTTTAGAAATATTTTTTGTTTTTTAGGATTTTTTTGATGGTTCAGAGTTGATTGGCCAATCCTTGAGCTTCCGATAATCAGCAATGAGAGCTAGCAGATTATTCCTATGCTTCTCAGGTATTTGCCGAAAAAGTAAAGAGTAGGTAATGAAGAATTCAAGATCAGAAAGTTCTCGATAATTTATACCACATTTCATGCAACAGGAAAGAAAGGGAACTCTGATCCATCAAAAAAATCCTAAAAAACAAAAAATATTTCTAAAGTTTTCTGAAATTCTCCCGATGAATTAGATATGGAAGAAAGAAACAGACACAAAAGGAGACACAGAAATGCCAAAATACTTCTTAAACGGTAAAGAAATAACTAAGGAACAAGCACTTAAAGAACTTAATGATCGTCCAATTCGCACTGAAGGAACGCTAAGAAACGGAAACCTATATTTAATAACTCTTAAGGTAGAAGAAGATAAGACCAATTATTTTGATAGGAAATTTGGAGCTTAGGTAGGTAATGAAGAATTCAAGATCAGAAAGTTCTCGATAATTTATACCACATTTCATGCAACAGGAAAGAAAGGGAACTCTGATCCATCAAAAAAATCCTAAAAAACAAAAAATATTTCTAAAGTTTTCTGAAATTCTCCCGATGAATTAGATATGGAAGAAAGAAACAGACACAAAAGGAGACACAGAAATGCCAAAATACTTCTTAAACGGTAAAGAAATAACTAAGGAACAAGCACTTAAAGAACTTAATGATCGTCCAATTCGCACTGAAGGAACGCTAAGAAACGGAAACCTATATTTAATAACTCTTAAGGTAGAAGAAGATAAGACCAATTATTTTGATAGGAAATTTGGAGCTTAGGTAGGTAATGAAGAATTCAAGATCAGAAAGTTCTCGATAATTTATACCACATTTCATGCTGCTATGTTTCTGCTGGCATACAAGTCCATGTATTCTGACTGACTTATCTCAGACCAGCGAGACAAGTCGATCGACTGTGGTTTGTACCTTCCGCCACCTGGTGTGTGCAATTCGATGTCTTTCCCAATGGAAGCTATGGTCTTTAAAGGCATGAGCGTAACATCCTCTCCAACTTTATTACCTTCAGTCTTGTCTTTGATGTAATATTTAACGATCATTTCCAAAGACCTTTCTCTTTGAGTTCTCGGCGACCTATTTTGCCGAGTAAGATACCTTGCAACAATAAATTGCTAGCCGTATCAAATAGTTTCGGATCTCCCTCTCCAAGAACTTCCAAAAGCCTTTCTTTTTCATGCAAATACACACGGGCAAAGTTAGGATCATACTGAACAATTGATCTTGTATTACTGATAAGATCAGCCAACTTGATGGTTTTGGCTTCTGAGCTTGCCATGGCTGTGTGCTTGAGATCGATATCTTTTCGTGTGCGACGGTTCCCATCAGAAGGCTTACTCACATCCGTGAGATCTTTAACAAGTGAGCAAACACGATCTCCAAACAAGGTCTGTATAGTGTCCGAATCAACTTCACAATCTTCCATGGTGTCGTGTAGATATGCAGCTGCAACCATTTCGTTGGTTGCATGTGGCCACACAATATAAGCAACTTCATTGCAGTGATTCCAGTATGGCTCTCCCGTGTACTTTCTCACTTGGTTCCTATGAGCGTATCTGGCAAAAACCGCCGCTTGGATAATGATGTTTTTATTTATTTCCATGCGACCTTAACTTCTGTCTTTGGATAACACTGAGGACAAAGCTTTGGAATAATAGATTGTTTCTTTGGCATTGTGAAACCACATATGGAACACTTCACGCATGGGATTTTTTCTTTTTTTTCTTTTAAAGCCACATCACACCTCGACATCCAAAGTTTCCTCTTCATCCATATCTTCATCTGGCATTGGTTGAACATTACCCTTGGGAGCGCCAAGCACGATATCCAAGCTCTTGAGCCTGTCGAGCTTGTCTCGCATGATTTTCTTTGCTTCTTCGTTCTCTGACTTCGAGTGCATGAGTTCGAGCACGTTCAGGAGTCTTCTTCGGCTTTCCGGATCCGAAAGGGTTTCATTCACCCTGTGCCCGTATTTGCCAGTCACCTGTTGCCTGATGGCCTTCAGGCGTTCGGGAAGCGAGTTCTCGTTGTTGTCTCCAAGCTTCCTTCCGACGTACCTGAGAGTTCTATCTGTTTCGATTGAGGCATTGTTCTTGAGGATGGTGTTGAGAAGTTTCACCTGCGAGTCGGTGTCCTTCGTTGTCCTGCCGTCTTTCAATTCCTTCTTGAAATTTATCATGAGCCTTTCAACCTGAATGGCTGTGAGGAATTGGTAAGTGTCGAGCGGATCAACGTAGTCCTGTTCCTTCAGTGACTTTTGAATCTTGTTCATCATCACTGTTGGATATCTGAGCGCAAACACTTCTTTTTCAGACTCGATGAAGTTGTACAAGTAGGCCGTGATCGTTGGGAGTGCGTACTCCAACATCTCGCCTTCTGCGTGAATTTGCTGTGCAATATCTGGAACCTTAGCTCCCACGACTAGAAGCTCTTGGATTTTTGGAAAACAGTTTAACGACCGGATCTTTTTTGCTTTTGAGCGAGTCATACTCTCTTGGTATTTCGCATATTTGCTTTCTTTGTTTTCCGAATCCATAGCCTTCCTTTGCTCATTCAAAACCAAACGTGTCTTTTTCTTCAGTTATTTCTTCAAAGTCTCCAACCATGAACTCAGATTCATCAACGGTTGATTGAATTTTTGGCTGGCCTTTTGGTGGTGTCGGCTTCTCTTCCATGAAGTCCGACTCATCAAACACTGGAATTTGCACCTTGCCATCAGCTGTGATCGAGTTCTTGCTTTGCAGTGTCGTTGCCTTTGGCGTGAACGATTGCTTTGTTGTCTGAGCTTTCTTTTTCTTCTGGGAGATCGATCCATCATTCAGACAATGAACGTTGTAAAGATGTGGAGTCTCGGCTTTGCCTAAGAGTGGCAAGATATCGTTGAGCTTTGCCTTGTTGTCTACATAGTCGGCGATTTGCGAAAGAGAGATACCATCAACCCTGATCCAGTCGTTCAGAGGCAAGTGATCCTTGGAATGATAGATGTAAAGGCCGGATCTAGGTGTTGTCGATTGGTAAGAGTTCTTCTCCATCTTCTGAAAGATCTTTCCCCAAGCGTCTAAGAGTGCTTCGCACAACTCCCTAATGCGGCGATGCTCAATTGGCTGATCGAGTTCATGCTCAATTTCTTCAATTTCATTGTGCAGTTGTCTGCATAAAACATAAACATCAGCTATCGTGGCTCCTGGAATTCTTTCTTGCCACTGCTTGAATATTTCTTTGTAAGTGTTTTCAATGAGTTTTGAATTGGATTTATCCCAAGCTTCTTGAAATTTTGGATTTGAGATATCCCATGCTGTTTGTGTCACCACCAAAACTCCTAACAAAAATACATCACCACCTGTGGTTGTATCAAAAATACTTACAGGTTGCAAGAATTTGTTAGATTCGGTTGGATTTCTAAGTCAAAATGCTATTCAGAATATCAAGCGTGCGCTTATCAACATCCATTTGAACCTCGTAGTCATCAAATGGGATTCTGTTTCGGACTGTGACTGTTGGATAGTGAGAAGTAATCTTGTAAGAAGATAGCAAGGCATAAAGCTTTGTCTCGCTTGTTTTCTTCAAATATTCCCTCTCCGAATCGGTTGAAGCACGATACAATCCCCTAGCGATGTTCTCGTCGTTAGTCTTCACGACCGAGTTCATGATCTGAACTAGCACATGCATCTTATAGATCCAAAGGCATTTCTTCAGTTAAAATCTGCTTTTTGGATTTGTTATCCTCTTCTTGCACTTTCACTTCGCCTTCATCTTTTACTTCAATCGTCACAGTCACTTTCTTCTCTTCCGTCATCATAATCTTCTCCTTGAGGTTCGCCGTACAAATCAATCTTTTGAAACATTTCAAACTGTTCTATCGTGTTAACGTGGATCAGGTTCACATTGTTGATCTTAATAACCCGAATGGCATCCATCGAAAGTCCGTCCATGGTCCAGTGTTTGTGTCTGCATATTGAAACCTATGCCAAACCATAACACGGTTGCCATTCGACTCGACGTTCTGACTCTCAATAATCACATCCTTCTTGATCCACTTCACCGCACCCACATAAGGCAAATACTCTTGAAAAATTTCACTCACGAGATCTCTCCAACACTGTTTGATAATTCTTCATCACCTGTTGAGTTGAGAGTATCATATTGAAGCGTTCTCTGGTCATACCAATCGTTTGCTCCACGACCTTGTACATGTTCTCACGACTTGCGAAACGTGGCGTCCAACGGATTAAAATATCTTTTATCTTCAATTCTGGCACGCCTGGTTTTTTGTTTGGATCTTCGGAGTGAGAATGTTTTGCCACAAGCTCTTGCAAGTCTTCGGCAAAAGCTCTCATCATTGGGCCGTCTTTTTTTTTTGCTTCCAATGAAACTGCGACTTGTTGTTTTCCGAACTCAAGCTCCACATCGAGACCTTCTGTGGAAACTCCTGGTATATCCGCATCAATCAAAGGTGTTGTTGTCGCTTGCACCTGAGACCTGAGAGAAGGTTGAGGTTGAGTGCCAACCCATGCCGGATCTAACGCAGGTAATGGTACAGGAGCCGCAACGTGTGGCATTCCGAAAGATGGTTTCACATATGGTTGTGGCTTCGGACTTAATGCGGCAAGCACTTCTTGCGCTTGATTCAAGGCTTCAATCCCCAACCAACCAGTTGTACCACCGTTCTCATCACTGAACTTCACAAAAGCCTTCCCTTGCGCTTTTGTGTAATCACACTGACCTTCTTTAATCTTGACCATGATTTCCATAGCTATGAATCCTTTTGAATCAAATTTATCTTAAAACAGCTGAGTTCGATTTCTCGATAAACTCTCTGGCTGAGTCAGCCATCACATCAATCGACTGAGCCGCTGATCTTCTGTTAGCAATCGCATCTAATCCAATAATCGCAAGGCTCATCTTCTCTTTATCCAGTTCATTCATTGGAATAAATTGAACATCGCCATACTCAACTGGCCTCACAAATTCATGAAGAGGTACTTGTTTTACCTTATCTCCATGCCCATAAAGCATGTTGCCGTTCCATACCCTGAGAGCCACGATGTAATTGTAACCACCCTTCACGGTTTGCGCTCTGAACACATCACCGGATCTGATATCAAAGTGCCCATTCGGATCTGCATAAAGCAATGGTCCTTGACTCCGAAACACTTCCAACATCTCTTTATCGGATAACTGATAATTTTCATCAGCTCTTAATAAGTCTTCAACGCTCTTTATCACTTTCTTACCTCGCCGATTTTCGGACAAGCAATCTCAAAAATTCAGGAGCCGTCTCCTGCTTTGCATCTTTTGTTATCACCAAATCACCTAGATATGTTCCAGGTTCAATCAAGTGTGTTGGTTCAAACCGATATGTGCATAAACCATTGACGATATCTGTGATAACACAAGACGTGCTCGACGCATTAACAGGAGCCGATCCCACTGAAGACCTCACAAATAAATCAACCGTTGAATCGGTTAAGTCAATTGGATTCAAATCTGAGTCCACGCACTCGAACTCGAACAACGGTCCGGCTTCACCTTCCACAAGATACACTTCAAAATCGATATTTTTCATTCCAAACCTCGCACGTCTCTTGCAAATATGATGAAACTTAACCGTCGTTGTCATCTAACAGTCACCCGCAATTAGTTCTAAATTCTCAAGACCGTAAACAACTTGATTTTTATTCACATCAAAAGCAACGATCTTGAGGTTCCAGACTTGCTCCATAAGAGCTATTTTGTCTTCCATTACCATGGACGCATCGTTTGCCGCATCGAACTCTGCACAAATATTTGTGAGCGCCGAAGAGTCTGTGGTTCCGTCTTTCATCATCGTTTTTGCTTTTTCAATAGCCGCCGCCACAACTTCATCCTGACCCAAGTGCAACTGAAAAGTCTTGCGCACTTGTTTCATTGTGTTGTTGTCGTTTGATTTTTCTAACTCTTCAGGAGTCATCTGAGCTTTGAATTCATGGCGACACTTCTCTCGAAGGTCTTCAACAGTTGAGGTCTTTGCCGCTTCAAGAACTTCTGCACAGTTGTCATTGGTGAACACGTTCTCGGTGGCAAGCTCCAAAGCTTTGCTCCAACCGATATCCTTCACCGTGTCCACAACCTCTTCATACTTCGCTGGCACCAATTGACCCTTCAGAGTCGTGTTGAAGTATTCAGAAATCTGTCTGAGGTTGTAAGCCTTCCTTCGGCCCATCTGAAATTCAGTTTGTGCCCAATCAGCAAACTTTTTGTATCCCCATTGTTTGTAAAGCTTATCTTTGTGAACCTGATCAACTAGCGTGGAAAGCTCGAAAAAAGACTCGGAGATGTTCTTACCAAGTTCAGCTATGCGCTCCCGAACCTTGCGAGCGTTAGGTGATTCAATGCCAACATTTGGCACTTCAAAATCTTCCTCTGTGTCCATCAACTCAAGCTCTTCTCCGTCCTTATCTAAAACTTCCACGCTCATGCTTACTCTCCTAATCAGGCTACGCCTAAATCATCTGAATGGGTTGAATTCTCTTTATCACTGTACGATTTTTGTAACAGTTGTACATTTAAGCATCGAACCTCGGTAAACGCAAGTTGGCGGTCAGTAGCCCTTCGGTTCATGACCTTGCCCTGCACAAACACCATGTCGCCGTGTTGTAGATTATTCACACAATAATCCGCAAGCATGTCGTAAACATTGCATCTGATCCAAGACTTGTTCCCATGTTCGACCATGTTCAGAGTGAAAGAACACACCCTGTCTCCATTTTGAGTCGTACCTTCTTTATAATTATCAACAGTTCCCGAACCAATAAAGATATTATTGTAGGCCATAAATCTAAAAATCCTTTTGTTAAATCAAACAATCAACTTGTAGAATTCATTATAAGAATATTTGTGGGTTTTTCAAATGCGGAAGGTTTTTCTTGAAAAGGTTCATACTTTATCCGATAAGATAGAAAAGGAGATTGATGATGAACATCCTACTTGAAATGGCCTACAGCCGAAACAACTTCAAAAACAAAGTCCAAGAGTATGCGGTTGGTGCATTTTATGAGTTCTTAATCGCTGAATACTTTAAGAAAAACAATCAAACTAAATGGGTTGACCACAAAACAACTGAGGTTGAGAGACTTCTAAGTCAAATGCAAACCCTTCAATTTTATACAACAAAAGGCAACTTCGATAAAAAGAAGGCCGCTCTCGAAGTGATAAGTGACTTGGAATCAAAGTCTTCTCATTTCTTCTCGGTGGCAACAAACACCTACGAGAAGTATTTCAAAGAAAAACCAAAGAAGAAATTTTCAGAATCCGACAAACAAAAACTAACTGAAGACTTCATCGGTAATCTAAAAGAAATTGTTTCAGGCTGGCTTAACTTTTGATCTCTTTTTTACAGGCTTTTTTAGTTTTGGTGGAGCATCAGCCGTTAGCTCGTTGTCAATTCTCTCAAACAATTCTTTCTGTCGCTTGTTAAATGTTCCTTCAAACCTGTCACAGCAATAAGCCTTCATGACTAGCGCAACAGCTAGTGCATCAAACTCATCATTGTTGGCTGGGTTTGTGAAGCCTTGGCTTCGCAAGAACTTCTCCACCAGATCCTTTTTCTTTACCTTGTCATTTTTGCTTCCAGCTTCGTTCACCAAAAGGAAAGCTCGGACCGTCGAGGATGGAATAGGAATCACAGGAGTGCCAAAGTTCAAATACACTTGAGCTTTTACAAGTCCTGCAAGTTCTGCTTGCTTGGTTAAGAAGTGACCTGCAAAGGCATAGTTCTCAATCGCAACATACACATCGTGATCGGTATGAAACTTTTTGATAAACGAGATGATGCCTTTGGTGATGCTTATGTTTCTTCTCACATGATCGTGAGCGGTTGGGTTTTTCAAATCAAACCCAATGGAGAATGTTTGCACTGGCTCAACATCAGAATCAATGACCGCAATTCCTGCATTGCGCAAGCTGAGATCTAATCCAACAATCAATTTGCTCATTTATAAATCCTTTTAATCTTCTGCTTTCATAAATACTTTAGGCATCAAATCTTTTTTTCTCTGCATAATATCTTCAATCTCTTTCAAATCAACCGGATCTAAATCCTTGTAGTTGCACTTCGCCATCTCTGTTGGACCTCGAATCTCACTAGGATAACGTAGCGGATGGAACTCAAGAAGCTCAACACTTTCACCAAAGTAAAAAGGCTTGTTACCCTTCTTAGTGAAGAACTGACTGACACTTCCTAATGAGCGCAAAGGAAAGGTTTGGGATTTGTGATAACCAGGCCACTGAGAGGTTTTAGATGTGCCGTAAAGTATAGCTTCTTGACCGCTTTTCGGGATTAGCAACACCGCATCTTGAGACACATTGTTCTCATCTTCCGAACCGAAATTCTCGCCTAGCTCCTTGATGTGATCAAAGAATTCAGGATTGTCTCTCGTGTTCACAACAAAGAAAGAATGCTCACCAACTTCCCTTTGATGCTCTGTGCCAAGGTTCTCAATCCAAGAACCCTTCACCGAAGTCACGCCGTAACCCTTGGAACGCAACTCATACAAAAGCTTCTGGTTCCGTTGTTGGTTTTCTGGCTTCGTAAACTCTGACCTGTAAGCTGTGATGATTGCTGAGTCATGCTCTCGCATGTGTTGCTCAAGCCTCGATAGTCCTGATTCACCAAAGTATCTTTTCATATGTTCCCCTATCTATTTCACTCTAATATCTCTATCGACACATTAGCAGAAACCTTTAGGACTTTCTTTTTCTAACTGAAACATTGACTTGCAACCACACATTTGTTTGCCCTCTCGCAATCAGAAGATGAACACATGCCAACAGGAGCAACGCCTGATTCAAAAGCCTTCTTTAAAGCCAAGCCTTTGTTCGCAATGTGCGCTCCATAAGCTGGTGAATAGGAAACCTCATGCACCAAATCGGAACTTGTCTCTTTATTAAAATACCAAATTAGCCAGTTCTTCAAGCCTAAAATGTGCATGTAAAGCTGGATCTGTGCGTAGTGAGAGTCGATTGGTTGCTTCAAAACTGTCTTGTAGAAGTAGTTTGCAACCGTCTTGCACTCCAAACCAAAGAGCTTGCCTTCCCACTCAAGGAACCCATCAGGATGGCCTTCGATGCCATATTCCTCATTCCGCACATGCTCTTCAAGATAGATGAAATCCTTGTGCCCACAGCTGTAACAATGGTTGGGTTTGGGATGCCTTGGCCTCGGATCTATGCCTTCAGCCTGACACTTTGCGCACTGCCAGCGACCTAACAACACACCAATGTTTCCCACCACAGTATCCCGCATCGCCGCCTCAAACGCTCTTCCAACCATGAAAGTTTTCTTCTGCTTTGCGTTCCATACTTTGTGACGGATCACATTATGCTTCCAACAAAGAAACTCTTCCCTTGGACACACATCTAAGATTGTACTCGCTCGCAAAAACGAACCTTTCACTGGTGGTAAGACTGTTTCTTCATTGTGCATGTGACTATCAACAAGAGAAAGGAAACTACCTTTTCTTGTGAGTTTTTGAATGAATTGTTCTTTATTCATCTATTGCCCTTCGATAAGGCTTTCGAGTCGATTAACTTTCCCCTGAAGTAGTTGAATTTCCGCTTGAACTTCCATCATATCATCATCAAAAGTCTTGATGAATTGTAGAAACATAACAAGACAAAACAAAATTACTACGAAAAAAATTCCATCGACTACGAATTTTAACATTTTTATTCTCCTGAATTTACTGCCACTTCAACACAGTTATACATCTCTCTTAAAACATAAAAGTTTTTTGTTAAATCAGCCATGACTTTTCTGTTTTTCTCATTAACAGGATAAATATCACATCTCAATTCGCTAATATAACTATCTAATTCCATTGCTTGAGCTGTTAACATGCTGCCATATACCGCATCAGACACCACAGCCCTGATCTCTTCAAACGGATTTGATGGATCATCGTATAAATCATCTTCATTCTCTTCTGATTCATCTTCAGAATCCTCTTCTAATCCACCCTCATCTTCTTCTTTCTTTTCTTCTTCAATTTCATCCTCTTCAATTTCTTCTTCAACCTCAACCTCAACTTCCTCTTCATCTTCCGGTTCGTCTTCAGAAAAAGTCATTGCCAATCCCAAAAGCCTCTTCACTGCCAAACCAGTTTGCATCAGCTGATCACAAGCTTCACCGACTTCTAACTTCAATTCCAAATTATCAAAATCATTTATGTACGAAATTGAAGTCTTCTTTAATTCTTTATATCCGTTTACCAACTGATCAATTAGCTTCAATAACTCTGTTTTATCTTTTTGCTTTGACATCGAAATCCCCAATCACTTTGTTAAGAAATAATCTAATAATCTTCTTTTAGTTAACAAATCTTCTTTCATGCTTGAAAAGTATTTCATTCCGAATTCTTTCACCGAATCAAACTCTTCATCGAAGAACTTTACCTTCTTGTCTTCTGTTTGCTCGATACATCCGAAGTGTTGGCACATCTTCATTATGGCTTGCAGTTCCAAGAACTCACCAGCCTTAACGCCCGCATTCGCATCATTCGACAACGCCATTTGAAACGTACCTTGCCTGTACGGAATCGCCACCTTGTTCTTCTCAACCCTGAAGTAATAATCCCGATACTTCGGAACTTTTCTTTGTGAATCTGCATATTCAACCTTGCCAGGCGATGTTTCAACAACAACTGATGCATAAAATCTTTGTGCAACCCCACCCGGATACGTTTTGTTTCCCTTGTTGATATCAACCTTCACATGATTCAAAAACAAACACGTTGGCACGTTTTCATCTTCTTGCCTCTGTTTGTTGAACAAAGATTGAATTTTTCTCAATAGCTTTGAATTGTTCTTCGCCGCAAGTGTGCCATATGTCGCTTCATCGAACGTTTGATCAAACATCTCTTCTGGGAGCAAAGCATCAATCGAATCGACCACAATCAGATCAACTTGGTTTGAACCAAGTGACGTAAGTATGAGTTCACAAGCCTCTTCTTGATTCTTAGGTTGTGCTAGCAACAAAGCATCACAGTCTACGCCGCACGACTGTGCCCACTCGTTGGTGTGCGCTCCTTCCACATCAATCCATAAACACACGTTTGGTACCTTGTGTTCAGGCTCCATTTTCTCAAAGAGATATTGATTGGTGAACCTTGAACGCCTCTGCGCATCTGCAACCATTGCATAAGCTAATCTTGACTTGCATGAGCTTGGCTCACCTGCGAGCAGATTCACTCTGCCCTTTGGCCACCCACCACCCAATGCCCAATCGACTTGTAACAAGCCCGATGAGATTCTTTGAATTGGTTTGGCTTTGTAGTCTGAAGCTGTGGTGACTGAGTTGACTCCACACTTCGCTTTTATCTGTTTAACAAGCTCGGCCAGATCTTTCGATGGCACTTGCTTGACCTTCTTTTCTTTCTTCTGAAAAGCCATTAGAACGCCTCTTCAAATGCATCAATTTCTTTTTGAGCCTCAACCGGATCTTGCAGAACAAAGAACGAATAGTCCTTGCGTCTCGCAAGATGAACAAGTTGTCGCATCTCGATTTCTGTGAACTGTTTTACTTTCAAGACTTCGATTGCTTTCATGTAATCAAGGAGCTTGCCCTCTGAAGCCTTCTGAAGCTCTTTGTTGAGAAGCTGTTTGGTTCTCGGTGAAGCTGGTCTGCTAGCTTCCAGATCAGTTAACTGAAGCGACAAGGCTTGGTTCTCATCGAGCATGATGTTTATCCGATCGAGAGTTTCGATGTAGCCCTCAATTTGTTGCTCGACTTCCGTTCTTAATTTGTTCCACGTTTCATTCTTCTTAGAAGGATCACAATACTCATCAGCTCCAATTGAGAACTTGAGTGATTCATAGTTTCCTAGATTCTTTGTCACCGTGAGAGAGAACGTCACCTTGCTTGCGTTGCTTGGCACCGTGACCGGATCTCTTATCTCTTTGACCGTATCTGAAGATTGTTCTTTACCTGACACTGAATAGGTTGATGAATGTGTTGTCATGCTATTTCTTACAACATCCATACTATCCGCTACAACGTCGTTCATTACTTTCATTTGTCCATTGATCATTTTCTCAATCAACTCTTCTGACATTAGCTCTACAGAATTTTCACCAGCCGCTTTCAATTCTTCTAATGAAATAACCTTTGGTGTTGGTGGTACCAACTCTGAAACGATTGGCTCACCCAACTTCTCTGAAACAATTTCAATCTCTTTTTTTTGCCGTCTTGTTGCCATTTTGACCTCCAAAAAATCGTGCAGATAATTGCATACTATCTGCTTAATCTAAATGCTTAATCTAAAATCTAACTCACTCAATAATTTCCCAGCCAAGACTTTTGTATAACCTTTTGCGTTTATAGAACTGTGCTCTCGGACGCTGCAAATTAAAATCAACATAATCAGCAACCACTGGTTGAGGCTTGCCTGGATGAGATCTGCAAACACGCCCAATACTCTGTTCCGGATCGCTGACCGGAGAGGATAGCGCCAAATAGTCTCTTTCGGGCAGATCGATACCTTCTTTAGCTAGTTGATATGTTGCATAAACAATATCGCACGCACCAGCTTCTAAGAGTTCATTTTTCTTTTTTCCGCCGATATAAAATCCATGCGTCGGCTTTATCACGCCTTCTTTTTCACAGTACCAATCAACCAAGATTGGGAGATTATTCAAAATCTTTAACCGCTCCGATAACACCAAAGGCTTTCTTTTCTTCTGATACGCCCGAAATAAATCGTATGCTATCCTTGCGGTTCTCTCTTTATTATCTGCAAGCACGTTTAAAAGTTGTGGCTTTTCTAAATGATCCAAAGGATATTCTGGTGAGAAGTGAGTATCCCTCACCCAAATTTTTGGATTGACTCTGGCTGTATTGTCAGAAGAATGAACCACGTCACCAATGAGAAAACGAAACACGTCTTCGCATCCATCGGCTCTTCGCATAGTGCCCGACACGCCAAGCACATACCTTGCGTGGAAGTTTGGAATCACCGAAGCAAAAGTTGGAGCACCAGTCACATGCACTTCATCAACAACAACAATGCCAAAGTTCTTGTAAAACTCTGGTTCTAACTTTGCTGAAGCTGAATACAATGTTTGCATAACCGCAATGACAATATCTTTATCTTTCCAATCACGCTTGCCGCCACCAACGATGCCCACCGTTAAACCTGGAAAAAATTGCTTGATTGAATCTTTCCATTGATCGGCTAATGCCATTCGATGTACAAACACAATCGTTCTTAAACCGATCTCGCGACAAATAGCTGTACTTGTTAGACTTTTTCCAAAGGCGGTCCAAGCCTCAAGCAAGCCACCAAAGAATCCATGCTGTGCAACTTGTTCACGCATTGCTGAAAGGATATCGCTGTAAGCCTTCTCTTGATGTGGTCTTAATTTGAAATCACTATCAGTGATGCTCATCTTTGGATAAGTCTGTGGCAAACAGTCTTCGAGCTTATACTCTGGACAAATTTCTTGACCATGCTTCAGCAAAAATGAACGTGGCACACCGATCCACTCTTCATTCAGAACATACAACCGAATTGGATCAGGATCGGAAAACGAACTCGTGTTGCGAGGAATGATCGTCAATTTGTTTTTGAAAAGATACTCTTTGACCGGATCAAGCTCTGAACGCTTGAACCAGCATAAGCCTTTTACCATTGCACGCATTTGAGGCTATCCTTCTAATTTAAT
>Ga0210003_1001099_pt1 | contig 24032 bp, 9 predicted proteins | sample LantaG_FD_182804 | JGI IMG/M metagenome (GOLD analysis project Ga0210003, IMG submission 182804) | Deep subsurface microbial communities from Baltic Sea to uncover new lineages of life (NeLLi) - Landsort_02402 metaG (SPAdes) (version 2) | ecosystem: Environmental > Aquatic > Marine > Oceanic >... | reverse complement strand
TCTGTGAATACGGCCGCTTTCTTAAAAAGATTTGACATAATTAATTTTTCCAGTATTCAACCTCTATTATACACAATAAGGGCAGGCAAAGCAAGACATTTGGACGCCTTGTTTGCCCAAAATAAAATTATTCAGTATAAGTGCTAAATTCTTTAGATACTTGTGTACCTAATCCGTTATAGTCTTTCATCTGACGAGAGAAAGAAGGATTAAGACCATTCATTTCTAAGATATCATCTCTGATATTCTGACTGCGTTTTTCAGCATTAAGAACTCTACAGAAACTGTTAGTGATTGCCGCAGTATAATATGCGAAAGGGTTAGCAGACTTTGCTTCGTTGAATCGTAAGCCTACGTATGTCAACTGTAAGATCGCACTCTGTCTCATCTCATCATTATATGTGTAACCACGCCAGTTGAACTTCATAGCATATTTTTCACATAGCATGATGTACATACGTGCTAGTTTATCTGTAACATTACCGTGCTTAGTATTAAACTCACCCGTCTTCAATCCGCCTTTCCAATGAGATTTGCCAATTAAATGTAAAGTCATTGTGTCAGCATCTAAACGATAATGTTGAAATGGTGGAAAGTTTACTTTAGAATGAACCATGTCATCCACTAATGCTTTTGTTTTTTTATCTTCTAAATCAGCAAATGAATCTTCAGATGACTCCTCATCATCAAAATCAATGATGTCTACTGCTTTCTTTTTCTTAACAACTTTACGAGGTTGTTTTTGAGACATTGGAATATGGTCCCAAGTCATTACCCGAAATATTAAATTATCTGTTTCAATTGTTTCTGGGTTAATTTTACGTTGACCAGTTAATCCTTGCTCTGCTGATAGTCTTAATGCTTTTGCCTCTTTAGCAAGAACTATGGCCTCTGGTGTTAAAGTGTATGCTAAACTTTTTTCTAAACCAGAATCAGCCATATCAATAATACCATCATATTGATGATATTCTTTTTTAGAGAAAGCACAATAAGACGTTTTGCTTTTATGTATTTCTTTTAAGATATCTTTATTGTTTAAGTAATTTACTGGTTTTTTATGGGTAATTGGCAATGGGGGCTCCTTTAATTTTAATAATAATGTAGTATCGTTAACAATATTATATTATATTTGCGTTGAATACGCAAGTATTACGGGTAAAATATAGACGGTTTTTGTTATGATAAATATACAAGTAAGAGTATTTATACGAATAAAATATTCTGTAAAAAAGGAATAAAATAATGCCTACAGATACACCAACAGCCTTAGATGAGACTCAGAGTGAAAACAATATTGCCGCTCCGGATGTAGCCGCCGAAGACGCAGCCGCTTCCGCCTCGAAAGATTGGAGAGTCAGACTTGCATTAGCACCAGGCTCTAAGTATCTTTATAACTCTGATACGCCAGGAATCCTTGCTCCGTTAGTAGATACGGACGGTGTTGTATTCCCATATACTCCTGCAATCAATGTTGCTTATCAAGCCGAGTACGATCAGCAATCATTAACACATACTAACTATCAGGTTAACTCTTATAAATCAAGTATGATTGGTTCTATAACATTAACGTGCGATTTTACTTGCCAAGATACCAAAGAAGCAAACTATCTATTAGCATGTATTCACTTTTTTAGATCAATGACTAAGATGTTTTATGGTCAAGATGAAAATCCGAAAGGCGGAACTCCGCCACCACTCTCATATTTGTATGGTTTAGGACAATTTCAATTTGACAAAAATCCATTAGCCATCACAACGTTTACTTACAGTTTACCAACCGATGTAGATTATATCCTATCAACTAATACAGCAGACAATGCAGAGGTCAAACCAAAAACGACTTTTGGCGATTTCAATAGGGGTGGTCTTATTGGTGGACAATTAAAGCCTGGTGGAGCTTCGCCATTTCCTAACTTTAGATATGATAATGACATAACACAAACATATGTTCCTACGAAGATGTCAATCACAATTGCATGTATTCCAATTATTAGTAGAAGCAAAATTGCTAACGACTTTAGTCTTAAAGAGTATGCAAGTGGTAACTTATTATTGAACGGCGGAGGATTTTGGTAATGGCAGAAATATACCCAGCATCTAGTCCATACGCTAATACGAAACTTTTTGGCGGCACATTTTTAGATGTATTAAATTATAGACCTATTCCTAAAAATTCATCAGATTCGTTATTTACGATCACAACACAGTATGAGTATAGACCAGATTTATTAGCACAGGATTTATATTCTAATTCAAAATTATGGTGGGTGTTTGCGGCCAGAAACCCAAATGTATTAGGACCTGATCCGTATTTTAATTTCAAAACGGGAGTTAAAATTTATATCCCCTTACAGTCACAGTTAGTTGCAACACTTGGAGTATAACTAGTGACAGAACATACCTTTGTAGGACCCATTCAAGCCTCTCCTGAGGATGATGCGACTAGTGAAAATACAACCACACCAGAAGTTGCTGTAAACACGACAGAAGTTGCCGCCACAGACCCCCTTTCTAATCCGTTAAGTGAACTTCCATCTTATACTTATAATGCTACATTATACATGGCAACATCAGCTGGTTATAATGCCTGGAACGAGAGTAACAAACAAACGGTTGACCTAGAACAAGTTAAAATCATAGCACAATCTGGTGGTATTGCTAAATCAGAGACGAGAGCAGAAGGGTTTAAGTTAGATTATTTTATTGATAATATAAAAGTAAGTTCTGTTATATCTCCGAAAAGAAGTAATACTGCAATAAAAACAACTGAAATCAAATTTAATATCACTGAACAATACGGGTTTTCTTTTATTTCTAATCTACAAAGGGCAGGTCTTGCTATTAATGCTGACAATCCTAATCCAGCTAGACAACTCTACTTCCTACGATTGGGATTTTTAGGATATAATGAAAACGGTGAACCAGCAAATATATCTGAAAAGACAAGTGACATTATATATGCCCTTCAGATTACAGAAATTAAATTTAAGATAACAGGAGGCTCAGTAGTTTATAATATTTCATCTGTTATTCGGTCTCAAGAGGCGTCAGGATCAAAAAGAGGTCGGCTTGAAAGTGATGCACAGTTTACTGGATCAACGGTTAAAGAGTTATTAGTTAGTTCTGGTTCTTCTTTGCTGAATAGACTTAACACATCGCAGACAGAGCAAAAAGATGCAGAAGCAAGAAGTATACCCAACACATACGCCATGGTAATAGCCGATGAGATTGCAGATACGCCGTTTACGCTCTTTACTGCAAATCCAGAATTTTTTGAAGGGTCTGTAATATCAAACACTACCGAATCCACAGATGCTGAAAACATAAAAATCACAGACCCAGCGCCTCAATCATTTAGTGTTGGCAAAGGTATTTCTATAGTTAAAATTATAGAAGATGTGATTAAAAATAGTGATTATATGAGAAATGCTGTTATAACAGCAGAAGATTCTATATTACCTAACTCAAAAACTGAAACGATAGAACTTGAGACCAAACCGGCGAGTAAACCAGCCCAGTGGTTTACAGTAAGTGTTGAACTTACAAACCCAAAATTCGATCCGGTAGTTGCTGATTATGCATACACTATCACTTATCATGTAAACCCATATAAAACTCCAGTTGTAACAAGTTCGTTTATTAATAAACCTTCTAAATTGTACTCCCCATATAAAAGATATGAGTATTGGTTTACTGGAAAAAATACAGAAGTGATGAACTATGAACAAGAACTCAATTATTTGTATTATCAGCCTATTGTAGGTGGATTACCAAACACTGATGCCTCAACACAAGGTGGTATTGTATCATTAAATGCAGGACAAGCATCTGGCGGTGAAACTCAAAACCAATTAAACGTATTTTCAAGATTCGGAATAGATGACTATGTTACTAACCTTAATGACCCAGCATCATATGCCGCCGCCAAAATAAAAATACTTGGAGATCCTGATTTTTTAATGCATACTGATTCAAAGGACACAGGAAAATACTTAGAAGGTTCATTAAACAGAAAGATTAACCCTAGTTACGGTCAAGTGTTAGTAGAAATTAATTTTAATGAAGGTACAGATTATGACGTTGCTGGTAACCCTCCTGGTACGCTAACTCCAAATGAAAGTATTTTGTTTGGCGCCAGTTACCCACCAGAACTCAACATTCAAGGAGTAAGTTATATAGTTATGCAAGTTACTAGTACGTTTAACGCAGGATTATTTTCCCAAGAACTTGATCTAGTGTTGAATAGTTATGTTGGACCATCAGCAACTCCAACTCCATCAGCAACTCCAACTATCAATTTTTTAGAAGAAACAAAAAAAGTAAAAGATAGGGAGGATCTTGAGCGAGTTGAGCGAGATCAATACCTCGACACCTTACGAGTAAAGTCTACACCAGATAACGCATTCAATAACTTACTTTTCGGCCCCGTCGATGATAATCCAGGCGGCGGAGGATAGAATATGAGTATTAATTTAGGACCAGAAAGCAGTAATAAAACTCTTAATAGAAACAAAGTAAATGCAGGGTATCCTGGCGGTCACACATTACCTGAAATTTGTACCGTTATGAGCAATACTGCTGGGAATGGTATTATTTATGTTTATCCAAGTACTTCTTTTGAACTTGCTCCAAAGAGCAAAAATTCTTGGACACAAGCAAAAAGATTAAATTCATTTTTTAGTTCAACTTCCTCTGTAGGACCATCTGATGGATTAGGAGACTACTTATCGACTCCTCATTCATACGGACAATGGAACTCGCCACCAGAAGTTGGTACTCAAGTCATGGTAATATACGGTAATGGTGATAGTGGACAAGCATTTTACCTAGGTTCTGTGGCAGAGCCAAATTTGTTACAAATGGTTCCTGCTATTGGTAGCAAAGAAAATATAACTGTTAATGAAGGAGAGGCATCCGCTTATGGAGGAGCAACTACTTTACCAACCACAAACATTAATACAAGTAACAAAAAATTGACTAATGCAAATGCTAGTCCAGTACATTCATATGTTGGTCAAACTATGAATACACAAGGAGTCATCAGAGATCCTATAAGAGGACCTATTACTACAAGTGCGTCCAGAGAAAGTCCTAGTCGAGTAGGCTGGGGTGTAAGCACTCCTGGCAGAGCAATTTACCAAGCGGGTGGTGGAGATGTACTTACTACATTAGATTCAACACTTGCAGAACAAAAAATTATTGGAAGACAAGGTGGACATTCAATCGTTATGGATGATGGAGACGCTGTTGGCAATGATCAATTAATACGAATTCGCACATCAGCAGGCCATCAGATATCAATGAGCGACAATGGCCAACTATTATCAATATTACATTCAAATGGTCAGTCGTTCATAGAATTAGGACCAGAAGGAACAATTGATGTCTTTGCAACAAATTCTATTAATCTACGAAGTAAAGGAGACTTGAATTTTCATGCAGACCAAGATGTAAATATACATGCGTCAAAAAAACTTAACATGTATGCAGTAGAAGGACTTAAAATAGAATCAGGAAAATCTCTTACAGCAAGAGCAACAGAAGACATAGAATTATATGCAGTTAAAAATTTATTAGGTTTTGGCCTCTCTGCCACAAGTTTTGCTAGTGGTGGAGATGCATCATTACAGGCTGAAGGTAAAGCATTTGTTAAAGGAAAAAAAGTTATGTTGAATTCTGGCATTGCTTCAACTCAACCAACTGGAGTTACAGCCATAAAACTTCAACCACATTCAGATACTGCTTATAGTTCTGAAAAAGGATTTGCATGTGCACCGGCTAGTTTATTATCTATATGTTCGCGGACTCCTGCTCACTTAGGTGGCTGGGAAAGTTGGGACAAAGGCGTGACATTAAGAGATGCTCCAAAACTTGGAGATGAACTTCCTGCTGATCCTCCTGCAGGGGTACAAAACCTTATTAATGAAAGTGCAGGGTCAAGCGGCCCAGGAATAGCAGTATCTACGATGGCATCAATTCCAGACAATGAAGAAATTAGTTCCTCGTTGTCTAAGGATATTACATCTAGCTTAATTTCAAATAAAGTAACAGCAACTAGCACCACCCCTGTACTTAAAGATGCTGTATCAAAAGGAACATCTATCGTAACAGATACATTGACACAAACAAAATCAGTAATAGTAGGCTCGGCAGGCTTAACACCAGAGCAACTCGTTTCTGGAGGTGTAATGAAACCAGGAACAGATACCCTCGTAAATACATTAATCAACTCAGGAAAAGATGTAACAAAGTCAATGCCATCATCTATGTTTACTGGATCCGGCGGAGCATCGTCATTGACAGCAGTAATGTCAAGTTCAAGTATTCAAGCCTCGACTGTTGTTTCTGGAATGAAAAAAGCACAGTCTGCATTAACTGTTGCTGGAGCAATATCAGGAAAAGAATCAGCAGGTGCAATTGCTGGCATGGTTAATGCTGTCGCATCAGATCCAGCCGGAATAGCAACATCAGCAACAAATACATTATCAGCATTAAAAGGTGGAACTCCTAGTTTAGATACATTAAAGGGCATAGGATCTGGAACATTATCAGCATCAATTGCACTTGGAGCTGGGCCATTGGCTGGACTTGCTTCATCATTAGGTGAACTCGCAAAAACACCAAGTTTTTCAGACATTAAGAGTCTTACGGCTGGTCTTGCAAAATCTGGATTTAATGCTATTCTACAATCTTATGTGCCGTTCTCTCCAGGAATTTCGCAAAATTTAGTAGAGATTGCGAAAAAAAATATAAAATAAGGAAATAATATGTCAGTACATACTAACATCGCAAATGCAAACATAGACACAACAGGCGCAAGTGTAAGTAGTTTGATCGCATCTGGTAATGCTGAGGTCGTTAGTAACAAAGTAAACTCAGGATTAGTCCCATCAATTGCCGCGGCTGCGGCATCAGGTGTTTCTGCTTTACCGGGCGGGTCTTCTTCATTGGGAGCAGTTATTAATCAATCATCTGCAATAAGTTCTAAATTGCCAGGGATATCATCTATTACAGACGCTGTGTCAGGCGGAGTAGATGGTGCGTTAGGCGGGGAGTTAGGAAAAGTTAATGGTCTAAAAGATTCATTATTAGGCAAACTTGGTGGAGGTGCATTAGCAGGAATTGAAGGAGCATTAGGGTCTTTAGCATCTCAAGGCAGTAGTTTCAAACTACCAATATCTGCATTCAATACACTTGACAAAAGTGCATTAATAGGACAAACTTCTTCTTTGTTAGGTAATCCAAAAATTCCACTACCAAATTTTGATGTAGGAGCATTGACTAAAAGAACAGAAAAACTCCGAGAGCTACAGAAAGCTCCTGCGACTAACGAAATTGATGATATTTTAGGAAACTTATAAAATGACAGAGCATATAAAAACATTAATAGATAGTGTAGCAAGACAGTTAACTACACAATCTGCTAAAAAATCCTATACAACGTTGTCATCATCTGGCGTGTCATCAATAAACGGTGCACAGGATGTAGGGAGTCGAGTAGAAACTGTTAATGTAGTAACATCTACTGAATATGCACAGAATACAGTTGACAATATAGTTAACGGTGATAAGGGATAAATATTACTATGGCAACTTACATAGGCTTTTCATCAATTAACGCATCAGAACCTAGAACCACCAGCCAAAAAAATGGCGGGTATGGTCCAGGTACAATCACTGAGCCAATCGTTTTTGGTAAAAAGTTCAAAATGGTAGATTCTCCGTTAGTTGTACGAGATTTCCTTAATGCATTAAATATACGAAGAGGCGAAAAAGTTGGCAATCCTTCTTATGGAACAAGCATTTGGGATTTTGTATTTGAGCCAAATACAGTAAATGTTCAACAAGCACTAGAAGAAGAAATTCGTAGAGTCGCTACCTTAGATCCAAGACTAATGTTAAACAGAGTTAATGTTTATGCCCGTGATAACGGTATTTTAGTTCAAATTGAACTGTCTGTCACGCCATTTAATGAAGTTGGTGATCTTAGTCTATTGTTTGATAGCACTAGTAATACAGCACAAATTATCTAATATCCTAGATTAAAAACCTTGGTTTTCCGTAATGATAAATACTCTTAACAGGGAATATCTATGGCAACAAGTTCACGACAATCGAGTCTATTTGGGGTAAATGATTGGAAAGCAATCTATCAAACCTTCAGAGAAGCAGACTTTAGAAGTTATGATTATGAAACACTACGAAAGAGTTTTATTGACTACCTGCGTGTATATTACCCAGAAACATTCAATGATTATATTGAAAGTTCTGAATTTATTGCGTTACTCGATGTTATGGCGTTTATGGGTCAAGGCCTAGCGTTCAGAAATGATCTAAACGCACGTGAGAACTTTATCGATACTGCTGAACGTAGAGACTCAGTTATTAAACTTGCTAATCTAGTAAGTTATACTCCTAAAAGAAATATCGCTGGCCAAGGATTTATTAAAGTTACGCAAGTACAAACCACTGAAAACATCAGTGACATCAATGGTATAAATTTAAGTAATGTTCCTGTGTCATGGAATAATCCTTCTAATCCAAATTGGTTAGAACAAATGAATACTATCTTAAATGCGACATTTGTTGATTCTCAAAAAATTGGAAATCCTGGAAATGTAGCAACAATTGATGATGTACAAACAAGTGAATATAGCATTCGTATTCCAAATACTGTTTTGCCAGTTGTCCCATTTACATCAGTTGTAGATAACCAAACAATGAATTTTGAATTAGTAAGTTCAACTTCATTAGGCAAAAATTATGTCTACGAAGTTTCTCCTACTCCTACAGGACGATTAAATCTTTTATACAGAAATGATAAGTTAGGATTTGGATCTCCAAATACAGGGTTTATGTTTTATTTCAAACAAGGAACTTTAGAGAGTTTTAATTTTAATCTACAACAACAAATATCAAATCAAGCGGTTAATATTTCAAATATTGAAGGAATTAATAACAGTGATACTTGGTTGTATGAACTTAATGCTAACGGCACACGAACATCTTGGACACAAGTTGAAAATGTTTTTGCAGATGCGTACTTACAAACAGAAAATTCTGATAAAAAAGTATTCTCAGTAAGTTCCCGAACAAATGATCAAGTAACATATGTATTTGGCGATGGAGTATTTTCTGAAATACCAGTTGGCAACTTTAGATCATATGTGCGTTCTGGAAACTCATTAACATATGTTATTGATCCATCTGAAATGGCTGGTGTAATCGTTGCTATTAATTATATTAGTAGAGCAGGAAAACCAGAAACACTAACATTAAATTTACAACTACCATCAAGTGTTTCGACTGCACAAGGTAGAGAGTCGTTAGGTCAGATAAAACTTCGAGCGCCTACACGATACTACACACAGAATCGTATGGTAAATGGAGAAGACTACACAAACTTCCCATACACACTTTATAGTTCAATCATTAAAAGTTCTGCGATCAATAGAAGTTCTATCGGCGTTTCTAAAAACTTAGACTTACTTGACCCAACTGGAAAATATTCTAGTACAAACTCTTTCGGTAGTGATGGAGCATTATATCAAACTAATACAGATGGTGCTTTATCCTTAACAGCAGATAATACAAGCAGTATTATTAGATTCTTTACTGGTGATCTAGCATCTGCTTTAGCATTAAATCGTGCTAATCAATATTATATTCAGAACTATACTCGTTACACCTATCCCGGCACTGGTGGCGGCACAACCATGTATTGGAAAACAAGTTCAGTTGACTCATCAAGTGAATCTGGTTATTTTTATACTTTAAGTGGAAGTTTACAACAGCCAGCACCTTTAGGTACATTTACTACAACAAATGCAAAGTATATTACAACAGGATCAATTGTAAAATTAACCGCTCCCGCTGGTTATTATTTTAATAGTAGCAATCGATTAGTTTCAGGCATTCCAACTTCTGGTGAAAAGAATTATATTTGGTCAACTATTACTAATGTAGTCGGAGATGGCAATAATACTGGACAAGGTTCATTTGCAAATGGTACAGGCCCTGTGACAATTAACGGTTATGTACCAGACGGCGTTACACTTACACAAGTTATTCCTGTCTTTGATAACTCTTTGTCATCAACTTTAATACAACAAGCAATTCTTAAAATTGAATTACAGCAAGACTTTACATTAATCTTTAATAATTCATTGTTGATCAACCAAGAGCGTTGGTCAATCGGTGCCTCTACAGCAACTAATTACTTTGTCAAGTTTACAAGTTTAGGAAGCAATCGATACATAGTGACATATAGATCACTGACATACTACTTTGGTAGTGTTGCTGATACACGATTTACTTTTAGTAAGAACGAATTAGTGTACGATCCATTTACAGGCAAAATCATACAAGACTTTATTAATGTGTTGGGTATCAACGCACAATTTGGTACAACTACTGCGTTAGGTGTAAATACGAAAGTTAATATTTTAGGACAGACAGTTGAATCTGATGGTTATGTCAATGACTTCCAAGTTGAAGTTGCGGCGACAGATGTTAATAATCGAACACTTATTTTAGACCCAGACTTCTTTAATGATGTTACTGGGTATGTGAATAACGGAGCAAACATCGGCATCTATGTGTTCTTTAGAACTGTAACTGACCCTATCAATTTAACAAGACAACTAATAGTTCCAAATACAGATGTAAACTATAGTTATAGTACTAAAAATCAAATTGAAACTGTAAAGTATGAGTTTGCTGTAGGACAATTATTCTACGCATATTCAGAAAATAAATTTTATAAAACTATACAAGATCCAACTGTTACCACACCATTTTATGTTGTAACATTACAAACAGATTACTCAGTTAAATCAGGTCGTCAAGGTTTAAGTTTCCAATATAGACACAATGCGAATAATACAACTCGTATTGATCCTGCTACTACAAATATTATTGATTTGTATTTAGTAACACAAGATTATTATACAAGTTATCAAAATTGGATTAGAGACACAACTAACACGGTCACAAAACCATCAGAGCCTACGATTAATCAATTAACAACTGCTTATCCAAAAATACAAGATTATAAAATGCTCTCTGACAGTGTGATATTAAATAGTGTCACATTCAAACCATTATTTGGTTCTAAAGCAGATGCATCGTTGAGGGCTAGTATTAAAATTGTAAAATCTACTGATACTAATGCAAGTGATACAGAAGTTAGAAGTGCTGTTATTACAGCAATGGATACATATTTTAGTATTAATAATTGGAATTTTGGAGACACTTTCTTCTTTGATGAACTAAGTGCGTATTTACACGAAACAATCGGAGATTTGCTTGGTTCAGTAGTGTTAGTTCCAACTGATCCTAACGCAAATTTTGGAACTCTCTATGAAATTAAATGCAGACCATACGAAATTTTTGTTAATGGTGCCTTGCCAACAGATGTTGTTATTATTCCGGCACTAACGCCCACTGAACTACAATATGCCCGTTAATGTGGATAGGTAAATAAATGTCACATATAAGAACATTAAGTTTTTTACCAGAAATCTTTCAAACTGCGACCAATTCTCAGTTTTTAAGAGCGACCCTTGACCAATTAGTTAATCCGCCTGAAACAGAACGACTACAAGGATATATTGGAAGTAAATTTGGCTATGGCGTTAACGCTGATGACAATTATGTTATTGAGCCGTCAAAAGTTCGCACAGATTATCAGTTAGATCCTGGTGTAGTGTTCTTAAAAACAAATGAATCAACAGCACAAGATTTTATTACTTACCCTGGAATAATTGATGCTCTCTCAACAGAAGGCAGTGTTACTAAAGATAACAATAAATTATTTACAAGTGAATTTTATTCTTGGGATTCGTTTAGTAACTTAGACAAGTTAATTAATTTTAATCAATATTATTGGATTCCAGAAGGTCCTCCAGCAGTTACAGTAGCATCAGGAACTATATTTTCCGAGACTGACTACACAGTTGTTCCAGATGCATCTGGCTATTCTATTAGTACTTCATCTAACGCTGGAGCAACAAATCCTACTTTAAGTTTGTTGCGTGGCGGAACATATCGTTTTGCAATCAATCAATCAACTCAGTTTTGGATTCAAGGCGTACCAGGAGTTACTGGGTTAGATGGTAATGAAAATACAAGAAATGTATTAGGTGTTAATAATAACGGAGCATCTACGGGGTATGTTACATTTACTGTGCCTCAACAAAATGCACAAGATCAATATTTGTTTCCAGGAAACAACACAGTTGGTGTTGTTAGCACTAAACTTTTTTCTGATATCAACGGACAACCATTATCAACTATAGGTAACATTGACGGAGTTACATCACTTGAGAATCTCACTGTGATGTTCTATGCCACTGAAGAGCCCAATGAAGTAGGCTTTGTACAATCATTCTTTGATGAGAACGGAGCAAACTATGATGTTAACTTAACATCTCCTGATCTTGTTCCAGCAGTTACATTAGCAATCACATCAACTACTGCTGACGCAGTTGTCACATCTGGATCAACTGCTAACTTATTTCTAAATCAGACAGTTACATTTACTCAACCAGATGGTGATCCATTATTAGGTGGATTAGATGTTAATACAGTTTACTATATAAAAGAAATTGTTAATGGAACATCATTTAAGATTTCAGATCAATTGAATAGTTCTGCATTGGTATTGACTCCTGAATCTGGAACAATGAACGCAAACATTAACGAAGGTCTTTTTGAAGAAGGCTATTACACAAACGTTAGTGAAAACTTTTATACAATTACATACGTTGGCGATGCAACCAACCCAACTATTCGTTTAATACCGGCTGGTGCAATTCCAAATGAAGAAAAGATCACAGCACAATTTGGTACTAGTTATGTTGGCTTAAATTTCTATCGTAGTTCTACTAGTGGATCTATTTTAGAAATTCCATATTTGTCAGCACAACTCGATACATTATACTACCAAGATGGCACAATTGCAAACAGGGCGGGAATATTAAGAATTGTTGATAGTAACTTAACGAACACATTAAATGTTACTACCGATATTATAGGACAAGAAACTTTTACATCAACTAATGGTGTAACTTTTACTAACGGACTTAAAGTTCAGTTCAGTGGAGATGTTTTCCCTGCTAGTTATCTGTCAGGAGAATACTACGTTGAAGGTGTGGGTGTTGCAATTAAACTTGTTCCAGTATCTGAGTTAACAGTCCCAGAAGATTTTACTGGCACTAGTTATATTCCTTATGATTCATTAAACTATTCAATTGGTAACTTCGATGTTGAATTGTTTATACCTGTTGATCCAGATTATATTACGATTGCTAGAAATGCAATTAATAGAAATGCTTGGTCACGGTCAAACAGATGGTTCCATATTGATGTCATCAATGCAACTGCAACATATAACGATGATCCAAATATTCTTACTACATATGCAACGGGCACTAACAAAGCAAAACGTCCGATTATTGAGTTTTATCCAAATACAAAATTATTTGATGCTGGTACAGAAGCAAAAGCACCAGTAGACTTTGTTGATACACGCACAACAAATGCATTTGCACAAGTTGCTAATCAACAACAATATTATCCAGATATCGAGTCATACACACCGTACAACGCAACGATAGCGGCAGCCACAGCGGCTACAACTACAACAATAACAGTTGCGACAACTAACATTACTAAGCCATTCCAAGTTGGACAGTATGTTGCTGACTCTACTAATCAGTTACCAAGAAACACAACGATTACAGACATCACTGTAACTGGAATTAATACTGTTATAACTGTAGTATGGGCAACTGCTTCTACGTTCGCAGGAACATCTATAGCATCTATTGTTGGTAGTGATACAACTGTCAACAACTATCAATTATTCTCTGGTGCAAGAATTGTTTTTACAGCAGACACTGACTTACAAGTTAGAAATAAAATTTATGTTGTTGGCTTTTCAGTGTTTACTCCTGGAGCAACACCAGTCATTACATTAACAGAATCAGAAGATTCTCCAGTTCTAGTAGATAATCAAACTGTTTCATTAAGAGGATATTACAACCAAGGTTCTACATTCTGGTTTGACGGATCAACTTGGGAAGAAGGACAACAAAAACTAACAGTCAATCAAGCACCACTGTTTGATGTGTATGACTCTAATGGAATCTCGTTTGGTGATGCAACAATTTATCAAGGCACATCATTTTTAGGTAATAAATTATTTGCATATACTATAGGCACAGGGGCAACTGATGCTGTTTTAGGATTCCCCCTCAAGTACTCTAGTATTAACAATATTGGAGACATAAACTTTGATGTCTCATTAAATTCAGAATCATTTTCGTATGTAAGTGGAACATCTCCTATTACACAAAAAGTTAATACAGGGTATGTGTATAATTATAATACACGTGCTATAAAAACACGTGAATTAGGTTGGCAAACAGCAATTGCCCCCTCAGTTCAATATCAAATTTTTGAACTAGAATATACTAAAGGGACCACAGCCGAATTTACGTGTGATGTACCTGCTGTACCAGAAGATCCGACTGTCACGGCTAAATGGCCAAGAATACAAGTTTATCTCAACAACGTGTATCAATTGCCTAGTACTTACACAGTTAATGTAACTGACACAACAACAAAAGTAACATTAAACACTGCACCAACAACAGATACGCCTATACAAATTTTACTATTAAGTACTATTACTAGTAAAACAGCATATTACAGAATACCGATTAACTTAAACAATAATCCGTTTAACGGAACATTAGCGTCAGCAGATTTAGGCGAAATTAGAACTCAGTATCAAAGTATTTTTACAAATACTCCAGGAATAACAGGTCAATTATTTGGTTCTAATAATTACAGAGATTTAGGAAATCTTGTTCCATACGGTACAAATATTATTCAAAACTCTGCTTCTCTAGTGACGCCTGGAACATTTTTACGCAAGTCAGAGCATAACTTATTTAAGGCTTTACTCTATAACAGTAACAGTTATGTTTCCTTCAAACAAACTATTGTTGACACTGTTAAAAATACAGACTATGAACAACGATACAATCCAGCAGAAATATTAGACACAGCATTAGATTCTATTATTAGTGCTAAAAACAATACTGATTCGTTTTTCTGGAGTGATATGTTACCATCGCAGGTACCATACAAAACTAGCACCTACACATTTGCTAACGCATTACAAGAAACAGTTTATCCATTAGCACAAACATACGATTTTACAAAAGCAAACTATAATGGTGTTTTAGTTTATCTTACTCGTAAAGTTAATGATGGCCCAACAACTATAACTACGCAATTAATTAGAAATGAACAATACACTGTTTCAACAACAGCAACTTCATTAACAGTAACAATTACCTTACAACCAGGTGATGTTATTACAATTAAAGAATACAATCAAACATATGGAAGTTTTGTTCCAAATACTCCGAGTAAATTAGGATTATATCCAGCATATACTCCACAAGTTGTATTAGATTCTACTTATACTACCCCTACATATTTTATTGTAGGACATGATGGATCGTATACAAAATTATACGGCGAGTATAATGCGATTTTAGGTCTTACTGATTTTAGAGACCAAGCATTATTAGAGTTTGAAACTAGAATCTATAATAACATTAAATTAAGTACTGAAGTACCAATTAAACGATATGAAGTTTTACCTGGATTTTTTAGAGACTCAACTTATAGTAATTTAGATTGGTTAAAAATTTATAGTCCTCAGTTCTTAAATTGGGCAGGACAAAATAGAATTGATTACAAAACACATTCAAATTACTCTAGTCTGGATAAATTTTCATACAACTATACTGAGTCATCTAATAAGTTAACTGGCACTGCTCTTTATCAGGGTTACTGGAGAGGCATATATGAATACTTCTACGATTCATCACAGCCTAATATTGCTCCATGGGAAATGCTCGGATTTGCAAATAAGCCAACTTGGTGGACTGCACGATATGGTGCCGCCCCTTATACAAGTAACAACACTATCATGTGGACAGACATTGAAGACGGTGTTATTTGGAATGGATCTTTAGGTGCATCAGTTACTGTTAATGAATTAAAACGACCAGGATTAAGTAACATTTTACCAGTTGACGAGTACGGAGATTTATTGTCTCCTATGGAAACTGTCATAGCCAACTATGATGAAAATCTCTTTCAGAAAAATTGGAGAGTTGGTGATGATGCTCCAGCAGAATTTTCATATCGCAGAAGTTCATCATACCCATTTGATATTATTAGAGCATTCGCATTAACAAAACCAGCAGACTTCTTTAACTTAGGTGCTGACTTAGACAATTACAAGTATAACACAGAATTCAAACAATATCTAGTAAATGATAGAAGTCATTTAGATATTAGTGCTATTGAGATTTATGGTAATGGTACTGCAAAAACAAGTTACATTAACTGGATCGTTGATTATGAAAAACAACAAGGTGTAGATGCAACCACAACTATCACAACACTACTTGATAATTTAGATGTACGATTGGTTTATCGACTTGCTGGATTTAGTGATAAGAATTTATTAAAATTCTTTGTAGAAAAAGGAACAGTTAACAACAGTAACGCATCTTTGCTTATTCCAGATGAAAGTTATTCGTTAATATTACATGATAATCAATCAACAGATAAATTAGTTTATTCTGGTGTCATCATTCAAAAAGTGATTAACGGTTGGACCGTTTTCGGTAATTCGTTAAGTCAAGCATACTTTACAACATATCAACCAGAAGTAAATGGTAGTGTTCAACAAATTTCAGTTGGCGATGTGACTGTTAAAGTTGCTAATGACTATATTGCAAATGAACTTATTGTTCCTTACGGCACACAATTTTATTCCCGACAAGCACTTTCACAATTCTTAAGTAGTTACGGTGCTTGGCTAAAAGCAAAAGGAATGATCTTTGATACAATTGAGTCTGGAAAAGAACTTAACTGGATAACAATGACCGAGCAATATCTCTATTGGTCACAAAATGGTTGGGAAGATGGTGCAGTTATTACTGTAAATCCATCTGCAAGATCGTTAGTCATTGATAAAGATAATAACATTGTTCAACCATTGACAATACAAGAAAATAACTATATACTAAATCAAAATTTAGCGCCTATTGCTTTACAAAACTTATCTATTCAACGAGTAGGAACTAATTTTACAATTATTCCATTAAACGATGGTGATACATTAGCATACGGTAACTTTAATTTAGGTAGCATTGAACACGGTATTGTGTTTGATAATTTAACCTTATTCAATGATGTGATTTATAACTTAGTTACTGGACTAAGACAATCACGCATTAGTCTCAGAGGAACAAAATCTGCTGAATGGGATGGAACTGTTTTTGCCTCAGGGTTTATTCTTAACCAAGACAATATAAAAGAATGGAGTGCTTCTCAAAAATATACTAGAGGAGAAATTGTCCGATACAAATCCAAATACTGGACTGCTATTAGAATTACACAACCAAATGCCACTTTTGTAGAGATGAATTGGGTAGAAACAGAATATGATCAAATACAAAAAGGTCTACTGCCAAATCCTTCTACTCGCTCTTATGAAAGTACGCTTTATTATAATACAAATACAGCAAACTTAGAAAATGATGCTGATTTATTAGCATTCTCTCTTATTGGTTATAGACCAAGAGCATATATGGAGTTAGCAGATTTAACTGATATTACACAAGTTAACGTTTATAAAAATTTAATTAAAACTAAAGGAACTCCTAATGCTGTAACTGCATTCAGAGGAGCAAATCTACCTCAAGGTGGCGTAGACTACGATGTTTACGAAAATTGGGGAATTCTTGCTGGAGAGTTTGGCGGAACACTCAATAGCAACTTTGTTGATTTCAAACTTGATGAAGATAGTCTAACTGGTAATCCATCAATTGTTAGTTTAATACAAGGAACAGCAACTGTTGGTTCTCAACAAGAAGTCAACATCGCTAATTTATTTAATTACAACAGATCAATTGACTCAGCAAATATATTACCAACGTTGTCAAGCACTGTCTATTCAGATAATTTATATCCTACAGCAGGGTATGTTAATTTTAATGATGTAAAAATGTCATCGTATTATTATGGTACATTATCAACAGCACAAAATCAAGCAAAGATTACAGTTCCTATTAATGATTTTTATGTTAGAGATTATGTGTGGCTTGCAAACTTCAAAGAAAAATGGGGAGTCTATGCTTGGAAACCTGTTGGTAGAGTTGTTGGTGTAGACAGTAACATCAATAATACAACCACTATTACATTTAATAAACCACATAATTTATCACGCCTAGATTCAGTGTCTTTCATTAATGTAACTCCAAATGTTAATGGGTATCATCTTGTTACAAGAATCAATAGTATAACACAAATTACTATTAACCTAACATTGCCAAATAACTTTTCTACAAATCTTGTACTTGATGGAAACGGTTTAGGACTCACGTTTATTAATCAGCGTGTTGCTACTCCTTCAGCAATAACAGATTTAGAGTTAAATGAAGCAGAGTTTATTAAAAACACTGTTTGGGTAGACGAAGCATCAGATGGTAATTGGGGTGTTTATCGTAAATCAATTAATTATAGTTTAACTACATCTTTAACTGAATCAGCCGGACAAAGGTTTGGTAGTGCTGTCGCATCTATTCCGAAAACACAAAGTTATTGGGTAGGTGATACAGATGCAGGTAGAGTTTATCGTTACACATATGACACTGAAACTGCAACTCTCGTACAAGATACAGACAGCACATTACCAGCTAGTGGGCCAAGACCAACGTTCGGTACAGCAATCGCATACTCAGATCGTTTGTTTGTTATAACAGAGACAACTGATGGTGGAGGTTCCCCATCTGGTAAAGTTTATATCTACACAGTAAATGACTCGATAATATCTGATGATCCTATTCTATTACAAACATTAACAGTCGATGCAGGAGCAGGTACTTGCGTATCTATCAGTGATGATCAGAATTGGATTTATGTTGGTAACCCAACAAATAATAAAGTAGAAAGATTTAGCAGAGAACGCATACCTTTAACAGCAGGTTACTTTACTGCGACTGAAACATATGAGATTACTTCATTAGGTACACAAATTGGTGCTAGTGATATTACGACAGGACTGACTTACGAAATTGTATTCCCAGGCTCAACAGATTTTACTCAACTAGGTGCTAACAATAATAATGCCGGTACAACATTTACAGCAACAACACCGCCTGCAGGATTCATAGCAGGTAACGGTGAGTGTTATGAAAACCCAACAAACTTTGTGGGAATTGGTGCTGTCGCCAACAAAGTAGGAATCCTTTTCGTTGCTACTGGAGTAGGCTCTGGTACAGGTACAGCAAATCAAGTATCATACAATGAAGAAACAGAAATCGTATCTCCTGTAGGCACAGGTAGTTTTGGTTCTTCTGTGACAACAGACGGTAATGGCGACACAATCGTCATTGGTGCTCCTACAATAACTTCTGGTACTTTAACTAATTATGGTAGTGCGTATATATATTCACGCACAGTACAAACCCTTGAATCACAATATAATACAGTCCCTAATCAACCACATGAATTTGATTTGGCATGGACCACAGTGTTTCTTAGTAGAACAGCAACTGATGTAACAAGCAACGTAATTACATACACTGGTACTGCTCTAGTTGAAAATACAGCAATAGTCTTTAGCACTGTTGGAGTATTTGGAGATTCTGGCATAAGTCCAAATCAAGTTTATTATGTTAAAGAAGTTGGCGCTGGTACAATGTCACTCAAAACAACTAGATCATCTAGTACAGCAATCACATTAGTAGATGATGCCACTCTTAATAGTGTAATTTACGCACAGAACACTTCTCTGATCAAACAAGTCTCGGTGAACGGCACTGTTGTTGATGATAGTAACTATGCAGTTGGCGGTGGAACAAGAGACCTTAGATACTTTGGAACACTTAGAGCAGGTGATATAATCACTGTCAGTTCTTCAGATAGTCAGTGGGTACAAACAGTTGTGTCAACAGAACTTGTTCGCCCTGGACAAGAGTTTGGCTATGCAAGTGACATAACATCTTCTTCAAGTGAAATACTCGTAGGATCTCCAGGAGAAACTAGAGTTAATGGTGAAATATCATCTGATGGTGCTGTATATCGATATACCAATTCAGGTGGAAAATACGGTACAGTTATAGGCACAAGTGAGTGCTTACTTACTGCTGACAGAAAACTTTTAATTAACGGCTACTTAGTAAATCTTATAAATGGTAGCAATGCTACAACTGTAGCAAATGTTATTAATTCAAGTAATATTACTAATGTTCAGGCCAGTGCCACTGATGGGAAACTTGTTATCTCAATCATTAATGCAGGTCTAGCATTAATTAATGAAAAACTACTTATACAAACAGTTGAAGATGATACTTTATCTGAACTTGGAATAAACGTATACAATCAAACACAACTTTTGTTATGTCCGCATAATACAAGTAGAACACTGTTTGGTAATACAATTAAATTTAATGAATTAAATAATTCAGTAGTTATCTCAGCACCGATTGGTGAAAGATTCTTAGGAACAACATTTGACTTTACTGATGACGAGAACTTAGACAACGATACTATATTTGATAATAATGCAACTCGATTTGTTGATGGTTATCCAAATGCTGGTGCTGTTTATATGTTTGACTTATTAGCAAACTATAATGCTAGTCTATCAAATCCAGGAAAGTTTGTTTATGCTCAAAGTCTAAATCTTAATGATCAAAATACTGGTTCAGAACCTAGATACGGAACTGCATTAGACTTTAATAACAATCAAGTTGTTATTGGCACACCTATTTTAGATGAAGTAGTTCTCTATACAAACTCTATCGGCAAACAAAATTGGTCATTGTATAGACAATCTTCTGCTATTGTTGATATTAATAAAATACAAAATGCACAGATTTATAGTGCAGAAACAAATAATACTTTAATTAATTTAGATTACATTGATCCAATGCAAAATAAATTATTAGGTGCTGTCAGAGAAAACTTAGATTATGTAAGTAACATTGACCCAGCGAATTATAATGGTGTTGAAGGTAGCATTGATTATAATCTTATTTGGGGAGAAAATCATATTGGAGAATTGTGGTTCAACACAAAAAATGTTAGATGGATCAACTATCACCAAAATGATGATGTTGTTTATAATAGTCGTTACTGGGGACAAGTTTTTCCAGGATCTGATGTCGTTGTTTATACTTGGATTGAAAGTCCAGTTTCACCTGAAAACTATCAAGGTGTTGGCACTCCAAAAAATATAACAGAATTTACGATTCAAAGCAAACTTAATGCTTCAGGCATTGCTACTCCTGTTTATTATTTCTGGGTAAGAAATACAAATACAGTAATGACATCTACGCAAAAGACATTATCTGATTCTAATTTAGAATTATACATTAACAATCCTACCAATTCAGGGATTGCTTATTTTACTCCATTGTTACAAAATGCTTTTGGAATCTACAACTCATCTTCTTACATCAACGCACAAGATTCAGTATTCCATATAGGCTATGCAACAGGAACGAGTGATGATGCTTCTCATCAAGAATTTAATTTAATTCGTGCAAACTATGCAGATGATTTCTTACCTGGGCTTCCAAAATTTGGAACAAACATTTATCCTAGAGGACTCTATGATAGGTTGCTAGATTCATTAGCAGGTGTTGATGAGATAGGTGGAGTTGTGCCTAATCCGTACTTACCAAAAGCAGTTCAATCTGGTGTTCTTGCAAGACCAAGACAAAGTTTCTTCTTTAATAGATTCTTAGGATTACAAAATTATTTACAATATGCTAATACAATATTAGCAGACATTCCAATTTCTGAAACAAGAGAAAATGCAACTTTCTTGTTCGCCACAGGAACCTATTACGACACTACAGATTATTGGGAATACACTAACTGGTGGTTGCCAACAACAAACCCAGTTGGACAATATAGCAATAACACAAAGGCTACTGTAAGTGTTCTACTCTATGCTGACTTAGCAACATTAAATGTCAAAGTAGGTACTATTGCCAATGTTCAAACAAACGGCGAAGGCAAATGGGAAATGTATCGCTACGATGGCAACTCAGTATGGACTCGTATAGGTTTACAAAACGGCACGATTCAATTCAAAACATATCTATGGGATTATGCTATAGGCAAAACAGGCTTCGGAGAAAACTTCTTCGATACAAGTTCGTTTGATGAATACCCAAGTGAAGAAACACGCTGGATTATTCGTGCGTTAAACGAACAGATTTATATTGATGAACTTGTATCATATAGAAACAAATCGCTTATTCTTTTATTTGAATACATTCAGGCTGAATCTGATGAGTCTCAAAACTACTTGCCTTGGTTAAACAAAACTTCTCTTGTTGATGTCACCCATACTATTAGAGAATTAAAACCAATTCAAAATTTTCAATCAGATAACCAAGAATTTTTATCAGGTTATATAAACGAAGTAAAACCTTATCATGTTGTTATTAAAGACTTCTTGTTTAAGTATACTGGACTTGACACTTATCGTGGAACTATATCTGACTTTGATTTGCCAGCACAATTTAATTCAAGTGTTAATAGATTTGTAAGTCCTCAACTTGTTTATAGCAGTGCGGATAATGTTAATGAATATCTATATGCAGATTCAATTTGGCAAACTCCTCAATACAATGAGTGGTATAATAATTACGGAGTTAGCATCACTGGTGAACCTAACTATCTATTATCAACATTAGCATCATATGTTACTATTGGGTCAACGTTTATATTAGTTGACAATGTACGAGGATTTCCAATTAATGGTACAATTAAAATTGATAACGAAGATATTTCATATTCATCAGTTGATCGTGCATTAAATCAATTATCTGGATTACAAAGAGGCGCAAATGGTACTACGCCAGCCACACATTTACCAAATGCAAACATCTACATGGATTTGCCTGCTGTTCTTTTATTAAGTGGTGGTAATGGTTACACTGAACCACCAAGAATTACAGCATACATTGATACATCAATCTATCCAGCACCGAGAGTTGAAGCACAACTTGAAGCAGTAATGAGTGTAGATTCAGTAGTAAGTGTCAATGTTATAAATCCTGGAGAAGGGTATGCTGTCTTACCAGAGATTAAAATAGATCCTGCTCAATATTATACATTTACAAATTCAAACATTGATTCTTCACTGCACACAATTACATTGTTTGCTACTAACTTAGTTACTGGCAGTAATGTACAATTTCATGTACCAACGTCTCCAACTGGAGCTAAAGTTAATCAACTAGTTAATAACCAATGGTATTATGTAAATGTGCTGGAAGACAATCCAACAGTTGTTATTGCATTGTTTACTAGTTATAAAGATGCAGTCAATAATGTAAATAGAATATTATTAAGTGCATCAACTATAGATGGACAGTATTCATTTAGTCTTGGCGCAAGAGCATCAGCAATTACAAGTTCACAGCCAGTCAGAGAAAACAATATCGCATTACGATTTGATAGAACTTCATATACAAGTCAAATCTTAGATTGGGAAGCAAATGCTTTCTATGGTTCTTTCTTTGCAGGTAGTTACTTTAATAGCGAAAATGTTTCATCTTCAGCAATCTCATTACAAGCAACTCAACCTCCTATAGGTGACATTTCTGCTTCAGCACAAGGCGCCATATTTGAAATTGTCAGTACTGCTAATGACCAAGATATTTTATACACTGAGTTTGCTCGTAGAGTAACAAACACTGTTGCGACTGGAAACAAAATTAGATTAAATCCATATGATGATTCAACTGGTGAGTTAAACTCATCTGGTTCTACAATTGGTTTCACAGTAGGTATGCCAATCAAATTTACTGGAGCAGTAATCGGAAATATTGTAGTCAACACAGTTTATTATGTTAACACTATTATTAACATTACTGATTTTACAATTAGTACAGTAGCCAATAGCGGTACAC
>Ga0210003_1001098_pt1 | contig 24053 bp, 23 predicted proteins | sample LantaG_FD_182804 | JGI IMG/M metagenome (GOLD analysis project Ga0210003, IMG submission 182804) | Deep subsurface microbial communities from Baltic Sea to uncover new lineages of life (NeLLi) - Landsort_02402 metaG (SPAdes) (version 2) | ecosystem: Environmental > Aquatic > Marine > Oceanic >... | reverse complement strand
TGTTACTTTCCTACCATTGGTAGAGAACATTGCCCGGAAGTTTTCTACTTCAGATCAGGCATCAGGTGTTATGGATATTACAGATCTAATACAAGACGGAAGTTTGGGTTTAATGAGAGCAGTAGACAAAATAATATGGGAGACTGTGGTCGAATCAGAAGACCCTGAAAAAACATTAAAGTCATTTCTATCAAAAAGAATTAAAGGCGCTATACGGAGAGCTATTGATATTAATAGAGGTGATATAAGAATACCGGAACATAAGTTAAATGAAATAAGGAAAGACAATGGACAGAATAAAGTAATGGTAGCCATGTTTTTTAATTCCATATTCTTAAGTATTGACGAACAGGTGAATGATGATGATGAAAATATGATGCACCAAATACCAGACCAGTCCGAGCCATATAATATAGCTTTGCTAAATGTTTACTTAACTGGTTTATTAAAAAAGCATCTAGATAAAAAAGAATTTGAAGTATTAAGATTAAGCTATGGGCTTAATTGTGATAAGCATTCAGCAAATCAAATAGCTCATATATTAAATATAGAAGGATCAAGCGCATATGTTAGGATTTCAGAAATAAAGAAACAAGCAGTGCTAAAATTAATAGAAAATGTAGATTCTTCGCAAGTAATTGACTATCTTTAACATATATAACTAAATTAAATTAATTATGAAACTACACGAAAAACTAAGTAAAATCCAAGTGGAGTTTAAATCTAAAAAAAGTAGGTTTAATGCATTTGGTAAGTACAACTTCAGATCAGCTGAAGACATTTTAGAAGGATTAAAACCGTTTAATGCAAAGTATAGTGTATACTTTAAAGTAGACGAAGAGCTAATAGCTTCTGACCCATTTCCAATATTTAAATCTGTTGCCACTATATGTGATGGCACAGACACTATAGAAGCAACCGCTGTTGTGGGTGTTGATCTTGACCAAAAGGGTATGCAAATGCCGCAGAAATTTGGTAGTGGTTCCTCTTACGGGAAAAAATATGCCCTTGGAAATCTATTGTTAATAGATGATACTGCTGATTCAGATGCAACAAATAATCACAGCAAGACAACAGCAAAGCCAAAACTTGAAGGAGCGGCTTTAGAAAAAGCAAAAGAGTTTATTAAATCAGGTAAAGGAACTATTGAAGATATTAAAAAGAAATACGAAATTGATCCTTCACTTTTAAAAACACTATAATGAGAAAGTCTCAGTTAAAAGATATACTTAAAAATTTAGAAGATGACGAGAAATACTACGGCGATTTCGGCAAACAGTTTTTGTCAAATTCAAATATTGGAGCGCTTTTAACTGATCCTTTATCTTTGCATCTTCCTCAACCTGCTAATCCAAACTTGGTAAAAGGAGCTTACTTTCACACATTAGTGTTGGAACCTGAGAAGCTTAACAGGTACAAAATTATTGATGCTAAAACCAGAAATAATGCGGAGTACAAAGCACTGACTAACCCAGAAATATGTCTTTTACAGCACGAAGCAGATATGCTACAAGCTTTAAATGAAACGCTAATGGCAAATGAAACCGCCAAAGGCTTAATACAAGATATAGATGTTGAGTATGAAATTCCAGGTCTTCAAGAATTAGCGGGTGAATGGTGGAAATGTAAAACAGATATTAAAAATAACACACAGGGTATTATTGTTGACCTTAAAACCAGTGGAGATATAACTAGGTTTGAGCAAAGTGCGAGGAACTATAACTATGACAGTCAAGCGTATATATACTCAAGTTATTTTAAAATGGATTTTATTTTCTTAGTTATAGACAAAAAAACTAAAAAAATTGGTATCTTTGACTGTTCCCCTCAGTTTCTCGAGCGTGGTAAATTTAAAGTCGAAGAAGCCGCTGAGCAGTACAGGTTGTACTATAAGGATCAGAGTTTTGATCCTAAGAATTACTTTATATCAAAAACACTTTAATTAATTAAAACTAAAACAAATGGCATCAATTATTAAAACGAGTATCAACTTAAACATGATACCAAAAGGAAAAATCATTGAAGGTAAAAAAGGAAAGTATTTACCTATTACAATTACATTAAATGACGTGGTAGACAATTACGGGAATCAAGGCCCAGTGGTTGTAGAGCAGTCAAAAGAAGAACGCGAGTCAAAAGCAGACAAAGTATATCTTGGAAATGCAAAAGTTGTTTGGTCTAATGGAACAAACGTGGATGCAGCACCTAGAGACAATCAAGCACAACAAGGAGGTTTTCAAGCAGCTCCAGTAGCAGCAGCCCCTAAAGACGACTTGCCTTTTTAATTATTTACTATGTGTGTTAATAGGGGGAGGAATGTGAACCACTCCCCTTATTTTAATTAACTACTAATTTCTTACCCGATGCAAACAACGGAGATAAACGGATTTCAAATAGAACAATTTAATCAATATGATTTACCCACTGGGAAACCTGAGGGCACTTGTCCTGTTTGTTCCGAACATAGAAAGCCTGAAAACAAGAAAGCTAAATGCGCTTCTTATGATTGGGAAAGAGGGCTAGGCACTTGCCATCACTGCTCTAATACATTTCAACTTCACACATACCAGCGAAAAGGAAACGCTGAAAAAGTCTACATTAAACCAGAACCAATACAGCCTAAAGAAGTAAGTACTAAGGTTCAAGAATGGTTTCAAACTAGAGGAATATCCAACGATACATTAAACGCTCTTAAGGTTACTGAAGGCGTGGAGTACATGCCTCAAACCAGTAAAGAAGAAAACGCAATACACTTTAACTATTTTATGGGTGATGAACTCATTAATGTAAAGTATAGAGACGGCAGAAAAAACTTTAAACTTTATAAAGGAGCTGAAAAAGTATTTTATAATATCAACAGTATTGTAGGATATGAGTACTGCGTAATTGTAGAAGGCGAAATGGATGCTCTTAGTTTGCACGAAGCTGGAATACCAAATGTAGTGTCTGTACCTAATGGGGCTACGCTTGGCACAAACAATTTAGATTATTTAGATAACTGTATAGATTACTTTACTGATAAAGAAAAAGTAATACTAGCTTTAGACGGAGATGAGGCTGGACAAGCCTTGCAAAACGAGTTTATAAGAAGACTCGGAGCTGAGGTTTGCTTTATAGCAACCTTTGATGATTGCAAAGACTCAAATGAATATTTATTAAAACATGGAAAAGAAAATTTGGCAGAGCGTATTGCAAACGCAAAACCCGTCCCACTTGAAGGAGTCACCACTTTTAAGGACATTGAAGGGGAGATTACTGATTTCGTTACAAATGGCTTTAAGCCCGGATTTCAGGTTGGCTTATCTAACTTTGATGAAATCTTTTCAACTTACACTGGTCAATTTATTACTGTCACTGGTATACCTTCTTCCGGCAAAAGTGATTTCGTCGACCAAATGGTTGTGGGCTATAATGCTAAGTATGGATGGAAAACAGCATTTGCTAGTCCTGAGAATGCGCCAACTTATCTTCACGCACATAAGCTTATGCGAAAGATATGGCAAGGCATGCCCACTAAAGAAGACATTGGTACAAGCAAATGGAACCAAGTAGCCGAGCATTGTAACTCTAATTTCTATCATATTGATATGGATAGGTACAGCCTTGAAGGAGTGCTAAGAAAAGGGGCTGAGCTTGTAAAGCGTAAAGGAATTAAATGTTTAATTATTGATCCTTTTAATAAGGTTAGAGACTACGACGGCAATTCAGGCGATGTTAATGCATATACTTTAGAGTATTTAACTAAGATTGAAATATTTGCAAAGAAATATGATGTTTTAGTTATTGTAGTAGCACACCCAACTAAAATGTATAAGGATGCCAATGGCAAAATTGAAGAACCTACAATGTATAACATTAAAGGTGGTGGTGAATGGTACGATGCTTCTTATCACGGCTTATTAGTGCATAGAGACTATGAAAACAAAACAGTTAAATGTAAAGTGCTTAAAGTAAAGTTTCAAAACTTAGGAGAAAACGGAGCTGAAGCACACTTTAAATGGGAACATAAATCTGGATGCTTTTTACCTATTAGGGATCCTAGTCAGTCTGTTGCGGGTTCTGATAAGATGCCATGGGATGTGTAATGGGAAGCGGCTATAAAAAGAAAACCAAAAACAATTTGCCTGATAATTATATTGCAAATAATGAAGAGCAAAAAGCTTATAGTTGGTGTATACACAACAATATAAGAATAGGATTAGAAGCTATGGACTATATACAGAACCCAAACAGATGGAAGATAGCAATAAGCATAGGAGAAAATCATAAAGCAGCACACTTATCTCCTAATATATATACTAAAGATAATGTTTGGCAGGAATATTATAAAGCTTGCTTATATTACTACAATAAACACAATAAATAATGGATATACAAAAAGAATACAATAACTTAATGTCTGAAGTCTTATATCAAGGCAAAAAGAAAACTGATCGCACAGGGACCGGAACGTTAAGTGTGTTTGGCAGAACAATTCGCCATGATATGAGCAATGGATTTCCTTTGCTTACTACAAAGAAGGTTTGGTTTAAAGCTGCATTAACTGAAATCCTTTGGATTTTACAAGGCAGAACAGATATAACATATTTGCAACAGCACAAAGTTCATTATTGGGATGCTGATTATAAAAGGTCAGGTAGAACAGATAACACTTTAGGCCCGGTGTATGGCAAGCAATGGCGCGATTTCGGCGGTGTAGATCAGCTTAAAAACCTTTTAGCTGAGATCAAGTCTAATCCTGATTCAAGACGCCTTATAGTCAGCGCATGGAACCCAATTGAAATGGATGATATGGCTTTACCTCCTTGCCATTACGGTTTTCAAGTATATATTAATGATGGAGTTATAGATTTAATGTGGCAGCAACGTTCTGTAGATATATTTTTAGGTTTACCTTATGATATTGCAATGTATGGATTGCTATTGGAGTTCTTGGCTAAAGGCAATGGCTTAAAAGCAGGTTCACTAATTGGTCAACTTGGCGATTGTCATTTATATAGTAATCATTTAAAACAAGCTACTGAGCAACTAGAAAGGCATACATACGAGTTACCAACAATTAATGTTGAACACGGTTTGTATCTTGACAGCGATGCTATTTTCATGCCAGTACATAATTCTGTATCTTTAAATAATTATAAATCTCACCCCTCAATTTTAGCGCCGTTATCGGTAGGGTAAAAAACAAATTATTATGTATCATATCTATCACATTCCTGGTAAGAAAATTGGTGTTACACGTAATCTTGAATTAAGAGTTACTCAAGCTCAAGGCTACAACACTGGCGAGTACGAAGTCATCGAATCTTCTGATGACATTCACTATGTATCTAAAAGAGAGATTGCTTTACAAAAGTCTTATGGATATAAAGTTGACAGACAATTATATAAAGACTTAATAAACAAAAAATCAAATCAAATGAAAATTAATGTAACCGAGCAAACTACAACTTTCCCTTTTCCAAAAGACAAATTAAAGGGCCATTTAATGGAAACCATAGGTATGAAATGGGAAACATCACTTGGCGAATTTGAATTAACGTTAGAATCAATTAGATGGATTGAGCATAATGCTGTTATATCTATGTACGATACACAAAGATCATTTGTATATAATAAAGCATTTAGCGAAGCATTCTCTAATAACTTTAATGAAGAAGCTCCTAATATATATGATGATATACGTCTCTGGGCAGCTGCTAAAGGTATTTATACTAAAGGAGACAGCAAAACGCAATACATTAAGCTTTTAGAAGAGGTTGGTGAATTAGCTAAAGCTATACTTGAAAAAGATAAACCTGAAATTATTGATGCTATTGGCGATTGCGTAGTTGTTCTTACAAATTTAGCTAAGCTTGAAGATCTTAAGATTGAAGATTGCGTGCAATCAGCATATAACGTTATTAAGAGCAGAAAAGGATCAATGATTAATGGAACGTTTGTTAAAGAATCTTAATATGACTAAAAAAGAAATTACATTCCGCGATCCAGTTATAGAAAGCGTTGTAGATAAATTTGTTGAAAGATCTAATGTTGGCTTTAAAAAGTATGGTGTTACTCTTGATCAAGATCCTAGTGATCTTAATGTTTGGATGACACACCTTCAAGAGGAGCTTATGGATGCGGTTAACTATATTGAAAAGCTTAAACGTGTTACTACTGAAGTTCTACAAGATAAACTTGTACAAAAGTATGAAGCTTCCCATGATGGGCATATGTTAGACAATGATGACGTATGGCAATAAAACGACGTACTAGAAAAAAAGGCCCAGTAAGAGCAAATAAAGTATCATATGATGGTATTAACTTTGCTTCAGGTCTTGAAAAGCGAATGTACATGGCTTTAAAAGAAAACAATCTTTTTGATAAATATGAAGGAGAAGTTTTTCAACTTATGGAAAGTTTTGTATTGCCTAATATTTCATTTGAAAAAACAAGTAATGGCAAAGGTAATTATAAAAATAGAGGCTGTAAAAAAGTTTTAGGCATTAAATATACACCTGATTTTACTGGGATTGATTATATTATAGAAACAAAAGGAAGAGCTAACGAGAGCTTTCCTATTAGATATAAGCTATTTAAAAATTGGTTAATAAATAACAAAGACATTAGAGCTTTATATAAGCCTCAAAATCAAAAAGATATTGAAGATACTATAAGGTTAATAATTAAAAATAGAAATGGGAACAATTAGAAAGCCAGAGCATAGGGATTACTGTAGTAATTGTAGTAAAGCAAAAACCGAAAAAGAAAAGTTATGTAATAATTGGACATTTGAATGTGAAGATTGCAGAATAGTTACTAAAAATGTATATAAATACAAAATAACTAGAGAAGAATCTTATGAACTTTATAATGCTACTAATTGTAAAATATGTGAATCAAAATTTACAAAAACAGGAGGTAAAAGAAGGGTAATAGATCATTGCCATTATACTGGAAAAGTAAGAGGGGCAATATGCAGAAATTGTAACACAGGCTTGGGCATGTTTAATGATTCAATTGAATTAATGCAAATAGCAATAAAACATCTATTATAATGCGACAGAACGATACAATTGATCCTATCAAAGCAAAAAAAATAGCTCGCCAAAAGTATACTCAAAGACAAATTGACAAATGGGTTAAATGGAGTTGGGAGATTAGAGGCAAAATTAAATGGAAAGAGCTTGTAGAAATACAAGATAAATATAAAATAAAAGTAGAATAATGGGGAACTGGGAATTAAGTATTGGGTTGTACCCAGGGGTACTATTTGGAATTAGATCTTATGAAAGCGAAGGCATTACAGATCATGTATTGTACCTTCCAATTGTGGAATTATGTCTTACTATTTATCATGACGTATAAACAAAATGAAGCTATAGACTTTTTCTTAGATGATTTAATCATACAGGTTAAGGGAGTTATAAATACATCTCCAAAAAAACAAGATATGCTTTCGTATTGCGACTCTTGGCTAAACACACTACAAACTATTAAATGCTTAAACAACGAATAACTATGGGATTATTTACACCGAGAATTGCTTACAAACCTTTTGAATACCCTATATACTATACCGAGGGCTGGTTAAAACAAGCTCAAGCCTTTTGGCTTCATACAGAGATTTCTATGTCTGGCGATCTAAAGGACTGGAACGAAAGAATGAACGACAAAGAAAAGAATGTAGTGGGTAATATACTATTAGGCTTTGCTCAAACAGAATGTGCAGTATCTGATTACTGGACGCAAAAAGTAGTGGGTTGGTTCCCAAAACATGAAATACAACAGATGGCAATGATGTTTGGATCGCAGGAAACAATACATGCTGTCGCTTATTCTTATCTAAATGAAACACTTGGCCTTGAAGATTTTGAAGCTTTTTTACAAGATAAAGCTACTATGGAAAGATTCGAAAACCTCGTTGCCTACGAGGGTGATGATACTGCTGGGATCGCTAAGTCTCTTGCTGTTTTTTCTGCTTTTGCTGAGGGGGTTTCTCTTTACTCTGCTTTTGCTGTACTTTATAGTTTTCAACTTAGGAATTTATTAAAAGGTGTTGGGCAACAAATGAAATGGAGTGTAAGAGATGAATCTTTGCATTCTAAAATGGGTTGTCATCTGTTTAGGCACATGTGCGCAGAGGATTCCTCATTATTAAATAACTGTAAAGAAGATATTTTAAATGCAGCAACTGCCATGCTTGAAGCAGAAGAAAATTATATTGATAAAATGTTTGAACTGGGGGACATCGAAAACCTTAAAGCTTACGACCTCAAGCAGTTTATTAGAAAAAGACTTAATGAAAAAATCGTTGAACTTGGATACAAGGACAGTGGGGAATACTTTGACTTTAATCCAAAAGCAGCAAGTAACCTCGATTGGTTCTACCATCTTACCGGCGGCGTTACTCATACCGACTTTTTTGCTATTAGGCCTACTGATTATAGCAAAGCGAATGAGGGTGAGGATTTTGATGATATGTGGTAAATTAAATAAAATAAAAATGAGAAAAATTATAATTAAATTTTGGTTTGGAGTATACAACTTTAACATCTTTAAAGAAAACTTTAAACCTGAGCGATCAGCTGTGTCTAATTTATTATTATCTTTAGCTATGATATTTTCTTGGCTATTTTTAGAGGACAGCTATAAAGAATATGTTATAGGAGGATTGTTTTTAATTTTAGCCTTTTGTACGTTTATTTACTTTAGAATAAAGCCAGTTAAATGGAATGATCTAGATGAAGATGTTCAGAAATGGTACTACGGATATTTTTATTTTGTAGAGGCTAAAGATAAAGTAACATTGCCAGAAGATTTAAATGGTAAAAAATCAGAATGGAATAAATTAAATAAACTATATAAATAATGAAAGGTGAAAAACAAAGTAGACAAGATCTACTAGAAAAGAAAGTGCAGGCATTAATAAATGTAGTACAACAATTATTAGACGAAAATGCTTACTTAAAAGATTTATCCGCAGGGACTTTGCAAACAGTTAAACTTATGCCGGGGTATGACAATGCTATTAAAGAATTAACTGAGAAGCTTCAAAAAGAAAATGAACCTAAATTAGATCTTGAAAATGAATTGGAATAATGATTGGGTAAAAGGAGTAGACTACCCTACGTGGGGGAATACGGAAGTGTATAAGAAAACTATTATTGGTGGATACTTAATGGCTGGCGAAACGCCAAAAGACGCTTATTTGCGAGTAGCAAACACTGTTGCAAAGCGGTTATATAAGCCAGAATTGGCGGATAAGTTCTTTCAGTACATATGGAAGGGATGGCTAAACCTAGCTTCTCCAGTGCTCTCTAATACGGGTACAGATAGAGGTTTACCTATATCATGCTTTGGTATTGATGTTGGAGATAGCATTGCTGATATTGGACAGAAAAATTTAGAAATGATGCTTTTAGCCAAACACGGCGGAGGAGTTGGTATTGGCGTTAATATGATTAGAGCGGCAGGCACTAGGATTACTGGTAATGGCACGTCTGATGGCGTTGTTCCTTTCTGTAAAATATATGATTCAACTATATTAGCAACATCCCAAGGGTCTGTTAGAAGAGGTGCGGCAAGCGTTAATATCAACATTGACCACAAAGACTTTGAAGATTGGTTGGAAATTAGAGAACCTAAAGGAGATGTTAATAGACAATCGCTTAATCTACATCAATGTGCTGTTGTTGGCGATAAGTTTATGAGGAAGCTTGAAGAAGGAGAACCTGAAGCAAGAAAAAAATGGAGTAAACTATTACAGAAGCGCAAAGCAACTGGTGAACCTTATATTTTATTTAAAGGAAACACAAACAAAGCTAACCCAGAGGCATATAAAAAGAATGGATTAAAAGTACACATGACAAACATATGCAGCGAAATCGCATTGCATACCGATGAAAATCATAGTTTTGTATGTTGCTTATCATCTTTAAATCTTACAAAGTATGAAGAATGGAAAGATACAAATCTTATTTACGACGCAACTTGGTTCCTTGACGGAGTGCTTGAAGAGTTTATACAAAAGGCTAAAGGCCTTAAAGGATTTGAAAACTCAGTTCGTTCTGCGGAAAAAGGAAGAGCGCTTGGTCTTGGAGTCCTTGGGTGGCACACTTACCTCCAGCAAAATGGAATACCTTTCGAAGGGATTCAAGCTCAGTTTGAGACTAGGAGAATATTTAGTCAGATTAAAATCGAAAGCGAAAGGGCGTCTAGAGCACTTGCCGAGGTATACGGAGAACCTCTTTGGTGTCGTGATACTGGACTTAGGAATACTCACCTTAGGGCTATTGCACCTACTGTATCAAATAGTAAACTATCTGGTAATGTTAGTCCAGGTATCGAGCCTTGGGCTGCTAATGTTTTTACAGAACAATCTGCGAAAGGTACTTTTATTCGTAAGAATAAAGAATTAATTAAAGTGCTTAAAAAAGTAGGATTAGATACTGAAGAAATATGGAATAAAATCCTTGAAGACGGGGGAAGTATACAAGACATAAATATTCTTGATGATTGGGGATATATTAATAAAAAATTAGTATATTTAACAGACGCATCAGAGCAAGATATGTTACTTGGTTATGATACAGTTAAAGACGTATTTAAAACCTTTAAAGAAATTAACCAGTTAGAGTTAGTTAATCAGGCGGGAATACGCCAACAATATATAGACCAGTCGGTCAGCTTAAACCTTGCTTTCCCAAGTACTGCTACACCAAAATGGATTAATCAAGTTCATTTTGAAGCATGGAAAAAAGGTGTAAAAACATTATACTACACAAGAACAGAATCTGTGTTACGAGGAGATATAGCTGCAAAAGCAATGGATCCTGATTGTTTATCCTGTGATGGGTAGTATGATACTTAGTTAGTTTAGTTAGTTATATTAAAAAAGGGGAGGCCGTGAAGCTTCCCCTTTTTGGTTACAGGAACTATTGGGTATGTTGCCCATTATTTTTTTGTTCCTTTCTTTTAATTACTTTCGGCCACTTCTTTCTTTGCCTTTAATAGCATCTGGTAAATCACCAATTTGGTTACCCACTTCTACGATGCTGTTTTTAATATCAATCAACTCTTCTTTCACCCTGCTTAAGCGGTGCATCGTTGCCTCTTTTACTTTTTTAGCTTTGTCTTCTAATTCGTCAGGCAATAAATCTTTGTCTTTATCTTTAATAATGCCTTTGTGCATTAAGATTAAAATAAGGTTCGCTAATAATGATAAGCATACAACTCCAATTAGTATTTTCATAGGTTATTTGTTTTTATTTAAACTCATTTTTTTTAATTTCTTCCAGCTTTTCTGCCGGATTTTCTGCCGGATTTTCTTCCAGTAGTTCTGCTGTTTTTAGATTTATTTTTTGCGGCTTCAATTGCTGGATCTTTTAATCCAATATCCCAAGAATTATAACCTAAAAATAAAGCCGTACGCTGCCATGCCTCCGCGTCTTGTTGAGTAATAGCTTTTATATTTGAAACTTTAGTAAGAACTCTATCTAATGGAAAATTAAATGCGGCCGAAACTAAATTACCACCTATTTGATAATATGGATGATTAGGATTGTCATAGCCAATTTTGTCAAGTATTTTTTTATTAAACTTGTAACTTTCCATTGCTCCATAAATTTTCCTAGCTTTAATTCCTACAGCTGGAGATATGTTTAATAGCTCTATAATAACTTTTCCGTTTTGCCCAGTAAATCCTTTATCATTTTCACGCATCCATGCAATCGTTGCATTTTTTAAAGTAGCTAAAGCTGCTCCGCCAATTCCAGATCCACGTAATGCGCTATCTAACATTGTATTTATAGCTCTTTCTGTTTTTTTATCTATTTTTAAATCTTCATCTTCGTCATCTCCAAATACACCTGCAAATAAAGCATTTTGTAAAAATGCAAATATAGTGTTTTGTATTGCGCCATAATAAACAAGCCTAGACACATTAGCTTTAAAACTGCCTCTTCTATTTATTAAATCCAACATAGCTTTCTTTTGTATGCGTGTCATCTGCATAGTTGTGTTTTGGAATGCTAAGAATATTCTTCCAATAACGCTAACCTGCTGATTTGATAATAAATCCTGCCTTGAAGATTGTTGAGTACGCTCTGCTATTTCTTGGAAATCTAAAAAAGCTTCTTCTTTGGCTTTAGCCTCAGTCATGCCCTCTTTAATATACTTTTGTTCTCTATTATATAGAAACGGTGCTCCACCTGTAGCAATAGCTATATTATCACCATACTTAGTAAGCGAAAAACCTTTTTCTAAAATATACGCTAATAAAGCTTTGTTTTTGTTTTTACTACCATCTAGTCTAGCAACAAGTTCAGCTTCATTAATATCGGTTTTTAAACCTTGTCTACGCTCTTTCATCCAATCAGAGTTAAATATATCAACCCAATATTTTGCGTATGTTGCGGGGCTTCCTGCAATAAATTTACCTTGAGCAAAAATATTATTATCTTCCCAGTTTGTAAAGTTAACAATAGAAAGTTGTTGTAGCAATGCCGATCTAGTGTTAAAAAACATGGTAACCCCGACAGAACCTCTTACCCAATCTAAATATGCGTTAGCTAATTTGTTATTACCTATTTGTCTTGCGCGCCCGTTTTTAATTCTATAAAGCATATCTTCTAATGCTGATCTTAAATCAGGACCATAAGCTGCCTCAATTTTGTTTATATTTTCTTTAGAAAATATTATATCAGCATTTGTAATAAATTTTTCAAATATTCTTGCTCTACCAATTTTACTTAATATTTCTTGCAAGTCCATTTCAATGGTACTAGCTGTCCAATCTTCCTCTGGTTTTAGCCAACTTTCTTTTTTATTTGGAACATTAATAAGATCTTCAGCAAAAGTAAGTAAAGACATATCAGAAACAACTGATTTTATTAAAGCATTTTTGTCTGTTTGACTTATTCCGGGAACATCGTACCCTAGTTTTGACCACATATAAACTCTAACCGCGTCATCATTGCTGTAGTATTTATAATCACTTTCTGCTCTTAATTTTTTTGTTATTCCTTTATTTGCTTTAATTAAATTATGATAACTTTGTTTTATTAATTGTCTTTCAGCATTTAAATTAAAGTTAGCTCTTGCTAATGGTTTAAGGAGTTTTTCATCCATAAATTTCATGTCAGCATCTCCTTGCTTGCCTGTACCATAAAAATTATATAATAAACCAGCAAAATCATCAGCTCCGGGCGGTATAAATATTTTTAATTTGCCTTTACCTTCTCCTATTTTTTTAGCGGTTGCATTAGATATTAATTCATTTTCACTAATACCTTTTTTGCGCTCAAGCATTTTATTAAATTCAATGCTCATCCCTAAAGATGCTTTTGAAGTTTCTTTATTATTATAACTTTCTTTAGTTATAATTTCTCCATTAGTCATTCCAGGTAATCCTATTATTTGTAAATTAATATCTGATGGTAAATTTTCAAAATATCTTTGTAATACATCTAATGGTGTTGCATTAAAAAAATCAAAGCCTTTGTTCATTGAATTTTTAACATTCATTTCAGAATTTAAAGTAGTATCAAAGCTTTTTTGCGTTAAAGATGCAATCCTTAATTTTTTAATATTTTCAAATTGTTCATCGGATATTCTGCCTATAACATTTCCTATAGATAAATTAGCAAATAACAAAGCGGGTAGCATGTGCTCATAAACATATTTAATTCCTTTGCTATTTAAATTTTTAGTTATATAACTTAAATCGTAAGAATTTTTTAATGGCGTGGACATATGCTTTAGCTGCCCAGCATATATTAAACCAACTGTAGTTAGATCTATTTTTAAATTAGGATCTTTTGAATTGTATAATTTTTTTATAGTAGCATGCAAATCATCGAACAAAGCTTTAGCCTTATTTACTTCTGATGTTCTTCCTTCTACGTTAATTTGTTTTGGGTCCGCACCAATTAAATCATCTGATCCAGGAAATGGTTTTAATGGTGTAAATTTATAAATATTTTTATTTTTATAATATATTGATGTACCTGTAATCTTTTTTGTTTTAGAATCTAAAACATTTTCAGGTTTAAAATTTTTTGTTAATATACCATCAAATGCATCTAAAAGACCTTGATTATTTCCAAACAAAGTTTTGTTAACACCACTAGCCCAAGGTTTATTAAGGGTTTTAAGCATAGAAATCATTTGCGTTTCTTTCTGGCTTTTAGTGGCATTAGGTGTTTCAAAAGAATATAAATTCCACCACTTTTGTATAAATGCTTTGCCTCGATCTTTGTTTTCTTGTTTATTAGGGCTAAGTCCAAAATATGGCAATCCAACCACCGCAGAAACAACTTGATCTGGATCAAAATCTTTTTTATCAATTTTATCAATAAAATCTAAAAATTCATTTGTTGATTTGTATTTTTGTTTTATTAATTTTCTTCCAATATCAATATAATTATCTTTAATTGCTCCAACAAGATTTAATATGTTATTTTTTTCAATGTCCGAAAACTTATTACTAAAAATAATTTTATAAGCTTCTTCAAAATTTCCATCATTTAAAGCTGTTCTTAAAATATTTTTAAATCCATTTAAAAATAAAGCTTGTTTTTCTGGAGATAAATCTTTAAGAAATTCTATATCCGCACCTAAAGATAGTTTGGCTATACCTCTTGGCAATGTTTTTTCCATTCCGTCTATTACTTCCTCAGCTTTTATTTCAGTATAAAGTTCTGATATATTTGCTATAGATTCAGTAAGAATTCCTCCTTCACTTAAATCTTTTAGTATAACTTCAAAACCTTTTTCAGAAGCAATTTGCCGAGCTAAAGAAGAAATAGCATTAGTTTTTATTTTATTACGTAACGCTCCATCTTGAAAATGATAATCTACATATTCATTTTCTTTTACCGCTTCTTTAATTTTTGGATTTCTTTTAATAAACTCAGGCCCTGAAGTCATACCCCTCCCGGCTGCATTATCTCTATCTATTTTAAGCTTATTGCCTTTTTCATCTATCCAATCATATTTATATTCTGAAATTTTAGTAGGGGCAACCCATTCTCCGTTAACTCTTTTGAGTATGCCTTTTCTAAAAAATGGATGTTTAGATAAAAATGTAGTTGTAAAATTATTTAAAAAAGCTTCCCTATTATCTATTAAAAATTGCTCTAATCCTTTTTCTTTTATAAATTTAATAATATCTTTTTCAGCAAAATCAGCAATATCTTTTTTTAAGTCAGCTACAAAAGGGGTTATAGTTCTATTTTTAGTTGTTTCAATATTAAATTTCTTTATATTTAAAACAATTGCTTTGTTTATGTTTTTTACAAAACTTTCATCTAACTCTTTTGTAAATTTAATTTTTTCTGATAATAATGCTTTTTTCTGAACAGGCTTTTCTTTAGCAATTTCTTCTGATACATTAACCGCGTCTTCCGAAGTTTCAGTAGCAATAATATCTTTAGCTTCTGTTACATCAAATTTAAAAGTACTTGCTTCATCTTTACCTAAAAGTTGATTAGCTATTGTAATACTTCTAGGGGCTAAATATTTATTAATATAAGCCGCTAATGGCACCCCAATATTTTCATTAGGTTTGTAATTTAAAGTTAACCCTACAACTCCATATGTTGGATCCATTAAAATACTATCTATTAAATCTTCTTTATATGTTGTAAAGCCAGGACGGTCTCTATATTTGTTAGCAATATTAGCAGCCATTGGTTTGTATTCTTTTACAATTTCCATAACGCCGTTTATTCCTTTTTCATCAAATATTTCTTGAACTTTTAACGATGAATCCGATCCTAATGAAAGTTTTTCGTCTTCTAATTCTTCTTTGTAAAATTTAATTCTTTTACCGCTTTGAACAAAATCATTAAAAGAATTTAAATGCAAAATAACATCTTGCGCTCTTCCTACAATTTCACTTGCTCCGGCGTTAATGCCGAATGCTCCTAAAGCTTGTGATCTAATGCCGCTTATATAATTAGAAAATTGATAAGCTTTGTTTTCTAAATCGCTTTGTTTTATATAACCATTTTGTAAAAGCTCATAATAAAGATTTTGAAATTCTTCATTTAATTGCGTATCTGAAATTTTAGTGTCTTTATATTTTTGCATTCTTGCTAAAGCAAAGTCGTATACGCTTCCTTTAATTTCTTCATTTTCTTTTTTATTTTTTAAAATATTTTTTAATTCTTCAACTGCTTCGTTAAAACGTTTTTTGTCTTTAAAAATAAAGTTTTTAGAAGAAGTATATTCATGCAGTGTTTCATGTAAAGGGGTCATAGCTGCGGTGGCAGCATCAAATTCGATAGATTCCGCTTCGCTTATAGCCGCAGTTATAGCGGCAGAGTTTAATAATTTTGTTTTACCGTCGTCTGCAATTATACCATATGATCTTTTTATCTTTCTTTTCCCTGTTTTAGGATCTATTTCAACAAACATTAAATCTTTGACTTCTGCGTCAATATCCTCATCTGATTTTTCCCTAAAATAATCATTCTTTTTTAATTTAGCAAGTCCTTTATTAGAAAGCGCCGTTATATCAAAAGCCTCAAGTGCTATTAAATCAAAATCATCCAACTCTAATTCAATTAAAGCATTTCCAGATGCTTGACTAAGTTTTTTATTAATTTGGTATTTTTGCCAAAGAAAAATAGATTCGGCAGATTTAATTTCTTCTGGTACAGTTGCTTTTTCAACAGACTTTATAATTGCATTTTTTTTATTAGAAAGCCCTTGTAATTGATCTTTTAAATTTTTTACCCGTTTTCTTGTAGCTTCATCGCCAATTTGAAAATTATCAGTAGAGGCTAATTGTGCTACTTCTCTATATATTTTATTTATTTTTGCATCTACATCAAATAATTCTTTTGCTTGTGACTCGCTAAAATTATCTAAGTTTGTGGCAATATATTGATTTAAAGTAGCCGCTTTTTTAAGAACATTCCCCATTTGTTCTTGGACATCTTTTTGATTCTCTGGATTTAGAGATTCTTGAAGATTATAGTATTCTTGTAAATATTTTTTAAACAATACTTGATCTACTTTAGATTTTCCGGCATTAACTAAACTATTGGTTAACGTCATTGAATTAACCCCGCCTCCAGCTAATAAAGTTGAAAAAGTGGTACCAGCAAAAAATTCAGGCGTAAATCCGTCTAAAAGAGACACATCCATTCCTAGTATATTTCTATCTAATAAATTTTGAGATAACTGAGTGCCTATTTCTTCTATGTTTTCCACTCCAGCCATAACGCCCGCCCCAATTGTTTTTCTTCCTAGTTTAGGCAAAACTCCTTTTACGCCTGCCGTGGTTAAAAATCTTCTTGCGGATTTACCAATAAGTACATTGCCAAATTGTTCAAACCCAGCCTCAAAAGCGCCATAACCTATTGCGGACCCGCCGGTTCTTATAAGCCCATAATCTTGCAATTCTATTTGATAGTTTAATTCTTTTTTAATTTGATTAACTTCAAATTCAGTTAAATTTGTATTTTTTAATTGCTCTTGTAAAGCTATAACTACTTGCGAAGCTAATCCTTGAGCTTCTTTAATATCATTGTATTTTGTACCAGTAGAAGATATAAAAAACGTAGGAATGGTTGTTTTCCCTATTTCAGACAACGCTGTTCCTACTTTACCTAACAACCCAACACCTTTTGCAGCAGCACCTAAACCACCTAATCCACTTAAAATTGTGGAAGGAGCATTTTCTGCGCCTATTTCTAAAAGAACATCCATAAATGACGCCCCATATTTTTGATCCTTAAATTCTAACGGGGCCGGTATTTTTTTGCCTTCCTCTTTTATGCCTTTAGAAATTATAGACGCTTCATCTGAAATTGTATCAAACACGCTTGTTGCTGAGGTGTTTGGTAGTCCAACTAAAGCTAATTTATTTTTGTCTAAAACGGAAAGAATATCGGCGGCTAATTTTACGGTGCCAGCCAAACCCCCCACGGTAAATTCTGCGGTTCTTTGCGAAACTCTTGAAAAAAGATTATAATCATAATCCAAGGCCTCCTTCATTAGCCCTTCATCTTTTAAATTGCCTATTTTATCATAATAAGCCTCAATATCTTTACTTTGCCTTTGTTTTATATTAACTAAGTTATTTACAGAATATATTAAATCTTTATTATTATTAAACAAATTTGTAATTTCTTCTACTTTTTGAGTGTGAAGAGCTAATAAATCTTTTGAATTAGGTTCTTTTAATAATTGTTTATTAATTTTTTGAAGCTCCGATGACAAATTATCTAACCCCGCAACAAAGGGGGTAGCTTGTTCAGTTAAATCCTCATTTAATTTTACTAAATATTTATTATTGTCTTGTAACTCTTTTCCTACTTCCTCGGCATATTTTTTAGCTTGTTGTGGGGTTTCAAAATCAAAATTTTTATTAAATATACGCATGTCCTCCTGCTGCCCTTCCGGAAGATCATCTATTTCATTCCTTAATTTTATTTTTTGGAGGTTGGTTTCTGCTATTTGTTCTGCCGTATTTTGCAATTGCTCATCAGATGCTTTGAATACGCCTGTTTCTTTCCAAGAAACGTAATCGTTGTATTTGTTGCCTAAAATATTTTTATAAAAGTCTTCTTTATTAATATTTGTATTAATTCCGGGAACAGGCCCATTTGATGTTAGTAGAACTTTATTTTGAAAATCTTTTTTATATTCTTTTTCAACAGCATCAAGACCAAAATAAACATTAGCAGCTTCTTCTGATATTTCTGCTTCAGAATGAATTTTACTTTTATTATTTATTTCGTCAAATATTTTTTTATTATTTTTTCTTTTTAAAGAAGTGTTTTTAGGGGTTCCAATAACCTCGTCAAGCTTTGTAACAATTTCTGGGTATATTATTTCAACCCTACTGCGCATACCAGCCGTTTTCTCTGTCCTTGACCTATCTTTTTGTAAACTATTTAGGTACTGATTAAGTGTTAAATTATATTGTTTTGCTGTAGTTTCAATTTCTTCAACAGAATATGGATTTCCATCTATTTTTATTACGGTTTTATCTTTTAATTCGGGTTTATTTTGAGGAAGAACCCCTAATCTACTAGCCGTAATAGGGCTTTTTTCTTGGCCATTTATTTGTACAAAGCTATTTTGTAATTCCGAAGAACCATTTTCCAATGTAGAATCCGTACCTTCTGCTTGAACTTCGGGTGCTGTAGTTCCCACCGCAGGCGCACCCTGTCCCTGGCTTGTTTGCTTTCCCGCAGTGTCTTCAACTTTTTTTAAGCTTGGATTTTTAGCAAAAAGTTCATCTATAGTATATCCTTTACTTGACGCAACTTGTTCTAATTGCTCGTATGAATATGTTTTGCCATTAAGTTCGTACATATTATTTAATTTTATTAGTTGAAGTCAGAAAAATTTAATAAACCAGACCAATTAGCTCCAATGGCTGATTTTATTTTTTTGTTTATTTGGGGGATAGTTTCCTCAAACATAATATCTTTTGCTTCGTTTTTTAATTCTGGATTATAAATGTTCCAGCCAATTTGAACGCCTTTGTCGGTTTTTATAGGCTCCGCAGTTAGGCCAAGCTCATCGGCAAGTCTAGATTCAAAGTCTATTTCTCCTAAGCTTTTTATCATAGGTGAACTAAGATCGTCTATGCCTTCCCACTTTAAAGTATCCTCCGCTTTTTTTAATTGCTTATTTATTTTGAAAGCTAATTTGGCGTCTTTTGTGAGCGGTATTGGGGGTTTAACATCTTTAGGAACAACCTCTGTTGGCTCTTTTTGCTTGCTCCTAGGAGCTAAAGCTAAGCCTTTGTCAACATATGCCTTAACAAACGCCGCATTGGACGCAGTATCAAATATATTGTCATTACCTTGTGAATTTGAGCCAAATCCAAGTTTACCTTTTAAAACTTCATCTGAAAATATTTTATTGCCATTAGCGTCTGTGGCTTCTAGCTGCTCTTTAGTTAAATTTGGAAGTATGGTATTTTCCCAATCTTTTTGTGCCTGCGTGGGGTTTGCTAATAAGCCCTGAGCCATTGCGGTAAGACGCGGAGTCAATGTGCTGTCAATAAGCTCGTTGTTACCCAGGTATGACATAGTACGCATTTTAACACCATCCACCGTAGAATATACAAATTCTGCCGGTTTGTTTTTATCATAAAACGCAGGTGCTAAGCCGTCTTTATCTAAAAGCCCTACCCCGTTTGGATTTTTATCAGAGTCCATTGGCTCCATTAATTTTAGCTGGTTAGATTTTATTTTAGTTAATGCGCCTAAATCATATCCAACAAATTCACTTTCAGACATGGTTATAGAATCCCCATCAAAATCAGGATCATTTTTTATTGAATCACTTGTAACTGTCCATTGCCATTCTTTTTTTCCGTCGTTGTAAGATTTAACGGCTTTTCCTTTATTTAGGTTGCCCATTACAGACGCCATGTATACATACTTTTTGTCTTCTTTCCCCGCTAAAGGTATTCCACCCTCCTTGCCGGCAAGACCAGGATTTGCCGCAAATTCCCCAACAAATCCCTCAACCGCTTCCACCTTGCCTTTGTGACCAGTTAAAAAAGTGCTAATTTTAGTTTGATTTTCATTTGCCTGCTTTAAGTACGCTTCTTGTTCTTCAGCAGTATTAGCCTTTGCTGCGCTAAGCTTTGATGCTGTTGATTGACTTATAAGCGGATTTAGTGAATTAAATGCCTCTGCTGTGGTGGCACCGTTTTCAATCATTTGCTTATGTACCTTGTCATATTCGTTCATGGAAAATTCAAACGTATACTTAAGCCAGTCCTTCCTTACTTTTTCAGCAGCAATTCTTTTTTCTTTTTCTTGGTCTAGTACACCAGCGGCTTGCTTCCCAAGATTACCAATAGAATTTGCTAATATTTGAGGTGTTCCTGTATCTATTACTGCTTGCGGATTTTCGTATGCTCCCATTTTTTATATTTTAATTGCTTTAAACCCCGCCAGCCGCAAAGAATTCCCCATAAGATTTCCCCCCTGTGGTAAAGCTGCCAGTATCTGGTGTTGTGTATTGTGAAGATATATTTGGATTAAATCCTTTGCCTAAAGTTGGATCAGGAGCTGTAGGCGCGCCTGCTAAACCAACTAAAGAAGAACCTATACTTCCTACGGCGCTTAATCCCGCTCCTATATAACCAGCCTGAGCTTGATTAGAGGCGGCTTGTTGTTGCTGTGCTCCAGTAATTTGGGCTTGTTTCCTATTAAGCCCCTGCATTTCCCTGTTTTCTTTTTCTCTATACATAAATTCAGCTCCCGCTACATCTGCTTGCTGTAATCTTCCTTGCTCGCCCATTAAAGCCCCTTGAACTCTTTGGGCCTCGGACATTTTAATATTTTGAAGATTGGCTTCCCCTTGCGCTTTAAGTTTTTCATTTGCGGCTTCTTGTTGTTCTATGCTTGCAGACACACCTTTTTTACTTTGCAACGCAGCCTGAGCTAATGCCGTAGCGCCACCTGCTCCAGAGCCTGTAGCTCTAATTGTATCTAATGTATTAGCTAAAGCAATATCTGCTTCCTCAATTTGCATTTCCGCGGCCTGAGTAGCAACACCTAAACTAGCGTATGGATTTGAGGCCATCCCACTAACGTCGGTTATATATGAAGATAAATCTTTAACGCCTGAATAAGGGTCTATAATATCTTGTCTGGCTTTTTCTAAAGCTTCTAATTCTCCGGTTAGCTGTTTAGCCTGTAGCCTTGCTTTTCTAGCTTTTTTCCCAGATGATATAGTGCCAGCCAAGGATCCAATTAATCCCGCTCCAGCACCCGCTAATCCTACTATTGTTGCTGCTGCAAATGCCATAACGCTTTATTTAAGTTTTTTAAATTCTTCATATTCTAAATAGTTTTTAGCTATTATATTATTTTCTAATTCTTTTAAATCTTGAGTATTAGTAGGGTTGGCGTGAATGTTAACCCATATAACATCGGTTATAGCGTGAGCTACTCTTTTAATACCAGCAGAAGATTTAATATAACAAGGCCCTTCGTGTACAATAATGCCGTTGTCGGTCGCTACTGCTACTGTTCCGTGTAATAAAAATACAATATGATCTTCTTTATGTATTTCACCTACAACAGTAGTATCAGCTTCTAATCGTAATTCTCTTAAATAAAGACCTTCAGTAAATACATGCGTTAATGGATGTTTGTGGTTATCCCCTAAATAAACATTATCTTGGTCTTTCATTGAAAGCAGTGTTGCTTCAAAGTCTAATATTTGCTGTCTTTTTTCTTTTACAGCTTTAGTCAATTCTTTTGACATATGATTTAATTTTATTTAATACGAAGATACTACAAATTTAGATCCAACGCTCCATAATTCTTTAGGTCCACCAAAATCAGTACTCCCTATTATTAAGCTTGTTCCGGCTGTTAAGGTTTGAGCTATATCTACGGTAATTGAATTTTGTGTGTTTGAAACAACTTTTGTATTTCCTAATATTCCAGCACCTAAAACAATATCACCAATATTTATAGTACCTAATAAATTTTCAATTGGTATAATTAAATTTGATGTTATATTTGACAATACATTTGCGGTACTCCCGTCGGTTGAAAAAGTAACAGTAGCAAAATATCCTTTAATACCAGACATTTCATTACCCCATACCACTTCCCCCTCTCTTGCTGGGCTGTTGTTTATTAAATTTGCAAAGTATTTGTTTTCTTTTCTATCAAACCCTAATCTATATATAACTCCACCATCATTATAGGTCTGGTTATAGCTAGGCACTTGTACAATGGTATCGTCATAACTAACCCAGCCGCTATTTACATAATCAAATCTTTGTGTGTCAGAAACAAAACTATTAACCTGCCACCCGTTATCTCCTTCGTAATTTACTGTTTGGAAATTTTTAGATATACCAGAATTTTCATTAAATACAAAAGTTATATTTGATGGTGCATAGGCGCCGTAAAAAGTACCTCTATTGTTTCCGCTAGGGTTACTATAATGCTCGTATATAGAACCATTCTTAAAACTATAAAATTTATTCTTAAGACTTGTTATGTATGTTGGCTTATATGTAAAAAAACTATTCCACCCTTTAACTAATTCATCAAACGTTAACGTTGCATAGTTAGATGGGTTGTCAACATTTTCTTGCCAAGCAGGTGTGGTTTGTAAAGATAAAGTATAGTTTTTGTTATGAATATCATAACCACCAACAATGCGCCCAGACTCGCCCACGCTAGCCAGGGTGTCTCTAAAGTAATCTAGCATACCATAAGACGATATTTCTGTAATGCCGTCCATAGATAGCCTTAAAACGGCATTTCTGTCTTTATCTGTAAAGTATTTTTGATAACCATAAACAGCAAAGCTTTCTGGGTTTCTACTAATACCATAATTTCCAGCATAAGGAACTATTTGTCCTATAACTAGTTGTGTCGATGTTATCGCTGCATTGCCTTCAGCAGAATATATAGCGTCTTTATCTATTAAAGCTCTACTAACTTTGTTTTCTTGAAAAACTATTAAGTTTGTATCTTCAGCGTATAACTTTTGTATCGATCCATTAACAGGATCTAATGATCTAGTAATGCTTTCACCAACAGAAAATTGATTTGTATTGTTTACACCTGTTCTTGAATTAAATATACCAGAGTATATTAAAGAGTTTTCTCTTGCTTGTTGTTCTGGAAATTCTTCTGTTATATAAGCCCTAACCCCTAAGTCTACTTGTGTGTTGTTATATCCACCTCTAATCCTAGATTCTTCTACAAACCAGTTGTTATCTCCAGCGGCCGCATTCCCAGGAAAGGGGTCTAATGGCGCAGGCGCAGGGTTACCTCCGGGCTGTATTGGAATAGTTTGGTTATATGGATAACCATTAGGCCACACGGGATCATTCCCGTTGTCTCGAACCTGTTTTACCCAAAACGAATTAAAGTATGATATTTCTATTGCGTAAGACATAATTTATAATCACTTATTTTATTCATTATTTAAGAACAAACCCCCGCTATTATAGTTGAAGGCGCTCCGGTAGGTGTGGTGGTAGAACACTGGTCGAAGGGATCGGCTGTTACATCAGCGCCCGAAGAACCGTCGCAATTTGTCCATTGTATAGT
>Ga0210003_1001097_pt1 | contig 24063 bp, 28 predicted proteins | sample LantaG_FD_182804 | JGI IMG/M metagenome (GOLD analysis project Ga0210003, IMG submission 182804) | Deep subsurface microbial communities from Baltic Sea to uncover new lineages of life (NeLLi) - Landsort_02402 metaG (SPAdes) (version 2) | ecosystem: Environmental > Aquatic > Marine > Oceanic >... | reverse complement strand
ATAAGATGCATACAATTCGAAATTCTTATCAACATTAACAAATTGTTGGTCTGATTTTGAACCTTTTTCAACACGGCCAGTTTCTATTTTTGGACTTTCTGAATTACTTAAGTGTTGTACGTCATAATTCATTGTTATATTAGAACTAGCGTTTGAATAATATACATCGGGTGCTCTACCAGACCAGTTTGGTCCATACACTCTTGTTGATTCATACCAATCATAAATATAAGTACTCAAATCTTCTTTAGTACTTTCTTTAAAAAACTCTATTTTGACTCTACCATTATTTGCAATTGCGTTTTTATTGCTAGTTGTATCATCAACTTCATATGTATCAAATAAAAATTTTTTATCATCATCTAAAAATCTGTCTAGCCACACTCTTTCACCTGGTCTAAGTACTAAACCAGAACTAGTTTTTGCACCATTAAGAATAATTTTAGCTAAATAAACATTTGATGTTGGGTTGTACAGTTCTATCTGAAATTCTGTACCTGAGGTTAGATAAATGTTACCATTTTCTACTGGTAATAATTGCTTACTACAAGCAACTCTTGCTGTTGGAACTGCATTAATTAATGCTTTGTTCATTTTTAATCTCCTTTAATTTTTATTAATTTACCTTTCTCTTTATGACCAAAAGCCACTAAAAGTGCATATAGCACTCGAGAGCGATAAAAATAGATTAGTTATGTTTTAATAAATATAGTTTTAGATTTAATTAAGAATCAAACTTAATAATGAAATTCATATCAACGTCACTTCTCTTAGGTATTGGAGTAGCTAATTTAGCAACTGCTAATAATTGATTACTGTCATCATATAAACCAACTGAAGTAATATATGGTGTAAAATCAGAACCAGTTGCAAACTCTTTAACATTACCATATTTGTCTTTTTTTATAGTTGGATTTGTAGTTGTATTATATTGATCTCTTCTCACTTTACATATGAATTCATTTTCATATATCTTCACAGTCGATCTGTATGATATGTCAAAACCATAATCTGTACCATAATCAAATTGACCAGTTTCACCAAGAAATACATGTTTGTATTTTGGTCTATAATCACTTATTACTGCAAATCCCAAATGTGGAAATAGATTACCAATTACATTTGTTTGATATGCACTTCCAGAAAAGTAATTATTGTTAGCTAAACTACTTATTTGATCCTGTGTCAATGCAGTATTATATATCCTTATTTCGTCTAATGAACCACTTACTCTTCCATCTGTATTAGTTCTAGAACCTATATAAAGATCATGATTATTCACAGTAGAATATGTTACATCAGCACTACCGGTATTATCTAATACAGCATTAATATATATTTCCATATTAGAACCTGTTTTCTGAAACAACAAGTGGTTTTCACCAGCAGGTAATGCAATCGAAGAAGTAACAGTTCTTTTGTTAACACCATCGCTTCTATTGAATATCATCTTCCCAGCATCTAATACACCTAGATGTGTATACATTTCTATATCAAATGCATATTTACTAGTAGGTCTTAATGAAGCAGTTTCATGAACTACGTATGAAGGATCATATACACTGTGATTTTCAATATATCTCTTAGTTAATATACCAACAGTATTGCTGTCTGTATATGCTTGAATTGGTGGTATATCAACCCACATAGAAATTGCATAATCTTCTTCAGCAGAAAATGATATGTCTTTTGTATTTTTTACTTTTATATAACCAGTTCCGTCAAAATTTGCTTTAACACCAGAAGCTTCTTCAACATCACCTGTTGTTTTTATACCACCTGAAAAACCAACATTTTGATAATATCCAACTAATTCGTAATTGTGAGTGTTTTCATAACCTATATTTTTAGGTATACCATTAGCTATACTACCCTGTTCAGATGTTCTATTTATCTCATCATATTTTTCATTAAAACCCCAATAAGCAACAAGACTAGATTGAGTAGCAAAACTTCCAGTAAATATGTCAACATCTCTAATGTTCCCATAATCATCTGTCTCAGCAATAACATTAGCTGCCCCTACTGGACTATAATCATAAAATGAGAATGTTCCTGGCTGTACTTTTCTACCAAATCTAACTTGTGGTATAGAAAATATACTAGCAGTTGCAAATAGACGTTTTTCCATCAATGGGTGAGTATAAAAATCAGTATAGTCTTCATAAAACATATTTTCTACACTTGAATATATAAGCTTTTGATAACTACCATCGAGATTTTTAGGCTCTGAAACTACATCACTATTAGAAGAGCTTATTGGCAATATATTATCGATGTATATATTTCTGAGCTGATACAGTCCTTTATATATACCATATCCTTTTTCTGAATTAGAGTAATTTTCGTGTGTAATGTCAGAGAACAACTTAAACGCTTCAAACTCATAGATGTTTTTATCACCATCATATATGTTTGTGTATACTCTATATTTTGACATAATCTATTTTCCTGTTCAGTGCAAAAAAAAGCTCCAAATGGAGCTTGAAAAATGACGCTTCTCTAGGGCCGTCAGCCGCGTTCTATTACCTTAAAAGTCGAGCTTAACTTTCACTAACGCTTCGTTGCTATATGATTTCAAAATAGGTTGACTAGTTTTTGCAACTGCTAATAATCTATTTCTTGAATCATATAAACCTATAGTTGTTAAGAAAGTTTTTGGGTCGCCTATCATATCTATATGTCTTATAGAGCCATATGGTCTATCACCGTTACTTTCGGTAACATAAAATGTAGGATTGTTGCTAAAGTTAAACTCACCATTCATAACTCTAACGAAATAATGGTTTGAAGTTATTCTTTCTACGTTTCTTGCAGTAAAAGCATAATTTGAATCAATATCTTTTGCAGCATCCATTGCAGCAAACATCTTTTTAGCATTCTCACCTTCGACGTTTGAGCCAGTTTCTGTACCAAAACCAACATAAGTATCTAACATAGGACCATCAAACAATAATATACCTAAATCTGGATATGCTAAACCATAAGCAGCTAAATTATATATACCATCAGATAAAGAACCGCTTACTAAGCTATAAACTCTGCCTGTTGCTCGCGAAGAATATACAGTTTGTGAAGTATCACCACTGTCATCAATAAATGTATATACATCACCAGAACCATCTGGTGCAAATGCGCCATCTAGTTTAGCTAGATTTATTTCCCAGTTACCAGGGTCGATTTTATTTCTATATCTTGATCTATTAATATTCACAAAATAATAAAAATCAGATTCAGTACCACCTACACTTATTGCTGAATTTAGATCATCATTTAAAATATTCTTATATTGAGTATAAGTAGCCTTTGTTGGATAGTCGTAGTTTGTTATTGTACTACCACTTCCCCAAACATGACCAAACGCAAGAGAGAACTGAGCTTCTGCATTGTCTGCATAGCTTTCACTTTGGAATATTTCTAAATAATATCTTTTTTGGTTTGTTGTTTGTCCTGATGAAGTATAGTAAGTTATCAAACTACCCTCATTGTTGCTCCATATACCAGCTGTCACATACTCAATTTGATTTTCTACTATATCAGTCTCTTCGTTAAAAGACTTATAAGCTTTCATAACCAAAGCAGTAGGTGGAGCGGGTTGAGAAGTGTTTGTACCGCTAGTTCCATTAGGATCTGTAAATCTATCATTTACATCTGAAGTTGCCATATTTTTTTATTCCTTGTTAATTTTCTTTTTACATGTCATTTTGGTTATCATCTAATAAAGTGTCATCCACAGTTGTCATCTTCATAAGAGTTATTAAACAATAGTCCATTGCACCAGTATTATTTCCATATACAAACAGTTTAGCATCTCTAGTTTCAAACGGATTGTATAGTGCTGTCACTGTGAATTTTTTACCTACAGCAAATACAGTAGTAGGTGAAGCACCTTCAGACGGTTGTTGATTTGTTGGATAACCAGATATAGTTGATCCCGGTGGAACTGATAAAGACACCATTGTGTTATCTGTCAATATAGCAGTATAACCACTACTATCATATCCATTTGATGTAGAAGGTGTAATTGTAGCTTTTTGATTTTTTGTTCTCAAAACAACTTGTGTCGGAGAAACATCAAGAACCGGTACTTTTGTTCTAGTTTTTGGCATGCTGAATAATTTATATCTCATAGTATAAGTTTCATCAGGTATTGCTTCAACTAGTGGTAAGCTTTCTATAGCTATACCATAATAATCACTTCCCAAAGGGTGAGCTGGATTCCACAAACCATAATCAATTTCGTCATCGGCTAATGCAAATTTTGTAATTTCAAAATAGTTTTTCCCTCTTGACAATAATTCTCTACCTTTATTAGTAATGATAGCATCAACAGTAATTGTTGAATTATCTAAATAGCCCATTTTCGTTCCTTAAGTATTTGTTTTTTAATAAATATAAAATTTAATTTAAAATAATCATTATTCGACATCTAAACTTCCATCTTCGCTGTAATCACTGTAATTTATTTGATTTGGGTCGACTCTATACACACTTACGACTGGACCACCATCAATAGTTTGCAAACTATTTTCGTTAATAGCAGTGCCTACAAGTTTGCTTCCTCTGTATAGACTATTTAAAGCTCCAGCCGGCTGTGACCTGAAATCTTGTACTTGAGCATATCTCAGCGATGATGAGTAAGGCATCATGAGTGATGCACTTTCATATGTATCATAAAAATATACTCTTTCTCTCAACATACGTGAGCTTCTTTGATTTAATACTACACTACCAGTAGGACTATATCTATCTCTTGAATTATATACATTATAGAAAAATGGATTAGAATCAAATCTAGATTTAGACTGATCTAATATTGCATTTGAATGTTTATAAACAGATGGTGATCTGAGACCCATATTAGTAGTTGATTGTTTTAACATATACTCTGCACTTATATTTGCCACCATAGCAGAAACAACAGCATCTGGTATAAAACTAAGATATTCACCAGTTATGCTTCTTGGTATATTGTATTCAATCTCTGCTTCATAATAACAATAATAAGCATATATGCTCCAATCTATTCCCATCAAATCCAAAGTTCCAGAATACATTAAATATTCAGTACTTGCAGCACCAAAATTTCTAATCTTACTTCTTTCTAAAACATGTGGCTCTATTGTTAAACCTAAAATTTTGTTAGTTCTAGCAGGTAATAAGTTTCTAAGCTGATCAAATAAAGAGAAATCGAATATACTTACTGCTCTTATATATTCAGCTATATTGTTAGAACTAGTATATTTTTTCCAATATTCATTTGCAAATCTTCTAAGGTCTGGATAGTAATCTAAATTTATATGTGCGGGGTCGCCAATATAATCATCTAAATTAACATATCCAAATTGACTGTATATATCATCATTAACTTTATCTTGATGTGAAAAGTATATACCAATTCTGTTTGAATCTACGGGGTGATTTGTAGTAGAAGGCTCTGATATTTGATGTTCTCTTCCAAGAATGCCTTCTGGCATATATGTATCTATTCTTATTTTGTCTGTGTATATATTGTTCCCGCCTACACTCGGACCAAACAGACTTTGATAATCTTCAATCCCAGTAAATGATTCGCTAGTAAACCCATAAGCAGATGCTGTTAATTCTGTAACACTATTCCAAAATGTTGATATGTTTTGGTTTGGGTGCACAGAAGGTATACTACTAGTAGCAGCAATATCATATTTTTGTGTATATTCTATTCTATAATTTAACTCATCATATGAACCAGTTTCGTGATTAGAAGAATAAGCCATCTGTGACAATGTATGCTTCTCCATAACACTCTGCGATAGTGGTACTGACCAATATCTTATTTCTTGTACAGAACCGGTATAATAATTTGAGTTTGCTATATCATTATAACCTGCTCTTAAATAAGAATCGCTAGCCCAGCTAGTATTTAATGCTGAAGTTTCTGAACCAGTTGCATATATGCTAGCACTTACAAATTCTAATACTTTTCCATATTTTTCTTTTGAATATATTAAATCATATATGTTTTCAACTGCTACGTTGTCTTCAGAGACTCTTCTTCTTAAAAAAATATAAGCTGGTTCACCGTCAAACAGATACACATCTTCTATAGAAGCTGTAAAATAATCACTAGTACCACTTAAATAAAAATTTATATTTCCCTTATTTTGAGAACCAGTGTGTTGAAACTGTACAAAGAAATCTGGTGTCGTAGTGTTTTTCTCTACAATCGTCTGATATTCTCTAGTAGAATAATCATATTCTTCGTCATCGTAGTTTAAAAAACGCAACGCAACAGTATCTGGATAACTTCCAGTATCATTAACTTTCTCAACTTTTTCCCAAGGTGTTTCTATATAATTAGTTGCACCATCTAGCTCTAGTATATATTTAAATGTCGTAAATTTAAAATTAGGTTCATCATTTCTTTTACTTGGACCGCCATATTCTCTAATTCTTAAAATACTACTCGGAACACCATAGCAAGATATCATTGATCTTATAGCTCTACTGGTACCTTTCGTTTTAAGTAAAAATGGTAAATTATTGTAAATTCTCTTCCAAACCTCTTTTGTTATGTCTTCATATGATTTTGAATACAAACTTCCAGTATTGAAAACGTTGCCATATTCGTCAACACCAAGAGTGTAATTCCAAAGATCACTACCTTTATTTCCACCATGTAATTTCCAACCATAATCATTTGTCACAGTGCTAATCATATCCATTGGAATACCGTCTTTTGGATGTTCTTCTCTGCTATACATAGAAGTCAAATGACGAATATATGTCCACAGTATATCAAAGTGGTGTCCGAGCATGTCTGTAAATAAAATGAAATCATCGTTATCAGTATACTGTATTATGCCTGAAGGTATATTGTTTGAAAGTCTATCTAAATTTTCTCTATCATATTCATCAGACAGAAATTGTAAATTCTCAAAATAACTAACTGATGTTGGGTGGTCAGATGCATATAGTCTATACTTCGGTACTATTCTTGTAACATTTAATATATTTCCATCACCTTGTCTTATTTCGTTTGTTTGATTCCAAGTATATAAAGACTCTAACCAGGGTTCTGTAGCTGATCCTGAATTTATGTATTTTGGCCAGGGTTGAACAGAGCCGGTTATGTGTGTGTATATACTATCAGAACCAGTTGTATAATATAGATATTTTTCGAAATCATCAAAACCAGCAATCACTTCGTTTCTTTTATTAAATGAATCTATAATGTTGTTAACTGTACTACCAGTAATTTCTGTTAGATAAGTTAGCCGGCTGTTATAAAATTCAACAAGTTCTAATTTGTACTTGAAATTTGCAGTTCTTTCAGTAGCAGAACTGAAATGTATAAATTCATCAAATGTTGAATAATCTATGTTTAATTTTATAGTATCTAAACTGCCGCTAAAATACTGATTAACCAATTGCTGTGAAGTTATTAAATTATTACCCAGCAAAGAGTTCCAACTTTCGTAATCTGTCTCTAAACTATTGTTATCATTTTTTATGAAAAAGTTTGGTCCTCTTAGTCTAAATATATCTTCTACTATTACTCCAACTTTATTAATAATTACATTACCTACTAATGGTTTTAGCAATTCAAAATTAATCCAAAGTCTGTCTTTTTCTTTAAAGCTTAAAGGGAGAGGCTCGTATAGTTTTATAATTAATTCAGTAAAGTCTTTTGAAAATATAGCATTTACACCTAATATACATTTATTGTCACCAAAGTTTAAAACAAAATCATCGGCATAATCTTTTACAAAAGCAGTATCTGAATATATTCTCAACCAAGCTATTTCTAGCTCTACTTGTTCTTCAAACGTAATACTATTTTTGATTGCTTTTTGTATAATAGAATTTCTATAAGCAACAGCTTGTGGTGTTGTATTTGTTGATACATACAAACGGTAGTAATAAGTTCCATCTAATGTATACTTGAAATTTTTAATATCAGTCAAAATATTAGAAGAAGTCTTGTTAGCAATTGCTAATCTAAGTTCTTTTCTTGTATTAGATATTTCTTTTATGTATAAATTATTATATGTATTACCTACAGCTTTTCTAAAGTAGTTATATACAAACTTATAGTCACCATACTCTGCATCTACATATTTTATATCTTTAAGTAGTCTAGAATATATCTGATCATCATTCCATAAATCCCAATTAGCAGAATCGAGATTTGAATTTATTATATTGCCACTAACGTCATATAAGTGAAATTCTACATAATCTCTAATATTTTGTGGGAAACTACTAGCAAGCGCATCGAATTCGATAAGTTTTAAATCTTCATCGGTATATCTTTGAGCATTTTTAACACTTCCAAAAATATCTAACTCTTCTGTATTTTTATAGTATTTTAACATATTATCTTGCTAGCATGTTTTTTATTCTTTTGCCTAATTTATTTAATGTTCCGCTTGGACCTTCATCTGGATGATCTACTTCACCATCATCTGTATCTCGCAAAACATCTATAACACCAGTTAATACTAACGTTTCAGTTTTTATTTCAGATACACCTTGATTAAATATTTCATATGTACAAGAAACTGTTATATCATCTACTCCCGGAACGTCGTATACAACAGTTACTGGATTTTCAGTCGAGGCGTTTGGTATTGCTTTTGATAAATCCCATTGCCAAGATTCTGCATCTTCGCCTACTAATTTTGCGTATAAATAAACAGGCGAATCTAAATCTACTTCATGCATCATATTAGTGTAAGCAGGAATATTATCTACAAATACTTCTATATGAATATCTTCAGGTGTTGGTGGTGGTTCGCCAAGATAGTCATTTACGTTTTCTAAATTTATATCAGCACCTTTAGTAAACTTGTCAAAATAACCTCTATAAAAAGCTTTGCTTTTTTTATTATAATTTAAAGATATATAATCGTATATTCTTTCTAAAACATCACCTTCTTCAACTATTCTATGATATTTTATAGGATTAACAGAAACAGAATCGCCTCTATTAACTCCAGAATGTTTCCATACTAAATATTTATCTTCATCTCTTATGTGAAACATCATATCACCGTGCATACTAGTTATTGGTTTTGGCCCAAGGTTTTCTAAATGACCACCAAAAGGTATTTTATTAAATTTAGCTTTTTCAAGCTTTTCAACAAAATCAGAATATGTTGGCCAAGTTGTTTTATATTCCAAACTTCTTTGTTTAGCCAATTCTACAAAAGTATGCTCGTCTGGTATTCTTTTCTTTTCATTAACAGCCACAAGCCCATCACATAAATTAGGCTCAACACTTTCAAACACTAAATATCTTTGATAATCTTCTGGTATAACTTTTATAAATGTTCCCGCAGGTGGATTTTGAGAATTCAATAGTTGCACATATCCATTTGTAAGCTGTTCACAGTTGTCATTCATAGACAAAATAGTTTCTTCTAATGAACCAGTTGTTTCTTCTAACCCTAAATTGTCTATTTCTAAACCAATTATAATATCTTTAGCATCTCTCAACTCTTCTTTTAAAGCAGCTATATTATCTTCCGTTTCTGGATAAAACTTAAGTTCTGTTATTTTTGTATCAATTACTTTTACATATTGATTGTAAATAAACTTACTAGTAATCAGATCACTAAACACAGCATCAGACTCGGAATTTTCATCTAATATTATAACACCAACACTGTTAGTAGGTGCTTCAAAACTTTCCATATTTGTACTGTTTGGTACTCTAGCGTTTGCTGCTTGATCAGACATTACTTAATCACCTTAAAAATTAAATTATTATCATGATATTTAATTGTACTACCACCATCTTCTACTGTTTTAAAAACTAACTTATATTGTCTTTCTGGGAAGAATTGATCTGTCCATAAATAAAAATAATTACCTGCAGTGTTTGCAGAAATTTTTGTATACTCATCATCAAATGGTATTATCACTTCTCTAGTATGTGCATCTCTTATTTCGTAATAAGAAGACGTTGGCAATAGATGATTAGTTAAATAAATAGAACTAGTACTATAAGTTCTTGTTGGATAGTTTTCTCTACAAGATATTTTTATTTTTGCTTTTTCGCTGTTACCATATATTGATCTAAAGTTTTTAGTATAAATCAAATAATCGTTTCCACTAATTTGGAATAAACTACCCGAATTCCAAGATGAATCATCCCATCCAATTTCTAATCTTGGCACATAAATAGTGTGAGTGTCCATCGAAAAATACTTTGAACTACCATAATCTATTTCATCTGATTCTTCAGCATCTGTAAGTTTAATTATAAACCCCTCATTTGGTATCGAGCCATCTAGCCAAGAATTAACTATATCTGTAACATCAGCTCTTATATCGCCAGTTTCGAATGAGAATGATTGAGAAGCTCTAGAACTAGTATACCAAGTTCCGCCACCGGCAACAGTACTCCAAGAACCAGTCGTATTTAAATTATATGTATCATCGTCGTTTAACCAAACATCATCAGTTCCCATACCAGTTTTATAATACCAACTAGCACCTTCATTTGTCAAAGGTGTGTCGTCTTGTCTGCCAACTCCCTGACTCCAAGATTGAGAAATGGGATATATATCAAATGTATATTCTGATGTGATTTCTTCTGCTTCTGTAATTCTCATGTTGAGAAAGAATCTGGGATTGTCGATAACACCACTAACAATAGACGAGCTTACTTCGGCTAAATCAAATTTAACTAACATTCTTGTATTATATTGACTGTCGTCGATTATGTCTTTTGTTACTTCTAACACAGCATCTATTCCGGAATTTCTTGTACTAGAATATTCTTCTATAAATGTATCATGTTGTGGAAAAATTGAATAAATCATATTCTTTCTCTAATTAGTAGTTTATTACTCTGCCTTTTATGTCTTTGTTTGGATATTTTACTTCAAATATGCATGGGTCCATTGATGGATAAACAACACCATCTTCAGTAGCTATACTGAGATCATATACATTACCTGAATAACCATTATCTTTATTATATAGATTATTGAAAGTAATACTGTTAACAGCTCTCACACCTTCTACACCCATAAGTGTAGTATATACTTTTGATTTTAATATTGGTTGGTTTATTTGCCACTGTCTGATGTTAAAATATTTTTTCATTTCATCAATACATCTAAGCAGTATTTCGTTGCTATTAAACTGTGTATATGTCATAACTTCAAAATTAACACCTATATTGACTATAAATGCATCTCGTATGTTAACAGCATCAGTAAGCATTCTATTAATAGATAAATAGTTTTTAATGTTGTCTTTTATAGCAGCATTTGTAGTTGTCAATTTACCTTCGTGATCATAACCGAGAACATATAAATTTAAAGCGAGAAGATTGCTAACTATACCGCTATCTCTTCTGTTTATATATATCATATCATCTTGAGCTATATAAGCTTTAGATATTGCGCCATATTTAGCCGGCATAGAATATATACGTACAACATAGTCTTCTCCAGTAACAGTTCTGTTTTGACTAGCAAAATTAGCTAATGAATTATTAACTATTTCATCTATATCTTCTTTGTTTTTCGCACCAGCAGCCGGCTGCTTGTTAACACATGATAGTGAAGACAATACAGTACTCATCTTTCCAGAATCTAAATTATTACCAGCAAATTCATGTGAATAGCTAGTGATATCTGTCAACTCACCTGATCTAACATTGTCTTTTAAACTATTGCCAACTAAATAACTTATAGTAAGCGTAGTATTTGAAGGTGCAATTCCATATGTTTTTGTATATAAGAAATTTGAAGGATCAAACGAACTCTGTACACCATTAATTATTCCCGGTAATGCACTACCAACTAAAGTAGGATCTGGTACTAATTCTTCATCGTAATCAACTGATTTGCCTGAACCAAATTGTATTTCTAACTTACCATCAGCTCTAAATCTAGTAACAAATCTTCTAGATGTTTTTATAAGTTTAAGTAAATAAGGAGTCGAGTTTCTATGCATATAATAATCTGGATCATTTGCGGTTATATTTTCAACACTTTCAAAAACAGTATCTTGTGCTAAATAAGGTACTTCATACCAAGTATTCCCATCAGAATCTATAATTGATAAAATTCTAATTATATTAGTATCATTAATCAAAACTTTGTCATACTCTTTTGGTTCCGTAAAACCAAATTGAATGTCTTTAACCTTACCACTATTTGCTTTCACATATTTTTTCAGCAAATAAAATGTTGGCTCATTAGTCACATCATTTGTTTGGTATACCGTAACTGCAGTTGTGCTATATGAACTAGAAAACGTATAATCGATTATCTCTTCAGTTCTAAATTCTACATCTGAATTTAATTCTGATTTGATAACCATATCTTTTTGCAAAATCAATGAATAATCAAAATTAGGTTTAACATTAGTACCACTACCTTTAGCCGGCAACAGCTGATATACTTCTAAATCTACAGAAGCGCCTATAACGTTTTTTGGTTTATAACCTCTGCCTATAGCGTGGTTATATACATTTGCTCTCTCTTCTCCATGTGTTATAAAAGATTCTTTAAGATTTACATCAGTATAGTAAGATAATACATCACCAACCCAAGCTGACATTTCTATGAACATCATTCCCGGATCTGATTCGTTAAAGTCATTATATGTACTTGAGAAATATGTTTTAGCAAAGTTTATAAGACCAGTTCTAAATTGGGCAAAATCTCTATTGATATATTTTATGTCTTTTTTAATTTCAGCCATCGTTGTCCTTAAACTAATGTATTAACTGTTTCTGTTACAAACAGTACTATTGAATTTTCAGCTCCATTGCTAGTTATTTTGTAAGTAAGTTCTATTTTAAGTAAATATTGGTCCGGATTGAAATCTACTATGATTTTGTTCATTATAATATAAGGTAACCAATAATTTATTTCAGTTCTTATATCTTCTCTTATAACTTCTAGTATCTCAGCACTTATAGACTCGAAAAGATAGTAGTGTATGCCTATACCAAATTCAGGGTGCATAACTCTTTCACCTTTTCTAGTAAGTAGTAAAGAAAATAAATTTGAATGTGCCTGCTCTTCAGTTGAATAACTAGATTCGAAAAGAGAAAATGTAGAATTTTCAGTTGGATCCATACTAGAAGACGCAGCGGTATTAGTATATGGCACATTTGTTTGATTCGAGCCAAACTTAAGTTTAACACCTATAGCAATATCTCTATCTAAATCGAGAGGGTTGTAAAAATACTGTTCTCTCTTTTGTTTTGCCAATTTTATTCTCCTAGCGGACCATGTTTTTTAGGCTTTATAAGATGTGAATAGTCTTTTGTCATTATATCATTGTGCACAGCTGCAGCTTTTTCAATATTACTACCAAGTTTAAGATCACTATCTGGTGTTGTTTGAATTGTATTTGCAAATGATGTAAAGTCAGTCGGAGCAGTCTTGTCAATACCGCCACCCATCATTTCTCTCTTGATATTTTCAAGTATGAGACCAACATCACCGTTCGGGTCTACTTCTTCTTCAGGAAGCATAGATATGCCAGCCGGTTTTTTGTTTGGTCTGTTCTTTATGTTTTCATGTAACTCATGAGCTTTGTTTAGTATTCTCACATCACTGTTGACACCACCAGAAATTAAATCTGCTTTTTTCAAAGCTTTATTTAACTCCTTCTCCAATATGCCTGGCAAAGTTTTTTCTAATTCTTTTCTAACTATCAACTGAAGAAGTTTTGCTAATTTTTGTAAGTCCATAATATTTTGTTTTTATATAAATATAATTCTTAAGTTAAACTAAATCATTTAATTCGTCTAACATATTTTTTACTTTGTCATCTATATTTTTTGTTTCAGTACCTATGTCTTTTGTTTTGTTTTTTAGAGCAGCAATTGCAGAACCTGACTGTTCCATCATTTTCTGACCCAAGTCTTTTAATTCCTGTGCAGCCAATACTGCAATTCCACCCGGAACAGCAGCAACTGATAATTTAGATGTGAGCATAATTATTTTTGAAACATTTTTAATAATAGTAAACGCAACTACTAAAGAACTAACAGCCATTCGCACCTGATCAATTGACTGAACTGTTGTTTCAATAGATTCTATTTTGCCTCTCATATCATCTATTTCTCTATCGTATTGTTCTTGAGTTATCTTCACGCCAACATCTTCTTCATCTGGCAAATTCATAAGCTGATCTTCTATTCCGGTTATACTACCAAATGCTTGCTCAACTATCATATTAATTGCTTTATTAATGAAATTTACTAAAAATGTTAAATCAAACATAATATTACTCTACATAATTAATTTTACTATTTATCTTATCTATACCAGCTTTCAATTTTCTCAGTTTAGTTGTTGCTATATTGAAAAATGAAATGTTTGATGGCGCCGGTGTACCACCGTTTGAAGTTGTATATGTACTTGTCAAAACATTAATCACTTCTAAAAGGCTATCTATTATACCTACTAACGTTCTCTCAGTCTGTTTACCAAGCAATACAGATTCTTTTGCATTATATCCTAGCTTTGTTTTTTTTGTGTTAAAAATAGCTTTCTCAGTGTCAACATTAAAACCTTTTTTTGCAGATATACCTACTCTTTTATCTGAGAACAAAAATATGTGATCTGAACCTGCTCTTATAATAACTCGAGATGAGTTGATGATTGCCTGACTAGATTTGTATTCTGAAAGCTTTTCATATTTTTCGTCAAATGATTTTAAATTATAATCATAATCTGAAAATTTTATTTTTTGTTTACTTGTTAACCAAACACTAGTTTTGTTTTTGTGAAGCAGCTCATAGTATCTATACTCTTCACCTTCTTCTATCTGCTCATTGTTTATTATCGTTATAGGATCTGTAGAATTGTCACCTTCCCAGTTCTTTTCTACTTCTGTGTCATCACTACTCTTACCAGTCGAACCAAGTCTTATAGTGTTTCCAAATCTACCTTCTATTATATAATCACCTTCTTCTAACTGTGGTTGTTTAATATCTTTATTTTGATATTCATTTTCATAATTCTCTTCATCTGATATATCTTCTTCAGCACCATATCCCGTTTCGCTTTTTATAATATCTCTACCAACAGCATTTGTTTTTTCTATTTGAGTAGTTCTAGATTTTATATTATTATTTGCATCACCATACAGATTAACGGCAGATTCATAGTAATACGTATCTATGTTAACATTCGCAGATGTTATTATACTCGGCGCTTTATATACATAAACGAGCTCACCTTTTACCGGCATCATCTTGATACTAGCATTTTTCGGATAAGCTCGAATAGTGTGCAAGTGATTAGCGCTGCTGTTAATTAGTTTTATAGTAGCTAAATAATTATTTTCAGCCGTTTCATAATCTACACTCATCACTTCGCCGTGAAGTATATTTTGATTGATTTTCAATTCATTATCCCGTAGCTGTTTTAATGTCTCTAGAAACTGTTAATAATTTTTCTTTTTCTTCTTCAGATATATCATCATTGTCATCTTCTGAATTGTTTTTTGTTATCAATCGCTGCACAACAGCCGATAGTTTAATAAATAACTCAGCTAATTTTGTGCCCGTATCTATATATTCTTTTATAAGCCTTGAAAGCGTAATCACTTTATCTACATTATTTTTATTGTCTCTTAATGACTTTTTTAACACAGACAAAACATCATCAATATATTTTTGCTTGGTGTTAATATTATTATATGCATCTTCAAATATATCAGTCAAAGATTTTTCGCCGAACACTTTACTATTTTTGTCCATACATTTTTCCTTTTATATAAATATTGATTAGTTTAATTTCCAATAACAAAACTATAAGTTGTTGTCACCTAAATCATCAAAATTATCTTTATATATTACTTTTATCTTATTAAGTACTTTTGTGATATAACTAGTTCTCATATTTGTTCGTTCTCTTATTAAAACATACAGAGATTTTTTGTTATAATCTTCTATAAGTTCTCTTTTGTTATATAATTCTATAAACGATTCGACAACACTTCTGTCTTTTCTATTTGGAAATAACGTTTCCATATTATTATCCAAATGTTTAACAAACATATGTATGTTATTTTTTATTTCCTCGTTTTTTTCTTTTCGATAGAAATTATCAAGTGATATGTTATCATCACTATTCTTTTTACCATTTGTTTTATTAACCAAACTATCATAAGCATCCTTGTTTTTCTGAATTAGATAGTTTTTGCCAATAACACTTAAAAATGAAAATGCCCTACCTCTAGAAGGATCATATCTGTATATTCTGTCTAAATAATATACAATCACCATATGTTTTACATCATCAAGCGGTTCTATAAAATAATAAGTTTTGAAAGTATGAATAAGATTTTCTATCATTTTATTCATAGGTTTCATTATATACTCGCCGTATATTTTGTTTTTTAATCTATTATCTTTTGATTTTATAAATGCTACTACGGCTTCTTCAACTAAAGGTGGAAAGTATACTCTTTCTTTCTTTTTAGTCTTTCTCGTTCTATACTGTACTTTATCCACTCTATCATAAAATATCTTAATTGGGTCAACGTCGAGATTTTCTTCTATTTCTTTCAATATGTTTAATCCAGCCAACCCTTGTTGGGGTATTTTTTTTGTTTCTTCTTTACTCATCTTCTTCTAATATTTCGTCTATTGTTTTGTCTGTTTTTTCCATAAAATTATCTTCTGAAGATAAATAAAGTTCTTCTATAATTTCGTATATTGTTTTAAACGTCTCACCGACTTCATCATCAGCTTCAAACGCACCCAGCTTATCAATTTCAGTCATGTTCTCATATGAATCCTTGAGTTTAATTTTTATCTTTACAATCCAGTCGTCATATTCGTTATTAGCTTCTAATAGTTCAGCAATTAATTTGTTTTTTCCTCTATTTATATAAGCATAAAAAGCAATTGCAATTGCTTCTAGAATTAAAATAGCTATTAAAATGTATAATATTATTTCCATAATTTTCTAATTCTCTATTTTGTTTACTTTAATTAATTTGTCTAAATATAATTTTCTTTCAATTGTAGCAGCCATAAAATCAGCTAAGTGCAAAACTACTACTAACTGATTTTGTAATCTTACTTCGGGCATTCGCAATGTATAATATGCTTTGTTTCCTTCATCGAATAAACCATCATGTAATTTGATTGCCAAGTATTCATTTTCAGTTAACTCAATGCCATGTTGTTGAAGCAAAAAAAGACTTCTATCTGGTACTTTCATATAACCAGTTTTAAGAGTATTTGTTTTATATATGTTTCCTTTTCTCTTCCAATACTCGCCGGTCTCAAATATATAATATGGTTCTTCAATAGTACCGATTTTTCCTAAATCATGATTGAGCGCAGCAAATATTCTTTCTTCTTCTGTAAAGTTTGGTTTAATATTATAAAACTCATATATCTTACTCTGAAAATCTGATAGCTGTATCACTCTCAATATATGCTCAACATAACCACCTGGAAAGCAGTTATGCATATATACATTATAAGATGCCGGCATGACAGCCATTCGCTCTTCGTATGAAGAATATAAACGAGTTAGTAATCTTTTTCTCTTGTCAGTAATATTTGATTCTATAATTTCTAGAATTTTATTCCAGTTATTCTGGATTTGTTTTTCTGATAATATCATACTATATAATTTAATAACCTCTCACTTTTTTGAGTTCTTTTTGTAACTTTTTAATATTTCTTGAAGCTTTTTTCTGGTCTGATGCAGAACCAGATATCGTCATTCTGCGCTCTTTATTAAGCTCTTCCAAAAGCTCATCAATTTTTATATTCTTTTCTCGCTTAGTGGTTTTTTTAGGCTTTTCTTTACTTTTCTTTTTAATGTCAGTAACAGGTAGTTTCCCTTTTTCTTTAGGAAATTCAACACCTTTTCTAAACACATTACCTACGGAATCAACAAACAAATTATAAAGCCTCCAACCTCGAGGGCGTTTCAATTCGTTATTACCATTAGATTTAATGATAGGTGGACCAACCATTTCTTGTACACATACAGAACATGTAACAGCGACAGTATCATGATCAATTTTTTTTACAATACCACCACACAGTTTACATTCCATTTCTTTGAATTGTGAATTGTGAATTTTACTCGTAACATTTTTTTTCATTATTTTTTATTTTTATCTCTAACATCTGTATAAAATTCAGGATTTTCCCATCTATAAGAGTCAGCTAGTGTATCGTTATTATAAAGGTAATCATTTTTTTCGACACTAGTGTCATCTTTTACTGCTTTTTTTTCATTTTGTTGATTCTCATATTCTCGCTCAATAAATGATCTAGTAATATTACCTTCTGGTATTTCTGATCTCATCTTCTCCATATCATCTTTAGTTATTTTAACTTCATTGTCTTCTCCACTACCGTCATCAGCTAATAAATCATTAAAGTTGTCATTAACTATTTGATTAAACTCTGGATCTAACTCTTCTTGTTGAATAAAGGGTTCGTAGTCATTTATATCGTTTTCTTTGGTTGGTTTAATATAGTCTATCAATGATTTAATAAAACCCAAAGCCACAACCGGTAATATTGCACCAGAAACAGCAGCTATAATTCTTTTCTGAGATAATACATCTAAAGTATTTAAGCCAAATAACTCTACCCAAGCTACATATTCTTCTAAATGAATATATGAGTTAAACATGTTTCCCATCATTTGCATTGCTGTTAAGACTATAAAAAGTGACCAGACAACAAATTTGTTAATTTTGTCTAATATCACTATCGAAGCCAATGATGCTGCAGCACCTAGTTCAAAAGCAATTGCTAACATTATAGACATTGCTCGAGTATTAGACATGTGAAAAAAGTCTATAACGTGAATTGTTGAAATTATACTGACAAAGAAATACAATATCAAAAACAGCGATACTATAGAAACTCTTACTACTTGATTTTTATTATAAGTCATCTTATTTCCCTTCCAATTCTAGCTTTTTAAGATATTTCCTGAGATTACCTATATCAGTGTCATATTCGTTCATACGGTCATCTGGTCTGACTGCAGTTCTTACAACCGCATTCCAATCATATAATATATTCTTAGATAATTCTCTGTTATTGATGTCGTTTATGACATCAGTTTGTGCTTTAGTATAAATGTTGTTAAACTTATCTAACATTAAAGAATCATTATCATGATTTTCTGAGATATGTTGTTTCAGTAAAGTTTTCGTTTGACAGCTATTACAAGTGCTAAATAAACTCAAAAATAATATCAGTACTAATAATACTAGCTGACCTATATTCATATCAACTAAATTTTTCATAATTTTTTTCTTTCAAAAGTGCATTTTTAAATATTTTTTTAATAGTTATTACAAACTAAGCTATTTAACTTTAAGAGAAAGCTATGTGTTGCTAGCAGCTTAAGCTATCTGCTCCTCAAATTCAACATCCTGTACAGCTATACAATATAAATAATGTGTTTTACTCTGCAAAACCCTTTCAGCATTAAGTAGTATCAGCAAATTTTTATAATATTGATCAGTAAAAAAGTCTTTTTTGACTTTTCTTAAAACAACATATAATACTCCTTCATGTTCAATTAATTTATTTTTAAGCATATTTATGAATGAGATATTGGAACAGAAAAACCAACTATTTTATATTCTCTACTTTTTATATTATTAATACTATAGCTATCCAACCTTTGTAGTATTACACCATAATTGAAAAACTCACTTACAACTATATCTAATATTTTTATTCTATTACTAGATAATACTATAGTATGTTCGTTTTGAGCTATATTAATAATATCACCTTTCACAAAACCTTTGTTGAGAGATGTTTTGATAATTTCATCTATAAATTTAAAAGCTTTAAATTCAGTATAAGCACTTAAAAGCTTTTCTAAATTATTAGTTTTCTCCTGCTGTGTAACCACATCTATGTTTTCTTTAGTGAAATACTCGTAAAGCGTATATAGCTTAGTAGATTTATCTAATGCACTATAGAAATCATATAATTCTTTATTCCACATATTTTTTTATGTTTCGTACCTACCAGTTCTTACCATTAGATTATATTGATTCATAGCATCTTCTAATGTCTCGCAAACACGTTTGCATTCACTTACGGTAAGTTCTATGTTTTTATTTCCGACTATTAATCTTCCAATTGTTGGTTGTTTTCCTTGCACCATTTTAAGTTTAGTGAACATTTCAAAATCTATACCCCAGTATAATTTACCAAGTTTTGATTCTTTGTCATCTTGTCCGTTTGCAAATGCTTGATTTAAAAAAGTGTTACGTTCAACTTTAGTGTTATTCATTTTTGTTTTGTTTATAATTACACATATATTATCATATATAATTATAATCTATAATCATAACGAATAACACTTACCCTTTCAATAATTGTTTTGTTTTGACTATAAAAGCTAATATTACTTGTTTACCTTTTTCAAAATCATGAGAAATATTTTCTATCATGAATGTTTCACCATCTAATACAATGCTTTCACCTATTTCTGGTTTACTTAGCATTTCTCTCTCATCTATGCTTTCTAAACTCTCTGTTTTATTTATAAATTTTACTATCATGATCTTTCCTTTCTACTTACAGATATAATTATCCATAACATTGTCAACACTACTATCAATTGACTCATCAGTGTTTTTAATTTTTTCATTTAACCACTCTGCTAATTCTTTTATATCTTTATAGTCTATATAGCATATACTAACTTGTCCGCCACGAGTGCAGACAATACTCATTTCTGGATTAAACTCTTCAGTAGTAGCATCAAAATGAAAGCGAATCATGTCGCCTTTATTGTGCTTATTTCTGAAGTCTAATCCATTGATATCATTTTTCATCTTTCTATGTATTTAATTTAAAGTGTGGAGTAGTCGGGAGTCGAACCCGAGTCCAAACAATATGTTAATCTACATTCATTCACAAGTTTAGTCATTTTCCATTAATTATATAGCTCACGTTATAATGACAATCTCTAGCTATCCCCATTTTCTTGTTGGGCTTCAACTACTATTTGATATATAATACTGCCATTGCTGGTATTAAGTATTCCAGTTATACATCTTTGTGGCTTAATAAGAATACTTTTTCAGCCGCTACGCGGGCAGCGAGTTTCTACGCTGCGATCGCTAGTTGTGCGTTATCGCCATTTAATGTATTTGATAGGATATTTAAGTACTTCCATCTAGTACTACCTGCATCATGTAAAAGAACTGTGTATTGAATGTCAAATCACCAATACTACCCCCTTTATAATTATTTTAATCTATTTCTAGTTTGCATTTGAAATTCTATCCAAACTTTTCCAGCTTCATTTTCAACTGGTGCTTTTAAAAATTTTTCTACTTTTTTAATCTGTGGTTTGTTATACTGTTTGAAAAACTCTTCGCCTTCTTCTGCAGAATTGTCAACTATTACGAAATTGTCTCCGAACATTTCTTGGTACTTTCCTAAGTTTTTTTGTACAGTGTGCCAAAGCTCTTCGATTAAATCTATAGGTAACTGTCTTTTTCTTCTCTGATTTCTCTTTTGTGCAGTTTCTAAATCTGTATTAACAAACACCATACCAACATCATAACCTAGACTTTCTAATACTTTTTTTTGGTTTCTAGTTTTCTCATAATTTTGTCCAGTTCCATCTATAATTAAACCTAATCTCCCTTGTTTAAAAAAATCTTTTTGTTTATCAATTATTGCTTTTGCTTTTGCCCTTAAGCTGTTATCACCAACAGTAAGTTTTTTAAATTCTTCGGGTGGCAAATTCTGTAAATCTTTTGGATCATAGCCTTGCTGTTTTAACATCTTCTCAAACTGTATGTCGTTTGCAACTTGTTTTAAGCCAAAATTAGAAAAAGATCGTATTGTTTCTTCACTATCTATTCCAAATATTTGTTTACCAACCCATGACTTACCAGAGCCGGGACCACCTGCTAAAAATATAGCTTTCAATATACCCTGATCATAAACACCTTCAGTTATTAATTTGAATAATTTAATGTTAGTCATCTAGCGTTCACTCCTAGTTTTGTTTTTTAGTTTCAATCTATAATTCATCCAAACTTTTCCAATTGCATTTTCTACAGGTTTGTTTAAGAACTGTTCGATTTTTTTTATTTGATTTTTAGCATTTTTAGAAAAAACTTCATCTCTGTCTTCTTGTATTATATCTGAATTGTCTATTATAATGAATAAGTCAAACATGTTTTGGAAACTTCCCAAATTTCTTTGTACGCTTTTCCACATTTCTTCAACTAAATCATCTGGTAAAACTCTTTTTCTTTTGCTATTTCTTTCTAAAGCAGTTTTTAAATCAGTGTTAACAAATATCATTGCGGTATCATACCCAAGTGCTTCTAATGATCGTTTTTGTCTTTCAATCTTTTTCTGATCTTTTCCAGTTCCATCTATAATTAAACCAAGTCTACCAGATTCAAAAAACTTTTTCTGTTTACCAACAATCTCCTTTGCTTTCCCTCTTTTACTATCACCACCCATACTTATTTTTTTAAATTCTTCTGGTGGTAATTTAGCTAGATCAGCTATGTCAATATCACTGCTTTTCAATATTCTTTCAAATTGAATATCACTATTTATAAGTTTTAATCCATAGTGTGATGATATATCAGTTGCTGTTTTTCCACCTACACCAAATATCTTGTTAACAACCCAAGATTTGCCAGAAGCTGGTCCACCGGCTAAAAATACAGCTTTGAGTATGCCTGGGTCATATATACCTTCTGTTATAATATTTTCTAGATTAAGTTTCATCTTTAAACACCTCTTCGCCCCATATTTTTGTTGTAAATTTATATTGTGGATTTTTTCTTTTAACTTTATCAACCCAGTCTTTTTGAATAAACTCAGCATCATCATCTGCATAAGATTCACCTAAAGCAAATGTATCTGATTTACCATCTCTTTCCCAAAATATATACTTTGATAACATATCTGAATAATCATCATACGTATATCTTTTATTAGGTAAGTATGGAGTGTTCTTTCCCAACCAGTTTAAAAGATGCATATGTATAACACCGAAAGCATCATCAATTACAAACAAATCACCTTTCTCATCACTGATAGCTCTGATATTAGGTTTCATTCTTTTTATGCTTCTTGGGTTTATAAAAACTTCTACATCTTCTTTTGTGTCTGCATTATAATATCCAAGAAATGCTTCGTTCATTAACGTACTAAGTAATATTTTCATTTTATATAAATATACTCAAGTAAGCTAATTAGTACTCCGAGTGGGAGTCGAACCCACAAAATCTACATTTTGAGTGTAGCACGTATACCTATTCCGTCACCGAAGCATTTAGCTCCCAGGGAAGCCACCATCATTTTGATCCCAAAACATTGTCCATATTAATGCAGCTATTAAAGCAGCAAAAGATATTCCTATTATTATACTTATTGCTATACACATAATTTTCATTTTTATAATGATTCTAATGTTTTATCGAAACTTTCTACTTTTTCACAAACTTTTTTGTATACACTTTCAACATCAATCATATCTCTACCTGAGTAATCTTGACGACTACAAGCATCTGCTAACAATTTACCAGATATAATACCTAACTGCGCGCCGGTCAACATTGCCATAGCCAATCCTGTATTTCTATTGCATATATCACTCCATAGTACATATAAATCAGTACCATAAATACCAAAAGTGTCTGCTAGTAACATTGAGTGTAAACCACCCATCTGATTACCAGGATCTATTTTTTCAGCATCGGTTATCAACTTCATCATAAATGTCATTGCTCCAGGATTGCCGTTTGACATTTTAGCAACAGCAGAAATCATATTATCTGATAATTTAATTCTACTTTCTTTCATTTTCATTTGATTTTATTTTTATAACAGTTAATTTAATTGTGGGCCGGGAGAGATTTGAACTCACGACCTTTGCATTATGAGTGCACTGCTCTAACCATCTGAGCTACAGGCCCTTACTTTATACTTTACATACCTAAAATCAACGCTTCTGCAAATACTCCGTTGTCAAAATCTCGAGATAATTGCATTACATTTTTAAATCTATAGTAAGCTGCTATTTTAGGATCATGATCAATTTT
>Ga0210003_1001096_pt1 | contig 24075 bp, 21 predicted proteins | sample LantaG_FD_182804 | JGI IMG/M metagenome (GOLD analysis project Ga0210003, IMG submission 182804) | Deep subsurface microbial communities from Baltic Sea to uncover new lineages of life (NeLLi) - Landsort_02402 metaG (SPAdes) (version 2) | ecosystem: Environmental > Aquatic > Marine > Oceanic >... | reverse complement strand
CTCACCCCTGTTATCTCTTTCTTTGAACTCTTTTTTAGTCATCAAGGTGTAGTTAACTTCCCGCCCAATTTCCCTTTCGATGTCAGACACCAGGCTGTGGAGTTCTTCCTCCTCAATTCCACCCACCACAAAGAGGGCAATATCGCTTTTCTCTCCTTCCTGATTTTTGGCTACCGAACCATAAATGAAAGCAATATCTATCTGGCTTGAATCCTTGAGCCTGTCCCTTAAGTAGTCTCCAAGCCCAACGGTGGAATAGATAATCTTCTTCAGCTCCGGGTAAAAGGGGAAATCCTTGACTACCTCAAAATACTTCAGGTTTCCCTCCCTGTGTGATTTCAGCAGCCCTGCTCTTTCTAAATGGCCAATCTCCCTTCTTACCGCGTTTAGCGGCTCACCGGTTAGCCTAGCTATCTCCCTGGTATAAAATTGCCTCTCTGTATTGGTGAGAAACAGCTTGAGGAGATAGCGCTTTGTTTTTGAGGTTATAAAATATTCGAGCATCGGTAATTGAACACAATTTATGTTCTATCGTACACTATTTATGTTCAATAGTCAAGCCAAATCTTTCAGAGAGGTCTGGATTTCCCTTAGTTCCTCAGCAGTCAGAACCCAGATTTAGGCAGCAAGCTCATCTATGCGTTGCTCAAGCTATCTCAAGCCTGCTTCATCACCTATCGCTATAGCTTCACATCCCCAATTATACACCGAGCCAAAGTATGGAAATTAACCGTCGAGCTGGGACGTAATTAGCTGTTGGTGGCGAATATAACATTCCGCTAAAATGTTTACGAACTCTTGCAAGTGATGCATAAAATCGCGGTCATTGGCGACTTTGCTGTGGTTGTGGGGGTTGAGCGGGTATCGGTGCCTGCGGAGCGGGGACAACCTTCTGTTGAACTAACTTAATGAAAGCCTTTCCATTTTGGTTTTCAATGATCTTTGTTGCTGCTGTAGCTGAGAATGTGTGCATAGCAGCATGGTAAACAGTAAGCACCTTATCCTGTAATTGCTGGTCTGCTTCTAGAGAATGAATATTCATCTTTAATGTGTGGCGGAGATAGATTGAATCCAAAGGGCGTGCATGTGTTCGCCAGTCTTCGTGGGCGGCGAGGGCGTTTGCGATTTGGTCTGAGCGCTCTGTTCGCCTTTTTGACTTGCGGAACATCCATTGAGCTAACCACCCCGAAACAAGCTCTTTAGACAGCGCAATAGCGTGCTCGCATTGCTCTAGGAGGGCTGGGCCATATTGTTGCAGACTGGGAATCCAAACAGCTAGGTTTGTACGGTCTTCGCCACATTCTCTTTTAGCCCTATCAAACTGGTCCAGTATAGCTCGGGCTGGGACAGATTGAATTCCTAAGGGAGTTTCTAATTGGAACTGCGGGTCAATAGGACCCAAGTAGGATTGCCGCCCCATGACGATTTGGTCCGCGGCACAAGCTAGCATCGTTGCAGCAGACATGGCTTCATGTGGAACTATAACACGGACATCGCTAAATTTACTTCGGATATACTTTACGATGGCTTCTGTCGCCTCGACCCTACCACCGGGGCTGTGGAGTATGATATCTACACTTGTACCTGAAAGGCCATGGAATACCTCCATGAATCCTTCGATATCCTCATTTGTTATACTCAGTAACTCTGGTGGGACTCGTGGTTTTTGAAGATGCCCACTGGCATATAATATTGCGTTGCGGCCTGTATAGTTCGCTAAATCAGACAGTGCCTCCCGACGAACTAAATCAAAGGCATCAGCTCGCCCCTCTTTTTGTAGCTGCTGAAGTTTTGTTAATAGCTCGCCCCAGGTCGGCATTGAATCGCTCTAGCTCGTAGGATATGACTGATTGAAAGTAGTAATGAAAGGCTGAGGCTTGGTCATCTCCAGATACTCCTGCATGGCACGAACTGCTTCCTCGTATCCACCATAGACTTTAAGCAATTCGGCAACACCAGGGATTTCCCTCTCAGCATCATTAAGCAAGCTTCCCAAATCGCTCTGTCTACTCTTTTCAGGGGAAACCACCTGCATATTTTTCATAATACTGCCTCCTCTCGCCAAGTTACAACCTCAATTCCTTAGTTAATTATATCATCATCTTCATAATATTGGTAAAAAATTTCGTTGGAGAGGTAATCAAATTTTGGCGGGCTAGCATCGCTACAATTTCAATTCTACTGTTCCAGCAGCGTCATTGCCGAAGATATCCACTAATCGCACGGCAATGGTATAAACTTTGCCAGTAACCAAATTGGTGCTGGCTTGAGTGGTTACCACCTTTGTCTTACGACCGTTTCCACGCATATCTTGCCACTGGCTCTTGAAAGTATAGCCATCACAGTTCCAGTCCACAGCCCAATAATCAATGAGAACAGCAAAGTTATCCTTAATAAGCGCCTGGAGCTTTTCTCGTTCCTTTTGAGCCACAGGTAAGTCAAAGACCACATAGCGTTCAATACCAATTGTCACCTCGGCTTTACCCTTGGTGGCTACCTTGACCTGAGGCTCAGTTAAGCGGAGATAGGGTTTCTCGTAAAACTGTATTTTCCCCCGCAGTGGTTCAATATCATTCTCATCTTTGGCTTTCTTGAGGTAGTCATAAATGTCGGGCGGTATGGTGCGGCTCTCTATCTTAGTCGTGATAGGCTGCTTGGCTGTCTTGAGACGGTTCTCCAATTCAGAGGAGTAGTTATAGTCATAATCCCAGGCGAGGATAACAAGGCGCTTATATCCGGTGCCATCCAGCTTCTCGGCTTGGCGTGCCAACTCTTCAACCTTACGAGCAGTTACCGGGCGGTCAGGATAGCCGACACATACTAACTCCAGCACCCTATCCTCAGGGCTGTGGCGAGTGCCAAGGTCGGCTGAACCTTTGCGAGGAGTGGCTCCATAGAGCTTTAAGATAACCTGCTGCATCTCACCAATACGTCCGCCAGAGAGATAAATCATCTCACGCTGGTAATTGCCAATGTTCTCAATGAGGAATGGCTTAGCATCCTGCTGAACAAGGCGTGTCCTGCTTACCTGAATGGCTACCTTAGAGAGGTCACAGCCAATCCAGCGTCTGCCCATCTTTCCCGCCATTGCCATAGTTGTCCCTGAACCACAGAAGAAGTCGGCTACAAAGTCACCATCGTTGGAGGATGCTGTAATGATACGCTCAAGGAGAGCTTCAGGTTTCTGCGTATCGAAGCCTAATAACTCGTTTCTATATCTTTCCGTTGCCCAAATATCAATCCACCAATCCTCCATTACTTTGCCTCTATCTTCCAATTTTCTTATTTCTTCCATTTGTTCTTGAGAAATTCGCTCTTCTCTCAGTCTTCCAAAAGTCTCAACTTTACCTGTGTCATGAAGACCGCTTTTATGGGGTATCGTCAGTTGGTTAAAAGTATAATCTTGATTTTTGGAATAAAAGAGTATAATGTCGTGCTTTCTTGAAAACGCTCTTGGTGTTTTCCTTGGACCTGTATAACACCATACAATCTCATTTCTAAAATTCTCCCTCCCAAATATCTCATCCAGAGCTAACTTCACATAGTGACCGGCATGCCAGTCTAGGTGTACATATATGGCTCCAGAATCAGCTAGTAATCTTTTCATCAGTTGTAGGCGAGGGTAAAGCATGTCTAAATATGAGTCAATTCCTCCAGTCCAGGTATCTTTGTAAGCAAGTCGCTCAACAAAAGTGGGCTGCCGGCTTAGTTCCCCCAGAGAAGCAACCTGCACGGCAGTCTGGAAATTATACTGCTCCTGCGACCAGAAGGGTGGGTCAATATAAATCAGGTTTATTTTACCCTCGTAGTCCTGGGCAAGGAGAGCCTGCATTGCCAGCAGGTTGTCCCCCCAGACGAGGCGGTTCATCTGCTGCTTGTCTAGTTCTTCCTCACCGAATAAACCATCGCGAAAAGAGATAGGTATCTGACCACTATCACGAACCCAGTTTGGAATGACCACCTCAGCAGTCTGAAATTCTATGTCCTTAGGGTTGGGGGCACGGCGAGGCTTGGTATCCCATACCAAGCTGGCGGAGTCTTTCTTTCTAGCTCTCTCGTTATTCGCCATGTTCTTGACCTTCTTATTCTAGCTTAAAAGAGCGGAATACTGAACACTAATCATGTCTCAAGCGTCTTCAGCAGTCGTGAACTTTCCACCAATCAAAAGCCCTCCTTACTTCAGAGGTCCAGAAATCTAACATTTCGTCGGTCATTTTGTAACCTGACTCTATGTCTGAATATTGTATATTCAAATGAATACTGTCAGGTATTCTTGATAAACCCCAGAAGCCTTGCCCGGGATATTTTGTAGTGTCATTAACCACGATTACTGAAATTAGGGGACGGCCTTTGATAGTCTCGTAATCGCTGCATGCGCCTACTATGAAACCAATTTTCAATTGAAAATATTCAGAACCAACATATAAACCTATTTTGCTCCCGACTTCACCATAAGTAATAAACCTTTCCTTTCTTGCTGTATCTATTAATAGCGGGTAAGCTTTCTTCACAAGTTGTCTAAACTCTTCCCAAGTAACAATAACGAATCCAGGTTCGCCCTTGTATCTGTCGAAAATTTGCTTCAATATTTTCTCATCTATTTCTTCCATTTTTAGGTTGGGCTCCTCAATTAGTTTCTTCTTAAGTTTATAGTTTTCCCTAATAGATATAATCCCTAGAATAGCTTTCCATGTTGTTGTACGATAACTCGCTCCCTTAATGCTTGGCATAAAGGCACTAGAGCTTCAAAGGAAAGTCCGCGGTTAGCTTTAAATAAGCTCTCAGCAAGGAGCAAATATTCCCACTGTGTGGGCTGGGGCAAGTCTGCGGGCGATGAAATCCCACTAGCACTCTCACACCAGGCTTGAGCGGCACGAGCTTTAAGGGCAACGGAGGGAATAGATAGGTCCTTATCAGCTTTGGTTTCCACCAGATACATAGCTTCAGGCTCACGCACGATAAAATCTACCTCATAGTCTCTCTGGATGCCATCCACATCTCGATAGGGTATGACCAAACCATGCCTACGAGTGGGCTTAGCGTAGGCTTGAACATCAGGCGAAGTGTTTAGTATTTCTGCCATGAAATCGCGCTCAAAGCCACCGCCCATGGCAGAATAAGGTTGGCGGGGATAGAGACATTTCTGCGTTTCCACAGACCGAGACTCCCGCACCATAATCCGCTCCAGCTCGGAGAGCCGTCGCCATACACCCTGCCTTACCGAGTATTGTGCCTGCTCGCAAGCAGTGAGAATAGCACGACGCAGGTGCTGTACTACATGGTCGAATACAAGAGTGAAATTAAGCACGTGATAGTTCTCAGGTAGTGAAAAATCTATTGGTTGTCCAAAAAGATAGTTTGAGACATATTCATCAACCAGAGCGGCGATATCTGCATATTTAGCTGTCAGTATAGGGCTCCCTTTGCCCGCAGTGGCAATAGCATGGGAAGCCTGGCGTAAGAAAAAGCTGAAGTCGAAGTATTGATTATCAAGCTTCCAAGTCCTAGCTCTTGTTCCAGTATCCACGTGCGTATCAGATATAGCCAATTTTGCCAGCATATGCTTAAGCTGGTCAAAATCATTGGGGTATTTGGGTAAGGTGGCAATATCAATCTGTGTAAGGTCAGGGAGCTTGCCCTGCTCAAATATCTGCACCGGCCAGGCGATGTCGTAGGCGGGAATACGCTCAGAAACGGCGTCTATTGGTACGAGGTCGCCAGTGGAGCGCATCCTGCTGGTATCGCCTCCGCCAATAAGATAACCTTGTTGGCGTAGCTCATCATAGAAAGCACGGAAGCGGGGATGCTCCACAATGAAGAGGAAGTCTAAGGAATTAGAGGGCATTCGTCGGCGGCGGAGGTCTTGAACCGCTTCAATCTTGGCATCCCAAAATTCGGGGTAACAATATTCGGGAAACATGAGTCGCAATCCGCGGCCAACAATTTGCTCTAGCAGTAGGTCAGCTTCAGTGGCACGCAGAACCACAGTCACACAGATGTTCGTCTTGTCAAAGCCCTCGCGTAGCATAAGAACTGAAATGACCACACGCAGCGGGTCGTTATTATCATCAATGGCATCTAAGTGTTTGCGAGCCTTGTCCAGGTCAGCGGCGGTAAAACGAGCTTCTTTGTCAGGGGTATGGATTCTCATAACCTGACTCTGGTCATATAGTCTGCCATGTTCATCGGTAAGGGTAGTGAAGTATTCCTCGACGAGCAGGGCTACATCTGTCTCCTCAGCAAGAATCATCATTACAGGCTTACGGTCTATTCCACGTTGTTGAAACTCCTGTGCAAGTTGCTCTAGTTTATGCCGACCTATGTCCAGCATAAGTTTTTGCCCTGGCGAAAGAGATTTTATCTCACCCCTTTTTCGCCCCTCAGCTTCAGTGCGCTCCGCTCTGAAATCTAACTCGTCCAGTCTCTCACCAGCTATGGATTGGCGTTCTTCGAGAAAAAGCTGCTTTACCAGCAGTTCCCGCATTGCTTGAACCAAATCATAGTCATAAACAATATGAGGGAAGTATTCTCTATTAACGCCACTGCCATAAAAGGGTGTAGCAGAAAAGTCTATTTGTGTAAATAGGCCCAACTCTTTGGGATGCTTCTGCAGCAGTCGTTCGTGGAGGTATTCCATAAAACGCCGCCAGACGAGTTCTTCATCTCGGACAGTCTTTTTCCCATGGACATGGTGGGCTTCATCATTCATCACTACAATATCAGGGAATTCGGAAAGGAAGTCAGCAATGATTTCTCCTCGGGGTTGCTCCTCCACATCCTCACCTGTCCACTGCTCCCACAAGCTGGAAGCTTCTTTTCTGAGAACAAATTGCTGCCAGTTAGTAAGGAGCACGAATGGGCCATCAGGAGGAGTGGTGTTAGCACGGACATCGGAAGGTTCATAAATATCGAGGTGAAATTGGTCCCTCCAGCGAGCACCCTCAGGCATAAACAGGGAGCGAGCATAGTCTGAAGTAGCAGGATTTCGTTGGTCTGTTTTCGGGTCGCGCTTGCCCCTGAAAGAGTCGAGCAAACGATTAAGCACCTCATGCCCAGGAGTTACCACAAGGAATCGACTGGAATACCGGCCAAGGTTCTCACCACGAAGGCTATTAAAATACTGCCACACCAAGAGTGCAGCTAAAACCCAGGTCTTTCCAGTGCCTGTTGCCATTTTGAGACAGTATTTGGGGAAGGGGATAGACTCAACCTCGTCTTTAAGGGGCAAATGCTGGAGAAGAGCTTCTGGAGCTAACCGTTCATATAACTCGCCCAATGTTTTGACCCGAAGGACTTCATGACAATAGATAACAATCTCAATAGCACGCTGCTGGCAAAAGTAGAATCGTTCCTGAGTCTCCTCATCCCGATTGAACCAATAGGAGAGGAGGTCATGGGTAGTCTGGGTAACACCAGTCCAGCCTTGCTTGCTCCAGGCATCTACCTCTAGCTCAAGGATAGGTGGCAGATGAAGCTGGACATAACCTAGATTAGAAATGCCTCTCGCCATTACCTCACCACTGCTGTCTTAGCTGGTCAACAAAAGGGCTGATTTCTTAACTTAACAATGTGATATTGAATATATACCTGTGAATAAAGAAAATCAACATCATGAGTCGCGCGCGGGATAACAATATGGTCAGCGAGCACAGCAAAGCTACTAGTGATTCTCGAACTATACAATTCGTCAGATTGTATGATGTAAAACAACCCCTCGCCTGAAGTCACATCACGGTAATACAAATATACGTCCGTTGTTATATGGAAAAACCTGATGCTATAATAGCAATCGTCCTATAGATTAAAATGAAGTTAAGTCACAAAGAGGTCAAACATGTTGCCCGGTTAGCCCGGTTAGGGTTGAGTGAAGCCGAAGTGGAAAAATTCAGCCTTCAGCTATCTGATATCCTGGAGAATTTCGAGATACTCAAGCAGGTGGACACCGCCAAAGTACCGCCGGCAACTCAATCTGATCCCCAGCAAAACGTTTTCAGAGAGGATAAGGTAGTTAAGTCATACCCCCAGAGCGAGGTCCTATCCAATGCTCCCAGGCAACAGGATAATTGCTTCCAGGTACAAGTGATATTAGAGTAAGCGATGTTTGATTGTCACTCTATTGCTAGATGGAGTGAGGAGCATTTAGATTCTTAGCTTTGCTCAGAATGGCGGGTATAATTAGTAGGCAGTATTAGGATGGTGTATTTATAAATGGTTAACGCTCTCATTGCCATAGTTTGTGGCTATCTACTGGGTTCTATCCCTTCAGCGTATATTGCCGCTCAACTCAAGAGGAAGGTAGATATCCGTGATGTGGGGAGTGGGAATATGGGGGCTGTGAATATCCTTTATGAGGTTGGTCCTGGAGCAGCGGTTCTGGTTCTTTTAGCTGATATTGGCAAGGGCATTGGAGCGATTCTTATCGCTCGCTACCTGCTCGGTGTTCCTTTGCCATTTCAGCTTCTTACCGGGCTAGCTGTTGTAATAGGACATATGCTCCCCGTTTTCCTTAAATTCCGCGGTGGCAAGGGTGGAGCTGCCACTATAGGAGTTCTCCTATTCCTGATGCCCAGGGCGGTTCCCTTTTTCTTTGCTGTTGCCGTGATAGCTTTGCTTATCACCCGTAATATCAGTTTTTGCTATGGCGTAGCTTTCATTTGCCTCCCATTCGTCGCCTGGCTAATATACCACTCCACACCTATGATAATCTTTTCTATGGTACTGCCCGCGCTTGTAGGTGTAAGACATATCCACACAGTTAAAAGTATGCGCTTAACCACTGGAGGCAACTGGCGAAAAGTTATCTTCCGTAGCAGTTTGAAGGAAAGGATATGAATCTAGATATCCCTCATCAAGAGGCCGAAAAGGGGGCTACTTGTAGATGAATGAGCTATATCAGCTAACTATTCATGAGGCACATGAGCTTCTTAAGCAGAGGAAGATTTCCTCGGTGGAACTCACCAAGTCTGTGTTGAAGCGTATTGCTGAGATGGAAGATAAGGTTCATGCTTGTGTCACTATCATCGAGGATTTAGCTTTAAGGCAGGCAGAGGAGGTTGATGAGTATATCAGCAGTGGCGGTGATATTGCCCCTTTAACCGGCATACCGGCCCTGATTAAGGATGTCATATGCACTCAAGGGATACGAACCACCTGTGCCTCGAAGATACTGGAAAATTTCATCCCGCCCTACGATGCCACAGTGATAGGTAAGTTGAAGGCACAAAGGGTGGTGATAGTGGGTAAAACGAATATGGATGAGTTTGCCATGGGCTCATCCACCGAGCACTCTGCCTTTTTCCCCACTCATAATCCCTGGGACCTGAGTCGCGTTCCTGGAGGCAGCAGTGGCGGCTCGGCTGCGGCTGTTGCTGCCGATGAAGCTATCTGTGCTCTTGGCTCTGATACCGGCGGCAGTGTTCGCCAGCCGGCTGGATTCTGCAGTGTTGTCGGCCTCAAACCAACTTATGGCCGTGTGAGCCGCTTTGGTTTGGTCGCCTTCGCCAGCTCCCTTGACCAAATTGGACCGCTAACTAAGGATGTGCCCGACTGCGCTTTGGTGATGAACGCCATTGCTGGATATGACCCCCAGGATTCAACATCGGTACCTTATCCTGTGCCAGACTATACCCGGCACTTAATCCCCGACCTCAAAGGGCTAAAGCTTGGCGTTCCCAGGGAGTATTTTGTAGAGGGGATGCAGAATGAAGTAAGAGCAGCCCTGGAGATAGCAGTGAGGAAGCTGGAGGAGCTGGGGGCAGAAATAGATTGGGAAGCCTCTCTACCATCCACCAAGTACGCCTTAGCCGTCTACTATATACTCGCTCCCTCTGAAGCCTCAGCGAATCTGGCTCGCTATGATGGAGTAAAATATGGCTTCTCAGAGCAAAATGCCAGCAATGTGATAGAGGCCACGGAGAAGACGCGGCAATTCGGCTTTGGTGCCGAGGTTAAAAGACGCATAATGCTGGGCACCTACGCTCTCTCTGCTGGCTATTATGATGCCTATTATCTAAAGGCGCAGAAAGTGCGCACCCTGATAAAGCAGGAGTTCGACCAGGCGTTCAAAAAGTATGATGCTCTGGTCACTCCGACCTCGCCAACAGTGGCTTTCAAACTGGGTGAGAAAATAGAAGACCCAATGCAGATGTATTTAAGTGATGTATGCACCCTGCCGATAAACATTGCTGGTGTGCCAGCTATCTCTATTCCTGCTGGCTTCGCCAGAGATACTTCGCCTGGCTCAGGACGAGGCCTACCGATAGGCATGCAGATTATAGGCAAGCCCTTCGATGAGGAAACGATCTTACGCATCGCTTTTGCCTATGAGCAAGCAACAGACTGGCACAAGAGGAAGCCTCAGCTTTAAGAAATAGGAGGGTTGAAATGGTTGAAATTGCGTGCCTCGCATGTGGGGAAACTGTTAAGCTACCACAATTTATTGATACCGCCAATTATGATGGGCAAGTGGTTTGCCAAGAATGTAAATCTCTCCTACACATAAAATTAGTAAAAGGGAAGGTGCAAAAGTACAAAGTCGTAGAGAAGAAATCTAAGGATTTTAATTTTACCGAAGAGGTTATGCGTTTAGCAAAGGAGCGAAACCAACAACAAAAAGGGAAAGGGGATAGCTCTCAATAAGAGTTTTTGAGGGGCAGAAGCCTTATTAAGGAGATTAAGTTTTCCTTCTTAAAGAGGGTAGAATTGTTCTGGAAACGGTTTAGGTCAGCTCAGTCTGCGGGCAAGTTTTTTAATCAAGCCAACGAACATTGGCACCAACGCCAGCGTTTTCTACTTGAGGGGGATGAGGAGAGTGAGAGAGATGCCTGTGCCGAGGTTATTCGGCTTTGCCAGTTATCAATACAAGCAGATCAGCGATCCGGTGATGCTTATGTGCTACTGGCGAACGCGCTGACAGTAGCCACATCTCATGGCCCTGGGCGCTCAGACCAAGAACGATATGAATTTCTACAATCAAGGGCAGCCGCGGTCATCCATTTGTGGTATACCCTACCACACAGGGGCTATCCAACCACTAAAATAAACAACACAGCGATCGGTGAGCGATTGTGGAGAATTATGGTTGATGACATTAGCCAAGATAAGTCCCTCCCTGAAGATGCTACGGTGGCATTAGTAGAATCTTACAGAGATAATTTGGCTGCTGAGACTACTTCGCCAGACAGCTTTGAGAAAATAAAAGGAATAATCTTGCGAACTGCGTCAACACCACAGACTAAGCAACCAGAGCCACGAGAGCCATTAGAGGAAACATTAACGCCTGAAACCTATCAGTTCCTTGCCAGGATTTTGCGTAAGGCTATGCCGGGAGAATCGCATGAAGAGCAAGTTAGAATAGACCCCTTCTCCCAACTAAAAGAGATGACAGATGAATTGGGAGATAATTCGCGGATATATTATGCTTCGACAGAACTCATAGAGCTAATAAAGCAAGCCCATCATGACAATGACTTCCGGCAGGCTATATGTTGGCTAAATTGGCTCTTCATATTGGAAAACTACAGTCACAAGCATAGGAAAAAGTATTTGCCCGATGAGGAAAAGGAAGAAGATTATGGGGCCAAGCTCTGGAAAATGGTGTTTAATCCATTAAAGATAACCATCAATATGGCCCGCCAAGCGAAAGATTGGGACGCCATACTTCTGGCGGTGAGTTTATTAGAGTGGGTTGATATTCCAGAATGGAGAGACGAGCTACTGGGAATCGTATATGACCACATTGATGAACAGGCAGTTGCTGACAGACTTCTGAACATAAAGCGACAACCACGGATGCTGATAGAGGACGCAATGGTCAAGCGTCTTCAGTGCTATCTAGGGAAGACATAATCTATACCACATGGGTAATAAGAAAGTCAAAGAGAGGCTTCTCCTCTCTTATATAACTGATTCCCCCTCCCTTATCAAAGGGAGGGGGATAAAGGGGGAGGGTTACCTAAATAAAAAGCTATGAATAATCTGAAAGTCACTTGCTATTCAGGCTATACCTATGCTCAGGAACCGCAATCTTTCACCTGGCAACAAGAGGAAAATAAAGTAGATAAAATAGAAAAGGAATGGCGAGAGCCAGGCAAAAAATTGTTTAAAGTTACCACTGATAGAGGCAAATCATTTGAGTTATGCTACAATGAAGCGGATGACCAGTGGTCAGCCACCGAGTTAGCAGCTTAGGGGACAATATGAAGCGGATTTTTGAAATCCTTGAGGATGATGCTCGAGCAACTCCAGAGCAAATTTCCACTATGCTCGGCATACCTGTTAGCAAAGTAGAGGAGGCGATCAAGAAGGCCGAACAGGCCAGAGCTATTTTGAAATACAAAACTATCATAGATTGGCCTAAACTGGGCAAGGAAGAGGTATGGGCTTTGATTGAGGTCAGGGTAACGCCACAACGCGACCGTGGTTTCGATGCCATAGCTGAGCGAATTTACAGTTTCCCTCAAGTTTACTCAGCCTATTTAGTTTCAGGTACTTATGATCTGGCTATATTAGTGAGGGTTAAAAATATGCAGGAGGTTTCCAGCTTTGTGACGGAAAAGCTGGCCCCTTTAGAAGATGTGCAAAGCACCGTCACTCACTTCTTTCTCAGGCGATATAAGGCTGATGGGGAAATTACGGAGCCCCCTGAGGAATTCAAGCGACTGCCTATCACGTTGTAACATGTCAAGGATAAAATCTGCGCCGGCTAAGCCTTTTGACAGCTTTATCTGTCAAAAGGTGGATGGCATTTCGCCTTCGGGTATCAGGAAATTCTTTGAGTTGCTTTCCTCTACGGAAGGGGTTGTCTCTCTTGGCATTGGTGAGCCTGATTTTGTTACCCCATGGCATATAAGAGAGGCAGCCATACGCTCACTGCAGCAAGGCTATACTATGTATACTTCAAATTATGGCCTGCTCGAACTACGCAAAGAATTAGCCAAATACTTTGAGCTTCATTATGGACTTAGTTATGACCCACAGCGTGAAATCCTTATAACTGTGGGCACCAGTGAAGGATTGGACCTTAGCATGAGGGCTACCCTGAATCCAGGTGATGAGGTAATCATTCCAGACCCATGCTATGTTGCTTATTCACCCTGCATTGTTCTAGCCGGTGGCGTTCCCGTCACGGTACCTACTACTAGTGAGAATGATTTCATTATCAAAGCCAGCGATATCGAACCACGCATCACAAAGAGGACCAAGATAATCCTGATTGGCTACCCGTCAAATCCCACTGGGGCAGTTATGTCCAGGGGGGAGCTAAATGAGATAGCTGAGTTAGCTCAGCAATATGACTTGTTAGTAATATCCGATGAGATTTATGCCCGACTGGTTTATGGCGTAGAGCATACTTGTTTTGCTGGTCTGCCAGGGGTGAGGGAGCAGACTATTTTGCTTGGTGGGTTTTCTAAGAGTTATGCCATGACGGGCTGGCGCATTGGCTATGTAGTGGCTAATAACCAATTCATTGAAGCTATGACCAGAATTCACCAATACACGATGCTGTGCACACCAATAATGGCGCAAATGGCAGCTATCGAAGCATTGAAGTCTGGAGAAGATGATATTGAGATGATGGTCAAGGAATATGATAAGCGCCGTCGTGTAATGGTTAAGGGGTTTAATGACATTGGCTTACCCTGCTTTGAGCCTAAGGGTGCCTTCTTTACTTTTCCCTCAATAGAAAATACCGGGATGACTTCGGAGGAATTCTCTGAGAAGCTACTGATGGAGGAAAAAGTCGCTGTTATCCCTGGCTCTGCCTTTGGGCAATGTGGGCGGGGTTTTATCCGCTGCTCTTATGCCACTCCTTTAGCCAATATTGAAGAGGCTCTCAAGAGAATGGGCAAGTTTGTCAACAAACATAGGAAATCCCGAGGATGACAGCAGCTCAAGCGCCAAAATGCTCTAAATAAACACGCTGAAGGAGTCCCATTTTATCCTTGGCTTCTTTCAGGGTCTCTTGGGCTATAGCCTCAGCTCGATTAGCTCCATCAGCAAGAACCCCAGTAATGTAATCAGGCTTGGAGGCTAAGGCGGCACGCTTTTCCCTAAAAGGTTCAAGGGCTGAGCTAATATTCTGGGCTAGCATCTTTTTGCAATCAACACAACCAATGCCGGCTTGACGGCATTCAGAAGCAATCTCCTCCGCTCGAGCAGGAGTGAAAATTTTGTGGAGACTGTAGATGTTACATATATCTGGATGTCCTTGGTCAGAGCGATAACGCCTTGCTGGGTCTGTAACCGCAGTCCTCACCCGCTCCGAGATTTCTTTAGGTGAGGCTGCCATCTCAATATAGTTGTTATAGCTTTTGCTCATCTTCTGTATTCCATCCAGACCGAGGATAAGGGGGGAAGAGGTGAGCTTTGCTTGCGGCTCAGGAAAGACAAATCCATAAAGGGAATTAAATCGGCGTACTATCTCTCGAGCTAATTCCAGATGCGGAAGCTGGTCCTCACCTACAGGGACGATCTCTCCTTTGTAAAGGGCAATATCTGCGGTCATAAGAACAGGATAACCTACCAGTCCATAATTAACATTATGTGGCTGCGCCTTTACCTTCTCTTTAAAGGTGGGGACGCGCAATAGCCAGCTCAAGGGAGTCACCATACTGAATATAGTGTGAAGTTCCATCACTTGAGGAACATGAGACTGAATGAAGAGAATGCTCTTCTGTGGGTCTATACCGGCCGCCAGCCAGTCAAGCACCATCTCATAGATATCGGTCTGAAGCGTTTTGGTATTCTCAAGAGTGGTGAGAGCATGGATATCCACTACGCAGTAGATACACTTGTACTCGTCCTGGAGTGAAATGCAATTTTGAATGGTCCCCAGGTAATTGCCGATGTGTTGTTTGCCTGTGGGACGGAAGCCAGAAAAAACGCGCCTTTTCATTTATTACCAAAGTTTAGCACACAGGAACAATTTATTGGTAGCCCGCATGGAAAACATTCCGAACTTCTCTTTGAAAAAACAGCTTATCCCGCCTTTATAGCAATTGCTTATCTCCTAATTGCATCAACCATTTCAAATCTTAACAGGAACTTAACAATGATATGCATATCATTGATATGCTATCTTGATTACAAAAGGGAGGTCAAGCAGAAATGTGGCGAAGAAAGAAGTTTATTTTCGTCGCAGTTCTAGCCGCCGTGGTGTTGGTCGGGAGCACAGCTGGAGCAGGCTGTGCTCCCGCTGGAGGTGGGGACGAGGAATTGTCAAGCCCCCCTGAGGACACGGGTCTACCGGAAGGCATGGCACCACCAGAGGGTGTGCCGGGCGAAGTCCCATATGAGGCGTCAATGGCAAGGGTTGCCGAAATTCTTAGAATTGATCAGCAGAAATTGGAGGATGCCTTTGCCCAGGCCCGAAGCGAGATGCCGGACCAATGACCGTGGCAGAGACCAGCCAACAGCAATCGTGGTCCAGGGAGTGCTAACGAGGAGTAAAGGAGGAGTAAAGGATTAATATGGATAATCGGCGACGCACCCTATACATCTTACTGGGGATTGGCATTACAGCACTTTCTGTTGGTTTAGTCTTTCTATTTACATCCCTGGGTTGAAGCTGACCCGAAGGGGAATAGCCATTTAGGCCAGCTGAAACTTAATCGATGCAGTTCGGTGCAAAATTGCAGTATCCGTCCAAATCTTAACAGGATTTTAATATTGAAATGTTACCATCATCATTATCAAATAATAATACAAAGAAAGGAGGTAAGACAGAAATGTGGCGAAGCAAGAAGTTTATCGCTATTGTGGTGGCTGCCGTACTGGTGATCGGGGGTTCAGTGGGAGCAGTCCTTGCTGCAGACAATGGGGACGAGAACGGAAGCTCCCCTTTGGCTCAACATGCGGCTATGCTGGACAGAGTCTGTGCAATCTATCAAGAAAACACGGGCACCACCATTGACCCGCAGGCTCTGCAAGTTGCCTTTGCCCAAGCCTCGAGCGAGATGCAAGATGAAGCCATGCAAAATCGTCTTCAGAACCTGGTAGAACAAGGTAAGATAACTCAGGACGAAGCTGATCAGTACCACGAGTGGTGGCAGGCAAGGCCTGACGTCGCGGCTGGATTTGGCTTCCGTGGTCATGGTATGTTCGGTGGTATGTGCGGTCCACCTCGCTGTGGTACACCAAGTGCTCCCACAGAGTAGCCAACCAAGCTTTCGGGTAGAAACTCGTGCTGGTAAAGAAGGAGAGGGGGATATCCCCCCTCTCCTTCACATTTATATTGGGATGCCTGGAGCTACCAGAAAAAGACTGGATATTCCTTTGGAACGCCGAAAGAAAAGAGAATGACTGTTAAAATTAACAATTCCTTAACATTTATGTTATAACATTAGTTAACCATAACAAATCGTTAGGGGAATTAGAGATGGCAAGCAAAAGGGTTCTAGTAGTTGATGATGATGTAAAAACGGTGGAGCTCGTTAAGCTCTATCTGAATCGAGATGGCTACCGGGTCCTTACCGCTTATGACGGTATCGAGGCCCTGCGTCTGGCTCGGGAAAGCCACCCAGACCTTATCGTCCTGGACCTTATGCTGCCCGGCATCGATGGACTTGAAGTCTGCCGTACTCTCAGGGCTGAGTCCGATGTGCCCATCATTATGCTTACGGCCAGGACTACCGAGCAGGACAGGCTAACTGGCCTGGACCTGGGGGCTGATGACTATGTGACCAAACCCTTTAGTCCCAAGGAGTTGGCAGTCAGGGTTCGAGTGGTGCTCAGACGCCTCCCGGGGGAAACGCTCCAGCGTGGCCCTACAGAGATTAGGCGTGGCGACCTTATCATTAACTCCCGCAAATATGAAGCATCCCTTGCCGGCAGACCTTTAAACCTCACTCCAATAGAATTTAAGCTGCTGGGGGTTCTCGTCAAGGAACCAGGCAGAGCCTTCAGCCGGGCACAGCTAATTGAAAAAGCTCTTGGCTATGATTTTGAAGGTTTCGACCGCACGATTGATGTTCATATCCTCAATCTGCGCCGAAAGCTGGAGCCAGACCCCAACCACCCCAAATACATAAAGACAGTATATGGCGTGGGATACAAGCTCGTCAGAGGTGAGCAATGATACATAGTCTGCGGTTCCGCCTCATCGCAGCGTTCACCCTAGTAATACTGGTGACCATTGGTACAGTATTTTTCTTCATTAACCAAGCTACCCAGGGTGAAATCCGCCGATTTGGGGAACAGGTTGACCAAATGCGTGCTGATAGAATTGGAGTCGAGCTATCCCATTATTACTCCCGGCAAGGGGATTGGAGAGGTATTCAATCCTTCGTGGAGCAGTGGGGTAACATCTACGGGCAGCAAATTATACTGACTGACGCCAATGGAATGGTAGTTGCTGATTCTGAGGGGGCCCTCTTGGAGAAGTTATATGAACCTGATTCACCAGGCAGGTTCATATTATCCCCTTGGCAAGCAGGTGCCATCGGGACACTTTACATTACCCCGAAGTCATCAACGGGGGTGGACTTTACTTCACTGCAAATCCTTATCAAGACAATAGGTCGCTTTTTCATCTGGGGAGGCTTGATCGCGGTTGCCATTGCCTTGATAATGACCTTTGTCCTGTCGCGGAGAATTTTAGCTCCCATCCAAACTCTCACCTTGACCGCCAAGCGATTGGGGCAGGGCGACCTTTCTCAGAGAGTTGAATTTCATGACAAAAGCGAGGTGGGAGAACTAGCCCACGCCTTCAACTCCATGGCTAGCGACTTAGAACGGGCTGAACAACTTCGACGGAATATCACGGCTGACGTCGCTCACGAGCTAAGGACTCCTCTTTCCAATATCCAGGGCTACCTAGAGGCAATTCAGGACGGGGTGATAAAGCCAGACGGAGATACTATTCACTCCCTCCATGAAGAGGCAACTCTGCTGTCACGACTGGTCGACGACCTGCAGGAGCTAAGCCTGGCCGAAGCGGGCGAACTAAAGCTAGTTTGCCAGGCTGAAGACATCACTGAGTTAATCAAACACGCAGTGGCAGCAGTGCAAGCTCAAGTAGCGACAAAGGGATTATCAATATCCGTTAACCTGACCGATAGACTGCCGCCAGTGAACATCGACCGGCACCGCATTACTCAGGTATTGCGTAACCTTCTGGAGAATGCTATGGCTCATACTGCTGAGGGAGACATCAACGTGACTGCCGCACAGCAGGGTAGCTGGCTGGAAATAAGCGTGGCCGACACTGGTGAAGGCATTCCTGCTAAAGCCCTGCCTAACATCTTTGAACGCTTCTACCGTGTGGATAAGTCCCGCACCAGAGCCACCGGCGGTAGTGGGCTGGGGCTTACAATTGCCAAGCGCCTGGTCGAGGCCCATGGGGGCAAGATTGAAGCCCAGAGCGAATTAGGAAAGGGCAGCCGCTTTTCGTTTACTGTCCCCATTCTCCAATAATTTACCCGCCCCTGGCCGCTATGCCTACCAAACTACCTCCCTGTCCTTATTATCAAGACAAGCAGGACAATAAACAGGGTAATGCCAAGGCCGATTATTACCAGCAGATAGAATGGGACCGATGGCATCGGTTCAGGTAAAGCAGGTGGAGGGGAGAAATGGGATGCTGGTGGTGAGGAGGCTGCCTGGGTGGTAAATACACCTGTCCCCCACTCACTATAGCTGGTAGCACTAATAGCTCTCACCTTCCAGAAATAGGTAGTGGCATACTCCAAGTCCCTATCCCACCCCCAGGCAGTGGTCTGCAAGGCATCAGCCCCGTCTATGGTAACAACTACATCGGTAAATTCGCTATCCCTGGCCAGCACAAACTCGTAGCCAGTAGCCCTGGCGACCGAATCCCAGATGAAGGCGGGTCGTACCGATACCCCCGTAGCGCCGGGCACCGGATAGAGGCCCTCGACCTCCATAAACGCCAAGGCAAACGACCTCATCTCCGACCATGGGCTCTTTATCGGCTCGATAGACCTTAGCCGCCAGTAGTAGGTAGTGCCACAAGTCAGCTTTGCCGGGCTAGTACCACCGACAGCCCTTATGTCAATATCATTGCTACTTTCTGTCCACACAGTCTGAGTGCCATCCGGATCCAGATAGATGGCAGCCTCGTATGTCTCAGTTTCTGATAACTCCACCCAGTGCAAGAAGAGACTGGGCGGACGTTCACATGGACATGGCCCAAGCGAGATTATAGCTCCATCCGCTGGTGCATCAAGGCTCGGGCCAAACTTACACAGCGTATCCTGAAACCGGTAAATAGTCTGGCTAGCAGCATCAACCGTCCACAGGTCGTTTTGCTCAGCGTCCCCTGATAATTTAAGATAAGGGAGGGTGTTGGGAAACACCGCAGTGGGGTCAAAGGCGGCGCCCTGAGGCAGCGAGAAGTTGATGAAGTCGTATTCAAAATCCGTGCACTCTTGACAACCGGAGAGACACAGCCAGCGCGTCATACCACCAGTGGCATCGCCGGCTCGCTCCATCCTGAGGGCATAGAGTGTCCCTTCAGGGCCTACAGCCAGGCCGCTGATACGCTGCCCCTCTGCCAGCTCGGTAATATCTTCATCAATCTGCTCCCACTCCGTAGAAACTCCAACGGTCCAGCGCCAGAGTCCCTCATCGGGAAGATTGGTGGCGGCATAAATAATGCCGTTTTCAGAGAAATCGGCATCGGCAACCACCTGAACATCCCCATCTCCGCTGCCGATAGCCTCACCGACTTGGTTAAAGCTGGTGCCGCCATCAGTGGAATAGGCCACGTCGCCGTTTCTGCCGCCAACAAGGATGGTCTTATTATCAACAACTGCCAGCATATTGATATCGGTGAGTGTGGTCTCGACGGGGTCATCCCACCTCCAGCTGCCATCCGTGCTCTTCGTGACCTCGCCGCCGGGCAGGGCAGCATAGATAGTGTCCTCATCTTCAACTGCCAGGTCAACTATTGGCCCTGGGGCATGTCGCCATTGCCATGAGTTGCCTCGGTTATGTGATACCGCTATCTGCTCGCCGCCGACTTCAGCAGCGTAAAGAGTATGATCATTGTTGTAATCGGGGCTCAGCCTCACTATGACAGCATTTGTGTCGGTGTCCATCGTCAGCACCCGTTCCCAGGACTTGCCCAGTGGGTCGCTGAAACTGCGCCAGATGCCTTCGGGACCGAAGGTGCTGCTGCTGGTGACGAAGAGTAACCCTGAGTCAGGTGCCACAGCGATATCAGCGAGCTGGAACACTGTGTCCATAAGTCCCATCTGACGCCACTTGTCGCCATCAAGGCTCGCCGAGAAAGCGCTTTCATCCGGTTCACCTAACACGACACCTGGGGGCTTGCTGGTGCCGCAGTAGGCGAGCTTACCATCAGGGCTCCAGCTCAACTTGGCGTTACCCGGGCCTGTGGGTGGCACGCTAGATGTATCCCATGTCGGCGTATCGTCGAAGGGATTCTCGGTTCGCCGCACCTGGACGGTGAATGTTCCAGCAACAGGGTCCGCATCGCCGGCAAGCAGTGTTCCCGAATCCGTTGTCCCATGATAGGAGATGCTGGCTATATTGATATCCACACCGTCGTTCGCATCCAGCCGATGCCAATAAGGAGTATCCTCATCAATAAGGTACACATCGTCACCAGCATCAGGTTCACGGTTGTAGCTGACAAAGAGCCGCCTCGATAATTCGTCCTCATCGTCATCACTCGAGTAATTCGAAGGTAAAGCAAGCGATGATTTTATCGAGACAACGTCTATACCGTCGCCTGCCGCAGCGATTTCCAGCGGATAGCTCTCGAAGCTATCCCACGACGTGGTTCCATCTTCAGGATTCCGTTCACCAAGGCATAAGTAGGTCTTGTTCTCGTAGCCGACAACATCGCCGTTGGTGGAAGCCACCACCAGGATCGTTCTATCATCATCATAGTCAGGCGAGTAGGCCAGTGCCGATACCTCACCTCCCACATAAGGCGGGTCGATAGTCAGCTCCTGGTCCTCCCATGATGCCCACACTGAGCCTCCTTTGAGCACCCACAACTGCCCGCTGGTTACATTACCACCCCAGACAGCCGTACCGACTGCAAGCTCCCTGTAAGTTTTTTGGCCTTCAGTGTACTTGGCAGATATGGCAAGCGCCTGGATATCACCTGTAAGAGCAGACATATTGGTGTCATCCCAGCTCATGCCGCCGTCCAGGGAGATATAGACCGCGCTGCCGCCATCGGTCACCACCGCGACTATCCCTTCATTATCCGGGGCAACAGTGATCTTGCTGGCAGGTAATTCAGCCCCCGCGTAGGATAGGGCAGAGCTGATATCCTCCCAACTTACCCCGGCATCCAGTGAGCGATAGACCCGTGAGTTCTCGCTGTCTATGGTGTAAAGGACACCATTCCTTCCAATGGCGATTTCACTCACCTCTGAGGGACTAACGACTATGTTGCCTTCCTCACCTGGTTTGTCTACCTCTGCCCACTCTAGCGCACTATCTGCTTGCGCTGGGGATGGCACAAGAGAAGCAAATAGCAGCAAGACTGCTAACATCCCGCAAGCATGCGTTATTTTCATAGTATGGCTTCATTATAGAAGCGAAATGTTAACTTTCTGTTAAGTTGCTTAAATATCGGCATTATTTTTCAAAGTGCTACCAGACTTAATAACTTCTTAACAATTTCCTGCCATACTACTTTGCTAGAAGTGTATTTTGTCTCGTTACCAGCTACAACAGCGGAAAGGCAGGAGTAAATACAGTGAGAATGAAAGTATTAATGAAAAAAAAGGTGTTTAGCATAACATTAATCCTGGTGCTATGCGGAGTCGGTGCTTTCATACTAATCAGTGCTTTTAAACCAGAGTCGGCGCCGGTGTCAGAGAACCAGGTAGTGACCGTACAGCGAGGAGACTTGACAATTGATATCGCCGCCAGCGGCAATTTGGCGCTATCCCAGAAGGAGGATCTCGCTTTCGAGATGGCGGGAACGGTGGAAGAAATTCTGGTGGCAGAGGGTGAGTCGGTGGAAGAGGGACAGGTGCTGGCAACCCTCGATATGGCGGAGTGGGAAAAGGAGTTAAGAGCATTGGAGAACCAAGTGACAACAAAGGAGCGCGACCTGCTTCAGACGGAGATAAATCTGGAGAATGCCCAATATGCCCTGGAGAAGGCTGAGGAGGGGACCGAGACCACTATTACCGGGGATATAAGAGTAACAACCACTGACCCCAAGGAAATAAAAATTAAAGAGCTGCAGGTCGAAATGGCTAAAGCACGCCTAGAAGATGCTCAAGAGGCATTAGAAGAAGCCCAAGAAGAGTTAGAAGAAGCCCTAGACGCCAGCCCGGAGATTACCGCTCCCTTTGCTGGCTTCATCACCCAAGTTAGCGTTAGCGGTGGCGACGAGGTAAAAAAGGGCACGGTAGCCGTGACTCTTGCCGACCCTGACAAGTTCGAAGTTGATGTCCTGGTCAGCGAGATGGATATCCTGCAGGTGAAGCTGGATGGCGAAGCCTCGGTCAGTGTGGGTGCCATGAGTGGGCTGAGCCTTCCGTCTAAAGTCACCCATATCTCGCCCACAGCAACGATTCAGCAGGGCGTAGTGAACTACCAGGTGAAGGTGGAAGTTGAGTCGCTGGAAACGGTAATGCAGCAACGCCAACAGGCAATACAGGAACGGCAACAGGCAATGCAGCAGGCGGGTCAGCAAGAACAGGTGCCAGCGATGATACCTGAAGACTTTCAGCTCAGAGAGGGCCTGACCGTTACCGTAAGCATAATAGTAGACCAGAGAACTAATGTGCTGCTGGTACCCAACTCGGCGATTACCACCCGGGGACGGCAAGCCTATGTCCAGGTGCCGTTACCGGATGGCACGACTGAGGAACGCGCTATAACGACCGGCATTAGCGACTGGCAGTACACCGAGGTAACCGACGGCTTAAGTGAGGGCGAACAGGTGGTTGTTACACAAGGGACTACTAGTACATCGACGACGCCACAACAACAAAGACCTGGAGGAGGAATGTTTATACCGGGAGTTGGAGGCCGCTGATGATTCAGTTACAAGATATAACTAAAGTCTATCCCATGGGCAAGAGAGAGTTGACCGTGCTCAAAGGAATAACCCTGAATATTGAACAGGGCGAGCTGGTGGCAATTATGGGCCCCTCCGGCTCAGGCAAGACGACGCTGCTTAACCTCATTGGTTGTTTGGATACACCAACTTCAGGTAGTTACCGTCTGGAAGGTAGAGAAGTCAGCCGCCTCAGCAGCAATGAACTAGCCTTAGTCAGAGCTCAGAAGATTGGTTTTATCTTTCAGACTTTTAATCTTCTGTCCCGGCTCACGGCACTGGCCAATGTTGAGCTTGGCATGACATACGCTGGCGGCGTTGACCGTAAACGTGCCATAGAGGCACTGGCTAAGGTTGGACTCTCTGAGCGAGTCAATCATCGCCCGCTAGAGCTTTCTGGAGGTGAGCAGCAGAGGGTAGCCATCGCCCGAGCTCTGGTGAAAAACCCCTCCCTATTTCTGGCAGATGAACCTACCGGCCAGCTGGACAGCCGCTCCGGCGAGGAGGTAATCTCCATCCTTACCACCTTACACGCCGAGCAGGGGATTACCCTGCTCACGGTAACTCATGACGCTAACATTGCTCATCACTGCCAGCGAATAATTCACCTCAAGGATGGCGAGATTGTGGCGGAGGAAAGCGCATGAAAAAGCGATTTAACTTTTTAGCTACTGTCTGGGTTGGACTAAGCACTCACAAGTTGCGCAGCTTTTTGACTATGCTTGGAATCATTATCGGCGTAGCCTCTGTAATTATCCTGATGTCCATCGGCAAAGGGGTTACAGCCGATATTCTGGCTAATATCGAAAGTATGGGGTCAGACCTCATTACCATCAGTCCCGGGGCGAGCGTTGGTTTTGGAGGAGTCAGGAGTGCCGGCGGCAGCACCCGAACCCTGACCATGGAAGATGCGGAGGCAATAAGCGAGCAGATCCCCTACATATCTGCCGTGGCGCCTTCTTCCTCCAGCAATCTCCAGCTGGTCGTGGGCGGTGAGAATATGAATTCCCAGGTCACCGGGGTGACCCCGGAGTATTGGGATGTACAGAATTTGGAGA
>Ga0210003_1001094_pt1 | contig 24088 bp, 31 predicted proteins | sample LantaG_FD_182804 | JGI IMG/M metagenome (GOLD analysis project Ga0210003, IMG submission 182804) | Deep subsurface microbial communities from Baltic Sea to uncover new lineages of life (NeLLi) - Landsort_02402 metaG (SPAdes) (version 2) | ecosystem: Environmental > Aquatic > Marine > Oceanic >... | reverse complement strand
CATCAGTGCATGGACAATCATATATATGAGTCTTAAATGGAGTAGATTGCACTATTAGCACCATGTTCACTACACTCAACACTGTGTACCCAACATCTACCATCTGTTTGTTCTCTAATTAGTTTATCAGCAAAATCAAAAGCATGCTTTGCAAACATCTCTGCACCAACACCATCAAGTATTGTTAGTTGTGCAAGTCCAGCATCTTCTAGTGTGTGAAAGTAATGTAACTTCTCATCATTCTCATCAAGCACTACCTTGTGATCAAACGTATCTTCTAACCACTTCTTCAATGGCTTTAGTCCACCAAAGTCCACTGCCCAGTTTTTGTTGTCTAAACTGCTACAAGCAAACACAAACTTGAATCCTAAACTGTAGCCATGTAAGAATCTACAATGGGAATGATCTGCATGCGGTTGTCTAAACACTGCACTAAGTCCAATGTTGTGTCCATATGTTTTTGTACTATAGTATGCCATACTCTCTCCTAATAATCCCATACCTGTGCATAATAGCCTTTGCCTGTGGTGTCGCCGCCCGCATTGTCAATAGGTTCACCAGCATATTCAACTTCTGTTATAATATTATCACCATTTGGTTGTGCTTCTACATAAATTTTTAACTTTGATGGATCAAATTTTGAACCATCATCCACATGTACAACACCTTCAAAGAACGTGCCTTTTTCTGCACTCATACCATAAAAAACATATGGCCCAGGAACGGTACCGTCATCCAGTGGCAATGGTTCACCTTCATTGTCACCTTCTTCAACAAATCCATTTGGGTACAGTGCATTATCAAGATCAAATTCACCATCTTCACGTTCTATATTGTTGTCTGTAATATACTTTGGAGTGTCTTCTGTGTCAACTATATCGGCAATATGTTTTGAGCTATAGTCTTCTCCGTCTCTTTCTTCGACAGTGATCCAACTGTTATCTATATCAACTCCATAGTTGTGTGCTAGTTCATCAGGTGCTTCATACCATTCACTGTAGTATTCTTCGTCGGCATTGTATAAAAAATTTGCATCTTCGGGTAGATCTGGATTTTCTTCTTCTACATAGTTTTCTGGGGAACCCATGTAGCTTTCTAGTTCACTGTCGCTTTGTTCATTCCAATATTCAAATGCTTCTTGGCTGATACGTGCATAAGATGTTTCGCCACCATATCCGCCAATGCTTATGTGATAGTATCTGTCTGGACGTTTAATTGCTTCAATTAGTTCTTCATCAGTTGCCATAGTTGCCACTCCCTGGGATTACATTACGGACACCACCTGTTGGATCTTCACAGTCGCCGTCTCTTCTAAAAATCAAATGCACATGAGGATACATCACAGTTTGACCTGCACTTGTACCTACATTGATACCAACGTTAAAGCCTGTAATCTCGTTACCTTCACCTTCAACGTTTGCATTGCCCATTTGCATTGCGTAATTGAAACAACGAAGCAAGTTTTGCATGTTTGACTCACGAGGCACAATCAGTGTGTGCCCTGGCGTAACTGGAAAGCCATCATTGTATACAACAAATTCTTTTGTTTCCAACTGCACATCAGTCCAAGGAGCTCTGCCCTCTTGCTTTGCCACTTCTAACGTGTCTACACTATGCATCGCTTACTCCGTTGTTAATACTGTTATTATAGCACTATTACAAAGAATGTCAACCAACAAATGCTCTTTCTTGCACAAACGTACCTGCCTGTTTACTACTGCCTTCTTTAAATCCCCAACCATCAAACATAGTTGCAACTTCCTGATTGAACTCTAAATTACCACAAATCATTATTTTGTGATCATTTGGTTCTAAATTACTTGCAATTTCACCATGCCGGATAGTGTGTGTAATACGTGTTTTTCTTCCATTCCATGTGGGATCTTGTGTAACTGTTGGAACATATTTTATATCCAATTGTTTTAAAAAATCATCATATGCCAGAAGTTCTTGTGCAGTTCGCACACTCCAATACACAGAGATCTGGCTAAAACTTTCAAATGTTTCTGGGTCCTTTAACAAACTTATAAACGGTGCTATTCCTGTTCCTGTGGCCAGTAACCATAAGTTTCCGCTAAGTTCGAGATTAGCCAGTGTAAGAGTACCAGTTGGTTTAGTTCCAACATCCAATAAATCGCCTACTTTCACATGTTGTAGTTTACTGGTAAGTGGTCCATTTGGCACTTTGATTGAATAAAATTCTATGTAGTCATCATAAGGACCACTGGTCATACTGTATGCTCTTTTAGGAGTATCGGGCAAACTTATCATAACAAACTCGCCAGCAGTAAATCTAAATGACTGCGGACGTTCTGTACGTATACGGAATAAACTATCAGTATAGTGTTCAACTTCTGTAATTTTAAGATTCATTAATAACTCTGTGCTAATCGCCACATTAGATATTCTTTTGATTCAATTGGATCATAATGGTTTGGTTCTTTTAATAGGTTTTGTACTATAGTCCCTGGAGTTGGATCTACAAAATGTGGCATACTAAAACGTGGAATGTGACAGTGACTGTTTTCTACTCTGTGTCTTGTGCTTTTGAAATAATCGTTAGTCCAACGTTGTAACAAGTCGCCAATGTTTACAACCACACCATTCCATACATAAGGAACGTGATGCCACTTGCCATCTATGTCTTGCACTTCTAGGCCAGGAACCCCATTTATATCCCAAAGCAGTGTAATTGTGCCGTAGTCTGAATGTTCGCCGATACGCAGTTGATTATCTAGTGTAGGTTTCATTGCAGGATAGTGTATTACTCTTGTTGTGTTGTAAGGTCTTAGATGTGCATCAACTAGTGTTGTGCCTGAATCTAAAATTAAGTCAAATTTTTCTAGTATTTTTAAGGTAAGTTTGTCTGCAATGTCTATTGATTGCAATGCAGTTGCTTTAAATCCGTTTATATCAACAGGCCATAGTTCTTCAGGCATACGAGTGTTATTATAATTAAAGCTCTCTTTCATGTCTTTCGGACCGTTAGGGTCTACATTCTCTGCACCAACAATGCTGTAACCTAAATTGTTTTCTGCTTGATAACTGTATTTGTTTTTGGTTTCTTGTTCAAGATCAAAAAAGTCTTGCATTAATTCCCACCAACTTTTCATATCATCTTGATCTTGTGTGTTTAGTGCATCAGTAAAGACTGCGAAGCCTACAGTTGTATAGGCTTCGCGTATCTCTTCCAGTACTGTTTTGCTTTGAAAATCAATTACTGGTATCATGTTTTAGTTCCCTGGTACTTTAGCGTCAATACCTTCAACATAGTACATCATGCTGTTAAGGTGTGCGTCATCAGCAATTTCACCGTCTTTCAACTGTAGTTTGCCTGTGTTATCTTTGATAGGACCTGTAAATGCAAAGTATTTTCCGTTGGTAATACCATCTTTGATCTTTTGTGCAAATGCTTTTACGTCCGCTGGCATGTTTGTAAACGGAGCCATTTGTACAACATCTTCATTCATGTGACCAAAGTAATCACCAGTTTTCCAAGTACCATCAATTACACCTTGTACCTTAGCAATGTAATATGGTGACCAGTTGTCAATAGTAGCAGTCAACTGAGCCTTCGGAGCAAACTTGTATTGATTGCTTGCTTGACCAAAACCAAATACACCTTCTTTTTGTGCAACTTGTAATGGTGATGGTGAGTCAGTATGCTGAGCAACCATATCACATCCTTGTGTAATTAACACTTTGGCTGCTTCACCTTCTTTAACAGGATTGTACCAACTGTTTACCCAAATAATGTCAATATCAACATCTGGATTTACACTCTTAGCACCCAAGTAGTAGGTGTTAATTTCTCTAATAACTTCTGGTATTGGAAATGCACCAACGTAGCAAATTTTGTTGGTCTTGGTCATCATACCTGCTATAACACCTTGTACGTGTCTTGCTTGATATAATCTTAAACCATAACTTGCCATATTATCAGATTGCTTGTAACCTGTAGCATGTTCAAATTTTACATTTGGAAATTCTTTTGCTACTTTAAGCATAGGCTCCATGTAACCAAAACTTGTAGCAAATATAATATCTGCTCCGCTTTTTGCCATAGCCCTAATTGCACGTTCTGCATCAGGACCATACTTTACACTTTCAATAAAAGTTGTTTCAACTTTGTCGCCAAAATGCTTTTCAACATCCTGTCTTCCTATATCGTGTCTATAGGTCCATCCATGATCGCCTGTTGGGCCAACATAGATAAAACCTACTTTTACTTTGTCTCCAGCATGTGCAACACTGAAAAACATAACTGACAGAAGTACTGCCAATAGTTTTATAACCTTCATTTTGTTTCCTTCTCGAGGGTGTTAAGGCAGGATCGACTCTGCCATGGTTGTTTTATCGTGGACTATAATCTTGTTGCAACTTAATATTGTCCATGAACTCTTTCTTTGTGCCAGGGTCAGTCTTGAAAGAACCTTTTAATACTGTAGTTTGTGTTAAACTACTGTGTGCCATGATGCCTCTATTTTCACAACAACCATGTGTTGCTTGAATATAAACACCAACATCTTTACTGTCAGTTGCTTTCATTATTTCTCTGGCTATGTCCATTGCAAGTTCTTCTTGCAATGTACCTCTTCTTGCACACCACTGTGCAATTCTTGTGTACTTGCTCAATCCTATTAGATGATCAGCAGCAAGCAATCCTATGTATGCAGTTCCAGTTACTGGTTGATGATGATGTGAACACATACTCTTAAGTTCACTTCTTACAACCAACATTCCATCATATCTGTCTTCTAAATGATTTGGAAAACTGGTTGCATTAGGCATAGGGTTATATCTGCCACTCATCAATTCATTAATATACATTTTGGCAAGACGTCTTCCAGTATCGTTACTGTTTGGATCATTTTCTCTGTCAATTATAAGTCCATCTAATACTGCTTCAAACTTTGGCACTAGTTCTTCAATCAATGCTTCTTTGTCACCATCATGCAGAAAACCACTGATGTTGTCACCAGCCCAGTATCTCTTGTTGGCTTTCTTTAATCTTTGTGTAATAATATTGGAAATTGTCATTTAGGATTCTCCGAGTTTGGGTCGAGGATGACCACAATAGTTAAACTTATTGTACGATTATTTATACAACTGGGCAAGTCAATCGACTATTTTTATCTTGGTTAAGTCGGGATATATTACCTGTTGGGACTGTTTGGTTTTTAGTTCTTTGTTAGCGAGCATGTACAGTCCTTTCTCGCAATCTTCGATGCTGGGTTTATAATGATATCCAACACGAAAAGTTTTCTGATCTTGCCAAGGAGCAATTGATAAATCTCTTCCATCATATCTCATTAATCGCAATTGATCCGCATCTTGTTTATTATCAGTAAGAATTGCACCGCCATGTCCAATTTCCAAACGTTTACTATGTCCAAAACTTAGACATTGTATTTGACCTGTACGGTACATATCTTTGTCAAAACTTCTAGCACTATCCCAAATATTTGTAAGTCCAATTCTGTATTCATATGTCCATTCAATTTTATCATAGTGATAATCTATATTCAGTTTGTGCATTGTCATTGGAATACTAATATAACTTCTATATGGTAATGTTGCTGTTTTAGTGCTTTTATATCTTAGGCATAACTCGACTGCATGTGTGCAACAATCAGTTAAGACCACATAAGGTGCACCAGTGTATTCACTAAGTGCAGTTTCAAATTCAGTAAACTTTTCAAACCCCACGGTTATACCATGCCCATGCATGTTCAACAATATCGTCAACATGGTATTCGTTTTGCCATTGGCATGCATCATAGAACTTTTTATTGCTTGCAACCAATGTATCTGGATCACCGGGCCTACCTGGACCTTCTACAACTGCGGCCGGCTTGTTACCACTTACTGCACAACACTTACGTATTATTTCCATATTGCTTGCACCCATGCCTGTACTTAGATTGTAAAAACCCGGAGATACTCTTGGTTCTGTACAGTAAAAATGTGCTTTTGCAATATCAGCAACATGAACATAATCTCTCACACAGGTACCATCTTCGGTTGCAAGTCCAGTACCATTTAGTGTGAACTGCTTTTGTTCTTTTATTGCTTCCATCACACGTGCAATAATATGTGTAGCAGATTTTTCTTGTCCGTGTCTGCCTTCTGGATCAGCACCTGCGGCATTAAAATAACGCAATCCTACATAGTTTAATCCATATGCTTCACTGTATGTTTCCAATAATTGTTCTACCATGTGCTTGCTAATACCATAAGGTGATATAGGCAATTTAGGATCTTCTTCTGCTATTGGTGTTGCAATTGGATTGCCATACACTGCGGCACTACTGCTAAACACAACCTTAGGATAATAACCATATTGACACAAATAGTCAAGCATCTTTTTTGTAGCAATAAAATTGTTCTCATAATATTGACTAGGATTTTTTATGCTTGGACCGACCAAACTTGATCCTGCACAGTGAATAATGCTATCCACACTTGCATACTTTTGTAGTGCATCTTCGTTGTGGAATTCATCATGCAGAAATCTGTCAACAAATGGCTCAAGTCTTTTGGGCAAGTTATTTCTATCTACAACTGTAACTTCCCAACCTTGTTCTTTAAAATAGATAGCAGTCTGTCCACCTATGTAGCCACCGCCACCTGTAATTGCAACTGTTTTCATCTTATGCCTCAATTTTTCTTACTGCATACTTGGCACCAGCAACATGATCTCTATATCTATTGCCACTACGTAACCATTGTTCACCTTTGCCTTGCATGATGTCAACTATTCTGTCAATAGTACCATCAGTATGATCGCTTATCAAGCCCATGTTGTGATGTGCTTCTTTTAGAAGGTTTCCAAGTTTAACTTCAACGTCATCTATACTCCAAGGTACATACAATCGATTTGGATCATTTGCAAAAGTTTCTGGAAAACTTCTGTATGCTGGATACAAAACATTACAACCTAATGCATCTGCCTCACTGACTGTATTGCTTACCCAATCCTGTAAAGCACAATTAAATAAAACTTTACTATCGTTTAGTATTTTGTAGTATTCATGCTTTTGTAGATTTTCGTATATTTCTAGTATGCCACGTGATTGTAATTCTCTTGCACGGGTTATATATTTTTCATTGTTACTACGCAGTGGTCCACCTTGTAGTATTGCAAATGTTTGTGCACCTGGGTGTTGTTCGCTATAACGTTCTACTAGATCCATAAAGAAGTCTGGTTGTTTCTCTTGATCAAATCTTGCACTAAAGCAAATTCTGTTAGCACGTTCATTGAAAGGCTTTATCCGTTCGCCCAACCTTTCTTGAACTTCTGCTTTGCCAAATGCCAAGCCTGAGATATTGTATATAGGTGACTCCCAACCAGCAATCTTCATGTGTGCTACCATTTCTTCATTAGTAGCCAAGACTGTGGCAAACTCACATACCATTTTCTCATATAGGCCCATCCACTTGGACATACCCCACACATGCACAAAATCATCTGGATCAATTGCTTGGGCAAGACAGCGTACATACACTCGGGGTCGTTGGGCATCTGGAATCTGATCCATAATATATGGAAGACTCTCTATGCCCGGCTGAAACATATCTTCAAAGTAAATAACATCTTCTCCTGTACATTCACCATTACGCATCATCTGTACTAGATTCATAATCTGGCTCATACCAAAGTAACTTCTTCCATGTGCATCTAGCACTTGTCCAACTGATATACTCTTAGTATCATCGATTGTAGTGCCTGGAACATACACAACATCAAGACCTCTACGATCAAACACACGTCGATTCCATTCAGTTAGTTGTAGTGTATACCGAGCTTCATAAGATTCAAGACCCATGTAGAATAGTTTACGCATTTTTACTCCTTTGAAATATGCTTAATTATACAGTCTTTTGTAGATTGTGTCAATCTAAAAGTCAACATCTCTGCCGTTTATGTTGTAAGTACCGTGAGTAAAACCTCGATCCATCTTTTCGATCTCAGTCATGTTGTCGCTGTCAATCCGACGGTTAGGATCTCTTTTCATCTGTTGTAGGCGGTCTTTTGCATTGTCTTTGCCACATACAGAGCACTCGCCTGTAGCACCACCGCAACTGCCTTTTACACGTCGGCCTCTTAGGAGGCCTATACTCATGGCCGCCACTATAAATAATAAGATTACCAAGCATAATAAAAATGTCTCCATACTAATAACTTATGCAACAACCATTCTCTCCGTCTTCACTGACTTCAATTGTTACACCTCTTCCTGGGTATTTAGCGGCCACTTGTGTGTAAATATCATCTGCTATCATTTCACAACTTTTGTAATCCAAGTTGAGTATGTCTTCTTTGTAGAGATTTTCCAACCAACGTTTGAATTGTATAAACTCAATATCTCTATCATTGTGAAATACTGCAATTGCTACACGAAAATGAAATATGTGTCTATGAGGATAGCCTAAGAAACTAACATCATATTCATCACCAGTTGCTAGTTTAGGATCATCTAGTGCGGCAGGATATTTATGTATGCCTTCTTTTTTAAATGTCACCCAAATCTGTCTAGAGGCTTTGTCTTTTGCACTTTCGACGGCTTCACGTTCTGCTTGTATCATATTAACTCCTTATATAGTAAAGGATACCGTTGTTCTATGGTATCTAATACACTATCGCATATTATTTTGTGTCCTTCAGGACTAGGATGCCCAGGATGTAGTCCTTTTTCATCATCAATTTGATTGTACACTAAATCACTCCATGAGTCAAGTACCAATTGCCATTCGTTGAATTTTGTTTTAAAAAAGGTAAAAGCCTGTACGTATTCATGTGTTGAATAGTCATCAATGTCGGCACCTGTACTCAATACCCAAGCATTTGGATCCTTATATATTTCTTTATATACAGTTACAAGATGATAATCAGCATTAGGTGAAAACCAACTGTTAAAAAATATCACAGGACATTTAAAATAGTTAGTAGCAAGTTCGTGTATCTGCCATATCTGATTGAACATTTGGTATATATATTCTATTTCGTCGTATACATCGTTTAAAAAAAAAGCAAGCAATTTATTTTCATTATTCAAATCACGATGAAATTTTACATCATTTTTCTTAGCAAATCTATCATTGATTATACCATGTCCTATATTCCAACTAGAGCTCATCTTACTTGGCAAATGCCAACGTGAATGTACAGTCAATCCTATTAAGATAAGATTTGGTTTTGAATTTGTATGGTATAATTTATAAAGGTTGTTTAGGATTCTACTATTACTTCCACAACCAGCTGCCTGATTGATAACCCTACATTTAACACGTGATTGCAATACACAAGGCCAACTATAATCAGTATCTATATTACTACGTTGTGACCAAGAGTCTCCGTTGACATAAATCATTCTATTACCTCATCTTTAGAATAATCTGTCCAAGGAGTAAACTTTCTCCTGTCCATGAGTTTGTGTAAGCTGTGTGTCCACACTCCTGGATTGGTACTATCAAAGTCTATGTCATCAATCTTTAACATTGTGTTGTAGTTCCAATGTTTGATAAAAGGAATACCAACTCTCAACTGCGGAATAAAAGTATCGTACTCGCAATAACCTTCTTCATGAAAGTTTTCGAACTGCGAAACTGGAATATCCAGTGTACACCATATGTTGTCTTTAAGAAAAGGCGTAATCATAAATGTCCATTCATAATGCTCATCATCATCTTTAGGATCATATGTATGGTTAGCACCAAAAAATATGTGTTCACAACCATGCTTTTCATATGCTTCTTTGATAGCAACTACATCTTGTATACCAACAACAAACAGTGTCTTCATGCCAAACGCAGGAGTATGTTCAACTTCTGTGCCTATGAATAAACTAGTTTCTTCATGATTAGGACGTTCCATTGTTTGCCTTTTTTTTTCTGTTTATTATATAACGATTTGTTCTTGGTGTCAATCAAATAGTGCATTAAACTGACTTGCACTGTTAACAATCTTCTTACCAGTAAAACCTCTTGTGCCTTTGATACTATCCCAAAACTTACTGTTGTCTTCAATAATCTGCATGCTTTTGTTGTAATCTCTTGCTTCAAATACTCTTTCAACTACGTCTCGAAATAGCACACGTTCAAATGTTTCATGTACCAACATTCCTGGTAGTATACCTTCATCATATCTTACATTAGCATCTTGTACTGCTCTAATGTGTTGCCAAACATTATGACCCATAAGCAGTGCGTAACTGAAACTATCCCAACTTGTTTTACCTTCTTTACCAATCTTATTTAGGTCGCCGGGTGCATAGTAGCAAACATCTCCAATAGTAAGTCTTGAACTTATTGGCGAATCTTCAAATTTTTCATGTATACCATCACGTAGCACAACATCACGAAAACTGTCTGTGCCATGTGCATACTTTTTGTCATCAGCAGTGGCCTCCATCATGTAACTCCACTTGCCTCTGTCTTCGGTACGCAAGTTAGTATACACTTGCCCGTTCGCAGTTGCAAGGAATGGCGATGCACAATCAAAACTAATTGTAAAGTTTGAGTTAGCATGCCGTCTTATACTGCGTTGTACATCAGTTAATAAACATGCCCACTCTAGTTTGCTAGTACCTAAAAAGTGCATCCAATCATGTTGTCCTTTTTCCAACAAACCTTCGTGTATAAGTGTAACTAGACGTTTCAATACCAAATGCACATCACACATGTTTTGTCCACCCATACCCCAACCATCAAATGGTCGATCATACTTGTCTGAACAAAAACCTTTCATGAGATCATACCAATGATCTGCTTCTGTGTGATTGGAACCTTGCAATACGTTTAGTATTTTTAAGTCGCCACTTCTACTCTGCATCCAAAATTCATTGTTAAACAGAGTAGCATTTACTGCATCATCATAACTGTGAATGCCGCAGGCTTGACTTGCTTTCTTGTCTAAGTAAGTCCATGTTGGAATATCCATGGTCATACCATGTGTTGCTATACCCATTTGCCATGCAATCACCTGTTCACGTTTTTTTTCACAGGCTTTGTCTTTAGGATCAGCCCAAGCACCAGGCCATACACCTTTGGCAATTTGGAATCCACCTGAGTCTGCAAGCATTATAGTATCTGCTTCTCTGTTGCGAACCATGTCTTCTTTGGGTACTTGTTTGTTAAGGTCCATATCAGCATGTCCGGCTGAATACAAACTATACTTGTAAGGAAACAATGCTTCTTTGCTGTTTAGCCAATTAAGACTTTCCATGCTAGGAATGCCTTTTGGCAACCTATCACCAATGATTTTATTTTTGTCACTTGCAGGAAAACGTTCCTTGCCTATGTAGCCAGCATAGAAACTGCTGATAGCTGGCAAGAATACTGCATAGTCTTTTTGTTTTAGTGTTAGGTTATCCTGTTCAAGCATTACTTGCTCTGTGCAGGAAGTATGTAATTATATACTGCAATACCCGAATCGACTGTGATCTTTGTTGCACCACTATCACTTATCCTCACAGTTTTGTCTCCAGTTAAGTTCATGATTGCTATAAACTGTTGCACTGGCCAACTCCAAGTTTTAGTTAGTTTGCCACCAACGTCATGTTGGAACACAAAGTCACCTGCGTGTGTGCTATGATCACCAAACAAAAACTTCAAGTGCCCATCTTCTGTTTTGGTTTGAAATGTTGTTTCTTCAGCATTTGCCTGTGCCTGCATTTTCAATCTCATGATACTTGCAGTTGTTGGCTCAAATTCAATATCCCAAGGCACGTCTTTCATCTTCACGCCTTTGAGCTTTTCGTTAACAATTTCGCTAACCATAAATCTATAGTCATTCTTAAAGTCACCAGAGGCATTCTTAAAATGCAATCCAACCGGAGCTTGTTCACCATTGCGTTCTTGTCTCTTCACAGAGATTTCTGCATTTTCTCTGTATTCGCCAATGTTAAGCAATATTTTTAATTTTGCTAAATTAGGCATGCCAAATGTACCAATATAGTCTGCTACTGGCTTTTGAAACTTTGCTTGTAATACAACACTCTTATCTTCTGCAAGTCCATCAACTGCGGTTGCAGTATCTGTTCCTGTTATCTTAATCAAATCAATACAACCTAAGTCATAGCTATGTTCAACCAAGTCTAGTAGATAATCTCTCATTCATTTTCTCCATTCCATAATCGATTAATTGCACCGAGGTTTTGCCCACCTCTAAGGCTTGTAAGTTTTCCAGGTTTTTTAATTTCTAACCAGCTAACACACCAATTAACAAATTGGTTTTCGCCATCATAGTTAGACATAATTTCAAAACCAACTGATTCGCAGAACTTTTTAAGTGTGTGACCATTCGTGTAAGTATAGTGCATTTCGTCTACATTGTCAATCGCTTTTGGAAAACTGCAATTGTTATAGGTAAAAACCATTGCTCCACCAGGCTTCAAAAGGTCAAATGCACTTTTTATATACTTTTCTATCACATCTTGTGTCTTAAAATTAAACCAATTAAATGATAAAATTAAACCAAATTGATTTTTTGGCAACAGGTGCATTGGATTGTCATTGTTGTCGTTGAATGTGTAATACCTTAGTCTCTTTTGATACATTTTATTCCATAGTTTTCGAGTCTCAATGAATCTGCCGTCGATGTTATCAGCAAGATACAGAGGATCAAGAGCTACCAATTCTTTGGTATAATATCCTTTCAATGGTCCAATTTCCAAACCTGGCCATTTAAAATCCACATATTTTTTAATAGTGCCAACAAATGCCTGTTCTATTTCTGATGGTTCTTCAGTTGAGATTGGAGGTGTAAAGAATAACCTATGGTAATCGGCTTGAAAATTCTTGTGTTCAGGAGGTTGATCAAGATCTGCTTTCTGTATCTCGATACTTTTTATATGATATGTTTGTTCGGTATCTAAAATCATCTGGTCCAGTTCAAATATAAATCTATTTAGATAGACATATAAGTCAGTGATATTTTTTAGAATTTCTCTTTGAGTATTGTGCATACTTTCCTTGAGGTTATCAATTTCGATATTTTCTAAATTTACTGTTGCATTAAAATTTTCTAATTCCTGAAAAATTGGTCTTTCAATTTTTTGATAATTGATATGATCTCGATTTGTAGAAATTATACGAGAAAGAGAATTACGATATTTTACTAGGTCTCGAAGTTGCATTATTCAAACTCAAATAGTGTGTTAAATGTGTTGGTGGTATCTGTTTCGCTTGCTAAGTCCCAGTCAAGAACACCAAGCAAATTGCTGATTTTTTGGTCAACTACTGTTGCTTCCATCAGTGCATCATCAAAAGGCAGTTCTTTGAACCATTGTGGCAAATGTAGTTCATCGGTTGGATATCCAATTGAAGTCCAGTTAAGTGGATTGGCTTTTAGTTTACACACAATAGTTTTCATGCCATCCACAATACTTTGGCTATAGTTGTCTGAATTCATCTTCTTCATGTTGTTCCAATTAAGTGCGGCTCTTACATGTCCTGGCATGTTTGCACGACCTTCTTGTTCTTCACGTTTTCCGTACATTGTAAGATTGTTTACACGTTTAGGAGATCCTTTCTCCCAAGCTGGACGATCCTTGAACTCAATCTTGAATTCTTTGATCATATCAATTATTTCTTGCCGTTCAGCACCAGCAAGCACTCTTACCAACAATGTCATCAAAAAGTCCTGTATCACCTTAGGCGTATCACTACGTTTCAAGTCCAAACCCATTGCTTTGATCTTGCCTTGTTTGCCTGCAACATCAAGACGTTTGCCTTCGTTGTCAAAGATATTGATTGCATAACGTTTCTTTGTTATAAACAATCCTCTGTCAGCAATACTTTCTCTGCCACCTTTGATAATAAGTCCGTTGTCTCTCGGAACATGAAATGCCTGTTCCATAAACGCAGGCCAACTGTCGTTAAGTTGATCACTTATGGCATCATAAAGTTGTATACAAATTTCTTTGTTCCACTCCATGTTGCCTGCATCAATATCCTTCTTGAGTATTGGATACGCACTGAAGTACACACTATCTGTGTCACCATAAATTACTGCATCACCTATGTGATCATACTTGCCAGTGATTGCTTCGTTAACAAATGCATCCATGTGATGTGCAATTGCTCTACCAGTAAGTGTAGTTGACTGTCCAATACGTTTGTCAAAGAATCTACAACCTGGATTAAGGATAGCACCATACAAACTGTTCAAATTAATTTTCTTAACTAGCTGTCGTTTATCTAAGAATTCTATTTCTCCTGGGTCGGTTGCTTGTCTAAGGTTTGCCTGTATCTCTTGACGTTCCCTGTACCAACGTGCAAGCAGTCCAGGAACAATACCTTCTTTTTCATATGTAAAGATAGTACCATTTGCACTGAGCATCCAAGGTTGATTGCTATCAAAGATCAGTTTCCAGATCTCTGCGGCACTGTGTACAGTTTCTTCACCATTTTCCCAGTCAATTGTGATTTCTGTACCACGTTCCTGTTTCATTACTGCGGTATACTCTAGTGTACCAAACAAGCCTTCCCAAGCCATAGCAAAACTACTCTTGTTGTTTATCTTGTTCTTTATGTATTGGTCAGTCATTATAGGTCGCAGTTGTCCAACAATAGTTTCACCAGCCATATTAAGTGCTCTAATAGCACTTGGGTATAGACTGTTGATATCAATAGCACCAATCCATTCATGAATACCTTTTTTAGGATAAGCAACATAAGCACCTGCGGCCGCAGTATCTTCGTCTGTGAGTCGTTCACGTCTGTTTGGAACAACCATGCCTTGTTCATGTGCTTCATTTATAATTGCTTGTTCTGTAACTGCGACTGCACCCATTGTGGTCTGTAGCAACACAGTATTTGCATGTGCTAGTTCATTTGCCAGTGCAAGAAAACGCAGTTTCTTATCTAGTTTATCCAGTAGTGCAGTATCTTGTCTTGAATACTCTATAAACGTTTCAAAGTTTTGATTGTACAGTTGATCCAATGTACCTTCATAAGCAGTTTTCTTCTCATCAAGTTCATGTTCACCAATGGCATCCAAACTATAACTGTGACGCTCTTCGTATGTGTACTTTCTATAAAGTTGCATATAGTCCATATGCACTCTGCCGATGGTATCAAACGTGATATTCTCTGATCCAAAACGTTCAAATGTACGTTTCTTAGGAAGTTGCCCCCACAAACAAAAACGTCTTGTGTCATCTTTTGATAGTATACGAGCAGTACGGTTCACAAGATAAGGTATATCATACCCCTCACTGTTCCAACCACTGATTACATCAGCATCTTCTATTAGATCTAAAAATGTTTGTAGTAAATCTTCTTCACGTTCCAATAGCATTGTGTTTGGGAACTTGTTGCATATCTCTTGAGCTGTCTCCCAGCTAAGTGTCTTAGGTGGTAGCACAAGTGTGATCAGTTGTTCCATCCATTGTAGGTACACACTAATAGCAGTGACTGGATTAAACGGATCAGCAACACTACTATATCCTCGTACAGGATCAAAGTCTGTCTCGATATCAAAAAAAGCAGTTTGTAGTGTTGGTGCGTTTTGATCTTTGTAATTTTCTTCAAAGCATCTAAACACAGGATTGATATCTGATTCAAATATATCTTTACCAGATTGCATACGGAGTTCCTTGCGAAACTCTTTGTTGTTGCGTGTTGAAAATCTACTTACAGGATTTCCATATATGCTTTTGTACTTGCCTCTAGGATCTGCATAGTAAAAACAGTATGTGGCAGGATATTCACGATATTCTCGTCTACCATCAATACGTTCTACAACATGTATACGATCTTTTTCTCTATCAAACAGTGCGTCTACATAACTCACAGACTATAAAGTCCTTCCTGCGGTTGTAAGAATTTCATCTAGTAGTTCTTGATCTTCTTTTTCAGCAGTGTAACTTGCTTTGTGTGCAATACGTATTGCTTTCTTGAGCACACTAGGTTTGATTTGTAGTTCTTCAGCAATAGATTTTACTGTGTCATTAAGTCCTTCGTTTAGTGCTTCAACTTCGCTCATTACACCCATACCTTCGTTAATGATTTGTGTAAGTTTTGCTTTTTGTTCTGAGTCAAATTGGGTTGCCATGTAAATACTCCTTTGTATAATGCATTATAGTATGTTTATTGTTTATTGTCAAGAATTTTATTAATAGTATTTAGATTATGGACAAGCAGTTATTAAAAAAACTTGTTTGATATTAATGGCACTTTTAAAACCAGGGTAGCGATAACTTGGTCCTAGGGCAGTTCCCTCCCTAGCCTTTGGATCGGTCCTAAGGCTATTCTGTTTGTTGATACTGCATTGTTACTTGCCAAGCAGTGCCATCAGCAAATTCATCTCTAGAAAACTGACTGTGTGCAATATGTTCTAACATTTCATTCCTATCAAAGTTGGTTTTATTTTGCCAATGTTGTACTGCACTCTCTCCTAGAATTTCAATTGGCTTACCAAGACATAATGCTTCGACTGCAGCCATACTATGGTGTGTAATCACCTTACGTGCTCCTTGTATTAATGGCAGTATGTCACGAAAACGTTGTTGCCTACTTGCTCTTCCTCCGGGTTTGTCTCTAACTACACAGTATGTATCTAGACTTTGATAGTGTTCTAAAGTTTCTTGTCTCCATGTGTCGTAATCTTTGTTAAACCAAGTGAACAGTTTATTTGGCAATGGCATTACAAGTAAGTTGTAGTCGCCATTGTTATTCCAGTCTTCGTATCTTCCGTCGAGTTCAAGAGTGTTTATTCTGCTCTTGCCAAATTTTCCAATACGTGTATTTTGCAATTGATTGTAACTTATTCTATAGTACCAAGGTTTTTTATAGTTGTGATTTCCTATATATCCATTGTCTATGTAGAAGAAGTTTAGTTTAAATTTACGTATAACTTGTTGTAGATATGTGTCAAAAGGAGCACCAGTCACAAGTATGCGATCAGTTTCAATGTCCGATTTAGATTGTATTATTTTGCAATCATAATTTTTCAACAAGTACGGAAAAAGTTGTTCACGTATACGCAGTGATTCACTTGGTATTTGTATTTTCATTGTCTATAATTTGTTCAAGGTTTCTTGTTAAAGACATTGTTTTCATAGCATTTTTTTCTAAATACTCTGGATGTATACGAACAATACTAGGTTTTATATGTTGTATGTCAGTGAATTCATTTGTGTATAACATATGATCAGCTGGTCTAAAGCCATGCATTCTGACTTGACCAACTAAGTTTTCAGCAGCATGTGGATGTACAATGTAACCGTATCCTCCCATGCTATAAAGTCCTTGACTGTGAACAAATTTTCCATGATCTTCTCTGTCGTGCAGGCTCCATATTTCTTCTTCTTCGTTTTCTTGCTCTCTAATCCAATCGTTGTACTGCTTACTATATGGATTAAGGTAGTCTAGTTTTAAAATATCACTAAAACGATGTAGTATATCATCTGGAAGTGGTCTAAGCATATACGCATCATGTTCGAATATCATGTAAGGTTCGTTGGCTTCTGCACACTCACACCAAAGAAAGTAATGACTTAAAAAGCATCCAAGTACACCAGGTCTTCCACCTTTCATCTTAAATTTGTATTGCCTAAGACCAAGTTCTTCAATTATAGCTGGTGCATCACGACCGTCTACTGCTGAAAATATTTCAGGACTAATACCAAATTCTTTTGCTCTAGTAATACATTTTTGTCCCATTCTTGCACTATGGTCGTTGTTTTCAAGTACAATGATTTTAGTTTTCATTCATTACACTCCTCCAACGTTCAATCCATTTTTGTTTTAATTCATGTACTTCGACAGTTTTGTAGGCCCGTTTGGTTGACTTTTTGGTTCGTGATGTTTCTTGATATATTTCGTCGTTGTTGTTGCCAGTAAATTGAAAATGATCATGAAACAATTTGCTTGAAATACGTTTGTATGCACCAAGTTCATAGGTAATATCTTGCACCCATTGGTCAACAGGATTGATACCTATCATGCCAAAAGTATCAATCCATAGTTTCGGTAAGCAAGGAAACAGAGTGCTATCAGGGCGTTTGCCATTGGACTCCATACTGATTAGCGAATTGTAGTTGCGATGATTGTAGATTTCATCATCCCATCCTTGGTCACACATGTACGCATCATCGTTCCATACAAGATACCATTCACTGTCTACGGATCTTGCCATTTGATTGTAGTATTCGTGCAAGCCACTCCATCCTGTGCGTTCCATTTTGTGAACTGATTGCGTTGCTCCTGTTTGTTCAACCAGCATTTTCCATCGATTGCTGTTAAAGTAATTGTCGCTTTCACTATCATCATCGTCATAAGCGACTGCGATATGAAGTCTTTGTGGATTGTTTGCAAACTCAAGCAGGACTTTGATGCTTTTTTCAGAAAGCATGGTACGCATGCGTGTAGGTAACAGAACTGTTAAAAATGGTTTGTTTGGTCTTTCACACTTTTCACATTTGCAATGATCGCATGCCTTGTAAAAATTGTTTCCATCTTGTGGGTAACCTTTGTTTTCTTTCCACAATGGTTCACCACAGTGACTGTAGTGTCCGCAGTTTTTACATTTTGTAGATTGATATTCAGTAATAGTCATACAAGTAATTATCCTTGTATTATTTGGTCTTTACATTTTTTGCCTTGCCACGGCGATTCTTATCAGGATCCTGTTTGCGTTTTCTATTAGCCGCTGTCTTGCGACCTTTCTTGCCCAGTGCATGTGCTTTCTTTTGTGGTAAACATTTTGGCTTGCCTTCTGAACTACTGCCTCTAGCACAGTCGCCACGTATTTTTCCATCTGGACCAAAACGCACCCATTTTTCTTTAAACCATTTTCGTAGATCTTCTGTAACGTCATCTTCGAATACCAGTTCGCCACAGTTTACACAGAAGTCAACACTTTCACGTTTAACACAGTTGGGTACACGTTTTCCGAACATGGTTTTCATGCCCTTCTTTTGGTAGCCCTTCCAGCATTTTTCTGTGAGTACTTCTAGTATTTTCATGATGACTCTTTGTCCCAACTATAACTTGTTTCGTCAGTTTCAATTGGTCCGCCGCCAGCCCATGTTCTACAACTTCTAGCACTGTGGCATTTAAACTTGTGCATCCAGCAATAGCCCAGATAACCGTCTTTATCTTCAAGCTCGCCGGGCATACAGTCTAGCATCCTTGGTGATATATCAAACGCTGCACAAACTGAACAGTTGCTTGCTTTAGCAGCCTCTTCGCTGGTATTCCAGTAGTCAGCAATGTCTACCCAGTAATCACCAGGTACTCCAACATTAAGAGGACCATATTGAATGTGCTTTGCTTTGATACTTGCGTCACGGTTTTTGGTGTTTAGTTCTAAATCTTGCGTTGGTAGTGGACAATTTTTTCCAATTGCTTCAATAATACTGATTAAATTTCTCATTTTTTGCTGTTCCCCCAGTTAGCTGCACCTTTTTTTCGGCACTGAACTAATGCACCTGATGCATATGCACTTGGCCATACTTTGTAACGTGATTTCACCTTGTGATAGCAAGCATCTTTTTCGCCAGCAGCTTCGTCAAATTGTTCTTCGGTAATTAAGGTACTACTTTCGTTTAGGTTGTCAACCTTGCCTTTAAGTTGATTCAACTGTAGTGCTATTTGGTCAACTTGAGTTTGCAATCTGGAAATATCTCTTTGATCTTCGTCGTTGCTTAGGTTTTTCTTTGCTTTGTCTAAAGACAATAATACAGCTTCAAAGTCATTCTTTGCAGTTGGATTGTTTGCTCTAATTAGATTTAGTATGCGTTGTGATCTTTTGTTAGTTGTAGGAAGATCTGATTCTGTATCTTCGTTTTTCTTTGCTGTTTTTGCCGCATACTTGCGTTTTTCATAGTCACTTGGAATATCACTTATACGTAGATTTTTTAATTTAGGATCAGGTTTGTATGTTGCTTTTTCTTCTACATAGTCTGCATCTTTTTTCTTTTTGCCAAACAATGCATCTTTTCGTGCCTGACTAAGTGGCTTGCCTTTGCCTCTCATTGGATACTTGTTAACTTCACCTTTGTTAACTTTCTTCATATGATCCATGTAGCCTTGAGTATAATCTTTATCTTCGTTCTTGGCTTGCTTGGTTGCTACTGCGTGCATTACTGATTCAGCATCTTTGCCATAACGATCTACGAAATCACCTTTGTGTTTTTTAAGTTTTTTGAACTTGGCTTCTTTGCTACGCTTTTCGCCACCAGTGAGTTTTCTTTCTTCGATATCAGACATCGTGTTACTTCTTCATGCGTGATTTAAATTTGTAATCTTTTACTATCTTACGTATATCATCTGTGTTTGTTGTTCCTTTATTTGCAAACATACCAACAATAGCATCCATGCTTTTACCATCATCGACTGCTTTATGTATCTTGTTCATTGGTAACTTGCCTTCTCCTAAAGGCTTACCAAAAACTTTTCTATATGCATACTTGCGTGCATCTTCTGGTGAAAGACCTTGCTTTTCAAACTTTTTTGTATGCCTGTCTACCATGTGTTGATCATACGCATCGCCAGTTCTTTGCTTTAGCCTTTTTTCATCTTTGCTTGGTGTAAACAAGTCAGATATTACGCCTTCTTTCATGCCTTTTACTTCTTGTTCTAATTTTTTGTAGTACTTGGTAGAAATCATATCACGTAGTTTTTGTTGTTCTGGCATAATACTGCCTTGAGCACTGTGCATTCCGTTGATACCACGTATTACCATTGATTCAGGACTTGTACCATAGAGGTTTACAAGCATTTCAGCAACTTTTCCATGATGGTTTTGATCTTCAAGTTCCATTACTTTGTCGTAAAACTTTTTTAAATCATAATCAAATTCACTGGTTGGTATGGCCGCTTCAACCATTTTGAATGTAGCACTGCCAGTGGCCATTTTTATAAAATCTTTGATTTTACCTGCAGGGCCAGACACTTTTATACTGTTACTGCCTGCTGGTTTTGCATTAAACTTTATGCCTTTGAAACTTGGACTTCTGTGTGCGTTGTTCATTGTTCTTGCAACACTAGCAGGATCATCTATGTTCCCAACCATCATGGTTACATCTTTAGAATCAGATTTCATTTGTCTTGCTGCCAGTGAGTTGTCGCCAAAACTTGATTCGCCAACACCTTCTCGTGGATCTGCCATATGATCTCTTGGATCTACTGGTATTATAGCATAAGCTCTACGTATTGCACCAGACATACGTGTATTTGCATTGAACATTGTAGTGAGTTGATCTGTTAAATCACCGTTGTCGAGATCGGCTAATTTGATAATCTCGTTTTCAAGCATACGGCGTGCTTCGCTTAATTCTCTCAACTGTGCTTTGGCTTTGTAAGCACTGTAAGGTTTACCCTTTACAGTAGTTTCTGCTTCTTTGACATCAACTTTAACTGTACCTTCTTTGTCCACCATCTTTTGTCCATAAGCCATCATTTTCATAAGGCTTTCTTTTGAAACTTTTATAGGATTTTTATTGTCCTGTGGCATGTCTGGATCAGGAGCATATCTACCTTCACCGTTTACAATGTCCAAAAGTTCCTGCATGTTCTTTGCACCAAAAGCAGTACCATAGTTTGGTAAGTGTTGTGCTACTCTTGACAGTGCAATTTGTAGATTCTCATCTGAGGTGGTCTCTGCTTTATCCATTAATTTAACTGCAATGGCAGCTAATCTTGCCTGTGCTGGATTGGTCTCATAGTTAGGTTCTGCTTCCTGCATATGCACTTCGCTAATTTTCATTTTTTCTTCCTCAAATAGATGTAGTAGTCTCATTTTTCGCTCGCATAGTCTCTTGATCTTTGCACAAAGGTTTCACATGCCATTACTGCATCTGCAAGTTTGCCAAAGGATTTTTTAGATTCTTTTCCGTTTACTTTTACTCTGTAGCCGTCATCTTCTGAACCATATACTTTAAGTTCTTTGCCATCGTCTGTGGTAAAAGTCTTAACAGGTTCTGCTAACATTTCTTCGTTTTTCTTTTTTTCAATGTCGCCAAGATAGTCCATGATTGATTTTTTATCGCTGATACTATCCTCAGGTAACTCTGCTTTTTTACTGGCAGGGTTGATTGGTCCGCTTAGTGTTTGATCTGTATCTGGCGAAACGCCGTCCCATGATTCTTCATCTCCTGGATTTGGTCCTTCGCCTAGTTCCTGCTTCATGTAGTCTCGAGAAATATCAAGATAGTCTAGTGCTTTTATAATTTTTCCTTGTACCCATTCAGGTAAGTTTTCATCATCATCTAAGATGCTTTGTAGTTCAAGTGCCGCATCAGCTGCACGAGCTAACTGGTCTTTTGCCATTGCACCTTCTTCGTCGTACTCGCCTTTGTCCTTTATGTCTATTTCTTCTGCATCATCTGCATAAAGTGACACATCAATGGCATCTTCGCCTACTAGGTAACCTTTGGTTGGATTTTTTTCGTTGTCACTGCCTAACACTGGGCTCACATCTGGCATTTGGTAATCAGCAGGCAGTTGTTTTGGCTTATAACCCTTTTCAAATTCTTTTGTGCTAACAGTCTTGGCACTTTCAAATGGAATGTCACGGTACAGGTTTTCTAAAATGCTGGTCATATCATTGGCTTTCATACCTTCTTTGATATGATTATCTCTGGGTTTGAACTCACGCTCGTGTGGCTTACGTGCATTGTCTATACTGTTTAGTTTACTAACCAGGCTTGCAAAACTGTTATCGTCCATTACTCTCTACTCTCTTTTAAAAAACTTTTTAACATCCATCCATGTTTGGCATGAGCGTCTAGTCGCTCTGCAATAAAATTTTCTATTCCTCTATTCTTTTCTGCACCTGCAGATTGAAACGATTGTTCTAGTATGCTTTCTAACGCACGATTATCATCAAGTAGTTCTTGCATCATGATTGATGCTCTTGGCACTTTTGTCTGTCCTTGTATTACACTAAGTTCTGAAAATCTTTCAAACGATCCTGGAGTGTAAGTATCTAATGTTCTGATATATTCTGCGATCTGATCAATGGCATTTTCATTTAATTCTTGATATAGATTAGCAAAAAATTCGTGATACTGTGCAAAGTTTGATCCTTCAACATTCCAATGAAAGTATTGAGCTTTTATTGCGAAAGCATAGGTGCTTGCCAACAGTGTCTTTAAATCGTCAGATAACATTTTTAATTCCTTTATTAAGAGTATTTATCTGAAAGAAACAATAAGGGGTTGTTAAATGAGATTGAAATATCGATAGTTAGGGCTTAGTCTCTGACTGTTAACAACTTTTGCCCAACCTTCTACAGGATATGCACACGTCAAGTCTTTGCAAATATAACATTCAATACCAAGACTGCTCATGTTTTTATATCCTGTGCGGCGATTGATTATGCACTCTTGTTCATGAAAACCACAGTAGATAATATTTGTAAGGTTGTATTGTTTAATATACTTTTCGACTACAAAAGGTCCAGCTTTGTTTGGATAATGCTGAACGTAGGGTAAATTTTGTAATACATCTGGTGATTTGTCAATCTCAGTTGTAACAACCAGTGGATATTTCATGTTTGGAAGATACTCGATTATCTTTTTCATGTAGACACTGTTCCAATCATTTAGCTCGCCAGGGCCAAGGTTTTTTGGCACCCAAAATGGAAATAATTCTTCTTGGTTTTCCTAGGGATCCATGATTATCCAAATAGAATTTTTGTTCAGTTCTGCGAATTGTTCTTGTGAAAGATCAACAAATATTGTTAAGAAGCTTTTGGTTTGTAATTTTTTGGATTAGGTGTGTTACCGTAAGCACGTGGTTCTACACGTTTTATAGGTTGAGCAAATAAATTAGATTGTACAACTGCAACATTGCTTGCACTAGTTGTTGTTGCATCTGCATTTTCCTGTACTATATCTTTTATTTTCATTTACTTGCCCTCTGTAAAACTTAGCATGCCTTCACGGAAACTGTTGTTAGTGTCTGTAGGAAGATCTTGTGGATTAACAATATTACGAGCCTTGGCCCAAGCATATCCTGCCATGTGTCCTGAACAGTCTTTGGTACAAGGATAGCCTTTGTACATTAATCCTTCTTTTAAGATTTCATTTGCTTTCATTTTTTCTTACCTGACTTCATGTTAGCACACCAGTGA
>Ga0210003_1001093_pt1 | contig 24098 bp, 16 predicted proteins | sample LantaG_FD_182804 | JGI IMG/M metagenome (GOLD analysis project Ga0210003, IMG submission 182804) | Deep subsurface microbial communities from Baltic Sea to uncover new lineages of life (NeLLi) - Landsort_02402 metaG (SPAdes) (version 2) | ecosystem: Environmental > Aquatic > Marine > Oceanic >... | reverse complement strand
TAGTGTCCTTGTCGATAGTAACTCGTTTTGCTCTGCCAAGCTGCGTCAGTTCGATGTTCTCTAACTGCAGACCAAGGTCCTCAAAAATGGCCTCACCGCCGGTCAGGACAGCGATATCGCTGAGCATCGCTTTCCGCCTGTCGCCAAACCCAGGCGCCTTCACAGCAGCTACCTGCAGCACGCCCCGCAGTTTGTTGACAACCAGCGTAGCCAATGCCTCACCCTCAACATCCTCGGCGATAACCAACAGGGGCTTGCCCTGTTTAGCCACCCTTTCAAGTAGAGGAACAAGCGACTTTACCGAGCTTATTTTCTTTTCGTGCACCAGAATATATGGTTTCTCCAGCACCACTGTCATATTCTCTAAGTTGTTAATAAAATGCGGGCTAAGATACCCTTTGTCGAACTGCATGCCCTCCACCAGTTCGACCGTTGTTTCCAGCGACTGACCCTCTTCGACAGTGATAACCCCGTCTTTACCGACCTTGTCCATCGCCTCAGCCATCTTCTTGCCGATTTCAACGTCCTGGTTCGCAGAGCAGGTCGCTACCTGTTCAATTTGTTTACTCGACTCGACAGGTATACTCATCTTTTGCAGTTCTTCGACAATTACATCGACGGCCTTGTCGATGCCGCGTTTTACTTGCATTGGATTGGCCCCAGCCGTGATGTTCTTCAATCCTTCGTTGAAAATGCTCTCAGCTAAAATTGTCGCGGTGGTTGTGCCGTCACCTGCCACAGTTGATGTTTTCGACGCCACCTCCTTGACCATTTGCGCGCCCATATTTTCGTAGGAGTCTTCCAGCTCGATTTCTTTGGCCACCGTTACTCCATCTTTGGTAACCGTCGGCGAGCCAAATGATTTTTCCAAAACCACATTTCTGCCGCACGGGCCCAGCGTAATCTTTACCGCGCTTGCAAGTTTACGCACGCCTTCGCGGATAGCCGAACGTGCATCAGTACCAAAAGCTATCTTTTTAGCTGCCATATCTTTCTTTCTCCTTTTTCCCTTAATCCTTCGCTATTGATTTCACTGATTGTCATTCCTGCGGAAGCAGGAATCTGTCTTTTTTACTTTCATTTAATCTGTGTTCATCTGTGGCTAATTATTTTTCCTTTTTACTTTTCAATTACCGCCATAATATCTGACTCGTCCATAATCAAATACTCTTTGCCGTCTATTTTTATCTCTGTCCCGGCATAGCTTGTGAAAAGCACTATATTGCCTTTTTTGACCTGCATTTTCTTTCGTGTTCCGTCGTCGAGCAATTTGCCCTCACCGACGCTCACTATCTTTCCTCTTTGTGGTTTTTCTTTGGCACTGTCCGGCAGGACTATGCCGCCTGCCGTCTTCGTTTCCGCCTCGAGACGCTGCACAAGCACCTTATCTGCCAATGGTCGAATCTTCATTTTGTTCTTACTCCTTTCAAAAAAACCGTTTCTTTTTGCTCGCTTTATCTGCTACTGCAAAAACTGTCGCCGCTACGCGAAAATATCGCTGTCATATTTTTTTTTGAACAGTCGATTTAAAAGTTCTCGCAGGATACTCATATCGACCGGCTTGTCAATAACGCCGAAAACATCTAATTGCAGCGCCTTGCTGAGCACTGCTTCGCCCGCTCCCCTTGCCAACAGGATACAGGGCAGCAGCGGATAATTCATTCGAATAATCTTTATCGTCACCAAGCCACCGCTTTCAGAATCCATATCCACAATTGTGGTATGAATTCGCCTTCGCTCAATAATGTTCACAAACTCGCCTGCGCTCTCAGCCACCAGCAGGTTCACGTCTCTGGGCTCAAATATATCCAGCAGCGCCTTCGGCCAGGCCCAGTCGGCCCCGCTGGCCAGAACATTAACCTCGTCGAGTTTTGACAAATTGGAAACCATCATTCTATATAATTTGCTCAACGTATGCAAATATTATGCCAGACATTTCCTCGCCGCATCATATTTGCTTAAGTTCTTGTTATAACGGCAGTTACACTAAATAGCGCACACCACCCCCATCTGGCAAAATTGCAGCCAAACCCACCTTCCCTGCCAACTCGGCAGACTAAATAAGCGTCTACAAGGGATACTTGTAATTTAATTGGCTAAGTGGAGAGGATTGAATTAGTCTTGCAGCAGACGCTTATAGAGCCGTTGTGTCTTGGCAGCCATTCTGATATGGGAGAACGTGTTCTCTGCCCATTTTCTTGCCTCCTGACCGATTTGCATTCGAAGCTCTGGCTCCTCTATCAGTCGCATTAGAGCCTGGACCAACGCAGAAATTTCTTTTGAGCTTACCAGCACTCCGGTCCGTCCATCCTGAATGTGCACTGAGTTCTCTTGGGTGCTGAATCTTGCCGAAATGACGGGTTTGCCGCAGGCCATCGCTTCGAACATAACTGACCCGCCGGAAAGACTCACCAGTATATCTAAGGAACCTAAGACCTGCGGCATGTCCTCACGTCCACCTGTAAAGCACACATGCCGCTTCAAGCCGTTTTTGTTCACAAATTGGCTTATCTTCTCGAAGTAGCTTCGCGAGTGAATATCTCCGATAACAAAGAATATTACGTTTCTTGTAAACCTGCACACGATTTGCTCGGCTGCCTTGAGAAAATCCAACTGTTGTTTGCCCGGCTCGATGCGACCGGCGATGCCAACCCGCACACGCCCAACACGAGAGAAATCCCGCCTTAAAACGTCCTCTTGGACCTCCATTGGTCGGAAGGCCTCAATGTCAACTGCGTCATCGATTTGCAATATCTTTTCCGGACAAATCCCGGCACGAAGCAAGTCCTTTTTTACGTGGCGCGAGATTGCAACTATCGATGTAGCCCTGCTGCAGCGATGCTTGCGGACATCCTTTGGGAGAATCGGCGTGCGAACATGCAGAATCGACGGAATCTTTAATCTTCCTGCGACCCAAATCAAATATCCGTTGAGCCACAGGTCGGAACTGTGCACCAGCGAAACTTCATTGTCTCTGGCGAGCCTCGATAGACGCTCAGCATCCAGATACCGACGCAGGCCAGCAGGGAATTTTCGCCAGGGCCGCAGCGGAAATACGTGTGTCTCAATACCAGAATCACGCAATTGAGCAACAAACTTGCCGTCCTTCGGGCAAACCACAATCGGTTTGTAGCCTGACCTGTCAAGATTGGTGATAACGTAATAAAGTTGTCTCTGGCTACCACCGATAGAACCGCCGCGAGACAGATAAAGAATTCGTTTCACTTTATGTTCTCCGAACAACCACTTCATTTCCATACAACGGTTACAAATTACTATAAACGATTTTAACCGAGCAGTCATGCAATTTTCTAAATCTTTCGGGATTTGGTCTCTCGCTAATTTAAGCCTCTTAACTCAAAAGTGGTGCTTTGCAAACAAGGCGGCGACAAGATACCTCCAAATTAAAGTTGACAAGTAGACCGTCAGACTGTTAGCATTTAGTATAATAACAGCCCTATCTGAGGGATATCCTTTTTTTCTAAATAACAAACAAGTCACATAAATGATGAACATAGGTAATTTGGAATTAGAAAATAAATTAATACTCGCCCCTTTAGCTAATATGTTAAGACTATCACTGCGGCTAACCTATAGGAAGTTGGGAGCCGCGATGACCTGCGTCGGAGTAATTGACGCAAAAGCAGTTGCTGCAAGCAAAGAAAAAAAAATAATCAATCTTTTAGGTCGAGAGGAAATCACTAACGAAGAGGAAAGGCCTGTTTCTATCCAATTGATAGGGTCAGAGATAAGCGAAGTAGTAGAGGCGGCTAAGCGAATAGAAAAATTCGCGAGTATTATTGATTTGAATTTCAGTGGCCCAATTAATCGCGTTATTGACAAAGGACAAGGTGCTGCTTGTCTTAGGAACCCTGGCCTTATTACAGAGATGGTAGGAGCGGTTGTAGAGAATGTGAGCGTACCTGTTACTGTCAAAATCAGGATTGGGATTCAAGGCGACGATGTTGATGTCCTGCGGATTGCAAAAGGCTGTGAAGCGGCAGGCGCCTCTGCACTCATTGTTCACGCGCGTACGGTGAGCGAAAGATATGCCGGGCAGGTTCACTGGGAGTGGATAAAAAGGGTTAAGGAAAATGTGTCTATCCCGGTTGTGGGAAACGGTGCCGTAAATTCACCTTTTGACGCAAAGGCTATGTTCGAAACAACTGGCTGCGACTTCGTAATGATCGGAACATCTGCGATAATCAATCCTCTGATATTTTATCAGACCAATCAATACCTCCAGACCGGCACATTTACAGAAATGAACGAGACTCTGGCATTACTGAAATTCTTTCGAGAATACCGGGTTTTTGCCCGGAGAATCGACTCGCGCGGACCCTTGCGGTTCTTGAGGCGTTCCTGTGGGGTTTTTATGAAAATGAGGTCTTTCATTAAGAAAATTAAGGCAGGCACAGTCACTATGGATTAAAATTGAAGCCTGAATGAAATAAAGGGATAACCGGTAAGATGGCAACAGCGGTGAGAAAATCCATCATGGTCAGGGTGTTGCTTAAGCCTCTCAGAGCTATAGCGGCTCTGCCTGGGAGTCTGTTCAGCAGAAAAGAGAAAGCACGCTTTCTGTATCTGGAGGTAACCCACCGCTGCAACCTGAGATGCGTCGCCTGTTATACGGGGGCCGGCCCGGAAAAGGAGGATGCGCTGAATCTTGCCGAGCAGAAATCGGTAGTCCGACAGGCAAAAGAAATGGGCGCCAAGGTCGTGTCTCTGAGCGGAAGCGGGGAATCACTGCTTTACAAAGGCCTGTTTGCTTTGATTGATTACATCGGGCAACTGGGGATGGCCGTAGTAATTTTTACTAACGGGACGGTCCTGGATGAAGAGGCATCTGATTTTCTAATAAGTAGAAATGTGGTCGTATACTTTAAATTATATAGTCTTGACCCCGTTGTATTTGACCAGATGACCGGTAGGAAAGATGTATATAAATGGGTCGACTATACTTATAAGTACAACGGTGAACCTAAAAGATTAAAAATTCCTTCAGGCTTGAAGCACCTGCTTGACGCGACACAAACCGAAGAGAGTCTGAATTTAGTGAGAATAGAGACATTAGTTACACGGATAAATTACCCTACGCTTCCGGAAGTAGCAAGATTTAGTAAAGAGTTGAATCTTGGATTTTATCTAGAGACACCCGTGTTTAAAGGACGAGCAATCGAGAATTATAATGATATAGCTCTGAGTAGCGCTGAGTATCAAAACCTTTACTATAAGTTGGTTGAGATTTTGGGAGAAGAATATTTCCAAGAGCATCGCAACCATCCTTGTCCTGTTGAGAGGAACCCTGTAGTGTGGACAAATGGTGATATTGCATTTTGTAGTAGTCGACAGGCATGCATTGGTAATGTGCGTGATGCTCCATTAGATAAACTCTTCTTAAAAGCAAAGAGACTAAAACGTAAAGAAGATCGTTTAATCGCAAAACATCAGAGCAGCAGCAAGTACTTTCGCACGTGCCCTGCTCGCCAATGTTTTGAACAAAAACACGGGATACCTTGTGATTACTAAGGGTGTATATTGAGTGTGAAAAACGCTCTAAGTTCCACAATTAAAAAATAAACAAAGTATAGTAAATAGTTGGATACATAAAGTCTTGGCAAAGACATTCAAGAGAGAAATTAAAAAGTTACAGTGGCTATTCAATTTGGCTATATTTTCCCATAAGATTGTGCCTATTTGGAATATAAATTACTTCAAAGTGTTCTTGCATGCTATTCATTTATGTCGTAACGAAAGATTTATGCCTGCTGAAGCATTTCGACTTGGTTTATTCCGTCCAAACCTTTCGCCTAGCGAGCTTTCTAAATACATCAGCAGAAAAAAGTTGACGAAGGTACAGGAATCACTTAACCCGCCATCATGGGCCACGCTTTTAAAGGACAAAAGTATCTTTTACCGATACTGTATGGCATTGGATATTCCTATACCAAAACTCTACGGTATCTTTATTAAAAGAGTTGCAGGATGGTCATATAAAGGTTCGACCTTAAGAAATCGTGATGATTGGAAAAGATTCTTTGATAACCAGCTTCCGCAGGAATTTGTTATCAAGCCCGTTCGAGGAGCATATGGCCGAGGAGTAAACATCTTTAGAAAAACAGAGAAAGGATTTATAGATGCTTTTGCAAAACTATATACGGCTGCCGACATATATGACATGATGTTTTTAAGTATCGATGACGATAGTTTCTTAATCCAGGAACGGTTAAAGAACCACCTAGACCTTGTACGCCTTAGCTCTACTGAGGCGCTTCAGACTGTTCGGATTATTACTTTTATTGATAGTGATTATCAGTGTCATATATTACATGCACACTTCAAGACAATTGTGGACCACCAAGTGATTGACACTTTCTTAGATGGCCTGACTGGTAATATAGAGGCTTCAGTCACTTTGACCAACGGTGTTTTGAAACCGGCAAACCAAATCACTTCAAGTGGCGAGGGAATAAGAACTGTACACAAACATCCGAAGACGGGAATTTCTTTTGAAGGATTTAAACTTCCATTTTGGACGGAGGCATGCAGCTTGGTTAAAGAAGCTGCACCCAAATTTTTACCAATACGGACAATTGGGTGGGATGTGGCTTTAACTCCAAATGGGCCTTATATCATGGAAGGAAACATTTGGTGGGACCCGCCTAATCAACATCGGTGTATGGACATTATTATAGATGCCCTGTCTTGCGATTCACACTCACTCATACCCCAGGCTGGTAAAAACCAAAATCTTTGCCGGTCTTCGCTTGTTTTGCCAACTTGAAGTACCCCAGCGCATTTGATTGAAATTTGCTCAGAAAGCAGGATAATTTCGGTTGCTAATCATACAGGGATAAATATAGTGAAATTGCGTTGCAAACATTCGAAATTGGTTATTCTCTTTCTTGCCTCGCGGCCAAAGTTCCTGGTCGCAAGCGCAGCGCCGGTTTTGGTTGGTTCGGCGTTAGGTTACGCGACCGCCGGCACTTTCCAGCCGATGCTTTTCATTTTGGCAATGCTGGCAATAATGGCCCTGCACGCCGGCGCTAATATGGCCAATGACTACTTCGACCACACCTCCGGAAACGACTGGGCCAATCGAAATCCCACGCCATTCTCCGGAGGAAGACGCTATATCCAGGAAGGTATTCTGTCACCCAAAGCAACGCTAATTACCGCGCTGGTCGCTTTGGCAGTCGGTTCCGTAATCGGCATTGTTATTGTCTTGCTGACACGAAGTATCTTTATTTTGATTCTCGGCCTTGCCGGTCTGCTCGGTGGTTACTTTTATACCGCCTCACCTGTCCAGCTTGGCTACCGCCGCATCGGTGAATTTATTATCGCACTGTTATTTGGTCTGCTTCCGGTATATGGCTCATACTATTTGCAGACAGTGACGGTTGATATCCTTCCGCTCTTGCCCGCTTGTATAGTCGGCATACTGATTTTCCTGGTGATTTTGGTGAATGAATTTCCGGATGTTGCCGCCGATACCGCTGTGAATAAAAGAACTCTCGTGGTGCTTTTTGGTGTGCCGGTTTGCATCTGGATTTACCGAATTGCCCTTATTGTAAGCTATATTATTGCAGTGGCAGCCATATTGATTTACCCATCGATGCTCTTTGCGGGATTGTTTTATCTATTCACACTACCGATCGCTGTGGTGGCGATAAAGTTTGCAAATAAAGAAGATTTAACCACCCCCGGCCGATACCGTGCCAACAAAATCACGATTCTTTTGCACTCGGTCGGTGCCGTAGCTCTTACCATAGGTTTCGTTGTTTATGGCCTAAGGTACGCAGCAACGTAACTACGTTTTGAGAGAACAGGGTTTGATTGACTGGGTTGCTGGTGCCGCTTAAGCTTGCCCTCGCAGCTAAAATGCATTTGAAGTGGTTACCGGCATTAAGAAGAATTAAATAGCCGGCTAAGATTTTATCAGCTTGATTATTTCCTCGAGGTCATTTGGCGCTTCTATAGGCCGATTGCTGAATTGTCCCTGTTTTTCCTTGTGGTAGTTGACCGTTACGTCCGGGTCTTTTAGTGCGTGCCCGGTCAGCACGCAGGCGACTCGCTCGTCAGCGGATATGACCCTTTCAGCCCGCAGGTTTCTTAAGCCGGCGATCGTCGCCGCCGAAGCCGGCTCACAGCCCAAACCGTATTTGCCTATAATCGCCTTTGCATCGCAAATCTCTTCGTCCGTTACGGCCCGGACAATTCCATTGCATATATTAATTGCTCGAAGACATTTTTTCAAGTTGACTGGACGCGAAATCTCTATCGCCGAGGCACAGGTATGCGGCGAAAAGTTGCGGGCCGTCAAATCAGCGTAGTAATCGTCAATGATTTTCTGCTCAACCTTGCCGTCATTCCAGATAAGCTTTTTGTTGTTGACCAGATCGGTCAAGGTGTCGGCGCCGGTAGCATTAATAATAGCCATTCGCGGTATTCGCTCAATCAAACCGAGCTGTTTTAACTCGTAAAAGGCCTTGCCGAAAGCGCTGGAATTGCCCAGATTCCCCCCGGGTACAATAATCCAGTCCGGCACCTGCCAGTCCATTTGTTCAATGATTCTATACATTATGGCCTTTTGGCCTTCGAGTCGGAACGGATTTAGTGAATTGAGTAGATACAATCCGAGTTTCGTGCAGACATCCTGAACCTGTCGCATACAGTCATCGAAGTCACCTTGTATCTGAATGGTTTGAGCGCCGTAATCCATCGCCTGGCTGAGTTTGCCGAAGGCGATCCGCCCCGAACCTACAAGCACGGTGCATTTCAGGTCGCAACTGTGTGCATACAAAGCCACCGATGCGGAGGTATTGCCTGTTGACGCACATGCGCTGGAACTTGCACCAATCATCTTCGCGTGACTGAATGCTGCTGCCATACCATTATCTTTGAATGAGCCGGACGGATTTAGCCCTTCATACTGCAGATATAAACACCCCGGCCTTATGTCAACATATTCAGCTACCAAGTCGTTTTGCTGCAGTATCGTCTGGCCCTCACCTATCGTTACTTTGTATTTGTCCTCGCAGAAGGCCAGCAGCTCGCGAAACCGCCATACTCCTGAGAAATCCAGAGGGTTCTTCCTGTTTGCCCAGCGCTTGGCAAAGTCGCTTAATTTATCGGGTACTTCAATCTTGTCCCAGTTGTATTGTGCGTCCAACAGCTCACCGCAGGCCGGACACTTAAATAGCGACTGCCCACAGTCGAACTCCGCCCCACAATCGGGATTAATGCATTTTTGAAAAGCTGCATCAGCATGTTTTTGCGCGCTCATATACGAACTCCTTTACCACAGAGAGCATAACACATAAGTACCCTTATGCTCTTGTGCTCTTATTCTGCCGTAATTATAAACTAAAGCTGAAGCTTTTGCTACACAAATCAGATTTTAATGGCCGTTGTTGACGGTGGCGGATGCAGTCCTTATGGTTTCAATCACACACTTCTGGAAGTGCACCATAAAGCAAATAAAAGAATACCTCGCCAACCGCGGAATCTCTGTAAATCTATAATAAGCAGCATACAATGAACTGTATGTTTGGCTTGACTTCATGGTACAGCTATGCTATAAATTTCAAAATAAAACTTAGACGAGAACCAATACAAGCAGGAGAATGATAGTGAAATTTCACAGCGTTGATCTACCAAAAGAAAAAATTGTAGAGTTTTGTCAACGGTGGAAGATTACCGAATTTGCTCTATTTGGCTCTGTGCTGGGGGATGATTTTCGTCCAGACAGCGATATTGACGTATTGGTGACTTTTGCGGCCGACTGTGGATACAGCCTGCTCGATTTAGCACAGATGCAGGAGGAGTTAAAGGCGATCTTGGCTCATGAAGTAGACCTGGTGGAAAAGGAAAGCCTGCGAAACCCCTTTCGCAGACACGCCGTTCTGAATAATATGGAGGTTATCTATGCGGCCTGAAGAACGAGATGCTGCGCTGCTGTGGGACATAAGGGAGGCAGCTTGTGAAATAGCTCAATTCATAGAAGGCGTAAGCTACGAGGAATTTGTATCCAACAAAGTCCTTCGTTATGCGGCTGAAAGACAGATGTTGGTAATCGGCGAGGCAGCGAAGAATGTTTCTTCAACCCTCAGAGGCGCTCACCCGGAAATCCCGTGGAGTTCAATTATCGCTCAGCGCAATATCCTCGCCCACGAATACGGCGAAATTCTCGTAGAGCGAATATGGCGTGTGGCCTCGGAGCGTATTCCGGAACTTATTAAACTCCTTGACCCCCTCATTCCTGAACCGCCCGAGCAGGATATCTAATCGCACTTCGAAAATTACACTATAAAACAGATGAAAGAATACCTCGCCAGCCGTGGTATCGCAGTAAATCTATGACACGCGGCATAGGAAAGAATACGCGGTAAGAAGTGAATGTGTATCAATCAGATATCTGGTTTCATCTTTCCAGTATCTGAGCTTACAAAGGAAATATCGCGGGGAAAATCAATATAAGATAAATGGCCAAGCAAAGCACAGCCGTTATCCTGTGTCCCTTGTCAAATATGGAAAGAATACAGCTCAAAAGTATTCCAGAAGAGAAGAATATGGCCGCAATTATGTTAGACGTTTCCTCTGGAAGTCCGAAGATTCTTCCATTGCCGTCGACAAAAACCGACATGATTATAACGCAAACCACTAACGCAAGATTTACTCTTCGGGCTTGAATTACCTGCCTTTGTGAAAGAAGAGGAACCATTGTAACCTATCCTCGCATCTCAGAATTTTAGAAGGCGCCACGCTCGGATTGTTAAGAATTTCCCTGTTCTCGTTTCATTTTTTCATTCACACTTACTCACCAGATAGCCCAAAGAATTTAGAAAGTATCTAAGTATGTATCAATTTCCCAGGTGGTGACCTGCTTTTTGAACTCGTCCCACTCTTTTGTCTTTACATCAATGTATCTTTCAAACAGATGCGCGCCCAGGGTCTCCTGCAGCAGCTTGTCTTTTTTCAGTTCGTCCAGCGCTTCCCATAATGATGTCGGCAGCGTATCGATATTTTTCTGAACTAAGCTTTCATCATCGAGCGTGTATATATTTTCTTCCACTGGCTCAGGCGGCGTCAGGTTATTTTTGATTCCATCCAGCCCGGCTTTTAACATAACCGCAAAAGCCAGGTACGGGTTACAGGCCGGGTCAGGGTTTCTCAGCTCGATTCGAGCAGCTTCCTGCTTGGCTTTGAACCATTTAGGCACTCGCAAAAGGGCTGAGCGGTTCATAGCGGCCCAGGTAATATAAACAGGCGCCTCGAAGCCGGAAACCAGTCTCTTGTAGGAATTCACCGTCGGGCAAAGAATTGCACACATCGCTTTGACGTGTTTTATTTGGCCGGCAATGAAACCAAAGGCGACTTTCGACAGGTTGTATTTATGGTCTTTGTCGTAAAAGGCGTTTGCTTTTGCCTTGGTATCGAATAGACTCTGATGGACGTGCATGCCGGAGCCGGGCTTGCCCATTACCGGCTTGGGCATAAAAGTGGCGTGCAAATTGTGCATTTGAGCGATTTTCTTCGCACAGTATTTTAACGTTAGCACCTTATCGGCTATATCAATACAAGGGCCGTAGTGGAAGTCTATTTCATATTGGCCGAAGCCGACCTCGTGATGGGATGTTTCAACATTGATTCCGAAATTTTCCAGCGCGGCCACTATTTGCTTTATGACCTTGTATCCTTCGTGAGAAGAAAGGTCGAAGTAACTGCTGTAATCCATAGGTGAGGTTCTTTTCTCGGCATCTGTTCTAAACAAATAAAATTCGGGCTCAGGGCCGACGTTGAATTCAAACCCTTGCTTCGCGGCATCAGTAACTGCCTGTTTGAGAATGAATCTGGGGTCTCCAGCGAAAGGCTTGCCGTCCGGACGGTAGATATCGCATATCAGCCTTGCGGTCTTGCCGTTTTCCGTTAGCCAGGGAACGACAGCATAAGTTGCCATATCCGGTTTTAGAAACAAATCGCTCTCCTGTATCCGGGCAAACCCTTCGATTGAAGAGCCGTCAAACCAGACCCCGTCGCGTGCGGCGCCTTCTAATTGTTCAACTGGTATGATGACCTCTTTTATGACGCCCAGTAAATCCGTAAACTGCAGGGTAATAAATTTTATATCGTCTTTTTCTACCTGCTCTAAAACCTTTTTAACTTCCATTTGAATGCCCTTCTTGTATGTCGTATTGCGGTTTTTTGCCACTAATTTTCACGAATTGTACTAATTGATATTTTGTTTTTTTATTTGTGTTCATTCGTGTTAATTCGTGGTTAATCCTTTTTTCGTATCGCTTATTCTGCCCTTTGTGTCGAAAACTGCAAGATAAATTTCAAAAATTCATTTTTGAGCTGTCTGTGGCACAGTTTTCCACCGACGTCGCACCGGAGGTAAATATTCCTAAGAGCCGCGTGTTATACTTTTTTGAATGTGAATTTGTGTCGGTCGGCGTCGACTTTTACTGTGTCTGCCTCAGCGAATTTGCCGGACAGGAGCTGGGCGGCAAGCGGATTCTCCAAGCGCTGCTGAATCGTTCGCTTCAAAGGCCTTGCACCAAAGACAGGGTCGTAACCCTCGTCCATAATCAGCCTGCGGGCATTGTCGGTGAATTCAAGCTCAATCCTGCGGCCCTTCAGCCGCTCGGCAAGGTAGTTTAGCTGGATGTCGACAATCTTTTTTAAATCGTCTTTCGTGAGCATACGGAAAACGATTATCTCGTCGATACGGTTTAGAAACTCCGGCTTGAAGAATTGTTTGAGCGCATCCTTGACGTGGGCCTCAATCTCCCAGTCTGCGCCGGCCTCTTCCGTAAGCTGCTGAATCTGCTGGCTCGCGATATTGCTGGTCATAATAACGACTGTGTTTTTGAAATCCACGGTTCGTCCTTTGCCGTCGGTCAATCGCCCATCATCGAAGACCTGCAACATCACATTGAAGACATCCGGATGTGCCTTTTCAATCTCATCGAGCAAAATCACCGAGTATGGCTTGCGGCGGACGGTCTCGGTCAGTCGCCCGCCTTCTTCGTAACCAACGTAGCCTGGCGGCGAGCCGATGAGCCGTGCTACAGAATGCTGCTCCATAAACTCACTCATATCAATCCGAATCATAGCGTTCGGGTCGTTAAACAGAAAATCAGCAAGCGCCTTGGAAAGCTCGGTTTTGCCCACGCCGGTCGGTCCGAGGAATAGAAATGTCCCTATCGGACGACTCGGGTCACCCAGCCCCGCCCGGCTTCTGCGGACCGCATTGCAAAGCGCCGCTACCGCCTCATCCTGGCCGACTACCCGTTGGCGAATTGCTTCTTCCATCTTCATAAGACGCTCACGCTCTCCGCTTAATAATCTTGCAACAGGTATGCCGGTCCACTTCGAGACAACGCCGGCGATATGCTCTTCGGTTACTTCGTTCCGGATTATCTTGCCTCCATTCGATTTCGCAAGTTGCGCCTCTTTTCCCTCAAGCTCTTTTTTCAACTCCGCTATAGTGCCATACTTCAAGCGCGCGGCCGTTTCTAACTCCCCTTTTCGCTGGGCGTTTTCGAATTGGTTTTGGGCGTCTTCTATCTTTTCTTTTAGTTGTTTTATCTGGTCGATGTCACCTTTTTCACTCTCCCACTGTGCTGTAAGCTCTTTGTCCTGCTTTTGCAATTTGTCCAACTCTTTTTCAATTTTCTTCAGTCGCTCTTTGCTTGCATCGTCGCTTTCCTTTTTCAGTGCTTCGCATTCTATTTGAAGCTGAACAATTCTTCTGCGAATACCGTCGAGTTCGGCGGGCAGTGAATCATTCTCAATCCGCAGCTTCGAAGCCGCTTCATCCATCAAATCTATCGCCTTATCAGGCAGCCACCTGTCGGAGATGTAGCGATTCGATAGGGTAGCAGCCGCAACAAGTGCGGAATCCGTAATCCGGACACCGTGGTGGGTATCATAGCGATTTTTCAGGCCTCGAAGTATTGCTATTGTTTCTTCGACGCTCGGCGGGTCAATCAAAATCGGCTGAAACCGCCTCTCAAGCGCCGCGTCCTTCTCGACATACTTTCGATAATCGTCGATCGTGGTCGCGCCGATGCAGCGTAATTCGCCCCTCGCCAGCGACGGCTTTAACAAATTGCCGGCGTCAACTGCGCCCTCAGCTTTACCGGCACCGACAACAGTATGCAGCTCGTCGATGAAGAGTATTATTTGCCCCTCGGCGGCAATGACCTCTTTCAACACAGCTTTCAGCCGGTCCTCGAACTCGCCTCTGAATTTGGTTCCAGCTATCAGTGCACCCATATCCAGAGCGATTATCCTTTTGTTCTTCAGACCGGTAGGGACGTCGCCGGCAACTATTCGCTGGGCAAGGCCTTCAACAATTGCAGTCTTACCTACACCCGGCTCGCCGATTAGCACCGGGTTATTTTTTGTCCGGCGATTAAGTACCTGCATACATCGGCGGATCTCTTCATCTCTGCCGATAACAGGGTCGAGCTTTCCCTTTCGGGCCATCTCCAGAAGGTCAATGCCGTAACGCTCCAGAGCCCTGTATTTGTCTTCCGGATTCTGGTCGGTTATCCTTTCACCACTGCGGATTTCCTTTAGGGCGTTTTCGATTTGTTCCGGTGTAATCGAGTTGAGCTGTAGGATTTCCTTGGCATCGCTTTGTACCGAAGCCAGCGCGATAAACAAATGCTCCACACTCAGGTATTCGTCACTCATCGCATCTGCTCGGTTCTGGGCATCGAGCACAATTTGATTAAGAGCCGGCTCCGGCAGAATCTGGGCGCTGCTTTCGCCTTGCGGCAGTCGCCCAAGCTCGCTTTCTATCATATCTTTAAGCCGCGAAACATTAACGCCTATCTTTTTCAAGGTCATAACCACAACGCCGGCCTCATCACCGCAAACCGCGCTTAACAAATGCACGGGCGACAGAACAGTATGCGATTTAGCCATTGCAATCTGCTGGGCAGTCGCCAATGCTTCCTGGGCCTTCAGCGTGAATTTGTCAAACTTCATAACCTAATCCCTTCAAGTTCCAATTATCGGATATACTTTAAGCTTCAATTAAGTAAAAAGCAAACGGTGTGCTCAAACAAATTAAAATCCTAATTGTAGTAATAATAAACAGTTATAGTCTCCTTGCCCTTTTGCCTATGTGCCAATTTGGCAGGTAAACGCCGACATTGGTTCTGTCATTACGGCTTGGCATCGCAACCAAAGCAACTCCCGCGTGCTGTTCAGCCCTTATCGTTAGCAAATAAACCGTAGGAATGATATATACCCCAGGAACAAAACCCATTTGACCCGGCTAAATGAGAATGCCTGCAATTGCTGCTGTCATAAACGCGGCCAGTGCCCCACCAATCATTGCCCGCAAGCCCATCCTTGCAAAATCCTTTCTCCGCGTCGGCACAAGGGAGCCGAATCCACCGATTTGAATGGCAATCGAGCCGAAATTTGCAAAGCCGCATAAAGCATACGTGGCGATAGTGAAAGACCTTTGCGAAATCACATCCTTGTATTTACCTAAATCTTCGTAGGCGAGAAACTCATTTAGTACAGTCTTTTTGCCTATTAGCATGCCCACTATGTCAGCATCGGCCCATTCGACACCCATAACCCAGGCGAGCGGTGCGCAGAACCAGCCGAGTATGCGCTCCAGGGTTAGTGATGCTCCCCAGATGTCGGGCAATAGTGATAACAACCAGTTGAGTAAGGCCACGAATGCGATGAAACAGATGAGCACTGCAGCGATGTTAAGGGCGAGCTTCGCACCTTCGGAGGCGCCTCGGCAGGCGGCATCGAGAATGTTGGCGTCCTGCTTTGGGATGTCAACCTTGACGATGCCTTTGGTGAGGGACTCTTCGCTTTCGGGAATCATAATCTTGGCAATTACCAGGGCTGCGGGGGCGGAGATAATTGAGGCCGTGAGAAGGTGGCCTGCGTCGGCGCCGAAACGCGGACTCGCATAGGTGACCAAAAGGGCGCCGGAGATAGTGGCCATACCGCCGGTCATCATCGCCATCAATTCGGACCGAGTCATTGTTTTCAGATATGGCTTAATCACAAGAGGCGCTTCAGCCATTCCGAGAAAGACGTTGGCCGCAGTGGCAAGGGACTCGGAACCGGAAACATCCATTACGTATACCATCACTTTGGCCATAAACTCGACGATTTTCTGTAATATGCCGAAGTGGAAGAGCACAGCCATTACGGAAGATACGAAAATTATCGTCGGCAGCACTGAAAATGCAAAGACAGGAAGCGCAGACTCAGAGCCGAAAACTAACTCCTTTCCGAAAACGAACTCTGCGCCTTGGTTTGAGAATTCAATTACGCGGGTAACAAAGTCCCGAGCATAACAAAATATCGATTGGCCAATGGAAGTCCGCAGAATTAGAACGGCGAGGATGAACTGAAGGGCTATCCCACTGAGGATCAGCCGGATGTTCATCCGCCTGCGGTTGACCGACAGCGCCCAGGCCAGAAGCATCATTACCAGCAGTCCAAATAAACTGACGATACGCTCCATATAGGATTGACCCTTTTATCAGTACGGCAAATATAAAAAATGTTCTACGTTGCGTGTTGATACAAGTGCGGATTCTAAAAGCGCTAAGGAAACCTGTCAAGCCGAATTGGCGCCCCGGTTGACACCTAAATCTTACTTTGATAGTAATTCGGTTGGAAACGAATCTGGCCAATCGGCAAAATGGCTTAGAAAACGAAGATAATTCTAACGGTTTGGGCAGCGGAAAATTAGGCAAAGAAGGTAACAGTTTTTTACCGGTTGTCGCTGATAAAAAACAAGCACGCCCGGCAGGACTCGAACCTGCGACCTACGGATTAGAAATCCGTTGCTCTGTCCGGCTGAGCTACGGGCGCAACCGTTTGCGCAGCAAAGACTTCTACTAATCGTACGAGAAGTATTTTGTTTGCTTACCGAAACTATTTTCGGATTATAGCCAAGATTTTAGGCTTATCAAAGACAAAAATGCGCAGAATAAAGCGAACAGGGAGTCAAAATCCCATCTGCTTACCGCAAAGAGTCGTGTGTCGAGCTTGTAGGTGGATTTTGCAGGCCTTTAACTCGACTATGCACTTGCAGGAACCGCCATTTGGACAGCGGGATATTTTGAACAGCCGGCACGAGTGACGGCTATGGAGAACTTCTTGATGAGTCTGGCAGCAAATGAAAAATTTGCCGACATAGTTATCAGCAAGATTATGGATATCTACATCGGAAACTGTAGATGCAGTGACGATTTAAATGCGGATGGTCTTCAGTCTTAGTTGGTTTGTGCGCACTTATTACAGCCACACGGTCATCGCACTAAGCCCGACGCTCGCCACACTTTGACTCTGGTATTCACAGGAAAGGTTTTTTTGTGCGGTTTTCGGATAAAAGGGCAAAACGCTGAAAAATTGTTGGATAATTACCGAAAATTGAGTTGCGCATAGCACAGTTAGGCAGTCTACTATAATGAAAAGTTAACCAGGGAGTATCTTGTTGAAAAACCGTTCGCAGAAACTTTTAGAGTTTTTAGAAAGGTCAGGGCCGAGTTTATACGCACTACTGACCCGGCTGACCCTGCGTGAAGATGTGGCCGAGGACCTTATGCAGGAATTGTTCATAAAACTTAATAGCTCCAAGGCTTTTGATAAGGCTAAATATCCAGTCGCTTATGTCCACAGGGCTGCGGCTAATCTGGCTTTTGACTGGCGGCAGAAACACAAGCGAGAATCCCTGTCGTTAGTTGATGTACGCGAGCCGGCCTCGAATGACAGGTCGCCGTTAAGCAAACTCGCGCAGAAGGAAGAACTGGAAGAAATACTCAATGCAATTGGCCGATTGAGCGGAATTTCTCGTGAGACTTTTGTGATGCGATATATCCAGCAGAATTCGTATGAGCAGATTGCACAAGCATTGGGTAAGGACCGGCACCACGTGCGGGTTTTATGTTTCAGAGCTATGACCCGGCTTCGTGGTTTGCTTGAGCGCGATAAGTCGCAATCTTCTTGAAAGGATGCGTGTGATGTCTAAATTCGATGAAAAAGAAATTGTTCGCCGTTTGGAACTTATCTCGCGTATCGAGCCAACTTTAGAAGCTGCCGACCGTGCCATGGAGCGGGTTCGGAATATCCTGATAGATACGAATAAGCAAGAGGGGCGAGAAGGTTCAAATACAACGGTATGGAGAACCATTGTTCAAAGCAAAATAACAAGATTTGCTGCTGCCGCGGTGATAATTGTAGCGGTTCTGATTGGTGCCGACTTGCTTATCAGGCCGGGAGAAGAGTTGACGATTCCGGATACAAGGGTCGAGGCAGAAAAGAAACAGATTGACGCGATGGCTGCGGCTGATGACGTTGACGGCCTGGTAGTGATGCTGTCTGAGGGACAATTTGAAAGCAAGGTACTCGCTGCCGAGTATCTTGGAAAAATTGGCGATGAGAGAGCACTGCCGGAGTTGGAGAGGTTGTATCTGCTGGCGGAAGAGCAGCTGCCGGAAGGCCATGAAGATAATCCGTTTGCAGAACCTATTGAGACGATTAAGAGCCGTATTGAGCCTGAACACGGCGAAAGTGTGGGTGTAACGGAGCCCGATACGATAACTGTGGTGGATGTCACCGAAGGGGCTCCGGCGGAAACCAACGAACCTGTGGAAACGAACGAAAAGGAAATCACGGCAGTAAATGTGCCCGCGGAGACCCCAGGAGTTGTGGACTTCAAGGTGGTTTCTGATAAGACCAGCGAAGGTGTGACTGTATCGGATGCAAATGAAACTACGGTGGTGGATGTCACCGAAGGGGCGCCGGCGGAAACCAACGAACCCGCGGACACAAACGAAACAGAAATCGCGGCAGTAAACGTACCCGCGGAAACCCCAACGGTCATGGACTTCTACGTGGTTCATAAAAAGACCGGAGAGCCTTTGCCGGGCGTTCACCTTAATATCAAAATCCAAAGGGAAGGACCGGATGATGTGAACGAGCTGGTAACGGACGAGCAGGGACTGTGCAAAATCGATTTTGGTGACTTACGCACGAAGTATATTTTGATAAAGGTGCACAAAGACCACTTTGTGCCTGCTGATATACGGGTTCGCAAAGCAGAAGATAAGGCTCATATCACCATTCCAAGAAGCTATACGCTGGCCCTGGAGCCGGGGACATCCATAGGTGGGTTTGTTCGCAACGTGCGGCGAGGGCCCATAGCGGCAGCGGCGGTCTATCTCAGGGCCTCCGGCGGGCCCACCACTCCGAGGTTTTGGATTTGGGACTATGAGGAAAAGACAGACGCGAACGGTTTCTGGCAGTGCGACATAATGCCGGCCAAGTTCGACGGTCTCTCCATTCGTCTGGCTCATCCCAATTATATCGATGACGAGTCATATAATGCGAGGACCACACCTCCCATCAGAGAGCTGCGGGATATGAACAGCGTGATGGTGATGAACGAAGGCGTAAATCTTGTGGGGACAGTGGTTGATTGCAATGGCCTGCCTATTGCCAAGGCCGGTGTCAGGCAGGGCCAGGAAAACACCTGGGGCATAATATACCCCCGCACTGAGACCGATGACCAAGGCAAATTCGAATTCCGCAATACGAGAGCGGGAAGGGTCATGCTGACCGTCCAGGCCAAGGGTTATGCGCCCCAGTTAAGAGACATAAGCGTGCGTTACGGTATGCTGCCCGTGGAATTCCAGCTTGGTCCAGCGCAGACTATCCGCGGACGGGTCGTCGACGCTGCTGACAAGCCAATGGAGGGCGTGCAAGTGTCACTCGAATCCTGGCATCACCGACACACCATCAAATGGGAGACAAAAACAGATGCTGAGGGCTGCTTCGAGTGGAATGAGGCGCCCAAGGATGAAACTCTGTTTGCATTCAGTAGAAAAGGCTATAGGCCAATCCGGTTCCTGGAACTCTCACCCGAAGTCGACGAGCACATAATCGTCATGGACCCTGCGCTGAAAGTGAGCGGAAAGGTAGTCGATGCGGACACCAACGAGCCAATCAGCGAATTCAAGCTGATAATTGGAGACCGGCCGAAGCAGAGGCAGGACAGTCTTATAAGCTGGGAGCGCGAGTCAGCCAGAACGTTCACCGGCGGACGGTACGAACTGGAGTTCGACGGTCGAGACCTCTATTTCTCCCGAAACTCTTGCTATTTTGTTCGAGTTGAGGCTGACGGTTATGTGCCGGGCATTTCGTCGCGCAGCTTTACGCAGGAACAGGAGGATGTTGTTATTGATTTCGCACTCGAGAAGGGCCAGGGGCCGAGCGGCATAGTCTATCTGCCGAATGGCGAGCCGGCCGCGGGAGCAAGGGTAGCTCTTTCTACACCCTCCCGTGGCGTCTTCATCGACGAAGGAAGACTTGAAGATGACAAACGGTGGCAATCTGTCACTACCGGCGCTGATGGTCGATTTTCATTTTGGCCGCAGACCGAGAAGTATCTTGTTGTGGTGGCTCACGACGAGGGCTACGCGGAGGTTACGGATGAGGAGCTTGCGGCCGAACCGAACATTGTGTTAGAGTCCTGGGGTCGCCTGGAAGGAGTACTTAGTGTTGCTGGCCGCCCACTCTTCCACGAAAGCATGCATCTTGATTACTATGATGATTATCAGCAGGGTGTACCTTCGGTAAGCGTGCACTGCAACGGCGCTCGGACTGACGCCAATGGCTGCTTTGCCTGGGACCGACTGGTGCCGGGGAAAGTGAGAATTAGCTATATGTTTCCAATGACCAGCATGATGGTTACTCGAACGCGTCAGCAAATGGTTGAGATTCTACCTGGTGAGACGACTAACGTTACGATCGGCGGCGCCGGCAGAGCTGTCATAGGCAGCTTTGTCGCGCTTCCCTATGAACCGATTGCCTGGCATAAAGGCCAAGTCAGTCTTGACCTTGAGCTGCCGGAGCCGCCGCACCCAAATGATTTCGAGGAAATGATTTTTGTGGAAAGAAGGAGCTGGAACGACCATTGGCGAGACAAGACCGAGCAAGGCAGACTTTATAAGAAAATGGAGTGGGAACAGGGGCGCTCTTATCGCGCGAAGATTGAGCCGGACGGAACATTCCGGGTCGATGGTGTACCGCCTGGCGAGTATGAGTTACGGGCCTGTGTAGGTGCAAAGCTCGGTGGTAAAGCGATGTGGGGTCCAAGAAAACCAGTACCGCCGCCGGACTGCGAGTTTGTGGTGCCTGATGTAAATGAAAGAGATGCTAACGAACCCCTGGACCTGGGAGTAATTAAGGTATGGCAGAAAAAAAGTCCGAGGATTGGTGACAAGGCTGCTGTGTTTGAGGCCGAGACCTTCGAAGGCGAGAGGACAAACCTCTTGGCCTTCCGCGGAAAGGTAGTGCTGCTGACCTTCTGGAAATGCGAGCCGTCAATTTTGTCGGAGTTGGACTCCGTCCTGGAGCTCTGCAGTATTTTCAAGGCCAATGAGCGGTTTGTCACACTGGGTATGTCACTGGACCACGATGTTGAAGCGGCAAAGAAATTCGCAAAAGATAACGAACTAAAATGGATAAATTGTTTTCCCGCCCCGGGGACAAGAGTGGAGGTCTCGGACGATTACGAAATATGGAAATTCCCAATGACCTTCCTGATAGGCCCGTATGGTAAAATCCTGGCCATCGACCCAAACCCCCTGCGGTTTAAATCTACGGTGGAGAAAGTGCTCGGGGTAGAACAATAGGAATACGGAGCTTGAGGTTACCATTTGGGGTATCAACAGAAAGCCCAACGCGACTTTGAGATAGATTGAGGCCGGGCTTGCCCCTGTAAGATGGGGTCTGCGACCTGTCGGGCGTGTTTGCGTAAGACTTTATTACTTTGTTATTCGAACAAGCTGAGATCTTGAACTCCCCCGGTAAGATGGGGTCTGCGACTTTGGAATCTTGATATTGACCGTTTTGATGTTGTCCGAGCCATAAAAGCAGCCCTGCCCATAATACCATCCCTCCTCGGCTGCATCATAGCCGGACTTATCTTTCACTCCCGGCAGCTCCCTCGAATCAACGGTCACAGAACTCGCAGCCTTGTCATAGTGGACCCACAGCTCATAAGCAGCGTTGGATGCGCTAATCGAAATATCTATTTTTGTTTTATCTTCTGCGCATTTAAACTTCGTTTCCTTGATTGCGCTCCCGACCGTCTCGCAGTCATACATCACATAGCTTGAGGGGCCGTCCGCATCCGGATAAACGTCGAGGGTAATCGGGTCCGGCGCCTTTTCATAGATGTAACTCATCTCCGGCATCATTGGGATAATCGCCCCTGCTTTGACGAACATCGGCAGGCCGTCTTTTCCGTAAAGTGGAGCGTCCACCGTAACGGTTTGGCCACCTTCATATTGCTTACCTGTCCAGTAGTGCACCCATTTGCCCTTCGGCAGATAAACGTCCCACTTGTCTGTTTTTTCCAGAACAGGCGCTACAAGTATTTGCCGGCCGAGCATAAAATGATAATCCTTGTTGTATGTCTTTGCGTCGTCCTGATAATCAAACACTAAAGGCGCCAGTATCGGCCGGCCCATCAGATGGGCCTCGATGGCGCTGGAATAGTAATACGGATGAAGCCGGTAGCGAAGCTTTAGATAAAACCGAAACAGTTCCTGTTGCTGACTCGTAAACAGCCAGGGCAGTGCGGAACTTGCGTCATTTGACCCCTGGAATTTCGAGACAGGAACGACGGGCATCATATTTACTATTCTGCGTATCACGTTTTGCTCTTCGAGCGGCTTACCCTTGCCGCGGTCGGTAAAGCCTCCGAGGTCAACGGAAATTGATGCGTAGCCGGCAAGGCCTCCATTGCGTATAAAGTTCAGGTCGATATCCAGAAACTGCAGCCCATGCGGGGTATCTCCCGGCCAGGGAACTATGTATCGATGTCCCCCGATGGGCCCGCCGCGACTTATGACAGGCCGGCCGTAAAGTCCTTGCGAAGCCATTCCCTCAACGATGCTTTTGGCCCACAATGAACCGAAAAGATTATGCGCCTCATAACCGTTCGCAAACTTATCCAGACCCGTGTACCTCATAGACCTTTCCGAGTTGTCCTGTCTCCAGAAATCCATGCCATCCTTGATTCGCGGCAGATGTTCCTTGAAATACTTGTCCATATCCGCTTTTTTGGTCGGGTCAAAACCTTTCCAGTCATAAACGTCATCGAAAAGAGCACAACTGAAAGCAGTTTTTATTCCGTATCTGTCCAGTACTTTGTACATATTTGCGGGATTTTCGTGCCCCTTCGCCCAGGCAAAATTCGGACCCAGCGAGCCGAAATCCATCACGAATACGTCGCACGGCCAATCTCCGGCTCTGTACTTATTTGCCGACTCTATTATCATCTCTTCCGGCCACGTACAGTGAACCTGGATATGCCCGAAATACCACTTCTCCGGCAGGATTGGCTTGCCGACTATGTCGGTATATCTGTTAAGGATGTCCGCGAATTCAGGGCCGTAAATCACGTAGTAATCCATATCCCAGCCCTCTTTGCCGCCGCTGGTTCCTTCGAATGAATATTCGCCGGGCGTTGTCCCCATCTTGAAGGTGACATCGTCATCGAGGTTATTAAAGAAAATACCATAGCCTTTACTGCTGAAAAAAAACGGAACTGCAAATCCGCCCGCCTCGTGGTGTCTTTCCAGCTCCTTTGCATAACAGGTTATCTTTTTACCGCGCATATCGAGGGGATGATTGTGTGCGCCGAAACCGAAAAAATGCTCATCATCGCCCAGTGCCATCGTTTCATAAACCTTCGAGTCAGAGTAGCCCAGCCCGGCATCAACGACGCCCTCCTTCTCCATCACCAGAAGTTTTCCCTTGTCATCGTAAAAGGCCAGCTTGAACGGCTGCTTTCTGACTTTGACGATGAGTTTCCCCGCTCGAATCGTATAGACGACTCCCTCCAGGTCATAGTCAAAGCCCTCCGAGATTTTGTATTCCACGCCTGGCCAATCATATCTTACAACTGCGTATGGCCCGTTCTCATCAAGGTGCAGGTCGTCTTTCGGGAACTCTTGCCCCGCAGGCGCTATATGAACCCGAACAAGGTCCTCTTTGAGGAAACTCAATCTGACCTTGCCGTT
>Ga0210003_1001092_pt1 | contig 24101 bp, 25 predicted proteins | sample LantaG_FD_182804 | JGI IMG/M metagenome (GOLD analysis project Ga0210003, IMG submission 182804) | Deep subsurface microbial communities from Baltic Sea to uncover new lineages of life (NeLLi) - Landsort_02402 metaG (SPAdes) (version 2) | ecosystem: Environmental > Aquatic > Marine > Oceanic >... | reverse complement strand
ACAAAATGCTTAACCTCACGCCATTGGGCGGGATGCCCGCGATCCCAGCGAATCTGCCGTCACACCCGCATCCGATGAATGGGCTGACCTCATGCCGTTGGGCGTCATCTTGTTGCGAGGCGGTTGACGAGTTTTTTTATGTCGTCGGCTGTGATCGGGCGGCGCTCGGGTGACTTGTCCTTGGGTTTCTGGGCGCCGGGTTGGGGCTTGCCTTGTTTCTTTCGGCGGTGCTGCTGGCTCGGGCGCGGGGCGGCTTGTTTGATGCTGAGGCTGATTCGGCTGCGCTGGCGGTCGATGCTGATGACCCGCACCCTGACGGCCTGGCCGATCCGCACGGCGTCGTTGGGGTCGCGGACGTATGATGTCGATAGTTCGCTGACGTGCACGAGGCCGTCCTGGTGGACTCCGATGTCGACGAACGCTCCGAAGTTTGTGACGTTTGTGACTGTTCCTTCGAGGAGCATTCCTTCCTTGAGGTCGTGGAGCGACGATATGGCGTCGTCGAAGTGCGGTTTCGATGTTTTGCGCCGCGGGTCGCGGGCGGGGTTGCGCAGTTCGCGGATGAGGTTGCGGATTGCGAGGCGGCCGGTATTTTCGCTGACGTAGGTTTCGATCTGTATGGTGTCGAGCAGTTCCTTGTTGCCGATGAGGGCGGCTGTTTCGGCGTTGAGGTCTTGCGCGATTTTGCCGACGAGTTCGTATAGCTCGGGGTGGACGGCCGTGTTGTCGAGTGGTTGGTCGCTGGGTGTGCAGCGGAAAAATCCCGCCGCCTGCTGGTATACGTGGTCGTTGACCGCAGGGATTTGCTTGAGTGCTTCGAGGTTCGTGTATGGGCCGTTGAGCGTTCGGTGTTCGCTGATGCGCCGCGCCGTTCCGCGGTTGATGCCGGAGATGTAGCTGAGCAGCGTGTATGATGCTGTGTTGATGTCTGCTCCGACGGCGTTTACGCATGACAGGACTACGGCGCGGAGGTGGTCGCGGAGGCGTCGCTGGTCGACGAGGTGCTGGTATTGTCCGACTCCGATCGCGCGCGGGTCTATTTTAACGAGTTCGGCGAGGGGGTCCTGGAATCGGCGTGCTATTGTTATTGCGCAGCGTTGTGATGGTGTGTAGTCGGGAAGTTCTTCCTTGGCCACTTTCGAGGTGGAGTATATGTTTGCGCCGGTTTCGTTGATGACTGTGCGGATGGTCTTGCGCTGCTGCTTGTCGGGGTAGGCCTGGTTGAGGAAGTTTCGGAGGAAGTCGTCTGCCGTGCAGCTTGCCGAGCCGTTTCCGAGCACGATCGCCGCCGGGCTGTGTTTTTCGATGAGGGCCTTGAGTGTTTCGGCGGCCTGCTCGGGCTGGGGGTCTTGGGGGCCTGGTTGTATCTGTGCGGTTTCGATCGGTGTGCCGTTGGGGTCGACCACTGCGACGGCGACTTGCGGCGTGCCGGGCGATGGCTCGATTCCGATGACGGTAACGTTGCCTGCCGCCGGGAAGAACAGGAGGTTGCGGAGGTTTGTGGAGAATATTTCAATTGCCTCGATGTCGGCGTGTTCGTCGAGTTCGGCGTTTACCTGTGCGGCGATTTCCTTCCACATCAGTTTGTGGTATGCGTGTTCGATTGCTCGTTGTATGATGTGGCTTGCGGGCGACTCGGTGTTGATGATGAATTGCTGCTGGAGTTTTTCGATCGGGAGCTGGTGGTCGAGTTCGATCGCTGCGGTGAGCTGGTTTTCTTTCGTTCCGCGCCTGATCGCGAGGAGGCGGTGCGATGGTATTGTGTTGAGCGGCTCGGAGAATTCCTGGTAGGTTTCGTATTTGTTTTTCTCGGTGGCCTGCGGCGTGGTTTGTGAGGTGTATGTGCCTTGTGTTCGTATGAGGTTTCGGACGGTGCTCCTGGCCGTGGTGTTGAGTGCGATCCATTCGGCCATTATGTGTACTGCGCCGTCGATTGCGTCTTGTGGTGTTTCGATTCTGTTTTCGGGGTTGATGTGTTCTTGTGCGAGCGTTTCGGGCGGCGTCGGGTCGGCCTGGTCCCATAGTTTTTCAGCGAGCGGCTCGAGGCCGCGTTCCCGTGCGGTTGTTGCCTTTGTGCGGTTTCGCTGTTTGAATGGGAGGAAGATATCCTCGAGTTCCCAGCGGTCGAGCGTTTCATGGATTTTCTGTATGAGCTGCTCGTTGTTGATGCCGCTGTCTTCGATCGTGCGGAGTATGTGGGCCTTGCGTGCGTCCAGTGCGGTTAGTTGCTGGTAGCGCCGGAGGATTGATTCTATCTGGATTTCGCGCAGCCCGCCGACGTGGTCGGGCCGGTAGCGTGCGATGAACGGCGTGGTCGCCTGTTCTTCGTGCAGTTGGACGAGTGCCTGGATGTGCTGGGGTTCGACCCTTGGGAAATCGCTGGTCAGTGTGTCGAATAGTTTTGTGTTGGCCATTTTGGTGCTCGCGGTGGTTTTTTCCGGGCGGTTGAGTTTTTCCACCTTGCTCCGTGTTCTGGCTGAATCCGTGCTGTCTGGCACGGGTACGTTTTCCGGCGGCGCCGGTTTGCTGTCTTATTATACAGTGTGGGCGGGGGCTTGTCAATCGTCTGGGCAGAAATTTTGCGGGCGCGGAATGAAGAATGAAGAATGAAGAACTCACGCGGAGCCGGGAGGGACGAAAAATGAAGAAAGAACTCACGCGGAGACGCGGAGCCGCGGAGAGAAAAGATAAGAAGTGATGAGTGATGAGTGATGAAGGGGCCGGGGGCGCGATTGGCTGCGCTGGCGCCCTGTCGCCGGAGAGCAGACGGAAGACCGGAATAGGACGCATGCGGCCTATATGTCCTATGGCCCGTGCCCCCTGCCCCACGCCTGGGATCATCTGAAGCGCTGGATTCGGAACGTGAGGGGCCACATTGCGATTATCTGGTCGCGGCGGAGGGTCTGGTCGGGGTACCTGGGATTGAGGGGGTGGAGCCGGACGGTTGTTTGTGTGTCGAAGTAGACTTGCTTGAAGGTGGCGGTGTCGTCTGTTGTTCGGACGAATGCGAACGATCCGTTTCGGACTTCCATCGCGGGGTCGAAGAAGAGGCGGTCGCCTTCGCGGAACGATGGTTCGCCCGGCTGCTGCATGGAGTCGCCGTGGAGGTCGCATCCGAAGATGTTCGGGCCGGCGGCCTCGCCGGCCGACAGCGTTTGTGTTTTGCCGGAGTGGCCTACGGGGTATCCGCCGTCGTCGAACGAGATCGTGTATCCGCCTTCGATGTCGAACACGGGGACTACGGCCGTTGCCGGCTGGTAGTTGCTGAGGTTTCCTGTTTGCTCGGCGATCCGCGACAGCTCGCCCTGTTTGTACATGGTGTCGAGGCTGGCGGTTTCGTCGAGTAGCGAGTTCACGTTGGTGCTGAATATTTCGGCGATTTTCTGGAGTTGCAGTGCGGTCGGTTTTCGTTTACCGCTTTCGATTCTGGATAGCGCAGTTTGGGTGATGTCGAGCTGTTCGGCGAGTTCCGACTGATTCATGCCGCTGCTGATTCGGAGGAATTTGATCTTGAGTCCGGTTTTCATTTGGGTGTCTCCTTTCGGGCGGGGTGCATCAGGGGGGCGCGGCCATAGGCCCCATGGGTCCTATTCCGCGGCAAGCCCCAAACGAACCATTCTTTTCAGCACTCATCGCCCAGAGCTCCGTCCTGCCCGTTCGCGGGCAGTCGGTCGCACTGGGCTGCCATTAGGGCCAGTGCCTCCGGCACTTCTAGATGGAGGGGAATACTTATGATGATTCCCCGCCACGAACCTGAGACCTGACCCTCTTCACTCATCACTCATAATTTCTTATCTTCTCTTCTCCGCGGCTCCGCGGCTCCGCGTGAGGTTCTTCATTTCCGGTTCCGCGTGAATTTGTCTGCATAATTTTTCGCCTTCCGCGCAATTTTATTCCCCTCCCTATTTTTATTGTAACTCCTTATGGCGCAAAGGTCAAGGGTTTTTTTCGGGGAAAAAGTCCTGCCCCGCAAGTCGTATTTATGCATTTGTTCCAAAAAAAGAACTTGACAAGTGTATATTTATGCGGTATAATGGATATAGAGGAGCACAAATATGCGTCAGTGTGCATATTTATGCGGCGCTCTTTTGGAGGGCTTGGGTCTCCTGGGTGGTCTACGTTGCTCCGGCGGGTATGCCGGTATGGGAGTGGCTGTCATGCGTAATGTGGTTGGCGGTGGCCGTCGTTTTCGGACTTGCCTGCGTTGCGGGCAAAGGTTCATGTCGCTTTCGCGGGCTAATCGGGTGTGCGATGTCTGCAAGCGCGATCAGTTCGGCGCGTGTGCGGAGGCGGTGGTGCTCGAGCGCGAGGAGCTTGATATGCTGACGGGCCGGGGCCGTGTTATGGATTTCCTCGACGCCGAGGATTTCGTGGGACGGAACGTGGTTGAGATCGCGGTTCGTGTTGAGGGGGGTGTGTGATGGCAAGGCGTGGTTCTGACTTGTGCATGGAGTTGCTGGCTCGTTCGGCGGAGGCGTTGAGTGATGAGTCGCTGGCCGAGGAGTGCGGCCTGCGGGTCGAGTCGGTCAGGCGGTTGAGGCGCGACGATGTTTTCATCGAGGGCACGAATCGCCAGGCGAGGCGGCTGTTTGTTGCGGGGCTTCCCCGCGTGTTGCGTGCGCTGACGGAGGCGGCGTGTGCGGGCGGAAATGCTTCGGCGATGAAGCTGTTCGTGGATGTTTGCCTGGCGTTCGAGCGCGGCGATGGGCCTGGCGAGGATGATGGCGTCGACGACTTGGCGGGGGTCGACGTGGCGGAGCTTGTCGAGCGGGCGCGTGCGGCGGGTGTGTTGGATGGTGACGCAGGGAGCCTGGCGGACTAGTCGGCTTGATTGGGGGATGCGGTTATGGGTAGTACGTGTGATTCGACGTGCGGCGATGAACGGCGGCAGGCTGTTGCGGCTTTGCGCGGTTTGCTTGGCCGGCGTGCTGATGATTTTCGCGCCGATCCAGGCGCGCTCGCGGGTCTGCTGGGCTATGGCGTCGAGGATTTTCATCGCGAGTGGCTCGATTTTCAGCGGCATAACAGGCGCACGCTGCTGCTTGCTCCGCGCGGGCATGGGAAGTCGTCGATTGCCGGCGTGTCGTATGTGTTGTGGCGTGTGATTTGCGACCCGGATGTTCGGGTGTTGATCGTGTCGAACACGCACGAGCAGGCCCGCATTTTCCTGCGCGAGGTCCGGCATCATCTGGAAGGAAACGCAGGGTTCCGGGCTGTGTTTGGCGATTTGCGTGCGGGGAAGTGGTCCGACAGCGAGCTGCTCGTGAAGCGGGATCGGATTGCGAAGGAGGCGACTGTTACGGCGGCCGGTGCTAATGGCGTGGTTGTGGGGCGCCATTTCGACGTGGTGATCGGAGATGATATCGTCGACGAGGAGAGTTCGTGGTGCGAGGGGCAGCGATCGAAGTTGCTGACGTGGTTTCACAAGACGCTGTTTCCGTGCGTGGAGCCTGATGGCGAGCTGCATCTGATCGGCACTCGTTACCACGGCGGTGATTTGTATGGCGAGGTGATTCGGGGGGCGCAGGCGTCGGGTGGTTGGGCTGTTCGGGTGGATTGCGCGGTGGGCGAGGACGGCGGGGTGTTGTGGCCGGGTCGGTATTCAGAAGATTTTCTGAAGGCCCTGCGGCGGGAGCTTGGCGAGGTTGTTTTTTCGTGCCAGTATCAGAATTGCCCGAGCGGCGGCGAGCTGGCGATTTTCCGTGAGGATTGGTTTCAGTATTACGATACGCTGCCGCTGGAGCCGGCCGTGGGCGGGGGGATGTCGACGGTTCCGCTGCGTGTTTTTCAGGGGGTTGACCTGGCCATCAGCCAGCGTGACGGCTCGGACTATTTCGCGGTTGTGACGATCGGTGTTGATGCGAACCATGACGTTTACGTGTTGGACGTTTTCCGGGGGCATCTGACGTTTGACCGGCAGCTTCGGAAGATTCGGGAGCTTGCGGAGCGGTTTCGTCCGATCCGGATCGCCGTGGAGGCCAACGCTTACCAGGATGCGTTGCCTTCTGAGCTGATTCGGACGACGGGTCTGCCTGTTCGGCGGGTGCGTCATGTGCGCGACAAGATGGTTCGCGCGATGAGGTTGTCGCCGCAGTTCGAGAACGGGAAGATTTTTCTGAAGCGGTCGATGCCGGAGCTTGTGTCGGAGTTGCAGTTGTTTCCGCGCGCGGCTCACGACGACTTGTTCGATGCGTTGGAGATGGCTGTGAGCGAGAGTGTGTGTTCGGGTGTGTTGGTCGCCGGGCAGTATTGAGGCGGTAGGTTTTTTTGCGGGGGTATGTGCGATGTCGGGTGGTAACTTGCGGGTCGGTTTGTGCGGTCGGATGTCTATGGATCAGGTGTTTCTGACTCGCCTGGAGACGGGCGAGGGGCTGGGTTCGCCGGGTTCTCCTTATTATGTCGAGCTGCGTGTGGGGAACTGGTATGAGATGATCTACGGCTGGGTTTGTCCGTTTCAGGCGTCGCTTGTGGGGCTGACCGCGTCGGGGCAGGAGGGCTATCGCGTGACGCAGGGCAGCCTGGCCGTTGAGGTGGGCGTGATGGAGGAGGACGGCACGTGGCTGGGCTGGGATTGGGGGCCGGCTGGTTGCGAGGTGACTCCGGCGCGCATGGCCGGGGTGGCTGATTGGCAGTGGGACGGCTGGTGTTTCGAGCGGGGGTTGTATGTGCTGCCGGCTCGCAGCATGGTGCGCGTGCGTCTTGCCTTGGAGGATTGCATGTTGGGCGACGGCAGCGGCTGCCGGTGGCAATGCTCGGTGGTGCTGGAAGAAGTGTGAAGGGGAAGAGGAAGAGGAAGAGTCTCACGCGGAGACGCGGAGCCGCGGAGAGGAGAAGAGAAGAAATGATGAGTGATGAATGAAGAGGATCGGTGTTATCGTGGGTTATCATGATCAATCTTCCTTTCCGATTAGAAGTGCCGTAGGCACTGGCCCTAACAGTAGCCCAGGCCGACCGACTGCCCGCGAATGCGGGCAGGACAAAGCCCTGGGCAAGAGAAGTGTGAAATGTGAAGTGTGAAGTGTGAAAGAAGAGGAAGAGACAGAAAGAAGAGGAATGACGGGTTGATGGCATGCATGAGAACACGAGAGGTGGCATTTGATCGGAGGTGGTGAATGGGCGGTTTGAGTGTGGATGATGTGATCGGGGGCGGTCTGGATGAGCTGATGGCCGGGGCTGCGGGGCTTCATCATGAGCGGTATTCGTTGTATCGTGATTTCTATCGCGGGGGCGATCTGCCGCTCGGCTACCTGGGGCGGAATCCGCGCGAGAGCCGGAAGCATTGGCGTGAGCGCCAGGGCCGGCTGGTTGGCGTGAATTACTGCGCTCCGATTGTGGATAAGGTGGTTCGGGCGGAGTATTCACGGCGCGTGGTGCGGCGCGTTGAGGATGCGGAATCGCAGAGTGTGCTGGAAGGCGTGGTGCGGTCGAACGGCCTGGATTCGTTTCAGCTTCGGACTGCGCGCCAGCGTGCAATCGACGGTGTGTGCGTGGTGCAGGTTTACTGGGACGATGCGGCTGGTTGCGTGCGGCTGAAGCACGTGTTGCCGGAGCATTTTTTCCCGATCTGCCTGGACGATCACGAGCGGATCGATGCGGTGGTTGTGGACCGGTCGGGCCGGGGCTGCGAGGGCCTGGGCGACGGCGGCAGGCTCGAGGTTTACACTGCCGATGAGGTGGGTGTGTTTGAGGGCGGCGTGCGGGTGAAGGGCGCGGACGAGCCGTGGGTGCGCGAGGCTTGTTACGGGGTGCTGCCGTTTGTGGTGTTCAGCGGTCAGCGGCTCGTGGGCGATGTTTTCGGCTATTCGCTTCTGCGGGGTGTTGCGGAGCTGAATCACGCGGTGAACCAGGCGCTGAATGATGTTCTGGAGATTCTGCATTTTCAGGCGTTCAGTCTGCTTGTGATTCAGGGTGCGCTGGATGGCTTGCCGGTCGATGAGGATGGCCGTGCGCGGCTGGCGATTTCGGAGAGCGGTTTTCTGAATGTCGACGAGACGGGTCGGGTTTATTTCGCGGATCCGAATCCGAAGATTTCGGAGATCATGGAGGTGCTCGACGGGCTGGTGCGGATGATGTTTGAGACGGGTTGCGTGCCGGTTGCGGCGGCCCGGCCTCAGCAGTCGCACGCGGAGAGTGCGGCGGCCCGGGTGGTGCAGTTTATGCCGCTGATCGACATGGTCACGGAGCTGCAGACGTTTGACCGGGAGTGCGAGGTGGAGTTGATCGAGAAGGTTTTTCGTGTGGCCGGTGTGCATATGGGCAGGGTTTTCCGGCTTGGGCGGGTCGATGTGCGGTTCGGTCGGTGTTTCCTGCCGACGGACGAGGAGTCGCGCCTGCGGCTGAATATCGCGGCGATGGAGGCGGGGCTGAAGACGCGCGATGAGGTGGTGATGGAGATGGGGGAAGAGTGAAGAGGGAAGTGTGAAGTGTGAAGTGTGAAGGGGGAAGGAAGAGGAAGAGTCTCACGCGGAGCCGCGGAGCCGCGGAGGGAGAAGAGGGAAGAGAAGAGAGTGATGAGTGAAGAGGGTCAGGCGTCGTGGCGGGGAATGATCATGAATATTCCCCTCCATTTAGAAGTGCCGAAGGCACTGGCCCTGATAGTAGCCCAGCCCGACCATCGGTCCGCGAATGCGGGCCGGATGGGAGCGCTGGGGAAGAGAAGTGTGAAGAATGCGGAGGTTTGCGATTATGGCTGATGGTTCGGATCGGATGGCTGTGCTTGAGGGTGAGCTTGCGGAGGCGCTGGGCAGGGCTGACGGGCTTGGCGCCCGGGCGGAGTTGCTCGAGGGTGTGCTGGGCCGTGCGGCGGTCGATGGCGCGCGGCGGCGTGTGCTTGAGGAGTGTGCTGCTCGTAGCGGCGTGGTTCTGGACGTTGGGCGTGCGGTTGGTCTGCTGGAGCGTTTGACGGGCGATGTGACGGCTGCGGTCGGTGATGATGGTGTTGCGGTTGTGGATGATGCCGGCAGGCGCCGGATTTCGGAGGCCGCGGAAGTTGTGGTGTCGAGCGTGGGCGGCGGCGTGAGGGTTGTGGCGCCGCCGATTGCGCCTGGCGAGCGGCCGAGGCGGTCGGCCGACGGCGCTGCCGGCGGTGGTTTCTCGAATGCGTGGGAAGCCGGCAGCGGCGGCGGTTTTCGCGACGGCTTGCGGAAGGCGCGGGCGATGGTTGCGGAGGCTGCACGCGACCTTGAGCGACGCGGGCTGCTGTGAGAGCGAGAGGAAGAAAGAAGAAAGAAAGAAAGAACTCACGCGGAGCCGCGGAGCCGCGGAGGGAGAAGAGGGAAGAGAAGAGAGTGATGAGTGATGAGGGTCAGGTGTCAGGCGTCGTGGCGGGGATTCATCAATATTCCCCTCCATTTAGAAGTGCCGGAGGCACTGGCCCTAACGGTAGCCCAGGCCGACCAACGGCCCGCGAATGCGGGCAGGAGGGAGCCCTGGGTGAAAGAAGAAGAACTCACGCGGAGTCGCGGAGAGAAAGAGAAGAGAAGAGGGTGATGAGTGGGGAACAATGCATCTGAGGCGTGCGGCGGAATAGGACCTGTGGGGCTTATGTGTCCTATGGCCAATGCCTGAGATTGAAGCGCCGGAGGGAACGGTTGACGACGAGGAGGAGGTTGCTGGTTTGCGGCGGTGTTGGGTTGCTGGTGCGTGCTGTGTTGTTGGGGCCGGCAGGGCGTTTTGTGCCGCGGGCGCTGTGGGCTGGTTTCTGTGGTTGATGCGGCGCGTGCCGACGTGTGGTGGTTTTGTGATTTGGAGGTTTTGTGTATGGCTGGTGTGACGACTCTGACGAATGTTGAGGATTTGGAGGATCTGTCGGCGCGCCTGACTCACCGGTTCAAGCCGGGTTTCATGGAGGTGCTGAACAACGAGACGACGCTGTGGAATCTGCTGCCGAAGAACCGCGCCGTTGGGCCGCTGGTGGAGTGGCGGTGCCATTACGGCCGCAACACTGCGGGCGGTGCGGTGGCGGAGACTGACTCGCCGAGCGATGCCGGCAGCCAGGGGTACATCAGTTTGCATGCGAACTATGCGATCTATGTGAAGCCTGTCGAGATTTCGGATTTCATGCTGGCGAAGGACGCTGCGGCGGGCCTTGGTTCGGCTCGCATCTGGGCGGATGAGACGGCGCGTGCTGCGGCGGATCTGAAGCAGGATATCGAGCGGGATCTGTGGGGCGCGCAGAGCGGCGATTCGTGCCTGGGTGTGCTGGATGCGCTGGACGACGGCGCGACTGTGGCTTCGTACGGCGGGAAGCTGCGTGCGGATTATCCGTTCCTGCAGAGTGTGTATCAGGACAATGTCGGCGTGGGCCGCGACCTGAGCCTTCCGCTGCTGCGCGGGCTGAGCCGGGAGATTCGCCACGGCACTGGTGCGGACATCGTGGGCGCACAGGCGACGTTCTACAAGGAGGACCAGGGCGGCGGCAGGGTGGACGTGCTGCTGACAAGCCCCGATCTGGAGGATGTGTATGAGTCGCTGGTGACGGCGAATAGCCGGTATCCGATCCCGCCGGCGAGTGGTGGGCCGGCTGACCCGGGTCTGACGGACCTGGTGTACAAGCGTGCTCCGGTTGTTGCGTCGCGTTTTGCTCCGGCCGATTGCGTTCTGGCGATGGACCTGTCGACCTGGTCGGTCGAGATTCTGCCGCAGGTTCTGCGGATGGCGGACGGGCAGGAGGTGGAGACGGATTTCGCGCTGGTGGTCGAGGGCCGCAGCGGGCAGAGCGTGCGTGCGTTCTGGCGGATTTATTTCCAGCTCGTGTGTTTCAAGCCGTTCCGCAATGGTGTGCTTGCCGACCTGGGCGGTGCGCCGGAGTAGGCGTGAAATGTGAAGAGAGGTTGCGCGGGGGGCGGTTTCCCGCCCCCTGCGCGGGCGGTGCCGGTGGCGTGGAGGTCTTGCGGATGATTACGTTTGTGACGTATGAGGGCGATTTTGCGTTTGTGGCGGTGGCTTGTGTGGATGGCGCGGGCGCGGCCGTGGATCCGTCGTCGGCGGAGGCGGTGGTTTACGAGGTGTCGCAGTTGTCGGGGAATCTGACGCGCTGCCTGGCTGCGGGTGTCGATGGCGTGCTGACGTTGTCGAAGATCGACGGCCAGACGGGTTTCTACGGTGCTGCGCTCGAGACGAGTGCCATCGACAGCGGGCAGTATGTGTTGTTGCTGCGGGTGGTGGTCGGCGGTGTGGAGTCGGTGGGCGTGGATTACGTGTTCGTGGATGACGAGCGTGCGGTTCGGTCGGTGGTGTCGAATGCGGTGTATGATAATGCGGACGACGTGTTGCGGGTGAATGCGTGGCTGGTGGAGGGCGGTGCGGTTGTTGCTGATGCGAGCTGGTGCGGTTTCGAGCTGTACGATTCGACGGGGGTGCTGGTGTTTGCGGGTCTGGAGAGTTTTTCGTGTGACGGCAATGGTGTGTTCCGGCTGGAGAAGGCCGAGCCGGGTCTGTCGCATGATCGGCTGTATTACGGGCGGGTTTCGGTGATGCGGGGCTCGCGGGTGTTCGTGGGATTCACAGGGCTTGTGACGGTGGAATGATGAACGTTATTGGATTTTCGAGCCAGGTTTTGTTTATGAGTTCGCACGGCGGGGGCGGAAGTCTTGTGCTGAGCCTGACGGCTCCGGTCGTGCGTGTGGCCGACGGCGGGACGGGCGGTTCGGCGGTTTTCCGGATGGTGGGCGAGCCGCCCGAGGCTGCTTACTCGGAGACGCGGCTGTATCGTTTTGACGAGGTCGCGGGGAGTTTTTCGGTGCTCGACGCGGTGTTTGAGCGGGGGGAGGTCGAGAAGGTTGTCGAGGGTCTGACGCCCTTCCGGCGGTATGGTTGGTTGCCGGTGGCTTTCGACGTTGAAGGCAATTACGTGCCTGCGGGTGTTGTTTCGGCGGTTGTTACCGATGGTTCGCCCGGCCTGGTTGAGGGGCTGAGGCTGGAGCTGGTGAGCCTGTTGCGGGAGGATTCGGTTCTGGCGGGTTATCATGGCCAGTGGGCTGCTGCGGCTGCCGATCGTTGCCACGTGGTTGACAGGGCGCGCGAGGGCGGCGGCGTGCCCGGGGGGCGTGCGCCGTTTGTGGAGGTCGAGACGGTGTCGGTCGAGGGCGACGCGTCCGTTGTTCGCGCGGTGTTCAGGTTGCGGGCGGTTGCTGCGTCTGGCTTGGAGCGGTTGTGCGAGGATGTGAGGCTGGCGGTGTTGAGGTCGGGTCTGTTCGGCCTGGGCTGTGTGTTGCGGGGGAAGGTGCGCGTGGGCGGTTTGGAGCGTGGTTCTCCGCTGGCGCGCGGCGATGTGTTTGTTGAGGTGGAGATGGCGGTGAAGATGTGAGAGAAGAGGGAAGAGTCTCACGCGGAGCCGCGGAGGCGCGGAGGGAAGAGGGAAGAGAAGAGAGTGATGAGTGAAGAGTGAAGAATGAAGAGCCTCACGCGGAGCCGCGGAGCCGCGGAGAAGAGAAGAAATTATGAGTGATGAGGGAAGAGGGTCAGGCGTCGTGGCGGGGAATCATCATGAATATTCCCCTCCGTTTAGAAGTGCCGAAGGCACTGGCCCTAACAGTAGCCCAGGCCGACCGACAGCCCGCAATGCGGGTTGGAGGGAGGGTGAATGATGAATGATGAGTGAAGAGCGTGGCTGAGGTGTTTTGCTGAAGGAGGTGCTGCTGATGGGTGATGTCAGGAAGCGGTTGCGTGCTGCGGAGGAGCGGCTTGGTGTGCTGATGGAGCGGTATGACGATCTTGTGGATGCTAATGGGCGGCGGATGCGCGAGCTTGGTGCGGCGGTTGCGGATGGTAAGGAGTCGGAGAGCGAGCTGCTGCATGAGCAGGTGCTGGGCGAGGAGCGCGAGCGTGTGCAGCGTTCGGCTGTGATGGCGTTCGAGGCTGATGTTGTGGAGCCGCTTCGCGAGGCTGTTCGGGAGCTTGAGGTCAGGGAGCTTCGCGAGAAGGTGGAAGAGACCGATCGCGAGGCCGTTGCTGCGCGGCGCCGGCTGGAGGTTTTGCGCACGGAGCAGGAGCGTCAGGAGCAGGAGCTTGCCGGCGAGGTGCGGCGGTTGGAGGAGCGTTCGGCGCGGTTGCAGGTCAGGCTGCGGCGTTTGAAGGTTCGGTGAGTGCGGGATCAAAGACAAAGCGGAAGATGGGCGGGCACAGAGACCCGCAGACCCGCCCCTACATGAGGTGGCATGATTTTTTGCTGAGACTGCGGCTTGCTTGCTGCCAGGCGGCAGAGGTGAGAAGGAAATCCAAATGTTGGTGCGTGTTTCTTTCACAGGTGGCGTGGCTTGCGGAGGTTCGGGCGATGTTTGAGGCGCGGTATGGGTTGTTCGGTGCGGTTCCTGATGATGTTCTGGCTTGCTTGCCGCACGCCGGGTATGCTGACGTGGCGACGGTGTTGCGGGAGGCGCAGGGGGGGTGTTCGGCTGGCGAGCTTGTTGTCGATTCGACGGCCGGGCTTGGGCAGGGTGATTGGCTGCGTGTTGCGTTTCCGGGCCATGATGAGGTGCGGGTGGTCGACGAGGTGGTTTCGTCGTCGGTGGTGACTGTGACGGAGGATTTTTCGGCTGTTCCGCCGGCCGGTTGCGTGGTCGATAACGGGCCGGAGTTCGTGAGGCGGGAGCTTGTTCGTGCTGAGGGTTTTGTGGTGTCGAAGCTTGCTGACCGTTATCGCGGGCTGCTGAGGCGTGTTGAGGGGGAGGTGATTGTTCGGCGTGCTTCGGACGGGCAGGATGCTGCGGTGCTGGGTCTGACGCCGTCGGGCGGGGTGCGGTTGTACCTGAATTTCGAGGGGATGCTGAGCGAGTTGGAGCCGGGCGACGAGCTGGATGAGGCGAGGTGGTCGGTGGATGGCCGGACGCTTTCGTTTGAGCCGGGTTTGAGCGAGGGCGATCGGGTGTTGGCGAGTTACGACGTGGGTGTGTGCGCCGGCGGGATTTTGCAGTCGTTGGTTGTGGACTTGGCGGTGTTTCGTGTGGGCCGGCGGCTGGTGGGTGTGTCGGACCGGGTGACGCCGGAGTGGCTGATGTTGTTTCGCGATCGCGGCGAGCGGGTTGTTGAGCAGATTTTCTCGTCGGGTTGCGGCGTGCCGGAGCTTGACGATCTGGTGTTGTGGGAGGATTGGGTGCGTTCGCGGGGCGGCATTCGCAGCGGTGTGGTTGAGCTTGGGTGAAGATGCGGGCGGGACGCCCGCGTTCCCAGGGGCGGCGTGGGGATTGAAGATGCGGGAGAGGTTGATCCCAGGGGCGGCGGTGCCGGTGGTTTCTATGATGGTTGGGGAATGGTTGTGGAGGTTGTGCTATGGCTGCGACGGGTACGTTCGGCGGTGTGGCGATCGGTGATTGCGTTACGGCGGTGTCGTCGGGGAATGTGAGCCGCGGCCTGGTTGTCGATCCGGTTCTGGATGTTGATGGTGTTGTGATCCGGAATCGCGGCGGCGGCTTGCAGCGGATTGTGGTGGAGGGCTGCCGTGAGTGCGGCGGTTTTGTCGAGCGGCTGAGCTATGTCGAGGGTTTGTTTGCGTCGTTTGGCAATGAGAAGCGGACGCTGCGGGTGGAGTATGACGACTCGGGGCGTAGCTGGTCGGATTGTTTTGTGACCGATGTCGAGGAGGTGGAGTCGGCGGGGGCGTTTGTGCGGTTCCGGTGTGTTTTTGTTCGTTCGTGCGGTTGATCAGGTGGCTGGGGGTGCTGGCGATGAGTCTGACACTGCGGCGGAATGGGTATGTGGTTGATGCGGGTTCGACGCGTTACGAGCTTGGGCGGCTGGTGCATTCGTTCGTGCGGCCGTCGGAGCTGACTGTTCGGCGCGGCATCGGCTATGACGATGCTGATGCGTGGTGCAACGAGGAGCAGTTCGAGCTGTCGGATTCGTCGGCCGGTGTGTTGTTTTCGGGCGTTCTGCGGAGCAACCGGCGCGATTGTTCGGCGGGTCGCGATGACACTTCGTACAGGATGGCGGGCTTGGACGGTCTTGCGGACGGGATCATTTTCGTGCTCGATGGTTCGGCGCGCGTTGTTTTCAATGCGCATCCCGACGATGCGGCGACGGGCGATTACTGCGAGGAGCGTTGCGGGCTGACGGCCGGGCAGATTCTGGCGACGGTGCTTGACGAGATGTGCGCGCCGCTTGCGGGGATAATCGGCAACGGGATGCCGGGCGGGGGTTACGTCGGGGGCGAGCTGGCGTTGCTGAACGTGGTTCCGCCGAAGGTTACTTTCTGCGGCAGCACGGTGCCGGAGTGCGTGGCGCTGGTGATGCGTTATGCGCCGGAGTTCGGGGTGTATGTGGATCCGGCGAGTCGGCGGCTTCGGGTGGTGGATTTCAGGAACCTGGAGGGCAAGACGATCACGGTGGGCAGCGATGCGGTGGTTGAGGCGCATCTCGATTTCACTACTGAAGGCTGCTACACGGCGTGCCGGGTGCAGGGTGCTGCGGAGCTGATCGACCGCGAGGTGGAATTGGCTCCGGCGTGGAACGCGCTGCTTGAGGCGGACTGGACGCCGGACAAGGCTTACCAGGAGCCGGAGACGTATGGTAGGGTGTGGCGGCGGTTTGCGTGCCCCGACAACAACCTTGCGGCGAGCAGGGCGGTCGGGCAGGGCCCGGTGATTCTGGTTGTTATCGACAACGGCTGGCAGCGTTTGTGCATGGTTCTGACGGACTGGGCTGACGTGGATTACGCGGCGGGCGAGATCGAGCTTCCGTGGCTGGCGCGGCAGTGGAGCCAGGGTTTGGGTTCGTGGCAGGCGGCCGATGTACGGATGCGTTATACGTATCGCTATGGCCCGATTTCGGCCCGCTGGCCGGAGGAGGGTTTCACGGGCACGGCGTTTACGAGCAGGGGTCTGCGGCGCGAGAAGGTGCTGGTGGATAACGATGCGATGCGCGTTACGGTGGAGGGCCGGGTGGACCGGGTGGAGTCGGAGGTGTCGTTCCGGAGTTTTCTGCTGGGGCTGCGCCCCGACGAGCTTGTGGGGAAGGCGGTTTCGTTCGACGGCGGGCCGGCGATGTTTACGGTTGCGGCCAATGACCGCAACGTGGTGGAGCTGAGTTTTGCGCCGGCCACGCCGCTTGCGGAGGGCGACACGTTTTGCGTGATTGTGCAGGACGATACGGAGCGGGTGTATGAGGGGGGCGAGTTGTCGAAGCTCGAGCTTCGTGCGCGCGAGTGGCTGCGGGGCAGATGCGATGAGCGTTACGAGGGCGTCGTGCCGTTGGCGGGGATCGACCTGTCGGTTCGGCTGGGGCAGTCGATCAGTTTCGCGGGCACGCAGAATCCGGCGTACGGTTCGCTGAACGCGACGCTGGTGGAGGTGGTTTATGATTTCGCGCGCGACCGGACGGAGCTTGTGCTGACTAGCGAGCGGAGCCTGGGCGGTCGGCGTGAGTGGGAGGATCGTTACCGCAGGCTGCTTGCGGAGCATGATTTGAGGAATCTCGAGGACGAGGTGAAGCTGTTGCGGCGGGCGGTGGGGAAGCGCCGGGGCCTGCTGTGGGACGGCGACCGCGATCCGCGCCTGGCGTATGACGCGCGCGAGCCGCTGATGAGCGTTGGGAAGTATGGAGAAGAGCTGGTGCTTCGCGGCGATGCGAAGCTGGAGGAGGACGACGACGAGGTGCCGTCGATCGAGATCGAGAGGGTGGCGGGGCACAATTCGCTGAAGATCGGGGCGAATTTCGGCGGCTCGTCCGACGTGCGGGAGGTGACGCTCGGGCAGAGCGAACCGGGCGATTCGAACCTGGTTGCAGACGCAAGCCACCGCCACCTGTTGAGCCACAATTTCACGCTGGAGGACGACGGCAACGACCGGCTGAGCCACGCCGTGAAGGAGGCGTTTGCCGGCGCGACGGTGGTGGGGCCGCTGACGGTTGTGTGGGATTCGGTTTACGGGCACATGCTGGATGTGACGTCCGGCGGAACGTAGGAATCTGGAGGCCGACGATGAGGTGGGTGTTTTTTTCGCTGCGCCACGATGCGAACGGCGGATGCCGGCTGCACGTGGACCTGATGAACGGGCTTGCGTCGCGCGGGCACGAGGTTTACTACGGCCTGCCGTTTTTCCTGGCGGATAAGCCGTTCTGGACGCCATGCCTGGCCGAGCGCGTGGACGCCTTGCGCGTGCCGCACATGGGCAGGTTCGACGCGGTGGTTTTCAGCCATCCCGACACGTATCTGCCGGGCTACCCGCTGAGCAGGCTCGTGAAGGCGTGCGACTCGCGGCGGCGGCTGTTTCTGCTGCGGTCGTTTCTGCCGGGGCAGATCGAGGCGGCGCAGGATGCTTCCATCGAGAAGGTCGCGGTTTCGCGGTGGCTGGCCGACGAGGCGGAGTTTTACGGCGGGCCGGTGCACCGGGTGTTCGGCGGGGTGAACACTGCCCGGTTCGGCGGCCGCCGCGACGGGCACGACGGGCCGCCGCGGGTGCTGTTTCGCGATACGATCGATTCGATCAAGGGCAGCGCGATGGTGCGCGAGGCGCTCGATGCGGCGCGCGAGCGCGGCGTCCGGTTCGATGTGATTAGGCTGGGCGGCAGCGATGCGGATGTTCGCGGGCAGTATGCGGGGGCCGACATTTTTGTGAGCGGCGAGACCGAGTGGGGGCTTGGCTGGAGCAGCGCCGTTGCCGAGGCGATGGTTTCGGGCTGCGCAGTGGCCTGCACCAAAGTTCGCGCGGTGGAGCACGTGGCGGAGGATGGCGTGAGCGCGCTGGTGGTCGAGCCGAATGACGCGGAAGCGATGGCGGACGCAGTGGAGCGGCTGGTGCGGGATGCTTCGCTGAGGTCGCGGCTGGCGGCGGAAGGGCGGCGTCGGGCGGCGAGATACGACACGGAGGAAATGGTTGAGAGGCTGGTTGAGTTGGTGGAGCAGGAAGTGGAAGTGGGAGTGGAAGTGTGAAGTGTGAAGGAGAAGAGAGAAGAAAAGAGAAGAACTCACGCGGAGCCGCGGAGCCGCGGAGAAGAGAAGAGAAGAAATTATGAATGATGAGTGATGGAAGAAGAAGGTTCGCGTCGTCTTGCGCAATCATCATGAATATTCCCTTCCATTTAGAAGTGCCGAAGGCACTGGCCCCAACAGGCGAAGAGAGGGAAGGAAGAAGAACTCACGCGGAGCCGCGGAGCCGCGGAGAAGAGAAGAGAAGAAATTATGAATGATGAGTGATGGAAGAAGAAGGTTCGCGTCGTCTTGCGCAATCATCATGAATCTTCCCCTCCGTTTAGAAGTGCCGAAGGCACTGGCCCTAACAGTAGCCCAGGCCGACCGACGGCCCGCATCGCGTGCAGGACAGGAGCTTTGGGCTATGGCGGATGAAGATGCGGGCGGGACGCCCGCGATCCCGGGGGGATGCTGGTGTTTGGAAGCTTGATTATGCGGACGGGCGGTGTGGCTTGCGTCTGCGAGTGTGGTTGGTGGCGGGAAAGGAGATGCTGATGTTTGATGCGATCGGCGATGTGTTGAAGGCTGTGACAGGTGTTGGTGTTGTCGGGTTGGTGGTGAGTGTTGCGGTTGGTCTGCTGAAGCAGGTGGGCGTTGTGAGGCGTATGCACCTGGATTCGCTGCTGGACGACGCGGCGAGCCGCGTGGTGAATTACGTGCAGGATGTTTCGCGCGAGACGGGGGCGTCGGGCGCGGAGCAGCGCGAGGAGGCCGTGCGGGTGTTGCAGGGTAAGACGGGCGTGGACGCCGCCGAGGCGGAGGAGCGTGTGCGTGCGGCGTATCAGAAGATGAAGGCCGGCAGGGTGCAGTAGGCGGTGCGCGGCGTGCGGGGGCGGAAGATTCCTTCCGCCCCTGTTTTTGCGCGCGGTCAGCCGGTCTGGCGGAATCGCGAGGTGCGTGCGAGGATTCCGGGTTTGCCGCTGAGGGCTGCGGTGATTGTTTTGATGAGATCGCGTACGGTGAAGGGTTTGCGGAGGAAGTCGACGACGTTCCTGCAGGTTGCGATGTTGATCGAGTTTATGAAAGGGTTGTGTGCGGATGCGATGACGGGTAGTTTTTTCTGCTCGAGGCATTTACACAGATCGTAGGCGTTCATCCCGTTCAGGAGGAAGTCTACGATCACGAGTTCGAATTGTTCGTTTTCGAGAATCTGGAGCGCTTCTTCGGCGGTTCGTGAAGTTTTGGCGTGTGCTCCTGCATCGACGAGGGTTTTGGCGGCTTCGGCCATTACGGCTTCTTCGCCGCCGACTAGTAGAACGTTCTTGCCGGCCAGCATTTGACCTCCTTGCAGCCGCGTGTTGGGTCGGGCGCGCGCGGCGACAAAGCTATACCATGATGTACGACCCAGTTGGCGGTGCCGGCAGCCTGCGGCGGCCGCAGGCCGGCTGTTGGCCGCAGTATTAATGGTAGGCTAACAGAGCGGCGGGATAAATTCAAGTTGTTTTTGGGGGTGTGGGCGGATAGAGCGCAGCGCGTTGCCGGTACTTTTCCGCTTGATTTTTCGACGTCCAGACGTCAAAATGTTCACTATGGCAGAAAAGCACAAGAAATTCCGCCCTGGTCAGGTGAGGGATGCGATTTTGCACACCCTCAAGAAAACTGAGCATCCGCTGGCTGCGAAGGAAATTGAGTCGAGCGTGTGCCGGGTATTAGGCTCTGCGTGCTCGTCCTCAGTGCGCTCTTATCTTGCTCTCAACACACCGGAGATGTTCGTTCGCGAGGCAAGGGGAGTATACCAGCTTCGATTCGATTACGATGCCGATCGTGTGCAGGGGGTTGCGACGGCGGACGTCTGGCAAGCCCCCGTTCTTTTCGGACGGGGAAGCTTGATACACGGCGACTGCTTCGAATGGTTCCGCGCACAGGAGGATAACAGTGTGCACGCGGTCGTAACCGACCCGCCTTACGGATTGCACGAATATACGCCGCAGCAGCAGTCGAAGCTTCGATCCGGCAAAGGAGGAGTTTGGCGGATGCCGCCGAGCTTTGACGGCAACCAACGGTCGCCCCTTCCCAGATTCACGACGCTGACACCGGGCCAACTGGAGGAGCTGAGGGACTTCTTCTACTTTTGGGCGCGTGTGGTCATGCCGAAACTCGTGCCCGGCGCAAACGTTGTGGTAGCCTCGAATCCGCTGCTTTCGTATATCGTATCGGGTGCTCTGGCTGACGCAGGTCTAGAGAGGCGCGGCGAGGTAATAAGGCTTGTGATGACGATGCGCGGCGGCGATCGGCCGAAGGCGGCACACGAGGAGTTTGCCGAAGTGAGCGTGATGCCCCGCTCGATGTGGGAGCCTTGGCTGGTATATCGAAAGCCCATCGAAGGGCGCGTTCAGGACAATCTTCGCAAGTGGAAAACGGGCGGGTTCCGGCGCCCCTCGATGGACAAGCCTTTCGGCGACGTGATCAAGTCGGCACCCACACGAAAGGTAGAGCGCGACCTGGCCGCCCATCCGAGTCTTAAGCCACAGGCTTTCATGCGGACGCTGGTGCGCGCTGCGCTGCCTCTGGGTAAGGGGGTGGTTGTGGATCCATTCGCCGGAGGCGGCTCCACGCTCGCGGCCGCCGAGGCCGTGGGATACGAAAGCATCGGAATAGAGCAGGACCACCATTACTTCGAAATTGCGTCGGAAGCCATCCCCAAGCTTGCTGCATTGCGGGTGCGGCCGGAAAGCTAAGCTCGGTAGACCCATCCGGCTCGCAGTTTTTGCACACCTTCTCTATGCAACGTGGCAGTCCGAGTGCCTAATTCTCCGCGCGGATTACGTCGGAAGTCGTCAGGAGTGACTTTGGCCAGATAGACCTCCGTGAAGATCATCGGCCTGCGCTCGCCGGCGGGTTCCGTCGAGCTGTCGGTTTCGTAAACGAATACGCACATCCACTGATCTCGCGCACCGTGAGTGTCGACCGCTCCCCCAGCCTTTCTTGTAGTTTTAACCTCCACCCCCTGCTCACCTGCTTTCACAGCATTGCCCGGGTAAACGCCCTGTACCACCAGGTCCGGATGCCCGTTGAAGAAGCAGTTTTCGGTCAGCACTCGCGAGTGCTTGGCCAGGCTGGCTGTGAGCATATCGGACAGTACACCTGACATTATCGCCGGACGCAGCATATCGTCGAGTCGCAGCAGACCTTTCTTGATGAGAAACGAGTTGACGTCGTAGAAGAAATCATAGACATCCTGCATCGCACCCTCGAAATCCGACTGCCTGAGTTCGTAAGGAAACTCGGTGTCGGGGTTGAAGGCATCGCGATTCACTTTGCTGTGGTTCATCGATCAGGGCGCTCCTCAAGCCTTTCCGCCTTCATAATAAACAGGTTGAGCGGCTGTCATTCTACAGGTCAGGCTCGTTGTTTTCAAGCGTGGGGCGGCAGCTTTGCAGGCCGGCTCAGTGGGCGGATGTTCAGTCGGCTATCGCGGCATCGGAAGATATTGAAGGGCCAGGCAGCGGTGAGGGGCGCACGCGGTGAAGAACGCGGGCGGGGCGGTGGATCATAAAAGCCCCGGCCGCCCCGCTGCTGCGGGCCGGTTCAGATGTCGCAGGCGCATTCGTCGCTTTCTTCAACGGGCATTACGTGTTCTTCCCATTCCGGCAGGCCGCCGGGATACACGAGCACGTGGTTGTAGCCCATTTCCTTGAGCTTCTTGGCGGCCTGGGTGCTGGATGGGCAGGTGTATCCTCCGCAGTAGGTGACGATCAGCTCTTCCTTGTCGGGATGAAGCTCCTCGAAGTCCTGGTCGATGCGGTCGACTGGAATCCATTCGGATCCCTGGATGTTCCTGCCCTTGTGGTATTTTTCGGTTACCGTGTTTATGAAGCTGACTTTCTGCCTTGTTTCCCACAGCGCCTTGGCGGTGTGAAATCCGATGAGGGGCATTCCTTCGTGAATGAATTGCTCGGGTGAGATTTCCCGCTCGATTGTTTTTCCGGTCATTGCGTTTTTCCTCGCAGGTGTTTTCCGCATTTGCGCGCTAACGGGTTCATATCTTGAACAATGCGGAGGGGCTGGGAAGCGCGGAAGAGAAGTGATGAATGATGAAGAATGAAGAACTCACGCGGAGCCGCGTAGCCGCGGAGGGAGGAAATGATGAGGAAGAGAAGTGTGAAATGTGAAGTGTGAAGGGGAAGAGAGAAGAAAAGAACAAGAGCCTCACGCGGAGCCGCGTAGCCGCGGAGGGAGGAAATGATGAGGAAGAGAAGTGTGAAATGTGAAGTGTGAAGGGGAAGAGAGAAGAAAAGAACAAGAGCCTCACGCGGAGTCGCGGAGCCGCGGAGGGAGGAAATGATGAGGACGAGAAGTGTGAAGTGTGAAGGGGAAGAAAGAAGAAGAGCCTCACGCGGAGTCGCGGAGCCGCGGAGGGAGGAAATGATGAGGACGAGAAGTGTGAAGTGTGAAGGGGAAGAAAGAAGAAGAGCCTCACGCGCAGTCGCGGAGCCGCGGGGCAGAAGACGGCAGACCATGTTTCTGGTTGGAGCGGATTTTACAGAAAGTTCTTGACACTACTACTCCAGGCGCATCATCTGCATTTCCCATCTTCACACTTCACACCTCACACTTCACACTTCCCTCGTGGCGCATTGTGCGGCGTTTTGATGTAATTTCGCGCTGCACTGGCATGCGGGCGTGCCGATACTTGGGTTAACGTGCATAGTGCAAATATGGCGATGCGTTCCGGCCTTCGCTTCATTGTCTGCCACCCGGGATTCGAAAGGAGGTTCGCGTTCACCGGGTCGAGAACCGCCCCTCGGACGGTTCACTGCATGTTCTGTGAGATTCTTCAGCACTTGTTTTTTCCGCACGGGAAGCGGAACAGACGGCTGACGGGCAAGGATGCCTGCGGCCGACGATTTTCCTTCAAGGAGGATTACCAGCATGGGTCTTCGAATCAACAGCAATGTGGCTGCCCTCACGGCGCAGCGGTATTTGGGCGTCAACAACGACGCACTGAACGTCTCCCTCGAACGGTTGTCGTCTGGTATGCGGATCAACCGCGCGGCCGACAACCCGGCCGGCTTGGTGACGTCGGAAAAACAGCGTGCCCAGATCGCAGGCCTCAACCAGGCGATCGAGAACTCCGAGCGCGGCATATCGATGGTGCAGACGGCTGAAGCAGCCCTCACCGAAGTGACCGCTCAGCTCAACAAGATCCGCGGCCTGGCACTCGATTCGGCCAACACCGCCGTCAACGACGCCAATTCGCTGGCCGCAAACCAGCGCGAGATCAACGATGCACTCGCATCCATCGACCGCATCGCGTCCGATGCGCAGTTCGGATCGAAGAAGCTGCTTGACGGCACAAACAAGAATGCCGTCTCCATCACCGACGGCAGCAACACCTACGATCTGAGCTTCTCCGGAAGCACGCTCGCCACCGGCACCGATACCGTAACCGTCAGCGGCTTCACCGCCGCCAGCTACTCGGTTGCCAATGCAAGCACCATCGGCGTCAGCGCCGACCCCGGCACCGGCAACTACGGCCTGCAGGGGCTTACCGCCGGCGACCACACCATCGAGGTCACGCAGGCATCCGACTACGCGACTCTCACCGGCAGCGTCGATATAACCACTGCCGCCTACACGCTTGCAGTCGACGATACGATCGATCTGACTGTCAGCGGCACGACCGAAACCATAACTATGGCAGGTGGCGGCACCACCACCGCAGATTGGGTTGCCGCAATCAACACCGCCATCGACGCCAGCACGGCCTTCTCGACCACCGACGACAGCAAGCTGCTTGTTTCGGCGTCTGCCGGCGCCGGCGGCGAGATCGTCTTCAAGACCGGCAATGCCGCCGGCACGAAGTTCGACGAAGGCTCCACCGCCGGCGTCACCGTCGGCCTGGTGGCTGTGGCCAACGGCGTCTCGGCGCTCACCGCCGACGACATCGGTTTCGCCGCAGGCAACAAGGTGGCCACCGGCACCGACGCGATCGTCGAAGTCGACGGCTACGCCAACACCGTGGCCTTGATAGATGGCGATGGCGAGACTGCGGTGGAACTCACCGACGCAAGCGGCAACACCATCGACATCACCCCCGGCAGCACCGGCCTGAGCGTCGGCACGGCCATCGCGACCGTGACGGCCGCCACCGGCAGCATCGGGCTTTCGGGCGCTGCTTCGGTGGCCTTCACCGCCGGAGTTGAAGCCACCCTCACCGACGCCAACGGCAAGACCGTGAAGGCGACCGTGGGTGAAG
>Ga0210003_1001091_pt1 | contig 24122 bp, 17 predicted proteins | sample LantaG_FD_182804 | JGI IMG/M metagenome (GOLD analysis project Ga0210003, IMG submission 182804) | Deep subsurface microbial communities from Baltic Sea to uncover new lineages of life (NeLLi) - Landsort_02402 metaG (SPAdes) (version 2) | ecosystem: Environmental > Aquatic > Marine > Oceanic >... | reverse complement strand
TCGCGGAAGGTTTTCCCTTCCAGCTTGCCGCCGACAGCTTCAACCCCCACCGGGCCGGAGTAAACATCGGCATAACCGCCGAACAGCGACCGCTGGTAGAGAGTGAACTTGCTGTCCTTGAAACTGGGCCGGAGCGAACCGCCGTCGACATAACCGTGCTTGTCGGATTCCAGCCGGGCCAGCAGCTCCAGCCGGGCGGGTTTCTGGGGCTGGTATAAAAGCCGGGTGTCGAGATTGCCGAACTCCCAGAGATGGTTGGGGTCGTAAACCGTCTCACCCGAAAAGCGCCAGGTGTCCCAGAGCGGTTCGGTTGATTTTACCGACATCTTCATTCTGAACAACGATGGGTCGGCATTGCGATAATCATCGTCAATACGCGAATCCAGAACCGCCACGCCGTTGACAAAAAACTTTTTGTTCAGGTTGCCGTTGGCGAACAACGAGGTTCGGTAGTTGCTGGAAAAGTCGTCTTTGAGCGACGTGTTGTTCAGTTCGAAAGCCTTAATATTCCCCTTGACACCCCAGCTATGCACGATCAATTCGCCGAACCCGAATAAAAGCAAATCCTGGTGCTGCTTTGATTCGGAATCGACTGTCGCGGGTAAGGGTGAAGGGTTGGTGGCGCTTTCCTGGGCTTTGATGTCAACCGACAGGGTCAGGATTAACAAAAAAACACAAAAAATCGCGAAAAAGGCCTTCTGTCTTGGAAAGGCATTAACAATTGTCATGTTTATGTTTGGATCCTTTTTTTAGAACGACCTCTAAAGGTTTTTTATTCGAAGTGCAAATATATATACAATATACAATTATCTCCTTATTAATCAAGCAAATTTTCTGCCGTTAAGGCTGTTTTGCCAGGTCATTCAAAGAAACGCGTGTGACTTTATCGGTAAGATAAAGTTAAATGGGCTCTTTGGTCGATTGTTGCCTTTATACGGAAAAATATAATATGCTGGAGATTATGCTAAACTTTTCATAAAATTATCAATAACTTGCAATATTCTTTTGGCCGAGAGACATTAAAAAAGACTTAATTGGTTGTATATCGGACAGGCAGGCAATAAGAACTACAAAAAAGACTTTTTTAGTCTTTTTTGCTCTTTCTGGAATTGAGAATTTTATAACTAACGTTTACCGGGAATTTAAAATTGGTTTTCAACTCTATTTTTATGCTGAAAAGAGTATTTGAACAAATTTGTAATTTAATGAAAATGGTTTTTAATTATTTGCATTTATGGCTTGGTTAATATGCCTTTTTAGATTATTTATACCTTAAATATACATTTAGTTTCTACCTGTAAGAATAATATCTGCTCTTTCATGTATATACAATCGTGGGAGGAAATCATCGTGAAGAAGTATTTCGTATTAATCGTTTTGGTGATTTTATTTCTCACTCAAGGTATTGTGTCCGAGCCGGTCGTGACGGATGTTATCGATATCACTTACGATTATTATTACACCGGTATGCTGGAATCAGCCGGGGATATTGACACTTTAGCTTTTAGCGGTACGGCCGACGACAGTATCATTCTGCGCTTTAACCCGGCCTATCCTGTCGACGGCGTGCTGGAGTTGTTTTACGACGGGACGCCGCTGGCCGAAGACCACGCCGTCGCCGGGGGTATGGCGCAGTTGTTCGATTATGTCCTGCCTTATACCGGTGAGTATGTATTTTACATTCGCGATGAACAGGGGGTGGAGACCGGTGTGTACTGGCTGACGCTGCAATGCCGGCAGGATGTCAACGATAAGGCCGTTGCGATAGCTTATGATATTTATGTTTACGACACCCTGCAGACGGTTGGCGATATCGACGGCTACACTTTCGAGGGTACGGCCGGTGACAGTATAATATTGCGTTTTAACCCCGCCCACCCTATAGACGGCGCGCTGGAATTGTTTTATGAAAGTTCGCTGGTAGACGAGGGTCACGCGAGCTCCGGCGGGCTGGGCAATCCGGTCAGCGACAATGTCGATTTCTCCCCTTGGTGCAATATAGACTTTACCGTATGCGACTTCACCGTCGGATGCTGTGTCGGTTATACCGGCAACGCCGATTGTTCCGGCGACGAAGAGCCCGATATCGCCGATATCACCCGCTTGATTGACCATCTCTATCTGTCGCACAAGGCGCTCTGCTGTCTTGAGGAGGCCGATGCCGACGCCAGCGGCAAACCGGGGTTGGAACCGGATATATCGGATATCACCCGCTTGATTGATTACCTGTACCTGAGTCATACGCCCCTGGCGAACTGTCCATAGACATGATACAACAATAGCCTTTTAAGCCCATCTTTAACAAGGTGGGCTTTTTTTATAGGTAATTAAAGTAGAAAAGTTCGATGTCCGGTTGGGGATGGATTTTTATATTGTTGCGGATCAGGTAGATATAAAAAGCTCCCCGGCTGGACACTTTTCGCAACTTTTTAGTAAATAATATGTATATATCCGCATTTAACCATATGTTATAACTGCCTTACATACAATAAGTTGGTGGTCTGGCTGGAAAGGCCCCTTGCCCCCGCCTTATTGACTGTCTCCATTATATGTACTCAGTAATACTGTCAGAAAAAGACAGATAGATGTAACTAAAGATAGACCTTATATATCCCGATATCACCCGGCGGATTTTAATTTTCCGTGAGGCCTACTTTACCAGGGCTGGATCGATATGTACCGCGCTTGGAAGTCTCCAGCCGGTGTTGAATATTTTTTGCAGTAAAACATTATTTACAAATTCCTTAAAGGTGAATCCGGCTGCCCCACGAAACCTCGGACCGATTTAATTTTTATGTTATAATTAGACATTTTTAAATAATTTAGTATCTTTACTTTACAAATCCTCGCCGGATTTGGGTAACTATACAATTTCGAATTTACTGGTTAAGAAAACAGGTTTGCGGTGATGACCGACAGTGAATTGTGGCAGGCTGTCCTCAACGGTGACGAAAAGGCTTGGGAAACATTGGTACGCCGTTATAAGGCTTTGGTTTATACTGTATCGACCCGAGCCGGGCTTTCCATGGCGGACGCCGCTGATTGTTTCCAGCAGACTTGGATGCTTACGTTCCAGAATCGTCATAAAATAAAAGAACCCTCGCGCCTTTCCGCCTGGTTGGTCACCACTGCTAAACGGGAAGCTCTCCGGCTGATTCGGAAAGCCAATCAAATCAATAACGTACCCCTCGATTTGGATATGATTTGTGACCAAAAGCTGCCGGATGAAGAATTGGATCAGTTGGAAAAACAAGCGCACCTTGAAATAGCCTTAAACGATATTGACGACCGATGTCAACGGATTCTTCGCACCTTTTTTTATTCCCCTGAAGATAAGTCCTATGAAGAGATTGCCGAGGCACTTAATATATCACCTAACAGTTTAGGCGCCTTGCGTCGCCGTTGTTTGGAAAAGTTAAAGCAGGTTTTGATTAAAAATCAATATTTAGTTGAACGAAAAGACGATTAAATTACTCTGTAGTATGAAAATATGAAAAGGAGCCGATGACGAAAACGCATTTGACAAGACTGCAGATTATTCAGGCAGCCAAAAAATTGACGGAGGAATTCAAAAAACACCTGGCTGAATGTTCGGAATGTCGGGACCTGGTACATTTTTTCAGTACTTTTCCCGTCGCCGGACAGGTTCTTTTATCCGAACCTCCCGACTCCTGGACTCAAAAAGCCATAGTCGTGGGTAAAATCCCCGAAAAAGAAGGTATTTTGGGCAAGTTCAGGGCTCGCGTCATCTTCGATTCCTGGACAACCCCCCAACCGGTAGGTATCCGGGGTGAAAACGGTCTCAGTCATCGTCGTCTTCGTTTTGAATGTCGGGATATAATAGTCGATATTCGAGCTGAAAAACAAAAAGAAAACTGGCTCTTTATTGCTCAGGCCGCCTCGGATACTATTAATGAAATACTCCTCAAACTCGATAAAAGAACAATTAATCCCGACCCGGATGGGCTTTACCAATGGACAGCGAAACGACCACCGAAAAAAATTACTCTTCTCGCCGACAAAAATGAGATAGAACTTCCGGAGTTATCATGGAAAAAACCCAGAAAGAAATAGCGGTTGACCTGTTTTTTTCCAAAGGGATAATTAACCAGCTAAGTTACGAAGAGCTTGCCTCAGCCTGTGACCAGGAAATTTTAAAGCAAGCGCGACAATCTTTAAAAACGGCCCTTAAAACTGGAAGAAAGTTTGTCCGGCAGGCCGAGCCGTACGGTGGTGTTTTAAAGATGGTGGCATATCGTTCGCTGGCCAGGATACTCCATATGAGCGGTATCCATGAAGAAGCTCTGGAGGCTTATCTCACGGCGCGTAAGATGGCCCGTCGCGACCCTCTCTTAAAAGCCCGTATCGACCGCTCACTGATTGACTTATATATGTATCTGGGCGACTTTAAAAAGTCTCAGAAAGCCGCTCGTTCGGCCCTGGCGGCTTTTAAGAACCTCCGGTTGGAATCGGATATCGCTCAAACCCGTGTTAATTATGCCAATGTCCTTCATCGTCAGGATCGGCACCTCGAGGCAAAACAGTCTTACCGTGAAGCGGTGGCGTTTTTTGAAAAAACCGATAATAATTATGCTATGGCTCGCTGTTATTATAACCTGGCCAATACCCTGGTCCAGTTGTTTGAGCTCGAAGAGGCGGAAATAAACTATAAAAAAGCCCGTGAAATTTATGACACTCTCGGTTATACCCTGGACGCCTGCGATACCCGTTACGGCCTGGCCTGGCTGTGGATGTTGACGGGCCGCTTTCATATCGCCCTGCTGGAATTGACGGCCTGTGAAAAAATTTACCGCGAGGGCGGGGATCCGCGCGGGGAAGCTTTATGTACGCTTGACCGGGCCGAAGTATATTTGAGTCTGGGGCTTTACCGGGATGCTCTGGCGGCCGCCCGCACCGGTGAAAAACGCTTCGGCAAATTAAAGATGACTTATGAAAAAACCAAGGCGGCTCTTTTTCGGGGGCAGTCGGCGTATACGCTCGGTAATGTCCGGGAAGCAAAAGCTGCCCTGAGCCGGGCTGAACATGGCTTTTCCGAAGAAAATAATAATCCTTTTCTGGGCGTAACTCACCTACTGGCCTCCGATATCGCCGGACAGGATACCACCCTTAAAAACAAGGAGCTGACCCGGGCCCGGGCTTGTTTTCAAAAAAGCCAGTTGCCGTTATGGGAAGCCGTCTGTGAACTGAAAGCATCTTTTATCCCTGAGCTGGCCCCGAAAGCGCTTAACAAATTATCACGCAACCGGGCCGTTCAAAACGTACCGCATCTTTATGCGATCTGGCAGACTGTTATCGGGGATTTCCAGTATCGCAAAGGGGGGGTCAACGGTGCCCGCCAACACTGGCAACACGCCGCCGATTGCCTGGATATTGTCCGGGCTCAATTACCTCCGTTGGAACTGCGCACCTCTTTTGGAAAACAGCAGTCATCGCCTCATTTGCGCCTTATTGATTTCGAGCTGGAGAGAAATCCGCTTGTTGCCGCTGCCTGGTCGGAACGCAACAAAACCACCGGTGTGTGGTCACCTTTACCCGAAGATGATACCATCATTTCTTCCCGCAAAAGAGTTGAACGAAAACTGGCCCAGCTGGCCCAGCAGGTTGCCGCTCTTGCCCATCAAATCGGCGGTTATGCGGGTGAGCGGGGTTTTAAAGCGGTAACCTCTAACAAAGCCATATCAAGCCTGCGAAATCAGGTACGTGAGGAATTTATTACTATCGAGAAGGATTCCAGGACCGGTGTGGCTTCGGCAGAAAAATTAATAAGCGACATCAAAAAAGTATCTTATCGGCGGCCGATTATCCAGTTTCACATGAAGGAAAACGATATTGTCGCCTTTGTGCATAGACGCGGCGATACTGCTGTTCACCATTATCATGATGGTCGTCTGAAATTGAACGCTTGTTTGCAGCGCTGGCGTTTTATTCTGGAGGGGGAATTACTGGCCCGTTTCCCCGGCAAGATCGATACCTGCAAGGCGGAGGAAAACCTTTGGTCCGAAATCGGCAAATGGCTCTGGCAGCCACTCGATATTTCACCCCGGGAAAAAGAGGTGCTGATTGTTCCCGAGGGCGAGCTGGCTAATCTGCCCTGGCAGGCCCTGATTATTGACGGGAAACCGCTTCTTTTCGACTATCGGTTTATTATTACGCCGAGTTTACGGCATTACCTGGCCTCGAAAAAAATAAAGACAAAATCGCGGAAATCCCTTATATTTAAAGGTAGCAGTGATAGTTTAGTCTGTATTGACGAGGAAATAAATAAAATATCCTCGCCGGCCGAAAGAGAGATATCATTTCATGATCCCGCCTGCCGTGCCGACTGGCCCTCGGACGGGAAATGGTTATCCTGGCACTACACCGGTCATGCCATGTTGAATGCTCAGAACCCGTTTTACTCGTACTTGATTCTTGACGATGGTCCTCTTTTTGCCGCCGATTTTCGTCTTAAACGCTGTCAGGTAAATCTGGTGACCCTGGCTGCTTGCCGCACCGGTGAACAGGTAGCTCTGCCGGGTGAAGAATCCACCGGCCTGGTTCGCTCTTTGTTGGAAATGGGCGCCCGAACGGTGGTTTCAGGCCATTGGCCGGTCGCCGATGAATCCACTGCTTTATGGATGGAGACGTTCTATAATAGTTTCTATAGCAATTATGATGTTCTTGAATCTGCCCGGAAAGCATCTCTTCATGTCAGGGAAAAATTCCCTTCCGCTTACCATTGGGCGGCTTTCTCGATTTCCGGAGCGGGTGATATAGGAGATTCTTATGTGTCATAAAAAAGATATAAAATGGATAATAATCATATTTATTTTGACTTTGATTACCATTTTTAATTTGACGGCCGATCCCATATACAATCATTATAAACAGGGAGAAATCGTCTGTAAGTTAAACCCCGGCCAAAACATCGGTGAAATTAACGCCGCTTACGGCACCAACATAAAAGGCTATCAACCGCAAACCGACTTTTACTTATTAGACATACCACCGGAGCAGGACCCGGAAAACCTCTCCACTATTATAAATAACGACCCCAGAGTTCTATCCTGCAGCCCCAACTATTTTTTGAATACCCCCGAAGGCTTGCAGCGAAGTCAGCCGTTTCTTGAAGTAAAGACGGGCGAACTCGACGAACAGCCGGCCGCTCTGACGCTGGACCTGGTCACGGTTCAAACCGTCACAACCGGCGCCGGGGCGCGGGTGGCCGTCATTGACGGCGGTGTTAATTTTACCCATCCCGAATTTGCTCTTTACCCCGGCGCGCTGGTCTCAAGATGGGATTATATCGACAGTGATGCTTACGCTTTTGATGAGCCCGGCGGGGTAAGTTCCGGACATGGCACGTTTGTTGCCGGTATTACCCGCATGGTGGCGCCCGAATCGGATATATACGTTTATCGCGTTCTGGACACCACCGGTCAGGGTGACGGTTATTCTGTCTCGGAAGCGGTGCTGCTGGCTGTCGAAGACAGCTGCGACGTCATCAATCTCAGTCTGGGTATGGTTAATGTAAACGTGGCACTCGATGAAGCTTTGAAACTGGCGAGACAGAACGACATTATGATAATTGCTGCGGCCGGCAACGATTCAACCGACGACAACTCCGTCTTTCCCTTCCCCGCCTCACGAACCTATAGCGTTACCGTAACCGCTCTGGATTCCTTGAATATCAAAGCCGATTTTGCCAATTATGGGCTGAGGATCAATGTCTGCGCCCCCGGAACACATATTATCGCCCCGTACCTTGACACCCTTTATGCCTCCTGGGAGGGAACGAGTTTTGCCGCACCCTTTGTAACCGGTTTAGCGGCGCTTCTCCGTGCTAAAAATCCGGACATGCTTGCGGACAGTATTGAAAGCCTTATTTACAAAACCGCTGAGTCGGTGGATTCCCTTAATCCTGAATACGAGGGTTTGCTTGGCAGTGGATTGATAGACCCCATGGCGGCGCTGAATTATGTCCCCCCGCTCATGGTCGGGGATCTTAATAATGACAATAATATCGATATAACCGATATAGTATATTTAATAATTTTTCTGTATCTTGATCCCACGATACCGGACCCTGGTCAAAAAGCCGATACAAATTGCGACGGTGTTATTGATATTTCCGATATTACCAACATTATTGGTTTTCTTTATCTCGATGGTTCCGATCTCTGTACCGTCAAATAAATTTTAAGCTTTCCAAACAGGATGAAAAGAGCCGGCCGGCGATAACGCCCCGGCTCTTAAATTATACTCAAAACGACTGTCATCTGGTCGCCGCCCCGCTTATCTAACAGCGTATTTCCTATGGACTTACGAACACCCGAAAGACCGTGGTCAGGAAGGAGGGGCTATTCGAATAATAAATTGTCTGTATCTGCATTATTTCTGAAAAAAATCTAATAAATTCTCTCTTTCGATGCACGAAAATGCCGCCTGGCATCTCTGTAGTATATAAAAAACAGTTATGCAGTGAATGTACCGTATAAATTTAAATTTTGGAGGAAAGACATGAGAAAATTCAGAACCCCCCTTCTGCTGGCGGCGCTGCCGATTTTACTTTTGGTTATCGGTTGTTCGAACAACAGTCCCCTGGATTCCAACGACCAGGCTTTGCTTGAAGTTGCCCGCAGTCCCCTGGGCATAACCGGCGGCGAGCCCTTGCAGTTCGCGGCTAAAGTTGCGACCATAAATCACGAACGGAGCATGTTGACTTTTATGGGTTGCCCCAATACGGTTATCGCCGCCCACAACTGCCTGATTGTCCGTCTTCTAAACGATGGTGAAACCCCGGTTCCCTTTGTCGATATTATTCCCGGTGACTCGGTAAAAGTCTATGGTGAACAGTATCAAGACGGTTACATTTATGCGCACCGCCTTGAAATCTGCAACGACGGTTTTTATGACGTAGCTTTCCACGATACCATCGTGACTATCGATTATGGTGCCGGCACTTTTACGGTTAAAGGCCGTTCCGAAACCATAACGGTGGACGAAAACACTATTATCTGGGGTGTTATTACACGTAACTTCTATAAACCCGTGGATGAAAAAGTGGCCGGGGGCCCGAATAATTCCCTGTGTGACAATCCCGGTTTCTACACCAGAGAACGCGACACCCTCCTGACCTTTACGGATCTTCAGGAAGGCGACGTAATCGAAGTTAAAGCCAATATTATCGATGAAAACACTCTGCTGGCCGTATCCATTAAGTTGGCCAACTGCAATTACGTGGAAAAGAATTGTGTTCAGTTCGACGCCTACTTGGCTTCGGTCGATGTTGACAACAGACTGGTGACTTTCGACGGACTGTCCTGGATAGGACTGGTTTGCATGAATTCTTCGCTGATCGGTCTTGATGGCGAGCCCCTGACGCTGGCGGACTTTATCGTCGGTGATTTTGTCGCCGTCAAAGGTTTTCCTCTGGAAGGTGACACGCTGAAAATTTGTCAGATGACAAAAATTACTCCTTGATGTGTTATAAACTACAAAGAACGTCTCAGGATACAAAAAGGGGCGATTAGTTGTAATGTGAGGTAACGGAGCGGGCTGATAACCTCAGCCCGTTTTTTTTATTATTTTATCTCTATCTGAACCATAACCAGCTTTGTTGTCTTGAAGAGGCGGACGCTGACACCATCGATGGTGAGCCGGATATTTCGGATATTAAACGTTTGATAGATTACCTGTACCTGAGTCATACGCCGTTGGCGGATTGTTCGTAGTTTTAAACTACAATAGCATTTACATTCATAGCCCGCCTTGAAGAAGGCGGGCTATTTTTATTTGGGAATTTAAAAGGAAAAAGTTCGAAGTCCATTAGGGGGTGGTATCGTATCCTGTTGTGGAACAGGTGAATATAAAAAGCTCCCCCGGTTGGACGATATTCGCAACTGGGTGATGCAATATGATACTAATACAGTGTTTCAACTTTCATGAAAGTATACTGTCGCACAATAACTTAACATTGATAAAATTATTATTATTTATTATGGTTTGCTTAATTTTAATAATTGTATTAACTTTTATCCAGGTTCCAACGAGCATATCCACCATTCTGGGTTGGAATTACATGAAAATATATCTGTGAGTAAGAGTTGGAATACTATGTGTATTTCTTAAATATTCATATCATTTTAAAAGTGAAATTATCGTTCATCAGGAGGGTTTTATGAGACTGGTTAATTTTATCATTACCGTACTTTTCTTTCTCATCATTATTGCTTTTCCGAATATTTTATCAGCCAATATTATTAACGTTCCGGCTGATTCAGTCACGATCCAATCGGCCATAAATGGAGCAGCTGCAGGTGATACCGTTTTGGCTGCCCCCGGAACTTACTTCGAAAATGTAATAATTGGTAAAGAGATCGTAGTATTGAGTAGTAGTGGTGCTGGAGTTACTACTATAGACGGTTCAGGAAATGAATGTTGTATTACCTTTACAAATAATGTCGGTAACGGTTGTATATTTGAAGGGTTTACATTAACGAACGCCACATACGGCACAAATCTTACCAATGGAAGATCTCTTATTAAAAATTGCATATTCTCTGGTAATTCCAAATATCCTATTTATAAGGCATATCCTCAGGAGGTGGGCTATTATGCAGGAAATAACTCATTTATTTCAAATCCAGGTGGCAGTTTTAATGCACTCTACATCAGAATGGGAACCATTACGAGTTCAACTACCTGGCCATTGTTGCCTGAAGGATTCGTTTATTTGTTAACCGAGGAAGCGACAGACTATGCCATTCGTATTGAAGGAACCAGTAATCCTGAGCTAATAATAGAAACTGGTAACATCGTGAAGATGTATTATCCACAGTCTCCTGGTGGGGTAGATCGTGAGCGGTATCTGATGGTTGGTCGTGGTAATCCAGGCAGGTTGAATGCGTACGGTGTATATTTTACTGCGGCTACAGATGATGATTGGGGTGGAGACACTAACGGTGATGGTTATTCAACGCCTGATTCACCTTATTGGAGTTCAATCTATTTTGATATATATGCCGATGGATCCATACTGGACAGTTGTTTCATAAAATATGGTGGTAAAGGTTACCCTTACACATATGAGACTGCTGTATATATCAATGGTAGCAATTGCACGATAAGTAGATGTCAATTCGAATTAAACCACACGGCTATTCGAGCGGAAGGTGGTAATCCGGCAATTACAGGTAATACAGTTTCCAGCTGTTCCAGCTATGGTATGTGGCTTGACATTCCCATAATCAATCATAGTGTCAGCGGCAATGATGTTTCAAGCGGATCTGGTTTTCCGGTTAGGTTGGATCCGATGGCCGTCGAACAGTTTGTATTAAATAATACAATAAACTCCAACCCGAGCGGTAAATTTAACGCGGTCTATGTTGAGGAAGGTTATATTACGAGTTCAACTACCTGGCCATTGTTGCCTGAAGGATTCGTTTATTTGTTAACCGAGGAAGCGACAGACTATGCCATTCGTATTGAAGGAACCAGTAATCCTGAGCTAATAATAGAAACTGGTAACATCGTGAAGATGTATTATCCACAGTCTCCTGGTGGGGTAGATCGTGAGCGGTATCTGATGGTTGGTCGTGGTAATCCAGGCAGGTTGAATGCGTACGGTGTATATTTTACTGCGGCTACAGATGATGATTGGGGTGGAGACACTAACGGTGATGGTTATTCAACGCCTGATTCACCTTATTGGAGTTCAATCTATTTTGATATATATGCCGATGGATCCATACTGGACAGTTGTTTCATAAAATATGGTGGTAAAGGTTACCCTTACACATATGAGACTGCTGTATATATCAATGGTAGCAATTGCACGATAAGTAGATGTCAATTTACTCGTAATAAAAATGCAATAAGGGCTAACAGTACGATGTCGACTATTGAATGGTCATATTTTTCACAAAATGAAGTTGGTGTTATTACAGAGAATTATGCACTTCCCACAATTAAAAACAATAGTTTCGTAAACAATGCAATTAAAGCTGTTGAAAACCTTTCAACATCAACTCCCTATATTGACGCTACCAACAATTACTGGGGATATAATTCCGGTCCCTATGATCCCACCGATGCCGTCAGCGGACCGCCGGATTATAATCCCTGGGGTAATGGTGACCCCGTTAGCGACTACGTGGAGTACCGCCCCTGGATTAAAAAAGACCAGAACAGTGAGGACCTCGTTGCCTCGGTCATGCGACTTAACGAAGCTCTATTTCACTATTTGAATTATAATGCGGCGATGGCTCACGATGCCAACTGGAAAGCATACCAGGAATTATATAAATCAGAAAATGCTGATCCGAAAGAATACTGGATTGAATTACTTAGTTCAATAATTCCGGATGCGTCTCAGGAAGTAAATGTAGCCATTCTGGAAAAATTAACTGCTACAAAATTTGCTACACCCAATGGTTTTAAAGTGTTCTTGGAAGGTGTCCTTTTTGAAATACAGCGCTTAAATACTAACATGCTCCTGGATGAAATGCTTATCAAAGCCATGACAGAACAACCTTTATCTCTGGATTATTTCCATCAGAATGTAGTTATAGACGGCAGTAATATGACTGTCGATGATGCTGTTGCATCTTTGACCATGCCATACATCCCGGATATTTTGCCTCCGGAGTTCCCGTTGGATGAAATGATTGAAAGAATCGACAATATATCCACCGACCTTGAAGCGGTGATTTTCTGCTGTCCTGCTTCGGTGAATGGTAAATACGAACGTTCAGGACTTTGGTACATACCCGGTTCATGTGATTTATCACAGGTTAAAAATTATACCGTGGGAACTGATATACAACAGGCGATGCGGTATTATTTTGCTTTGGAAGACATGCTTAGCTCAAAAAAATGGGATGCCGTTCATCAGACTATGTGCGGAGAGACAGCGACAGCCCTTGCTTACAGTGCCAAGACTGTATCCTTTTTTATTGGCGTACCATTGCTTCTAACCCCTGCTGGTTTAGGTATCCTTGGGGGATCCGAAGCTATATATACAGCTTATGGTGGTGGCTGTTCACTTTTAGGTTATCAAACCATTAGCGTTAAATATAACAAAGTAACCAAACTGGCACATTCACTCCTTAAATTCAATTCATCTTGGCCAGACGCTTTATATGAGGCTGTGTTATTACGAGCTAAGGTTATCGACGATCTCGAAGATTTGATCGAGAATCCTCCGACAAACGAATGCTCTCAGCAGTTATCAATTGCATCCTTAAATGTACCAGATAAAATATGTGCCGATTTTCTTAATCAATTTGCTGAAGTAAATATGAGTATTAATGTACAGAATAATAACGGAAGTCTGGATGGAAAGGCAAAATTATTTACTGAACTATATGCTGTTGGTTATGAAAATCGATTAAACCATATTCGTACCGATTCCACCGAGACAGTCACTATTTTACCTGGCGGGTCATATCAATTTCTAATCAGTGAAAGAATTTACGCCAATGGCTTACTCTATGAAAATGATCGGTATAAGGTTATTTTCAAAGTGGTCACATCCGGCGAATTACTGTCAGCTTCGAGAACTTTCCAATGTCTCTACGACTGGCAGTGTAATATTCAGGATTTTTATGATGATAGCCGGGATGTCATAAACGGCTTGATTCGTGAGGGAACCGATATTACCAATAATTTCACTTCAAGTGTCGGAGCCAGACTGAACGAATTTACTCTTTCATGGCCCGGCTCTGATTTGAATCTGCATATTTATGACGCGTCCGGTAATCATGTGGGTTACGATAGTCTGACCGAGACAGATGTCATCGAAATTCCGGGCGCCTATTATTCCGGTTCAGGTACATACCCGGAAATTATTTCACTACCCAACCCGGTTGATAGTTACACGATCATCATTGAGGGAGTGAGTGTCGTGGATTCTGAGTATTACAGTCTCGAAGTTTATGAAGAACTTGATCATGTCGCGGTCTTGTTACCTCTGGTGCCGTCACTAAATCTTGTCGGTAATATCGGTGACAGTATCGATTTTGAAATCGGCTTTCATGAAGATGGTGGCTACAATAACACTACCAGTATCACCGCAAGTATCTCACCACTTGTTTCGTTAACAGACGATACGCTGACGAATGTCAATCTTACTGTTCTGTTCACTGAAATTCCTGCTGATAGTGCCGATTATGCAAGCGGGTTTATTAAGACCGATTCTACCGATGCTGGTGGAAATTATTATGGTACTATAGACGTTTCTTTCAATGGTGGCGCTTTCCAGTTACCGGTTGTTTTATCACTTAACTCTCCTGGGTGCTGTATTGATTTTACGGGTAATGTCAATTGCTCGGAATCAGAGGACCCGGACATTTCCGATATCACACGGCTGATAGATTATCTCTATCTAAGTCATGCCCCGCTTTGCTGTCTCGAGGAAGCCGATGCAAACGGCTCAGGTGGTGATCCAGATATTTCTGATATTACCCGCTTGATAGATTACTTGTATCTAAGTCATACGCCCCTGGCACTATGTCCGTAATCTATATGATGTAAAAAGGTATTTCTTAAGCCCATCTGTGAATGTAGATGGGCTTTTTTTCATAAAATTATTGAAAAGATTTTTGAAAAAAAGTTCGAGGGTTGGGTATATGTATAACCATATGTTGTTGCATTGCATCGAGTTATCTTAGCTCCCCCGGCTGGACTCGAACCAGCGACCCGCTGATTAACAGTCAGCTGCTCTACCAACTGAGCTACAGGGGAGTATACGCTTACTTATCTTAACCGCCGTTTCCGGCAGCCCATAATTATACCAATTTTCGGTAACTTGTCAATCTTTTTTAGCTAACTTTATATATTTTACCAAAATAACACCGGTCTAAGCGCCCCGGTTCCTGACCCGGTTCCGTTTTTTAAAGGCCCTCATTAATAAAGAAGAACCTGCATTAGAGTACCTGCCGCGAATTATGAAAAATAGCCCGATTTTTTGAATATCCGCCCCCCTAAAATCAAAAAACCGGGCGACCGGGAAGCTCTGTTTGACCGGGAGAAAACTCACATTTATAGGGGTCGATAGGCTAAAATAAATTACTTCATAGAAGGCTGGTTGACTAAAGGCTGGTAGACTAAAAACGGTTAACTAAAAGCGGGTCGATTGTCAGTACTGTTTAGTAAGCCCCCTTGTTTTTTATCCCAAACCGGCGATAAAAACCCAACTTTCGGCCGGGTTGTTTTCTTGAAAAAGGTGATTGACAGGGCTTGCCTTTTAAAAAACATCTTCGTATAATTGGTCTATAATTGAGTACATTACAACTTAAATCCAGGGGGATTTTATGTATCGAAAACTTTTTTCAATCGTTGTCCTGGCTATAATTCTGCTGGCCGTCTCGGCCGGTGACAGCTTGGCCTACCGTAAAAGAGGGAGACAACCGGTCAAGAAACCGGCTAAAATTTTCCAGACAAAATTTACGTTCGATTTGAAACTAACCGGCGGGTTTGTGACGGGGGGCGCCTCCGGCGCTATCGATAAGATCGAGGGGGATGAATGGAAATACAAAATGCTCTACGGCGGCGGCCTGTCGCTGGAATACTATTGCCGGCCCCAATACGCGATCTGTTTTAATATCGAGGCGCTCTGGAAAAATCTGCCCGGCGAGGACTATGGTTCGATAAGGATTTTCACCTATTCGACGGCCTGGATGTATCGCTTTACGCCGGCGAAAGATTTTTCGTTTTATTTCCGGCCGGAGCTGGGTTTTATTACCGGCAGGGCGACGTATTATCACGACCTCGAACTGGGCACCCATTTTTTCTTCCGGTTGGGGTTCGGGGTTTTCCGCTATACCGCCGGTTGGACCAATACCCGGTTGGAGCTGTATTATAAAATGGCTTTAAGTTCCGGTTACGAGGTCAACAGATTTGGTATTGACGAGGTGGATTTCAACGCCGAGTGCATATGTGTTGAGGTTGGTTTCGGATTACCGTTGTGAGAGGGAACGTAACTTCCTCGTTCCCACGGTATCCGTTGGAACGGACTTAAGGCGCTCCGCCCCTTTTTGCCTTGACGCAGAGCGTCAATAAATTCATTCCAACGCGGAGCGTTGGAACGAGGGAAAAGTCTGCGACATTTCGACCTGCGATCTCGCTTAGGTGTCCGGTCATTCGCCGGGGCGAACCCAGGTGGACAAGACCCGACACAACTTTCAAAAAAAAACTTTCAAAGGATCGGGAAATAAGACTCAGCAGCAGGTGGCGTCATCGCAACATGTATCAGCCGGGTCGGTACCTTTGAAAGAACTCGCTATAATGGCATAGGCGCACCCGACCCCGGCTCTTACGCTCAGGGCGTTTTCCGGGCAGTTCATAGCGCACGCGCCGCATTCCATGCACGCGTCGGCGTTGACGATTTGAGCTTTACGCTCGTTCACGGCCAGCACGGCATGGGGGCAGACGTACAGACACATTTTACAGCCGTTGCATTTGTCAACGTCCAGCTTCAATGTGGTAACATCGGGTATATATCGTAATCCAAACATTGTCAAAACCTTTTCAAGTAAAGAGTCCGGTCACCCAGAGGCCTACGCCTATAACCGCCGCGCCGATTTGCACCGGTAAGGCGAAGCGCATTTCTTTTAAAACCCCGGAGAGCGAGGTGTAGGTCGAGCTGCCGGTGTAGTTCAGGGCAATGAAACCGGTGACCGCCGGGGCGATACAAAACCAGGCGGCCAGGGTAAAAATACCGCCGGGTGCGGTTTCATGAGCCGGGGGAGAACCAGGCGATTCCGGCCGCTACACCCAGGCCGATCCACATACCCTTGACGGAAAAAGACCGGCCGGGGAGCCACGGCAAGAGAGATATCGGCAGGCAGATACCGGCAAGATAGATAATTAAAATCAGGATGGCGCTGGTCAGGCCGTGAGTCAGCAGACGGTCCGCAGAGTAAATATCCAGGCCGAAACCAGACAGGAGAAAGAACAAGGCTGCTGCCGCCAGGGAGTACTTGGCATAGGCGATTAAATCATTCGGTATTAAGGCTAACCGGTCGCGAAAAGAAAATTTCACCCGCCGCATTTCAGCGGTAGCTTTCATTCCGGCCCGCAAAAAAGAAGGTATGTCCGAGGCGCGAACGGGACCGTAGATGACGCGAAAACCGCTGCGTTTCTTGACCTCGTGAGCCTTCACCCCGGGCGCCCCCAGCTGGGGCAGGATTATCCGGCGGTGAGCGACAATATCGGTGAGTTTGACATTTTCAATCTGCCTGATAATTTCGTCGGTGCCGAAAGTGCCCTTACCCGCGGCGCACCAGACGTTGATGCCCCGGGTGTCAAGCACCAGCAGCCAGGCATCGATACCGCCCAGCTGGGAACGCAATTTATCGAAACTCATCTTGTAGTTAGCGGAAACAAAGACGGGTGACTTTTCATCCGGTGCTCCCGCGGCGTATAAACCGGGTCTAACCCTGAAGTTCATCCGGTTGATGCCCCAGCGGGCCAGGTAGGTACCTATCCGGTCGGAATTCGACAGGTCGGTTTTAACTACCGTAATTTCACCCGCGTTAGTAGAAATCGTACCGGACACCCAGGCTTTCGACGGGGGAAAAAAGTCGTTTTCGCTGCCGGTTTGACTATCAATGGATGTTAGGTTCACCACGGGTTGACAGCAACCGGGTGAACAGGTTTTATCTTTATCCGAATTCCGCTCGCTCATAAAAATCGTTAATTAAATCATCTAATTATCTTAACCAGGATTAAGGATATCCATATTTAGTATAATCATTTTGACATTCTTATCATACTAATTTAACCGTTTAGAATTACCCTTTTATTTATACCGCCAGATATTGTCAAAGATTCCTGAAAGCCGCTGAAAAATAAATACTGGAACAAAAGAAATAAAGCTCCGTAAAAAAAGGTATATGAACGGACATTAAGAAAGGGGTTGTAATGAGAAAATTTTTCAAAAGCTTTTTGCTGGTCAGCTTGGTTTTCTGCCTGCTTTTCAGTTTCGGCTTCGCCAAGACCAAAAAGTCCTATAAAGTAGCCTGGATGGGTGTTTATACCCAGACGCTGGATGATGACCTGATCGACGCTTTCAAACTGCCGGTCGATTACGGGGCCATCATTAATAAGGTGGTCGATGACTCCCCGGCCGACAAGGTCGGCCTTGAGGAGGACGATATTATCATCTCGTTCGGCGATAAGAAGGTTCGGACCTCCGAGGACCTGGTCGATTTTGTCCGGGAGCAAAACCCCGGCGACAAGGTCAAGCTGGTGATTATCGACGAGGACGGTAACAAGAAAGATGTGGAAATAGAGTTGGGCCGGAAGAAGTCTTCCTCTCTTAGAGAATTCGCCTGGACCGGCGATGACGACAATGATGAAGATAACGATAAGCTTCGTTATTTCTTCTTCAGCGATGGCTCCTATCCATATATAGGAGTGAGCCTTAGCGAGCTGTCCGACCAACTGGGCGAGTATTTCGGTCTCAAGGACGGAGAGGGCGTTTTGATTACTGAGGTCGAGGAGGAATCCCCGGCCGCCAAGGCGGGCCTCAAGGCTGGCGATGTTATAATCGCGGTCGATAGCGAAGAGGTCGAGGATGCCGGCGATGTCCAGGAAATTATCCGGGAAAAGGAAGTCGGCGAGACGGCCGAGATTGCTGTTTTGCGCGACAGGAAAAAGGAACTGGTCAAGGTGGAAGTCGGCGAGACCGAGGGCCGGGCGAATTTCGGCAATACCTGGAATCTGCATATCCCCGATTTGCCGGCTATCGACGTTTACACGCCCAAAATGAAAGGCCTGTATCAAAGTCTGGACAAGCTGGATCGGGACGATTTTGAGTTCGAATCCGATGAGTTCCAAAAGGAAATGAAGGAGCTCAAAAAGGAGCTTAAAGAAATGAAAAAAGAGCTGAAAGTGATTCAGGAGAAATTGGATTAAGCTATTTATTTTGCCCTTAACTATATACTTGAAAGCCCCCGGATGGGGGCTTTTTTTATGCTTGCCTTGTTATTTTGAGTTAGTTACTTTTCGGGCGATTATGGCAAACGTAACGGTCGAAAAAGTATACCAGTCGCGTAAGCAGGACCTGGAGCTGACGCTTTTAAACAGCAGTGAGTCCAGCCTGCAGAAGACGGTTCACAGCGCCGAAATCAACCGGCCCGGCCTGGCTATTACGGGTTTTTTCGAGCGTTTCCCCAACAAGCGGATCCAGATTATCGGCGAGACGGAGATGGCTTACCTGAACCAGCTGTCCAAGGACGAACTGAAAGCCAACCTGGAAGCTTTTTTCAAGCATGATATCCCCATGCTGATAATCTCCAAGGGCATCTCGCCATCGATTGAGTTCATCAATATCGGCAACAAGTTCAACACCCCGGTATTTTCCAGCCGCCTGACCACGGCCGAGCTTTTCAACCGCCTGGCGGCCTACCTCGAGAACGTCTTTGCGCCGTCGATAAATGTCCACGGCACGTTGGTGGATGTTTACGGGGTGGGACTTTTGTACACCGGCAAGTCGGGTGTCGGTAAATCCGAGGTGGCCCTCGACCTGGTCGAGCGCGGCCACCGGTTGGTCGCTGACGATGTCTGCAAAGTCACCCGGGTGGCGCCCGATGTCATCATGGGGTCCGGCTCGGAACTTCTCGGCCATCACATGGAGGTCCGGGGGGTGGGCATTATCGATATCGAGGAGCTGTTCGGTATCCGGGCCATCCGACTGCAGAAGAGAATCGAGGTCGAGGTGAACCTGACCTACTGGTCGGAGACCGAAAACTATGAACGGCTGGGTATCGAGGACCGCTACACCACTCTTCTGGGGGTGGAGATTCCTTTCATGAACCTGCCGATCTCGCCCGGCAAGAACATCACGGTCATTTCCGAGGTAATCGCCATGAACCACATGCTGAAGGTTTACGGTGAGAATTCCGCCCTGGAATTCACCAAGAAACTGTCCCGCCGTCTCAGCCGCCAGTCCACCACCAAAGACTACCTGGAATCGGATTACGAGTAATTTCAAGTCATACAACACCTTAGAAAGAGCTTGGCAAACCTGGCGGAATATATTATATACAAGCTTTAATATTATTTGAACTTACTATTAAATCATTGGTAAAAAAATAGAATTGTTATTGGAGGATAGAGTAGATGAAAAAATGTTATCTAATCGGCCTGCTGATTTTAACGGCTATTAGCCTGGGATTGCTGTCCGGTTGCGGCAGCTCCGAGGTGAAAACGTTGGCGGATGTTGGCGGCTATGAAATCCAGACCGACGAATTTCAGGATTATTATAAAAATTTCAGGTTTCCCTATGCCACGCCCCAGGATGAATTCGACAAGAAAATGGAGCTTCTCGACAGCCTGATTACTAAGAGGCTATTGATCCAGGCGGCCTATGAAAAAGGAATCGACCAGCTCGAGGAAATCTCCCGGGTGGTGCTGGCCAACAAGGACCGGTTCCTTCTGGATATATTGTATCTGAGAAAAATTCTCGACAAGGCCACCGTAACGGAAGCGGAGATGAAGGATTATCACAATCACCTCCAGCACAAAGTCCGGGCGTCGCATATTCTGGTGAAGGACCTCGATACGGCCAACGCCCTGAGCGAGCGGATAATGAACGGGGAGAGTTTCGACCAGCTCGCCTACGAGTATTCCATCGACCCCAGCGCCAAGCGCAATCGCGGCGACCTGGGCTATTTTACCTGGGGTTCGATGGTGGATGAATTCCAGGAGGCCGCTTTTTCGATGGAGCCCGGCGAGATGTCACCTCCCGTGAAAACCCAGTTCGGTTTTCACATTATCAAGGTTGTCGACAAGCAGCCCAACGAGTTGTTCAGCGATTATGAAACAATGAAGCCTTCCATAGAGGGCCAGTTGAAAATGCGCAAGATGAACCAGCTGACCGTGGCCTTCCTCGACGAAGTCAAGGAAAAAGTCAATATTCAGATTGAGACGAGTACCTGCGAATATATAATGCATAAACGGGAAAACCTTTACCCGCCCCAGATACTGGAAAACCTTCCCAAGAACGATTTTGACCTCGAACAGCTCGACCGCAGCGAGCGGGAGCTTATCCTGGCTACCTGGAACGGCGGCCAGATAACCCTCATTGAATATCTTAATTCCATCAAGCAATACCCTCATAACTCCCGTCCGAATTTCGACAATTACGATTCCCTGACCACTTTTGTTTTCATTATCAAGTCGAGCGATATTCTGACGATGGAAGCCAACGGGATGGGTTTGGAAAACGACTCGGAATATAAACGCAAGATAAAGCTTTTCAAGGAATACAATATGGCTTCGGTGATGCTCGATGATTCTCTGCCGAAACCGGTTCCCCCGGAAGAAAAGGAAATTCGGAAATATTACGATGACCATCCCGAAGAGTTTACCACCCAGGCCAAGATTAATGTATATGAAATTCTTTTGAGCGATGAGCTTCTGGCGCGGAAACTGGCCAAAGAGATTAAATCCCTGAACAAGTTTAAGGAAAAGGCGACCGAGTTGACCGAACGGGCGGGCAAGCGCGGCACCAACGGCGACCTGGGCGTTATCGAAAGAGACTGGTTCCCGGAAGTTTTCGACCTGGCCCGCAAAACGCCGGTCGGTAAAATAGGCGGCCCGGTGGTTACCCAGGGCAAGTATTCCATCTTCTATGTGACCGACAAGCAGGATGAGGAGATGCAGAATTTCCTCGATGTGAAGGCTAACATCCAGGCCAAGATAAATTATGACCGGAAGATGGATATTTTCCAGAACTGGCTTGAGGAACGCAAGAAAAACACCAAGATAGAAATCTATGAGGACGCCCTGTGGTCGACTATCGATAAGGACAGGTATGTCCAGGCTGATACGACCGGGCAGATAGGCGGTTGATATATTATGAGACGGTTCGGTTTAATCTCGTTTCTTCTGGTCCTGGTCGTTCTGTCGTTCCCGGTGTCGGCGCAGCGGGAGACGGTGGACAGGATCGTGGCGGTGGTCGGCAATGAGGTGATTCTGGCCTCGGAGCTGGCCGGCCAGTTGCAGATGTATGTTTTCCAGTCGGGTAAGCAGCCGAAAAGCGAGCAGGAGCTCAAGGAAACCCAGGACGAAATTCTGGAACAGATGATATTCGACAAGCTGTTTTTGCTTGAGGCCCGGCGTGACACGGCCATCAATATCCGGCCCGAGGAAATCGAGATGGCCCTCGACGAACATATCGCCGGTGTGGCCGATAATTTCGGCACCGACCAGGAGTTCATGGACGCCCTGGCTAACGAGGGGCTCACTATCCGGGCGCTGAGGAAACAATACCGCAGCGAAATCGAAAACCAGCTTCTCAAAAACCGGTTGATTCAATCCAAACTTTATACCGTTTCCATTTCAAAACACGAGGTCGAGGAGTTTTACAACAAGTTCAGGGATTCGATTCCGAACCAGCCCGAGGCCGTCAAGCTGTCGCATATTCTTTTGGCTTTCAGTGTCTCGAAGGAAATCGAGGATTCCGTAAGAGCCCTGGCGGCCGAGTTGAGACAGGAAGTTATCGACGGCGCCGATTTCGCCGCCATCTCGGCGCAGTATTCCAGCATGGGGGCCGGGGCCAACGGCGGGGACCTGGGTTATATTCGCCGCGAGGATGTCGTTCCGGAATTCGCCCGGGCGGCGTTTAATCTCAATGTGGGGGATATCTCCGGCGTCATTCGTACCCAGTTCGGTTATCACGTTATCAAGTGCGAGGGCAAACAGGACGAACGTTTGAAATTGCGGCATATCCTCCTGATGGCGCAGCCGTCGCCGCAAGACTCCACGGCGACTTTCCAACTGGCCGATTCGCTCCTCAACGAGGCCCGGACCAACGATAATTTCGCGGAACTGGCCAAGACCTTTTCGACCGACAACGAAACCCGCGCCGCCGGAGGGGAGCTGGGCTGGTTCGCCACCGCCAATCTTCCGCCCGATTTCGCCGACGCCGCCAAGGGATGGAAGACCCCCGGTGAATACCGCGGACCGATCAAGACCCAGTTCGGACTGCACCTTATGAAGCTTCTCGATTATCGCCCGGAAAAGAAGTATTCCCTCGAGGAGGATTTCGACGAAATCAAGCAACTGGCCCGCCAGGAAAAAACCGGCCGGATGGTTGATAAGTGGATTGCGGAAATCAAGGAAAAAACCTATATCGAATACCGGCTGACCGATGCGGATTGATGATTTCCTGTCGACGGTGGGAGTGGTAAAGCGGCGCACGCTCGCCAAGGAACTCAGCGCCAACGGTCTTATCGAGGTTAACGGCCGCAAGGTCAAGGCGGCCTACCTGGTAAAAATTAACGATATAATCGCCATCAAGGGCAGCCGGCCGCTGACGGTCGAGGTGCTTGAAATCCCCACCGGCTCCGTGCCTAAAGCCAACCGCGAAAAATATTTCAAAGAGATTTTGTAGGTTGAGACTATCGCGGTTTCAAACATGATTTGACCGTTAGTTCTGCTCCTTGTCAGTCTTAGTCCTGACAACTTCAATAAACCGATCAGTCTTTACGGAAGCGGGGTCGGACCTGGAAAAAAAACATCGAACCCGCCCCGGCCTTTGCTTGTTTACCTAATAAATGATTCACACCCGTAAGAAGAAAGAAAGTTATGTCGAAAAATAAACCCAAAACACTTGGTGAGTTGAAAAAGTCAGGTTGGCAAAGTATCGGCGTGAAGGAGGAGATGCGCCGCAACCTGTTACGCCGCATTGAAAAAGGGGAGACGTTGTTCCCTGGGGTAGTCGGTTTCGATAAAACCGTCATACCCTCGCTGGTCAACGCCGTTCTCTCCAAACACCATTTTATCCTGCTCGGCCTGCGCGGCCAGGCCAAAAGCCGCCTGATAAGGCAGCTTTACACCCTGCTCGATGACTACCTGCCGGTCCTCCCCGGCACTTATCTCAACGAGGACCCGTATAATCCCCTCTCGCCCAAAGCCAAAAAGATGGTCGCGGAAATGGGGGATGACACGCCCGTCGAATGGCTCGGCCGCGAGGAGCGTTTCCATGAAAAGCTGGCCACTCCCGATGTCTCTATCGCGGATTTAATCGGCGATATCGACCCCATCAAGGCCGCCCGCGAGAAGCTGGATATCTCCAACGAGGAAGTCATCCACTGGGGCATTATTCCGCG
>Ga0210003_1001089_pt1 | contig 24132 bp, 20 predicted proteins | sample LantaG_FD_182804 | JGI IMG/M metagenome (GOLD analysis project Ga0210003, IMG submission 182804) | Deep subsurface microbial communities from Baltic Sea to uncover new lineages of life (NeLLi) - Landsort_02402 metaG (SPAdes) (version 2) | ecosystem: Environmental > Aquatic > Marine > Oceanic >... | reverse complement strand
AAGTTTATCTAAACAAATAGATTTAGAGAAACATCCTATAGATGAAGATTTATATTTTACATGGGACAATCCTAGTCCACCAGCACCACCCGAAGAATCATAATTATTTACTATATTTGTAACATAAAATTAATCTTTAAAATAAATTAAAATGAGTCAAATTAAATTAACAGAACAAGAACTAAAAAGAATCCAAGATTTAAACCAAGATTTTACTAAAGCAAAACTAGAAATTGCTGATAATGTCTTAAGACAACAACAAGCATTAAAACAGTTAGAAGATCTTAGAGTTACTTTTGGAGTTGAAGAAAAAAAATTAGCTGAAACTTACGGAAAAGATGCAATCATTGATTTAGCAACAGGAAATGTTACTAAAAAAGATGACGTAGAAGAGGCTGAAGTAGTTAAATAAATTATATATGGCAAGAATAAGTAATACTACGGCGTACTCAAGCATAATACCTGCATTGTCGGATTACTTTGTGCTAACAGATTCAGAAAATAATTTAAACACAAAGACTTGTACGTTAGAAAACCTACAAACTTTATATGGCTTAAGTGAGACTGTTATTACAGTAGCAGTTAGTTCTACTTATTTAAAAGTAATAGCAGCACAGCCTTATACATTATTAGCTCCTCCTGGTGACGGCTATGTTTATAATGTAAGTGGTATTGTAAGCTTTATGCTTCCTGGAGGCGAGGCTTTTGATTTTGTTAATACACTTAACATTACACAGGGAACTATTACTGAGGCGTTGCCGTTGTTTTTATTAAATGCAACAACAAAAAAAGTATATAAAAGCGACCCTTCGCCAGATGAATTTATTCCAGAGAATTCTGGATTAATTTTAAACGGAATATCAAGTCCAACAGAAGGTACGGGAACTTTATATATAAATATTACATATAGAAAGCTAAAATTAGATTCTACATTTTAATTAAATGGATATAAGAAAGATTTCAATAGGAGCAGACTATAAGTCTGGAGCTATGCATTATATAGTTGGCCAAGATGTGCTTGGGGGCTCTTATGTTATCCATTTAATACAACACGACCCATTATCAGAATCTTACAAAATTTGGATTGAAAAAAACAAAGAGCTTTTATTATGGAAAGAATTTAAAATTACCCTACCTATATCATTAGAATATAATATTAATTTCTAATGAGATCTCCTTTCTCATTTATTGTTCGTCCTGTTGATGGTAGAAGGTATGACAATATAAAGACAATAGCCGATGTAGATTTTTTATTAAGTGTTTCTAAAGAAGACCACATGGCATCTAATCGTTATGCACAAGTGGTATCCACTCCATTAAGTTATTCTGGCGACATTAAAATAGGGGATATACTTTTAGTTCATCATAATGTTTTTAAATATTATAACGACATGTATGGGCAAGAGAAGAGTGGTAAAAGTTTTTTTAAAGAAGATTTATTCTTTATTGATTTTGATCAGTTTTTTTTGTATTATAATAATGAGGAATGGAAAAGCCATTCTAAGTATTGTTTTATAAAACCTATTCCTCCTAAAAAATCTTTTTTAGGAAAAACAGGAAAAGAAGAGCCTCTTATGGGCTTGGTAAAATATAGTAATGAAGAGTTAAAAAACTTAGGTGTTAAAGTAGGAGATGAAATATCTTTTACTCCAGAATCTGAGTATGAATTTTATATAGAAGACGAAAAGCTATATAGAATGTTTACAAATAATATAACTATGATTATGTAAATGAATATAAAAGAAATTAAGGAAGAAATTATAAAGGCTGGTGAAAAAGCTGTTTTACAATTAATTAAAGTAGCTAAAGAAGATATTATAAAATACGATAAGGATGATGAGTTAGCTGCTGATAGATTAAAAAACGCTGCTGCTACTAAAAAATTAGCCATCTTTGATGCTTTTGAAATCCTAAAAAGAATAGAAGACGAAAGGCAATTATTAGATGGGGTAGATATTAATAAAAATAATACACCAAAAGGATTTGCTGAATCAAGATCTAAATAACTTATATACTACACTAACTAATGTAGTTCCAAAAAATGTTTTATCTACAAAGAATAAAGCAAGAACCTGGATTTACGGATATAATGAAAAATATAATTTCGTTGTTATATCTAAATCTGGTCAGATAGGAGATGTTATAGATATAAATGGTCTACATATTGCGTTACCTAAACCTCCTATTAAAACTTATTCTAGATCAAAAAATAAAGAAGATCAATACTGGCATACTCAAGAAATAGATAAAGAATTAAAAAGAATACAGTCCATATTTCAATGGCATGAAACACCAATACAATTTAAAAATAAATGGGTAGATTATATTGAGCAAGAGTTTGATAAAAGGGACGAAGGTTTTTGGTTTATGAATAATGGTGTTTCTACTTATATTACAGGAACTCATTACATGTATTTACAATGGACAAAGATTGATGTTGGTCATCCAGACTTTCGAGAAGCTAATAGATTATTTTATATTTTTTGGGAAGCATGTAAGGCTGACAAGAGAAGTTTTGGAATGTGTTATTTAAAAATAAGGCGTTCGGGATTTTCTTTTATGAGTTCATGTGAAGGAGTAAACACGGCTACTATAACTAAAGATTCAAGGGTTGGTATATTATCAAAAACTGGAGCGGATGCAAAGAAGATGTTTACAGACAAGATAGTTCCTATATCTAACAATTATCCTTTCTTTTTTAAACCCATACAAGACGGTATGGATAAGCCTAAAACAGAATTAGCTTATCGTGTCCCCGCTTCTAAGATTACTAAGAAGAATATGTATACTGTTAGTGAAAATGATTTAGAAGGCTTAGATACTACTATTGACTGGAAGAATACATCTGACAACAGTTATGATGGTGAAAAATTACAATTATTATTACATGATGAAAGTGGTAAATGGGAAAGGCCAGAGAATATATTAAACAACTGGCGTGTAACTAAAACATGTTTAAGGTTAGGTAGTAAAGTTATTGGAAAATGTATGATGGGGTCAACCTCAAACGCATTAGATAAAGGGGGTAGAAATTTTAAAGATTTATTTGAGTCATCTGATTGTCGAAATAGAAACTCTAACGGACAAACAAAAAGTGGATTATATAATTTATTTATTCCTATGGAGTGGAATATGGAAGGGTTTATTGATATGTATGGTATGCCTGTTTTTAAAAATCCAGAAAAACCTATTAAAGGAATAGATAAAGAACCTATAATACAAGGAGCTGTTGATTACTGGTCAAATGAAGTTGAGTCTTTAACTTCAGATCCTGACGCATTAAATGAATTTTACAGACAGTTCCCTCGTACTGAATCGCATGCTTTTAGAGATGAAAGCAAGCAGTCGTTATTTAATTTAACTAAAATATATCAACAAATAGATTATAATGATTCTATAAATATGGGTCATTATATGACGCAAGGAGGCTTCCATTGGAAAGATGGTATAAAAGATTCTAAAGTAATATGGAGCCCAAATAAAAGAGGAAGATTTTTTGTAACTTACATTCCTAAAACTACTCTTCAAAACAATATTATTACGAAGGGTGGAAAGATGTATCCAGGAAATGAACATATTGGATCATTTGGCTGTGACTCTTATGATATTTCGGGAGTTGTGGTGGGTAAAGGTTCTAACGGAGCTTTACATGGCTTAACTAAGTTCAACATGGATGATGCTCCTAGTAATGAGTTTTTTTTAGAATACGTTGCTAGACCTCAGACTGCTGAAATATTTTTTGAAGAAGTATTAATGGCGTGTATTTTTTATGGCATGCCAATATTGTGTGAAAATAATAAACCTCGTTTATTGTATCATTTTAAGAATAGAGGATACAGAGGCTTTTGTCTAAATAGACCGGATAAAACTTATAATAAATTGTCTAAAACTGAAAGAGAGCTAGGGGGTATTCCAAATTCATCGGAAGATGTTAAGCAATCTCACGCTTCTGCTATTGAGTCATATATTGAGAAATATGTAGGATTAGACTTTGAAGGTGATTATAGAGAAAAAGATGATATGGGAAGTATGTATTTTCAAAGAACATTAGAAGATTGGGCTAAATTTGATATAACAAACAGGACAAGGTTTGATGCCGCTATTAGTTCAGGACTTGCAATTATGGCAAATCAAAAACACCTTTATACTCCTGTTCAAAAACAATCAAAAATAAGCATTAACTTTGCAAGATATAACAACAAGAACTCAGTAAGTCAATTACTTAATAAATGAAAGAAGTAACAATAGATATTCAGGCTGCTGCATTTCCAGATCAATTCGTTTCCGATGCTACAAAAGATACTGTAGAGTATGGATTACAAATAGGTCAAGCAATACAATACGAATGGTTTAGAAGAGACAGCGGCTCATGTAGATTTTACAATCAATGGGGTGAGTTTATGCGATTACGTTTGTATGCAAGAGGAGAGCAGTCCGTAGCAAAATATAAAAATGAATTAGCAATAGATGGGGATTTAAGCTATCTTAATTTAGACTGGTCACCAGTCCCTATAATTCCAAAGTTTGTAGACATTGTCGTAAATGGCATGTCAGACAGACTTTTTAAGGTTAAGGCTTATGCTGAAGATGCATTGTCAGCTGAGAAAAGAAATGAGTTTCAAGAAATGATAGAAGGAGAAGTTTTAGCCAAACCTTTATTTCAACAAATAGATCAAGACTTTGGAGTTAATGTGTTTCAGTCTAATGAAGACGAATTACCAGAAAGCGATGAAGAAATGGAGCTGTTTATGAATATGAAATATAAGCCAGCTATTGAAATAGCCCAAGAAACAGCTATAGATACTTTAATGTCTGAAAATCATTACAATGATATTAGAAGCAGGGTAGATTATGATTTAACAACAATAGGCATAGGTATTACAAAACATGAGTTTCTTCTAGGGTCAGGAGTAAAATTAGATTATGTAGATCCAGCTAATGTTGTTTATAGCTACACAGAAGACCCTTACTTTAAAGATTGTTTTTATTGGGGAGAAATTAAAACAGTTCCTATGACGGAGCTTATTAAAATTGATCCTGATTTAACAAATGAAGATTTGAATCAGATTGCTAAATACAGCCAGTCGTGGTATAATTATTTTAACACTTCACAGTTTAATGAAAATAGCATGTTTTATAGAGACACTGCTACGTTAATGTATTTTAATTATAAAACAACACATTCGTTTGTGTATAAAAGAAAGAGATTAGCAGATGGAAGTTTTAAAACTGTAGAAAAAGACGATCAATTCAATCCACCGCAAGAAATGATGGATGAAGGGAAATTTGAAAAAATAACTAAACGAATTGATGTTTGGTATACTGGAGTTATGGTTATGGGAACTAATATAGTTTTAGAGTGGAAGCTTGCAGAAAATATGGTAAGGCCAAAATCTTCTAATCAGTTTGCTATGCCTAATTATGTGGCTGCTGCTCCTAGAATGTATAAAGGAGGATTAGAATCTTTAGTTAAAAGAATGATTCCTTTTGCAGATCTTATACAAATAACTCATTTAAAAATACAGCAAGTGGTTGCAAGAGTTGTGCCAGATGGTGTGTTTATAGATGCGGATGGGTTAAATGAGGTAGACTTAGGAACTGGAAACGCTTATACTCCTGAAGATGCATTACGATTGTATTTTCAAACTGGTAGTGTTGTGGGTAGGAGTTATACTCAAGATGGTGAGTTTAATAACGCTAGAATCCCTATTCAACAACTTACAGCTAATAGCGGTGCAAGTAAAATGCAAATGTTAATTGCTAATTATAATCATTATTTAGATATGATTAGATCAGTAACAGGATTAAACGAAGCTAGAGATGGCTCAACGCCTGATCCTAATTCTTTGGTTGGTGTTCAAAAATTAGCAGCTTTAAATTCTAACACAGCTACAAGACATATTTTACAGGGTAGTTTATATATTACTAGAACAATAGCAGAGTGTTTGTCAATAAGAACGGCTGATATATTAGAGTATGCTGATTTTAGAGATGAGTTTGCTATGCAAATAGGGAAATATAATTTAAAATTATTAGAAGACATTAAAAATCTTTATCTATATGACTTTGGTATTTTTATAGAAATGGCCCCAGATGAAGAGCAGAAGGCTATGCTTGAGCAGAATATTCAAATGGCATTATCTCAAAAAGATATTAACTTAGAGGATGCTATTGATATTAGAGAGATTAACAATCTTAAAATGGCTAATCAATTTCTTAAATTAAAACGTAAGAAAAAACAAGAAGCTGAACAACAACAAAGGCAGCAAGAGCAACAAATGCAAGCGCAGATGCAAATGCAAGCACAGCAAGCAAAATCACAAGGTGAAATGCAAAAGATTCAAATGGAGTCTCAAGCTAAAATTCAATACAGACAAGCGGACGTGGCTTTTGAAATTGAAAAACTTAAAAATGAAGCTGAACTTAAAAAACAATTGATGCAAACAGAATTTAATTTCCAGATGCAGCTTAAAGGTTTAGAGCAATCAAATTTAAGTCAAAGAGAGCAGGATCGAGAAAAAGCAAAAGACCAAAGAGTAAGCCAGCAATCGACAGAACAATCAAAATTAATAGAACAGAGAAAAAACAACTTACCTCCTATTAGCTTTGAGTCAAACGAAGATAGTATAGATGGCTTTGATTTAGCAGAGTTTGATCCGAGATAGGCTAAAAAAATGATGTAAATATTGTTTAACTTTATTAAAAATTTAATTAAATGGAAATAAAAGTAAAAGACCTAGGATTGGTCGAAGAAAAATCCCGTGCTGAAGTTGAAGAACAACTTTTAAAAAAGCATGAAGAAAAGTTTGAAGACACTCCAAGGCAAGAATTTTTTGCTGAAAAAGTTAATACAAGCGAACCTGTTCAGGAAGAAAATACTGAACCTGTAGAAAATAAAACTCCGTCATTAGAGTTAAATGATGACAACGTTCTTTCTTATATTAAAAATAGATATAACAAAGACATTAATTCGGTTGATGAATTGTTTGCGGAAAAAGAGGCAAACGAAGAGTTACCAGAAGATGTGTCTGCGTATTTAAAGTACAAAAAAGAAACCGGTAGGAACATACAGGATTTTTACAATTTGCAAAAAGACTATGATTCTATGGATGATGATTCTGTACTTGCTAGCTATTACTCTACAACTGAAGAAGGTTTAGATGCAATAGATATTCAAGATATTATTGAGGATAAGTTTGACTTCGATGAAGATGTTGACGATCCAAAAGATATTAAGAAAATTAAGTTAGCGAAAAAACGAGAACTTGCGAAAGCTAAAAAGTTTTTGAATGAACAAAAAGATAAATATAAAATTCCTCTTGAGTCAAGTGGGGGTGGATTGTCTGCTGATCAACAAGAAAATTTAAATGCTTATAAAAGTTATATTGATAAATCTAAAACTACGCAAGAGCAAACTAAAGAAAGGTATAATTATTTCTTAGATAAAACCAATGAGGTTTTTAACAATGATTTCAAAGGTTTTGATTTCAATATTGGTGAAAATAATTTTACTTATAAGCCAGGTACGGCTGATGAGCTTAAAAACGTTCAAAAAGACGTTGCTAATTTTATCAACAAGTATATGGATGACAAAGGATTAATATCGGACGCAAAAGGGTATCACAAAGCCTTATCTGTTGCTATGAATCCTGATAAATTTGCTCAGTATTTTTACGAACAAGGTGTTTCAAATGCCGTAGATAATGTTTCTAGAAAATCTAAAAATATTAATATGGATATAAGACAGGCTCCGCAATCCGTTTCTAAAAACGGAATGAAAATAAGGCCAGTTGGAAATACAGATAGTGGAAGAGGACTCAGAATTAGAAGTATTAAAAAAAGTTAAACTAAAAAAATTAAAAAACAATGGCAGTAAATTTAACCCCAGGTTTTGACTTACAACCAAGTGCACAACAAGTGCCTGTAAGTACAAACTACATTACTAACTTTAATTTCTTGAATCAGTATCTACCAGATACTTATGAAAAAGAATTTGAAAGGTATGGTAATAGAACAATTGCATCTTTCCTTAGAATGGTAGGTGCTGAAATGCCTTCAAACTCTGACCTTATAAAATGGGCAGAACAAGGTAGATTACATGTGAAATACACAGGATGTACTTCAGGAGCAGCAGCAGCAGCTGTAGAGGGCACTTGGACTATTCCCAACGCTAACTTTAATCCAGCGCTAGGAACACAAAACACATCAGCTTTAAGAGTTGGACAAACAGTTATGATTAGCGATAACACTCCAGGATCTTCTTTATCTAACAAAGGTATTGTAAAAACAGCATCTACGGCGGGTGGAGCTCAAACAGTAGTTATAGCTTACTATGAAGCAGCTGGACAAGCTGTTGCGATAGGTATATCGTGTGATATATTTATATATGGATCAGAATTCAATAAAGGAACAAACGGAATGGTTGGTTCTAACGAATCTGATGACTTAATTTTTTCTAACAAGCCAATTATAATCAAAGACAAATATTCTGTTTCTGGTTCTGACATGGCTCAGATTGGATGGATTGAAGTAACAGGTGAAGACGGCGTAAGCGGATACCTTTGGTATTTAAAGTCTGAGCATGACACAAGATTAAGATTTGAAGACTATTTAGAAGCAGCAATGCTAGAAGCAGTACCAGCAGCAGTTGGATCTGGAGCAGCAGCCCTTTTACAAGGAGTAGCTCCTGGAGCAACTTTAGCAAACCTTAACGGTTCTGATGGTGTATTCTTTGTAGTAGGAAACAGAGGAAACGTTTGGGGCGGTGGTAACCCACAAGTTCTTAGTCAGTTTGATAGCATTATCCAAAGATTAGATAAGCAAGGATCAATTGAAGAAAATGTAATTTTCGTAAACAGAGAATTCTCTTTTGATATTGACGATATGCTTGCTGCTCAAAACTCTTACGGAGCGGGTGGTACATCTTATGGTCTTTTTGACAATGATAAAGACATGGCTTTAAATCTTGGATTTACAGGATTTAGAAGAGGTTATGACTTTTACAAGTCTGACTGGAAATACCTTAACGATCCTACAATGAGAGGTGACGTTGTTGGTGGAGCAATCAATGGTCTATTAGTACCAGCTGGTTCAACTACTGTATACGATCAAATCTTAGGTAAGAATGCTAAGAGACCTTTCTTACATGTTAGATATAGAGCTTCAGAAACTGAAGACAGAAGATACAAAACTTGGATTACTGGTTCTGCCGGTGGAGCAAGAACTTCTGACTTGGATGCAATGGAAGTAAACTTCCTATCTGAAAGAGCTGTATGTACTTTAGGTGCAAACAACTTCTTCTTATTCCAAGACTAAATTGTTACATAAATTTTACCCTCGTTTTAAAGACGAGGGTAATATTTATTATTATTAAATCAAATTAAATTATATTATTATGAAAAAAAACACTACCCTAGTAACTAAAGCATATAAATTAATGAGAGAAGAAAGACCTCTCGCTTATATGTTATCCTCAAGACATTCAATTAGATCTCCTTTATTATACTTTGACGAAGAGCAAGGTGTTAATAGACCTTTAAGATATGCAAGAAACCAGAAAACTCCATTTGAAGACGAGCAGGATGGGAATGCTATATTAGAGCCTATTGTATTTGAAGACGGAATGTTGGTGGTTCAAAGAGAAAATCAAGTGCTTCAAAAGTTTTTACATTATCACCCAGGAAATGGAATGGTATTTGTTGAAATTGATAAAGCTAAAGATGCTAGTAAAGAATTAGAGTCTGTTGAAAAAGTATTAGACGCACAAATATTAGCTAAAAATTTATCTACAGAAAAATTAATATCTATTAGTAGAATTTTAATGGGAACTTACGCTAACAACATGACTATTCCTGAATTAAAAAGAGATATTTTAGTATATGCTAAAAACAATCCAGATGAGTTAATTGAAATTATTAATGACCCTTTGTTAGAAATACAAAATGATATTAGAGAGTTTTTAGATAAAGGTTTTATAGCGTTTAGAAACAGTCAAAGAGATGTTTATTATAGCTTACCTAACAATAAAAAGAAAATGCTATCCGTACCTTTTGGCGAAGATCCATATAGCGCAATTACTTCTTTTATGCAAAGCAATGAAGGTTTAGAAGGATACAAGTTCTTGCAGAATCGCTTAAAAAAAGATTAATTGCTTATAAGGAAAATTTTTCTTAGATTTACAACGTATTCACGCAAATGTCTACGTCTTCAGATTATTTCAGTAATCTGTAAATCTAAGGCTACTTGCCTTCTTCGGATGGTAAACAGAAATCCACCTCTAAAAAAGGTGGTTTTTTTTTGTTATCTTTGTGCTTTATTAACCCATTAACATTATTACTTATGGAAAAGTTTATCAAATTATTTAAGTCTGGTGCCGGACAAAACAAAGGCAACATTTTAGTTCCTATAAATGGAATTAGAGAAATTAAGCAAGAAAGTGACACCGTAGTCAATATTTTTTACGATGTAATTTCTAGTGCACAAGCAGGGTATGCTATTGCAAACGATGGTTCAGCTACAGTTACTGCTGCAACTAATGTTGCGCAAACGATTAAAATTACTCACGGAGCAATTGTTGCTAATTCATCTTCATTCAAAGATTTCTTGAATGATTCTATTGAAATAGCTTTCCAATTATCTTGGCAACAACCAGTTTATGCGCCTTCAGGTAGTGGTTATCCACCGTCTCTTGCTGACGCAATGGTTCCTGTAACTATTACTGCAATAGAAATGGGAGTTAAAGCTGCTGTGCTACAAACATAAGATTTATTTTCTTATTAATTAAACAAGGGGTTACAAAAAAAGTAACCTCTTTTTTTTTGACTATATTTGTAAAAAGAATTTAACATGATTAACTCGGTTAGAAATACTGTTTTAGCTATAGCTAATAAAAATAATTACGGATATATTTCTCCTCAAGATTTTAATCTTTATGCGCAACAAGCTCAAATGGATTTGTTTGAAGATTATTTTTATCAATACAATGCGTGGACTAATAAAGAAAACCAAAGACTTTCAGGAACAGGATATGCCGATATAGTAAAAGGATTGGTTGAGGTAATTGATAATTTTTCAGTTACAAGAAGTTTAGCGCAACAAGGAGCTAACTTATTTAATTTACCTAGTGATTATTATCTAGTTAATAAGATTAATTATTATCCAACACAAATAACATCTGGAACAACTACAGCCGCGGCATTAAACACATTAACAGATGCGAACGCCACATTTGTAACCAGTGGTATTAAGGTTGGACAACAAGTAGCTAACACTACAGCTACATCAAGCTACTCAGGTTTTAGTGGTTTTGTTATAAGTGTAGATAGTGAAACACAATTAACATTATCATACTCACCTTTTGGCGTTGCTGCAACTATAGGTAACACGTATGGAATATTTAATACCACAGGTATTGTTGAGGTTGAAAGAGTAAATCAAAACAAAATATTTTATCTAAATAATTCACCGCTTACAGCGCCTTCTACTGGCTTTCCAGCTTATGTATTGGGTGGAGCAAGTTCATCAGTTATTGGTGACGCTAATACAGGTAAATTAGGAAATACCATTACGGTTTATCCTTCTACCATAACAAATAACGGAAGTGTAACTGCTGAATATATTAGATACCCATTATCACCAAAATGGACATATCAAACTTTAAATTCTGGAGAACCTTTGTTTGATATTAATCAAGCAGATTATCAAGACTTTGAATTGCCTTTATCAGATGAACCAGGCATTGTATCTAAAATTTGTCAGTATGTAGGTATTGAAATTAGAGAAGGAGATGTTTATAATTTTGGAAATCAAGAAGAAGTAAAAAATAACCAAATACAAACGTAAGATATGGCTTATATAAATGATTATGCATATTACGCAAATTCAGGTGCAATACCTGAAGACAAGAACTGGGGATCATACCAATACGTTTCATTAAATGATGTTGTCAATAATTTCATGTTGATGTATCAAGGAAATCACGAGTTAATTAATAACCTTAATAGATACCAAGTTTTATTTCATGCTAAAAGAGGAATTCAAGAATTGAATTACGATGCAATGAAAGAAGTTAAAGTTTTACAATTAGATTTAGATGACAATTTAAGATTTATATTACCATCTGATTATGTAAACTGGGTAAGAATATCACAATTTTTAAATGGTGTATTATATCCATTAACTGAGAATATACAAACAGGTTGGGCTACAACTTATCTTCAAGACAATAATTCTAAAATTTTATACGATCAAGATGGAAATGTTTTAAAACCACAGTTTTCTCAAGTAGATACTTCGTTTACTAGTGGCGCTAAAACTATTTATTTAAACGAAAGCAGTGCCTACAATACCCAATCAGGGTGGAATGTAGATGGACGTTGGTATTTTGATTTTGCGGTGGGCGCAAGATTTGGATTAAACACCGAAACAGCAAATGCAAATCCTACGTTTAGTATAGACAAACAAAGAGGAGTTATAAATTTTAGCTCTATAGGTGGAGGCGCATCAGTTGTCGTGGAATATATATCAGACGGAATGGAGCAAGGGGAAGACGGAAGTATAAGTGTTAATAAATTATTTGAAGAATATTTATATGCGTATGTCAGGTATTCTCTTTTAAATGGTAGATTAGGTGTACAAGAATATGTTGTAAACAGAGCAAGAAAAGACAAATCATCATTGTTAAGAAATGCGAAAATTAGATTAAGTAATATTCACCCTGGTCGTCTTTTAATGAATATGAGAGGACAGGATAAATGGTTAAAGTAAGATGCCAATAGTAAATACAAATTTTATTGCAGGTAGAATGAATAAAAGCGTGGATGAACGATTAGTTCCTCCAGGTGAATATATAAATGCAATTAATGTTAGATTAGGGTCAACAGAAACTACTGAGGTAGGAGCTGTAGAAAACTCTAAAGGAAACACGCAGCTTACTACATTATCTTTTGGCGGCCAAAATTTGTCTGACAATGCTATTTGTATTGGAGCTTATGAAGATGGGGTTAAAGAAACTATTTATTGGTTTATCCATGATTCTAATAATCCAGTTATAGGTGGTAGGTTAGATTTAATAGTTTCATTTAATATTCAATCTCAAGCTATAACATATCATGTTACTAGTAGACAGGTTTTAAATTTTGATCCTAAATTTTTAATTACAGGTGTAAATAAGATAGAAGATTTATTATTTTGGACAGATGACAAAAATCCTCCTAGAAAAATAAATGTAACACAAAATTATCCTGATCCCGTTGGAATGAATGAGGGGATAAAGGAGACAGATATAAGTGTTATTTTAAAACCACCAGGCTTTGGTGCTATAGATACATTATCAGCACCAGCGGTAACATTACTTGATGTTCCAGGTCAAGAAAATTATATAGATACTAGATTTATAACTTTCGCCTATAGATATAGGTATATTAACAATGAATATAGTGCTACATCATTATTTTCTGTTGCAGCATTTCAACCTGGGCCTTTTGAATTTGATATAAACAACTTCAATAATGCTTCAATGACTAACACTTACAATTCAGCTGAAGTTCAATTTGAAACAGGCTCTAGTAAAGTGATTGAAGTAGATTTATTATTTAAACCTAGTAATAGTAATTCTATTTATGTAATAGAAAGATTTGTAAAAAAAGATTATGGATGGGGAGACAACACAAAACAAACTTATACGTTTACAAATAGTAAAATATATACAGTTATTGGGTCAGATGAGTTGTTAAGACTATATGATAACGTTCCTAAAATAGCTAAAGCTCAAACAATACAGGGCAATAGGCTTATTTACGGAAACTATACTGATGGGTATGACATAATAAATAGTTCTGGTCAAGATATGGCTATTAATTTCACAACATCTTTAATAACTAAGGATTTATTATTTGAAGATTTAGCAGAGCCTGCTTTGTCTACAGGAGAAGTTTACACAATAAATCCAAATACTACTACAACTATTCAAAACTCTAAAATTAGTTTTGATTTAACAGAGCAAGCTGGAAAATTATTGTCTGGAACCTCTATATCGTTTACGCTTTCTATTGAACATTCTCAATTAAATGGAGATACAGCAGGAGTGTGTTATGATTCAGCGTTTAACAATATTCCGTTTGAATTAAGAATAATATTTCCTATAAACCAAACTTATACTTCTGTATATGAAATGGTAAACTCAGCTGCTTTTGCGGAGCGTGTTGGAACTGTATTAAATACAAATTTTCAACCATTAGCTACTTCAGCTGACGGAACTTCATTAACAGATTTATTTAACACTGTGACTATAGTTCCTATTAACTGTGTGTTTACAAAAGCTAATAGTAGTATTGATTCTCAAACTCAACAAGGGTTTAGAATAGGATCATCTCCAGGATCAAATATTTTTTCTTTACAAATTTTAGCAATGAAATATGTAGACAATCCACAGACAACGGATGTTTATGAATATTTCCGATTTTCTGGAGGTCAAGGCACCTTTACCTCTAGTCAAGATACATCTTCACTACACAGTAATAGAGATTATGAAACGGGTATTGTCTACATGGATGAATACGGAAGAGCTTCTACTGTATTGGTATCTGAATTTAATACAACTTTTGTTCCTCCATCGGCATCTGTAGATCAAAACAAGATTAAAGTTAATATAGAGAATTATCCTCCAGCATGGGCTACAAGATATAAATTTGTTTTAAAACCTAGTGAAGGTGGATATGAGACTATATATTCTAATTTTTATTATCAAAGCTCTAGCACTAGAGTTATATATTTTAAACTAGAGGGAGATAATCAAAATAAAGTACAAAAAGGAGATATATTAATAATCAAAAGAGATGCTAACGGGCCTATAAATAGAGAGGTTACATGTCAAGTTTTAGATGTTTCAGCGGAATCTTCAAATTTTTTAGAAGACGAAGGGGAGGCACCATTTGAGTCAAACCAATTAGCTGGATTATATATGCAAATTAGAGCTCAAAACTTTAGCATTAATTTAGACGAATATGCCGTGATTGATGAAGGTGAAATTAAAGAGCAAGGGAGCGACACCACATATTGTAATCCTTTTTTACAATATCCTGCCTTTACTACAGACCCAGATACAGCTGCAACCACTAATTATACAATTCCAGCACAATCTAGTATACAAATGAAATGGAGGATAGGAAGGTTTGACAGTGGGTGTGATGGTATTGAATATAAATGGAATCAAGATTATGTAGCTTCTAAAAATTATGATGATTTACACGCTTGGTTTGTTGGTGACTTCATAAATCCAGCTGTAGGACAAGTGATTGACGATGGTGGTGGAAACTTTCAAAATCCTGTATTTATCAGCACTATAGCTGCAAGTGGAGCGGCAGTTCAATGTCCAGATCCATGGACTCCAAGCTTTCAGTTTTGGCAAGCAACTCCGGGAGATACAGCATCTCCATTATATCTAGCCTGTAGAAGTGGAGTTATTGCGTGTTCAGCAGGAACGTGGTTTATAGAAGCCGAGATTGTTGTAGCAAGAGCTAATAACTTAGTTGTATGGGAAACAGAGCCAGCTGATGCTGATCCTAATTTATTCTATGATTCTTCTGAATCTTATGATATTATAGGCGGTTTTCATAGAGGCGGCAATGGTGACGGGGATCAGGCTCAAACTGCATCTCAAGACGCTATAGTGACGTTGCCATTTTTTAATTGTTATACTTTTGGAAATGGCGTTGAAAGTTATAAAATATTAGACGCATTAGATGGTCAAGCTGTAAATTTAGGTGAGCGAGTGCTAGCTGTGTCTAAAGAAGATTATAAAGAAGCTGACAGATTTGCTGAACTTACATACAGTGGAATATACAGCAGTAATTCAAACTTAAATAATTTAAATGAATTTAATTTAGGTTTAGTTAATTATAAAGACTTAGAAACAAGCTTTGGCCCTATAATGAAATTACATTCAAGAGAAACTGATATTCTTGTCTTACAAGAAGACAAGATTAGCTATGTATTGACAGGTAAAAACCTTATAAGCGATTCAACGGGTGGAGGAATTATTGCTTCCGTACCTCAGGTGTTAGGAACTCAAATAGCTAGAATAGAAGAATATGGTATAAGCTATAACCCAGAAAGTTTTAGTTCGTATGGGTATGACATGTATTTTACAGACGCTAAAAGATCAGCCGTTATTAAACTAAAAGGCACGTCCCCTAACAATGATGCTTTAGAAGTTATATCTAACAAAGGTATGAGATCTTATTTTAGAGATCAATTTGCCGGTCAATTAAATACACAAAAATTAGGGTCTTATGATCCATACATGGATGAATATGTGTTAAGCACAAATACAACAAGCGTTCCATTGCCGCCGGTAATTATGCCTTGTGGCACACAAAAGTCTTTAGTAAATTCAATAAGTCAACACGACTATACTATTGAGTTAGGAAGTGTGATAGGAAATGTAGTAATTAATTATACTATTAATAGCGGAACAATGAGTGTTGCAGTTTCTTGGGATGGAATTCAAGTGGCTTCAGTTACAAATGCAACCACTAGTGGTACATTAAATTTTGATAAAACTAAAAATTCTCCTACTACAGCCATTATAAGTATTACACCAAACCCAACTGTAAGCTATGATTTAACTGTAGATTGTCCTACACAGAAAGCGCTTACTATAATACAAATAGGATTAAATTCAAATGAAGATGATGGTAAGTTTATTCATAATGAATTTAGATGGAACGACGCTTTGGTTACGAGTCCACTAGCATCAAACATGATGACTTTTGGAGTTGACTCACAAGTGGCTTCTCAATATATTGTTCAAACAGGCATTAGGTCTACAGGGGTATTCCCGTATACAGGAACTGATGTTACTTTAAGATCTAATAAAATTAATTTTGATGATTACAATTGGATAGTAAATAATGATAATTTTGCTTGGTTGTCATCAAACATATTATATACTAATACTAGTACTAATATTGCCGCTTTAATAGCAGCTGCTACTATAATCCCGCATAATGATGTAAACAATCCTTCAAGTGGTTTATACCAAACTACAATATCTTCTATTACGTTGCCGGATGCAAATCAATATTTGTATTTAATATACGATTATAGAACAACTAATTCAGCTTCGATTTGTTATGATGCAACAAGTGAATTGTCAGCTTGTTGTGGTTGTGGATCTTTTTGTACGCCTTATGCCTCTAGTACGGTTCAATCTTCTATTAGTATAGCTTGTGTACAACCAGCTAATCAAACATATAACCATGATGGTTTAAATAATTTGCCAACTGTTGGAGACACAGTATATTCGTCTTCGACATGTGATGATAGTGAAACCAGTACAAAGCTTACAGCAGGTTTCTATGAAATAGGGGCTGCTAATGAATGGATTAGAGTAAACGGAAGTGGTGTTGTAATAAGTTCAGGTAGTTGTGCAATAAAAGCATTTAGCTCAAGTATTAATGATCCTCAAATTGCTTCTATTTGTACGCAAGCAATAACAAAAACATATTATCACTCAGGTGCAGCTACGGCTCCAGTACAAGGAGATTTCTGTTTTTCAGATCAAGGACAGACTATATTGTCTGATGGTTATTATAGAATATCATCTACTGAGTTTTTAAATATAAATCAAGGAACAGGACAAGTATATGCTGTAGTTACATGTCCTACAGTTACTTACTATCCTTTTGACACAAAGCAACAACCAAATCCACCAACAGCATGTTATTATACAGGTGCATTAGACGATGTTTATTATACAACTACTCCAACAGGGGTTAGTGACGGAGCTGGAACTGTAATATACAGTGATAATGCAGGAACAATTGCAACATCTATTTTATTATTATATAGTGTAGGGTCTGGAGGAACGCCTAATGTATGGTTTGCAACAGATGGTTCGGGAGAAATAGATGGAAATGGATTACAAAATTGTTAAATAAATTATGGCAACAAGATCAACATATTATTTTGATGGATTAAGCTTTGCAACTGCAATAGCTTTATTTACTGATCAGGCTTTAACTATTAAAGCTGCTGATGGGTACTATTCATTAGGAACTATTTCTAGAAGACAAGTAAACGGCTTGCTACAGGCAGGCGTTAATTGTGCTAATTGTAGTGACCCACTTGTTTTATGTTATGATGCTACTTCTGTAGATGATTTATGTTGTACTGGATGTACTCCTGGAGCTAATTTAACTGCGTTTAATTCATCAATAATTGGTAATTTTCTTGGCGTATGTGACATTGATCCAACAGAGGTTTATTATCATAATGGCTTAGGAACTTATCCCGCTGCGAATGATTTTGTTTTTACAGACTCAATAGGAACGACACCTTTATCTAATGGATGGTATCACTATATTTCGCCATCAAATAAATACAGAATCACTAATGATACCGGTTATGTTGCCGATGCAATATCTTGTGAATCTAATTTAACTGCATTTTCATCATCTGTGTTTTATACAACTTCTGTAGGAGCATGTAGTGGAGTTGAAAACCAAACGTATTATCATAATGGTTCAGGTAATGATCCTGTCACTTCAGATGTTTGTTATTTGTCTGATGGGGGATCTTTTTTAGTAGATGGATATTATAAAATATCATCAACTCAATATATACGAATAACAGGTGGAGCAGGGGTAGTTAATAATGTAGGAACATTCTCATTAGGAACATCTTTTAGTGCTAGCACAACTCAAACAAGTGGGGCTTTTGCTTGTGCAACTTTAATAGGTCAAACGTATTACCATAACGGCGGATCATCATTACCGGTTGCCGCAAACACATGTTATACCAATCAATGTAAAACAATAATATTAAGTAATGGCTTTTATAAAATATCATCAAATCAATATCTAGAAATAACGGGTGGAGCAGGAATTGTATCAGCAGTAACAACATGTCCAACTGTATTAAACGACTATGATTCTTCACAAACAGCGACAACATCACCAAATGCATGTTTTGCTTCTTTAGGAACAACATATTATCATGATGGTGCAGCAGGTGCAAATCCGGCGGTAAACGATACTTGTTATTTAGATAGCGCAGGGGTGGATACTCTTCCTATAGGGTGGTATAGGGCTAATAATATAGGAGGTGATATAAAATACAATGTAAATGATGACGGTGTAGTGCAATCCGTTATATTGTGTGTTTAAAAATATATAAAAAAAATGTTGTAAATTTACAACTCAATACATATAAAAACTAATATAAATGGCTACACAAGGAACATATTTTTTAAACGGTACCGTATGGGCATCTGGCGTTGCTGGATCTGCAACTATAATATATACTGATGCAGGCTTAACAACTCCCGCAGCTAACGGATGGTATAAAAGTGGAATTGTTTACAGACAAGCAACTGGAAGTACTGGGGCATTAGGTGCTTCAGCATCTTGTACTAGTTGTGGAACAGCATTTACATTAGGATATGGATCTACAGCTTTTGTAGCTTGTTGTTCTGGAACAACTGCTACTTTTTATTTAGACACTACTAGCTTTACAACTGCAACTAGTGTATGGACTACTCCATTAATGGCTACTAAAGCAACTAATCAATTTTATTCTTTTAGTTCTCAGAGTAGAAATAAAGTTTCGGATTCTAGCTTTACAGCTGCAACCGCATGTGTTACATGTTACCCAGCAATTGGATTATCATTCTCATCTGCCGATGCTGCAACAGCTTGTTGTGCGGGTACAGCAGGGACTTATTACATGAACCAGACAACTTTTGCTGCTTCAACAATATTATATACGGACGGATCTGGATCGACAACAGCGAGCAATGGATTTTATTCTTATGACGCAGGGTCAGGAGGTACAGTAGTTAATAGACCAGTTACAGGCGGATCTGGAGTTTTAGGAACTCAAGCGAATTGTGCAGCATGTGCAACTAGTATTTCTTTATGTTTCGGAAGTTCAACTGATGATGTATGTTGTACTGGATGTGCGACTTTAGGTACAGTAGTAGGATCAGGGATTAGTAACTTTAATGGTGTATGTTCAGCAACACCAGTAAGTACAACTTACTACTTTAACAACACTGGAACTTATCCAGTTGCAGGAGACTCGGTATTTACGAATTCTGGCGGAACAGTTGCATTAGGAGCGGGATATTACAAAATTAATACAGCCGCAACTAACGAAAGCTGGATGAAAATTACGGGAACCAATGGATATATTGCGGAGGTACAAGATTGTTAACGGAATTAAAATAAAATAATGCCAACGCAAGGAACGTACTGGATAGACACCTCGTCGTTTGCTACTACTAGTAACCTATACACAGACTCCGGTCTTACTATAGTAGCGAGCAATGGATGGTATAAAAGCGGTGCTTCTTTTAGACAGCTCTCAGGAGGAAATTTAGGTTCTACTGTTTATACGTGTGAATGTACTACTTTTTCATCATCAACACTTCAGTCAACTTCGTCAGCAGCATGTACTGTTACTCAAAGTCAAACGTATTACCATACGGGAAGTGGGTCAACACCAATAGCTACTAATGTATGTTATTCTGATCCAGGACAAACTGTTTTAGGAAATGGGTATTATAAAATATCATCAACTCAATATATACAAATAACAGGTGGATCTGGAGTTGTAGCTGCTGTAGGAACATTCTCGCTAGGAACATCTTTTAGTGCTAGCACAACTCAAACAAATGCAACTAATGCATGTGCGGCGTCAATTAATCAAACATTCTATCATAATGGAGGAGCTAGTTTACCGGTTGCTGCAAACACATGTTATACTGATCAGTGTAAAACAGTATTTTTAGGAAATGGATATTATAAAATTGGAACTGTTGGTGATAATAAATATATGCAAATAACAGGTGGAGCAGGAGTGGTATCAGCAGTAACAACATGTCCAAGTTTGCTTGAAGACTATGATTCTTCACAAACAGCGACAACATCACCAAATGCATGTTTCGATTCATTAGGAACAACATATTATCATGATGGTACAGCAGGTGCAAATCCAACGCTTAATGATACTTGTTACACAACAAGCGCAGGAACTACAACTCTTCCAAGTGGATGGTATAGAGCTAGCAATGTGGGTGGTGATATAAAATACAATGTAGATTCAAGTGGGGTTGTTCAATCAACACAATTATGTTAAATAAATAATAATGGCACTAGCTTTATGTTATGACGAAACTTCTGCTTACGATGTTTGTTGCCCTGGATGTACAGATTTAGGAGATTTACAGACATTATCGTACAGCGACGGCAGTAAAGGCTGGCCTTCATTCTATACGTTCTATCCAGATTACATGATAGGAATGAATAGTTATTTTTATTCATTTAAAGGAGGAAATTTATTCCGTCACAATACAAATTCTTTAAGAAACAATTATTATGGTATTCAAGGATCATCAAGCATTACAAGTGTATTTAATCCTAGACCAACATTAGATATAAAATTATTTAAAACATTGTCATTAGAGAGTGACGACAGCTGGACTGTAACAGGTCTTAGCACAGATTTAAATAGTGGTTCAATGGCTAGCGCTTATTTTGAAAAGAAAGAAGGAGAATGGTTTACTTTTATTAGAAGCAATGCCTCTACAGTAAACTGGAACTTCAGATCCGCTAATGGATTAGGTTCAGCGTCTAATGTAACTGGGGCTGCAAATGCAACAGTTATAATATTTACAGAACCCGTAGGAAGTATACTAAGTATAGGTGATGCCATCTATGCTAAGACAGATCCTGAATTAGTAGGGTCAATTACGTCAATGACGGCTAATACAATAACCGTAGATGCATCAGCTACAAATGCATATATCCCTGTACAGGGAGACTTTATAATGTCGTATAAAAACAGTGTTGCTGAATCTCATGGAGTATTAGGTTATTACATGGAATTTACTTTAACAAACAGCAATACAAGCCCTGTCGAACTCTTTTCAGTGGGCAGTGATATAATGAAAAGTTATCCTTAGAATTTAGTATCTTTGTTTATATTTATGCAATTACAAGAAACTAATATTGCTAATGAAGTTTTAGGAGTCATACCTATGATAAGGGGTATGATGTGGGAAAAAATAAAAGAGTTTCAAAATAAATTAAATGAAATTGAAGGAGCTTTAAATCACACGGCTGGTAACCCGCAAAGTGATGAGATGAAAAAAGCTTGTCCTTTAAAACAAAACATAGAAGGAGGTTTATATACTAGAGAAATTTTTGTAACTAAAGGAAGTATAATTGTTAGTATGATTCATAAACAAGATCATCCTTCATTTTTATTAAAAGGAAAGGTATCTTATGTTACTGACGAAGGTGAAATTAAAACAATTAGTGCACCTAAAACAGTATTTACTAAAACAGGAACTCAAAGAGTTTTTTATGTACATGAAGATACTCAATGGTGTTGTGTAAATAAAACAGAAGCAAAAACTTTTGAAGAAGCTGAAGCTGATGTTTATACAAACGACTATAATGAGTTACCAAAAGAATTAATACATAAAAACAAATTATTATGGCAGCAGTAGCAAGTATAGTTTTGGGTAGTGTAGCAGCAGCAACAGGATTAGCTAGTTTCGGCATGGGACTAAGTAATGCTAGTAAAGCTAGAGAGGCTCAAGCAAAAGCAGAAAAAGAATCAAAGTTGTTAATGGCAGAAGCTGAAAAAAAAGCAGAAAAAAACTTTTACGAAGGCTTAAATGTTCCATTAGATGCATTTAACGCACAATTTGAGCAACAATTACAACAACAACAACAAGGATTACAAGCTTTACAGGAAGGTGACGCTAGAGCTGTAGCTTCTGGAGTTGGTAGAGTTGGCGCTTTAGCTGGCCAACAAGGTGAACAAACAAGGATTGCAATGGGCGAGGCATTATATGCAAATAATAAAATGAAAGCTGATGCAAAAGAAAATGTTAATCAGCAATTAATCAAAATGAATGTTGGACAAGCGGCTGATGAAAATGCAAGGCAAAGAGATGCTATGAGACAAGAGAATCAGGCTATGCAACAAGGGATGAAGGGATTAGGTTCTGCTCTTTCGGCAGGTAATGATATGGTAAATCTTTATCAGGGAGATGAAAACACTAGAGCATTTGGAAAATTAACTGACGCTCAAAAAGCTAAATTTGTTGGCGCTAATAGCATACGAATGACTGATGCTGAAATTTTAGAGCAAATTAAAAACATGACTCCAGAACAAAGAAAACAATTAAAACAAGGTGATGGATCGGCATCTGACGAATTTGATTATAGTAAATTCAATGTACCTACAGATGTAATTGATGACCCTGTAATTCAACCTTCGGTTGACCCAGTTTTAGCGAGTTTATCACCTAATTACTTAGATTTTAATTTTAATACTTCGGATTGGTCGAAATTTACATATTAATATTATGGCAGAAAAACAAAGAGGTAATGAGTATTCGGTATATGCTGGAATAGATGATTCACCTCCAATTAATTGGGGAACAATTGCAGGAACTATAAGCGACCAGTTACTAACTGTAAAAAAAGACAGAGAAGCACAAAAACAAGCTATAGAAGAAGCTACTGTAGAACAAATGGCTCAATTAAATAAATTGCCAGATGTAAACGATAGATCTTTATCTAAAATACTTATTGAAGGAAGTGACCGTTCAAAGCAAGAATTACTAATGAGAATGAAATTAGTAAAGTCTGGGGCTATAAAGCCTAAAGACTATACTTTGTTTATGAACGAACAAAAAAACGGATACTCTGAGTTTTCTAACGTAATAAAAAACTGGGACAAGTGGAATGAGAAGAAAATGGAGTCTATTAAAAATGGCACCGCCTCTGCTTTCGACAAAGCCAACGCTCTATCCATAGAGGCTTTTGGTAATTTACAAAACAAAACTATAATGACTAATCCTGCTAACGGACAGTTACAGGTTGTTACTATGTTAAAAGACAAAGACGGTAAGTATACTAAGATGCCAAATGCCAAGACTAACCCTGAAAACTTTGCAGCTCCTGGAACATTAAACTCCAGAATGTCTTTTGATGAAGAGAAAAAAGTTACATCTGAATTAGTTAATAAAGAAGTTGCGTTTATAGGAGAAGAAATAAAAGCAAGGAGTTTAGGAAATGGTATTGTGGAAACGGTAGAAGATTTTACTCAGTCAGC
>Ga0210003_1001088_pt1 | contig 24137 bp, 16 predicted proteins | sample LantaG_FD_182804 | JGI IMG/M metagenome (GOLD analysis project Ga0210003, IMG submission 182804) | Deep subsurface microbial communities from Baltic Sea to uncover new lineages of life (NeLLi) - Landsort_02402 metaG (SPAdes) (version 2) | ecosystem: Environmental > Aquatic > Marine > Oceanic >... | reverse complement strand
GAGGTGGTGCACCTCGGCACGCTGTTCGCAGTGGGTCACCACGCCGCCACGGTCGAACTCGTGGCCGATGGCCTCTCGATACCCTACGTCTGCTTCTCGACCGGTCTGTGCTCGCTCGTCAACGCCTTCGCGGGCCGCTACCTCCACCGCGAACCCGGCTTCACGCGGTTCTTCATTCTTCTGGTGCTGTTCGGCTTCGGAATGAACCTGCTCGTCCTGGCCGGGAGCATCGACGTCTTGTTTGCGGGCTGGGAGTGCGTCGGGGTCTCGTCTACGTTCCTGATCGGCTTCTTCCACGAGCGCCGCACGGCCGGCGCTGCGGCGCTGCGGGCTTTTGTCACCTACCGAATCTGCGACATGGGCCTGCTGGCGGCCGGCGTGGTGATCCACCATGCCGTGGGCTCGGGCGACTTCGGCCACGTCTTCGCCGGGGCCTGGCCCGCGGCCACCTGCCTCGTGCCCGTGGCCACGGCGGTGCCAGCGAGCTTGTTGCTCGTGTTCGCGGCGCTCGGCAAGAGCGCCCAGCTGCCGTTCTCCGGCTGGCTGCCGCGGGCGATGGAGGGCCCCACGCCATCCAGCGCGATCTTCTACGGCGCTCTCTCGATCCACGCTGGTGCCTACCTGCTCCTGCGGTGCGCCCCCTTGCTCGACGCCGCGCCAGCCGTTGCCTGGCTGCTGGTGGCAATCGGCCTGGGCACCGCAATCCACGCGGCGGTCGTGGGCAGCGTGCAGACGGACCTCAAGGCGATGCTGGCCTACGCGTCGATGACGCAGGCCGGCTTGATCCTCGCGGAAATCGGCCTCGGCTGGCGGGTCGTGCCGCTGGTGCACGTGATCAGCCACGCGATTCTGCGCAGCCTCCAGATCCTGCGGTCGCCCTCGGCGCTCCACGACCGCCACGAGCTCTCGGCGGCGCTCGGCGGTCCGCCGGGGCAGGGCGAGAGCCTGCTTCTGCGGCTGCTGCCGGCCGGTCTGCGGGCCACGCTCTACCGGATCGCACTTGAGCGTGGCTTCGAAGATGCCTTGGTCGGCCGATTTGTCGTGGCGCCGGTGCTGGCGGCGCTCGAGGCGGCGGCGGAGTTCGAGCGGCGGCTTGTGGCCCGGCTCGGCGGAAGCCAGGACGTGGCCGACGAGTGGCATCGTGATCGGGGGGCCGAATGACCGCGCTTGACGCCGTGCCACTTTTGGACTCGCTCTGCTGCGACCGCCTGCTCTCGGCCACCGCGGCCGTGGCCATCTCCGCCCCGCTGGCGGGGATCGCCGGCGCCCAACTCGCCGGTGCACGGCATAACCCGCGGCGGCCGGCGGGCTGGTCGCTGGCCACGTCGCTCGCCGCCGCGCTCACGCTCGCCTGGGCCTGGCGATCCGGACCGGGCCAGGACGTGCTGCTCGGCCCGCAGTTGGCCGGCGGCAGCCTCGTGCATCTCGACGGGCTGACGGCGATCCTGCTGCCGCTGGTGGCGCTCGTGTCGCTGGCGATCGTGCTCGTGGCGCCGCGGCGGGCGGTCACGGTCGGCGGCGTCACCCGGCTTCTGGCCGGCGCCGCGCTCACAACGGCCTTCATGACCACGTCGCACCCCGTCGCGCTCGTGCTCCTCTGGGTCGCCTCGCTCCTGCCCACCTGGCTTTCCACACGGGCCACGCCGGGCGGCCGCCCCACGGCCCGGGTTTACGCGCTGATGATGATCCTCGGCAGCGTGCTGTTTGCGGTCGGCGTGGGTCTGCTGGCGGTGGATCCCCCCTGGGCACCGCAGGCGGGCCCGGCTGGTACGGCCGGCGGCTGGCTTGTGACGCTGGCGGTGATGATCCGCAAGGGGATCGTGCCCTTCCACTCCTGGTATCCGGCACTCTTTACGGCGGCGCCGATGTCGGCAGCCCTGGCGGCCACGATGCCGCAGGTGGCCTCCTACGCGGCGGTGCGCCTGCTCGTGGGCCATGCCGAGGGCGTCGCCGGGGAGCTCGTGGTGCTCTCGCAGGCCGCGCTCGTCACGGCCGCCTACGGCGCAGCGCTTGCCGTCGTGCAGCGGGACGTTCGCGGCTTGGTGGGCACGCTGGCGCTAAGTCAGTCGGCGATGGTCTTGGCCGGGCTCTCCGGCGGGCTGCCGATGGAGCTCTGCGGGGCGTTGGCCGTGTGGGTGTCGAGCGGGCTGGCGCTCACCGGGATCGGCCTGGTGGCTTGGGCGCTCGAGAGCCGGGCCGGCGCGCTCGGCCTCGAGTCGCCACAGGGCCGGTTCGCCGACGCGCCGGCTCTGGCCGCCTTCTTCCTGCTCTTCGGCCTGGCGAGTCTCGGCTTCCCGGGCACGCTTTCCTTCGTGGCCGACGACCTGATCGTAGCGGGCAGCCTCGGCGACCAGCCCCACGCGGGCATGCTCGTGATCGTGGCCACGGTGGCCTGCGGGATCGCCGTTGTCCGCGGCTGGTTCCGGATCTTCGGCGGCCCGGCCACGCCTGACGCCCCGCGCCACCAGATTCTCCGTCGGGAGCGGCTCCCGCTCGGCCTGCTGCTGGCGGTGCTGTTCGGCCTGGGGCTTTGGCCCGGGCCGTTTGTGCAGTCGCTGGAGCAGGTAGCCGCCTCGCTCTTGGACGCCCGCCACGCCGCTCCCGCCAATGCCCTTCCCGGAGACCACCCGTGAACGCTCCCTCCCCAGGCTCCCCACGTGACCCCGACCTCGGCTCCGCCCCCAGGGGCGACGCGGCCGGCTTCCTCCGCCACCTCCGGGCCGACGCCACGAGCGGGTTTCTCGTGTTTCTGATCGCGCTGCCGTTGTGCCTGGGGATCTCGCTGGCCAGTGGGTTTCCGCCGGTGGCCGGCGTGTTCACCGCGGCGGCGGGCGCGATCCTCACGAGCCTCGTCAGCAACTCTGAGCTCACGATCAAGGGGCCGGCGGCGGGGCTGATCGTGATCGTGCTCGGGGCGATGCAGTCGTTCGGCTACAGTAGCGGCTCCGATCCCGCGGCCGACCTGGCCGCCTACCGGATGGTGATCGCGGTGGGCTGCGTGGCGGGGCTCGTGCAGGTCGGCTTCGGGCTGTTGCGTGTGGGAGCGCTCTCCGACTTCTTTCCCACGGCCGTGGTCCACGGGATGCTGGCGGCGATCGGGCTGATCATCTTCCTCAAGCAGCTGCCGGTGGTGTTCGGCGAGAAGCCGCCGGCCGAGCCGCTCGAGACGCTCACAAACCTGCCGGCCGAGATCGTAGGCATCAATCCGCAGATCGCGGTGATCGGCCTCGTGAGCCTGGTGATCCTGTTTGGCTGGCCGCTCATGCGGCCATGGGTCCGGCCCGCCTGGCTGCGGCTTGCGCCGGCGCAGCTGCTCGTCTTGGCGGCGGCGGTGCCGCTCGGGATCTGGTTCGACCTGGCCCACGACCACTACTACCGCTTCGCGGGCCACACCTACCCCGCGGGCGAGGCGTTTCTCGTGAACGTGCCCCAGAGCCTGCTGGCGGCCGTCACCACGCCCGACTTCTCCGTGTTCACCGCCCCGGCCACCCGGCTGGCCGCCGCCTGGTGGGTGCTGATGTTTGCGCTGGTGGGCAGCATCGAGTCGCTGCTCTCGGCCAAGGCGATCGAGCTGCTCGATCCCTGGAAGCGGAAGACCGACATGAACCGCGACCTGCTGGCGGTGGGCGTGGCCAACGTGGCCGTGGCCGCGATCGGCGGCCTGCCGCTGATCTCGGAGATCGTCCGCAGCAAGGCCAACATCGACGCCGGAGCCAAGACCCGGTTCGCCGACCTTTGGCACGGCCTGTTCCTGCTGGCCTTCGTGGCCCTCGCGCCGGCGCTCGTCCACATGATCCCGCTTTCGGCGTTGGCGGCGATGCTCGTCTACACGGGGGCCCGGCTGGCATCGCCCCGGGAGTTCATCAACGTGTTCCGGATTGGCCCGGAGCAATTGGCGATCTTCGTGACCACGATCGCCGGAGTTTTGCTGACCGACCTCTTGATCGGCGTGGGCATCGGGATCGCGCTGAAGTTTGTGATCCACGCGGTCAACGGGGTGCCGCTGCGGTCGTTCTTCAAGCCATTTCTCCAGGTGACCACGCTCGACGACCAGACTGTGCAGATCGACGCCGCGGGCTCGGCCGTGTTCAGCAACTGGCTTCCGTTCCGCCGCCAGATCGTGCAACTCGGCCTGCTTCAGGGCAACGACGTGGTGGTCAACCTGGCCGGCACACGGCTGGTAGACAGCAGCGTGATGGAGAGGCTCGAGGAGCTCCGCCACGACTTCGCCCGGGCGGGCCAGCGGCTGGACGTGGTGGGACTCGACGGCCATCGCGGCCTCTCCGCCCATCCACATGCGACGCGGCGGCGGGCCCGCTGACAGGTCGCATCCGGTTGCCGACGGGTGCGGGATAGCGAGTGTTGTCTCCCAAGCTCGCGCCGGGGCTTGGCTCGGCGGGCTCAGCCCTGGGCGGGCAAAGTCGCGGCAATGCCAGGTGGCAGGCCGGCGAGCGTGTTGGGCACGATCTGGGTCGTGCCGCTGCCCACGTCGCAGACCATCCCCGCCATGCCCAGGCGACCCTCGCGAATCATCGACTGCTTTACGAGTGCTTGCGTCTGCCAGATGAACACGGGCATCCAGTTCGCGGGGCCACCAGCGAGCTCGACGTCCGGAATTGGTCCTACGAGCTGGCCTTTCAGATGCAGGCCCATGCGCCGGAGGCGGTGCTGCACGTGCACGACATCCACTCCACGATCCTCCATCTCATGGGCCTCGACCACAAGAAGCTCGTCTACTTCCACGCCGGCCGGCCCGTCAGGGCCCCGGCAGCGGTCCCTTGGTCGAGAGCCGCGCGCGGCAGAGATGGGAGTCGGCCGTCATGTAGAGCGTGCGGCCGTCGCCGCCGAAGCCGCAGTTGGCGGTGGCCTGTCCGGTGAGGAACGTGCCCAGGTGGGTGCCGTCGGGGGCGATGACGAGCACGCCGCCGGGGCCGGTCGCAAACACGTTGCCCGCCAGATCGACCTTCAGCCCGTCCGGCAGCCCCTGCTTGCGCTCCTTGAAGAGCGTCGTACCGTCGAAGAACAGTTGCCCCTCGTCGAGCGTGCCGTCGGCCTTGACGTTGAACACCTTCCAGATCGGCGCCTGCGGATCCGACTGGGACACATAGAGCCGCTTCTCGTCGGGTGACAGACAGATGCCGTTGGGCCTAGCCATCGTGTCGCATACGAGCGTCACCACGCCGTCGGGCGTCACCCGGTAGATGCCGCAAAAGTCGAGCTCGCGCCGGTCGTCGTCCCAGCCCTTGGGGAGGCCGTAGGGCGGATCGGTGAAATACATCGCCCCCGAGGAGTGCACCGTGCAGTCGTTGGGGCTGTTGAACCGCTTGCCGCGGTAGTTGTCAGCCACCGTCCGCTTGCCGCCGCCGGGCGTGACCCGGCTCAGGCGGCGATCGCCGTGCTCGCAGGAGATGAGGTTGCCCTGGCGGTCGAGCGTCAGGCCGTTACTGCCCCGCTCGCTACCATACGCTCCCGGCCCGGTGAACCCGGCCGGTTCGAGAAACACGCTCAGGCCCTCGCCGTCCTTGAACCGCATCACGCGGTTGCGGGGAATGTCGCTGAAGAGAATCGCCTGCTCTTTCTTGAGCCACACCGGCCCTTCGGCCCACACGAACCCGCTGGCGAGCACCTCGATCACCGCGTCGCGGGGCACGAGTGGGTCAAACCTGGGATCGAGCCGCTCGATCGAGCCGAGCGTGGGGAGCAGATCGGGGGGCGCCCCCTCCTCGCCGTGGACGGCTGCCGCCGCGACGACGAGCAGGCAGATGACCGTGGAACACAGCGAATGATTCATGGGGCCAGACCCTGGGAGGCGTGAGAGACGAAGCAACTGTCGACGGATTACCGATCGGAAAGAGAATACCGCGGCCTGAGCAAGGAACGCCAGCACGGCACACCGATGAACACCGACGCGGTCGGAACGCCCCGAGGCCTTGCCCGGGATTCGCATCGGTAAAATCCTCAAGTGGGAAGTGCAGGAGTTCATGGATGGCGGCGGCGGCCGCCGAGGCCCGCGACCGGATCCTCATCTTCGAGGACACCGACGGCGATCACGTGCTCAATTCACGGAAGGTTTTCGCGGAGGGGCTGAACCTCGCCAGCGGTATCGCCGTGGGGTTCGGCGGCGTGTGGGTGGGGGCAGCGCCCGACTTCATTTTTTCGAGCAATCCTTGGGGCGTGGACTTCGACGACCTGGGCCACGCCTTGCAGACGGCCTGCGTGATCCCGCACCTCTACCACGTGATCCCGGGAGCGCGGTACCAGCGGCAGGCGGGGCAGCACTTCAACCCCTACACGCTCGACGACATCAAGACGATCGCGCGGCACCGCCACTGGGCAGGGAACCAGAGAGCGACCGGGCGCTCGTGGATCTGCTCGGTCACGGCAACGACTGGTTGGGCATCCTCGAGAGCCTGCCGGAGGAAGATTTCCTCGCCCTCGTCAAGTTTCTAACAACCAAGCCCTGAACAGCATCTTCTTACAGCCGCGATCTGCGGGACTGACCGGCATCCCGATCGATCTTGACTCCTGAGAAAAAGGAACAAAACACATTCTGAGATTGCCGGAAGGACGGATTGGGCCCATCCTTTCCGGGCTAGAGCCCCTCGTCCTTCTCCATCGATGCTCCGCCTTCGAGCGTCGAGTCAAGGAGCACGAGCGGCGCGCCGTCGCGGGCGGTGAGCGTGGCGGTCAGGCCCGCCGGGATGCCGAAGTGGTCGTGCGGCGTGAGCGCCATCTCCTCGCCGGCCACCGCGAGCGTGCCAGAGCCGCGGACGACCGACACCGCGCGAAACCGCTCGGCGGCGAACTTGAGCGGCTCGCCCGCCACCGTCGCCACGGAGAGCGCAATCCCGCCGGTGCCGTCGCGGTCGGTGCGGGCGGCGGGGATGAGCGTGCGGCGACAGGTTGCCGGGGCCGCTGCGGCCGCCGCGATCTCCCGCTCGAGGAATACCGTGCCGTTGAGCTCGGCCGCCGTCACCGGCACCACCGGAAGGTCGGCCGCCTCCGTGGGCCGCGGGTCGACGTCGAGAAACACGCCCCAGCCGCCGAGCGTGAGCGAGCCGAAGATGAAGGGCACGTGGTGCGTGCGGCTGCCGATGTTCGCATAGCCGTGTCGCGTGCCGGGCGGGATCGGCATCGCATAGCCCTCCGTCACCTCGGCCTTCACGTCGCCGAGGATCGTGTGGCCGTGGAGCGGGCCGTAGCCGAGGTGGATCTCCACGCCCTCGCGGTGGAGGTGGCAGGGCACGTCGGACTTCGCGCCGTCGAGCCAGGCCAGGTTCCAGGAATGGTGGTCGCCGTAGACGAGCGGCACGATCGTGATCCCGAGGTTCGGCACCTGGAAGCAACCCTGCGCGGGGGCGGCGTCGTCGCGGGTGAGCGAGAGGCCGTTGCCAGCCGTGATCGCCTCCATGTGGGCCACGAACCGGTCGCGGATCACCGCGAGAGAAGTGCGTGATGCCCCGGTGGCGAGGTCGCACGCCCGGGCGAGCGACTCGACCACGCGGCCGACGTGCACGGCGTAGTGATGGAACGACGAGATCAGGGCCCTGATGTCGTGCTCCACCGGATCCATCGAGCGATCGGCGAGATCGGCGAGCGATTCCGTCGCGCGGGCGATCTCCGCGGTGGCGGGGCCGGCATCGGCCACGGCCGCCAGCTCGCGCCGCGTGGCGTGAAACCCGCCGATCACGTGGCGGCGAAAGGCGTGGCAGTAGAGCCGGGCCAGCGCGATGTCCCGCGGCGTGGCACCAAACGGATCGCGGCCGCGGGCATGGCTCTCCGCGGCAAGCGCCACGAGCCGGTCGTAGTTGGCATGCGTCCCCAGCCGCGGGGGCGGGAAGGTCGGGCTCATCGTGCGGCCTCCGTGTCCGCGGCGACCGCGGCCAGAACATCGTCGGCCATCCGCGCGAGGTCCCATTCGGGCCGCCACTGCCAGTCGCGGCGGGCCGTCGCATCGTCGATCGCACCGGGCCAGCTGGCGAGCACACGGTCGACGGCGTCGTCGGGCGTGAAATCGAGCACGGCCTCGGGCAGGCGGTGGGTGATCGCCGCCGCGATGTCGCCCGGCGTCGTCGTCATACCGGCGATGTTGTAGACCCGCTGCGACAGCCCCGCTGCCGGCGCGGCCAGCAGCCCCGCGAACGCGCGCAGCACGTCGCGGACGTAGATCAATGCCAGGGGCGTGTCGGGCCGGGCCGTGAACGTGAAGCGGCCGGCGCGGGCGGCCTCGAGAAACGCATGCGACGCGATGGCGCTGGCCGCCCCCGCGGGCGCGTGGCGGGAGACCGTGATCGGGAGCCGCACGCAGCGGAAGTCGAGGCCATGTTTCTCGTGGTAATAGCAGCCCAACCGCTCGGCGGCCATCTTCGTGACACCGTACAGCGTGGCGGGCCACTGGGGCGTGTCGTCGGTGAGCACGGCAGGGAGCTTTCCGCCGTAGGCCGCCACGCTGCTGGCGAAGAGCACGGTCGGCCGGCCGTGCCGCAGGGCCGCCTCGAAGAGGCCAAAGGTGCCGTCCATGTTCACCTTCCAGGCGAGATCGCGCTCCTGCTCGCAGCTCCCGGAGAGCAGTGATGCGAGGTGGATGACAGCGGCGGGCGCGTACCGCGTGAAGAGGGCGTCGAGCCCTGCCGCGTCGAGCAGGTCGCCTTGCTCGAAGCAGGCGTTCGCGGCAGTCGGGCCGACCGGCCGGGCCGCCACGTCAAGGAGCACGACGCGATCAAAGCGGCCGGCGAGCGCCCACGTGAGCTGGCAGGCGAGATTCCCGGCACCGCCGGTGACGAGGCACGTGGCCATGGGTTCCTGCCGTCCTTCCTCTCTCGGTTCGGCGGAGGCTATCATGGCCCGCGGGGACTGTCGACAGCCCCATCATTCGTCCGCCACGTGCCCATGAATCGATCGACATGCTCTCCGCCGGAAACGACCGACGTGCTGCTCGTCGGCAGCGGGATCATGTCGGCGAGCCTGGCGGCGATGCTCAAGGAACTCGAGCCCAGGCTCTCGATTCGCGTGGTGGAGATCACGCCAGAACTCGCCAAGGAAGCCTCCGACGGCTGGAACAACGCGGGCACCGGCCACGCGGGTCTCTGCGAGCTCAGCTACACGCCCGCCCGCGAGGCCGACGGCAGGGTGAACATCCTCCGCACGCTGAAGATCTTCGAGCAGTTCGAGCACTCGAAGCAGTTCTGGGCCCACGCGGTCGCCAATGGCATGGCGGGCGAGCCGGCGGGCTTCATCCATGCGGTGCCACACATCTGCTTCGTGCAAGGGGAAGCCGACGTGGCGTTGCTCGAGGCGCGGCAGGCGGCGCTCCGTGAGCACCACTGCTTTCGCGGCATGGAGTTCACCGCCGACGCGGCCACGATTGAGGCCTGGGCGCCGCTCGTGATGGAGGGCCGCGGGCCGGCCCGCGTCGCGGCCACGCGGGCCGCCGGCGGCACGGAAGTGAATTACGGACTGCTCGCCCGGCGGCTCCTCGGCTGGCTCGCCACGCAGGAAGGCTGCGAGGTCGCGAGCGGCTGCCGCGTGACGGGCCTCCGGCGGGAGCACGGCGGCTGGCGGGTCGCCGTGACGCACGTGGCCTCGGGGCAGCGGCTCGTGCATCGCACGCGGTTCGTGTTTGTGGGCGCCGGCGGCGGCAGCCTGCCGCTTTTGCAATCGACCGGCCTCGCAGAGGCCCGGGGACTGGGCGGATTTCCCATCGGCGGGCAGTGGCTCGTCAGCGACAACGAGTCGCTCGCGGCCAGGCACGAGGCGAAGGTCTACGGCGCCACGCCGCCATCCTCGCCGAGCCTGGGCGCCCCGCACCTCGACCTGCGTCGGCTCGACGGCCGGCGGCAGCTGCTCTTCGGCCCGTTCGGCTCGTGGACGACGAAGTTTCTCAAGGAGACCGGCCGCTGGACCGACCTGCCGGCGTCGCTCCGCCCCGGCAACTTCACCACCCTCCTGCGGGCGGCGATGAAGAACCGCCCGCTCGTGCAGTATCTCGTCACGCAGGCGCTGCAGCGCATGGAGACCCGCCTGGAGGCGCTACGGTTTTTCTATCCTCGCGCCCGCGCGGCCGACTGGCGGCTCGTCGAAGCCGGGATCCGCGTGCAGACGATCAAGAAGGCCGACCGCGGGGCGGTCTATTTCGGCACGGAGGTGTTTTCGTCGCACGACAAGTCGCTGGCGGCCTTGCTCGGCGCCTCGCCGGGGGCCTCGGTGGCGGTGAACATCGCACTCGAGACGATCAAGACCTGCCTGCCCCACCTGCTGGCCACGGCCGAGGGGCGGGGCCGCATGAAGCGGATGATCCCCGTGTATGACGAAGACCTGAAGCTGCCGGAGAATGCGGCGATCTTCGAAAAGACCTCACGGGCCGCCGAAGAAACGCTCGGCCTTGCTTCGCCGATCGGTGATTGCTGATGGACAGGAAGCCGGGTGTTCTCATGGCGTCCCGAACTTCCACCACCCCCAAAGCTGCGGCGCGAGTTCGGCTTCGCCGGGAACATCGCTGACGAGACCGGTGGCTTTGTTTTGCCAGTAGAGCCGTTGGGTGGTCAGCCCGCCGCTGCCGCGCAGAATGCCGATATCGCCGCGGAGGCGGAGCCCCGGTTGGGGCTGGAGACCGAGCGCGGCAAGCGGCACGGAAAGCTCGAAGTTGCCTTGCACGCCGGCGAGTTCCACATCGGGCACCTGCACTACTTCGGCCATCGTCACTGTGCGCCAGGGTGAATTGAAGGGCACAGGGTCGCCCGCGCCGTCGGCCTTCGGACGGTAGCGCACGGCCAGCGGCTTGCCGTCGACCAGCGTCGTCAGCAGCCGCTGATCGCCATGTTGATCGGTGTGCAGCATCACATCGAGGCCGCCGCCGGTTTTGAAGAGCATCTGCCAGGCGTCGCCTTTGTTCTCCAAGAGGCGGCTGTCCGGCGTTTTCAGCGCTACATACAGCCGGTCGCCCGCGGTGGCGACGGCGGCCTTGATCGGCGCATGGTTGCCGCCGATAAAGATCTGCCCCACCCTCACCCACGCGGCGTCCGCCCAGTCGTCCAGCGTGCCGTCCACGATCGGCGCCTCCTCGCGCAGCGTGACCGACAGCGTGTCAAAGCCCTCCGCCTTTACGCGATTGAGGTCGCGCTGAAGAAAATAGTCCCGGCAGGCCTGCAGCATTTCGGGCGTCACCGCCAGCGTCGTCTCCGGCAGCCGGCGCAGCGTGTCCAGGCCGTCCACCCGCACGAGGCTCGAGTGCGTCTGCCCAACGACCAGGTACACGCGGCCGTCGGCGGTCTGGTTGAGCGTGGGGAAGAAGTCTTCCTCGTGATGCGTGATGTCGTTGAGGAGCAGGCCGCGCGTCGCCTGCGGCATGACCCAGTGGGGGCCGAGCCGATTGTCCGTGAAGAGCGTGGCGACGAAGAGGCCGTCCGGCGTGAAGAGGTAGATGGTGCCCTTGTTGCCGTTGAAGGCCCACAGCGTCTCGCCGGCCACGGTGACCGGCTGGCCGATCAGACGCGTGGAGCCGATGACCATACCCGGGCGGTCCGGCGCCGGCGACGAGTGCGAGGCGTGCAGGCTAGGCCACTGGTTCGGGTAGGTCCAGCGTAGCGCCGCGCCCTGGTACCCCCGCAGCGGACCGCCCATCGCGATGGTCCAGCCGTGGGCCTGCAGCACCTGCGACGAGGCGGGGATGGTCGCCTCGGTCTTGATGGCGGCCGGGTATCGCGGCCTGCCCTCGGACGTCCACTCCGGCGTGAGCGTGCGGCCGTTATTAAAGGTGAGCGCTAGGTCGGGGGCGACGTATACGCCCGACACCGCACCCTTCTCCTCCTTCCAATATGCAACCTCGTCCGGCTGCGCCTGGCCGTCGCCGTTGTCATCCGTCCAGCAGAAGCTCCATGGCTGGATCCACGGCGGCTTTGTCAGATCCGCGCCGGCCGGCCACTTCTCCTTGAACGACGCGGTCTTGAGCTGATCCCATGCCTGTGCCTGGCCGGCTGCGGCCACGGGCACGAGGGTGCCGTCGCGCTCCATCCAGATGCCGGCCGCCGCCGCGAGCGACACCGGGCTGGTGTTGAAGACGTTGGTGAAATACCGTCGGCCGTTCACCTGCATCGCCGTCTGCGGCGCGGCACCGGGCAGCACGACGCCGTTGCTCCCCGGCAGGTACAGGATCCGCGAGAGCGCGGAGGCGCCGTTGTCCCAGTCAAGGTCGAACTCGAGCGTACCCTTCGCGCCGTCGGCGTAGTAAAACTTCGTGCGGTCCTGCGGGTCCAGATTGCCGCCGCCGCCGTAATTCGGCTGGCCATAGAATGCTGTGACAAAGCCGCCGTCGGCCGCCCACACGCTCACACGCTTGGGGGTGAAAGACTGTTCGGCCACCCACAAACGGCCGTCCGCGGTGAGGGCCATGCCGTAGGGGCGCTGCATCCGGGTGCGGTCATACCCGCCGATACCCGCGCCGCCGGGCGTGCCGACCGCGCGCAGGAGTGTGCCGTCCGCGGCGAAGATCTTCACCTGCTGTGCCTTGCCCCAGTCGCTGACGTAGATCTGCCCTTGCGGGTCGACCAGCAGCTGCTGCGGCTCGTCCAGCCCGTCGGTGATCACCGGCTGCGGCTGGGCCTCCAACGTGGCCAGCCGCAGCACGCGCGTGCCGCTGACCACATACAGCGCCCCCTGTGCGTCGAAGGCGACGCCTTGCGGATTCTCAACGGGGATCGTCCGCTGCACCGTTCCCGCCGCCACGTCGACCACGAGCAACTTTCCGGCCTTCGGCAGGCTGGCCACCAAGAGGCCGTTGCACGCAGCCAGGCCGCCCAGCGCCTCCTGGTCCTTGGCGTCGAAGGCGTATTTCACGACCTGCGTCTCGCCTTTGGCATGGATGCCGTAGAGCCGCAGCGCGCCCTCCCAAGCGGAACCGGTGTAGGCGGAGTACGCGGCCAGCGGCTTTACGCCGACGTCTCGGGCGAGGTGCGAGGCCCCGGTCCAGATGCCGCCCACCCAGCGCTTGCCCGCCTGTTTGCGTCCCTGCAGGTCCACCCAGATGATGCCGTCCCCCGCCTCCGCCACGTGCGCGCCGATGAGCACCTGCTGCTGTTCCGGCAGAAACAGCACGGCGCTCGGCGGCGTGTGATCGGCCAGCCACCCGCCCTTGCCATCCGACGTACCCCACCACGGCGGCGACCCGGCGTTGTAGGCGGTGAACTCGTACCGCAGTTCCACCGGTTTGCGATAGAGGCCGCGGACGGTGTAGGTATCCGGCGGCACGAGCGCTCCCTGCACCTGGTACACGCCGTGATACCCCTCGTTCACCCGGCCGCTTTCGTCCAGGCCGTCCCAATACAACGTGTGTGTACCGGCGGGGAAAGGTGTCTCGCTGATCAGGTTGCGGACGCGGATGCCGGCGCGTTCGATCACCAGCGTCACAAGGCCGGCTTCGGGCAGCGTGAATGTGACGGGAATGGGCGGGGGCACCTCGGCGGCCTGAAGCGTCACCGGGTCGCCGTCGCCCAGATTGTGCAGGAACATGAGCTCACCCAGCCACACATACGTGCCATCGAGGGATTTACCCTTCACATGCGGGTGCTGGCGGGCTTCCTCAATAGCGCCGACGATCCGGAGCCGCATTGCGCGGGTGGTCACCGACGTGTCGAAGACCAGCCAATTGGCGCGCAGCGTACTGGGGTAGAGCGTATCGGCGGGGTAAACGCCGACGGTCTTCCACTGCGTCTCGTCCGCCTCGCGCGGGTGCACGTTATCGGGACCGGCGTATTGCTGCACCTCCACGCGGCCGAATCCTGCCGATACCGCGCACACGCCATCCAGCGTCAAGGCCGCCGGCCAGGCGCACATCACCCACGGTGCGTTGGCCGGCGACACCGGCGCCTCCCCACCTTTCTCGCCGTTGTCCCACACGTCTCCCCTGACGCCCGCATTGCCGTCCGCGAGACACGCCGCCTTGTGCTGGTTCACGCTGGCCACCATGGCGCCCTGCGGCGCGAGGTTCTGCAGCCGCTCCGCCAGCAGGCAGGCGCCGCCGAGCCGCCCGGCATGCGTTGTCGCATCGTCGGGGCTCGAGTCGGTGAAGCGCAGGGCACGAGTGACCGTGTGCGGCGGCAGCAGCCAGAGGGCCAGGCCGCCGGACTTCTCCTGCCGCGCCGCGGGCAGCCACTGCGCCTCATTGTTCAGGTCGCCGGGATAGGCCGCGTCGGGTCGCAGCACGCTCACCCGGCCGCCGCCGTGAACCAGCAGCGTGCCGGCCGGCAGGGGACGGGTGAAGCCGATGCGCAGGTGGCGGACTCCCGGCTTGTCCGATGCGCTGAAGGTGACGCCGGAGTGCGCGGGGATGCTCCCCTGCGTCGCCAGCACCCACTTCGGCCCCTGCCCGCCAAAAGTGCATGGCGTCTCGCGGCCGTCCACCCACTCCGCGCAGGCCGCGGCGTCCAGATCGCCCACCTGCACCGGTGTCTGCAATCCCGCCGCCCCCACCGGTGCGGCAACGAGCCAGATCAGAACCATGCTCAAACCACGCATGCCATCCTCCTCGCACGACAACCACGCACCGGCCGAACGCCAGCACGCTCTCGACAGTATAGAGCCTGATAACCCGATGCTTTCACAGCCTGAAACGCCTGACGGGCGATTCACACCATGACCTCGCGGATCGGAAGCGCCTCAACCACCCCGGTGAGCTTCTCCTCCAGTCCGCCGCGAAAATACGTCAGCCGCCGGTGGTCGAGGCCGACCAGATGGAGGATCGTGGCGTGCAGGTCCCGCAGGTGGCGGGGGTTTTCCACGGCCTTCTCGCCGATCTCGTCGGTGGCGCCGTAGCTCGTGCCGGCCCGCACGCCGGCTCCGGCGAGCCAGTAGGTAAAACCGCGCGGGTTGTGATCACGTCCGCCCGGCTTGCCGCCGGTGTTGAAGGTTTCCGCGACGGGCATCCGCCCGAACTCGCCCCCCCACACCACGAGCGTCGAATCGAGCAGGCCGCGGCGGGCGAGGTCCTCGAGCAGGGCCGCGATCGGCTGGTCCACCTCGGGGCAGTGCAGCCGGAGATTCTCCTCGATGCCATGGTGGCCGTCCCACGTGTTCTGCCCCCCTGCGCCGCCCCCTCCGGAATAGATCTGCACGAACCGCACCCCGCGCTCGACGAGCCGCCGCGCGACGAGGCACTGGCGGCCGAACGTGGAGGGTCCAAGCGCGAGCGGGTGCCAGTCGGGCTTCGGCTCGTTCACGCCGTAGAGCGAGAGGGTCTCGGCGGTCTCCTGCGAGAGGTCGAGGGCCTCCGGCGCCGTCATCTGCAGTTCGAAGGCGAGTTCGTAGGCGGCGATGCGGGCCGCCAGTTCGCTGGCATCGGCCCGACCGTCGCGATGGGCCTCGTTGAGCCGATTGATGAAATCGATCTCCCGCCGCTGCATCTCGCGCGACAGGCCCTGCGGCGGATCGAGGTTGAGGATCGGCGGCCCGCCGGTGCGCAGCACGGTGCCCTGGTAGGCCGCCGGCATGAAGCCGCTCGACCAGTTCGGCGAGCCGGCCGTCGGGCCGCCGCGCGGATCAAGCATCACCACGTAATCGGGAAGATTCTTGTTTTCCGAGCCGAGGCCGTAGGTGACCCACGACCCGATCGATGGATATCCCTGGATGATCCGTCCGGAGTTCGCCTGCAGGACGGCGCTGGCGTGGGCGAACGAGTCGGTCTGCAGCGACTTGACGAAGGCGAGCTTGTCGACGTGCCTCGCCAGATGCGGTAGCGCGTCGGATACCCACTGCCCCGACTCCCCATGACGGCGGAAGGTGCGGCGGCTTGCCTGCAGCACCGCCTTCGTCTTTGCACCGAGGCGAAACTCGTTTTCCACCGACTGGCCATCGCGGGCCTGCAGTTCGGGCTTGTAGTCGAAAAGATCGACCTGCGACGGACCACCGAACATGAAGAGGAAGATCACCGACTTGGCCCGGGAAATGCCGCTCGCCGGCAACACGGCATCCGTCTTCCCGGCAGCCTCCGCCGCGCTCGCCTCGCGGTCGAGGAGCGACAGGAGCGCGAGCGAACCGAAGCCGGCGCCCGCCTGCGTGCAGAAGTGCCGTCGCGACGTCGACAGGTGATGCAAGGGATTCATGATGCTCGCTTCACTCCACGTAGACCGCTTCGTTGCATGTCATGACCGCCCGGCAGAGGCTTTGCCAGGCTGTCGCGGCCCCAGCTCCACCTGCCTGCGCGGCGAGAAAGTCGCCGGCCGCCGCGATCTCTTCGGCGGTCGGGTCGCGCTGCAGGGCGAGCTGCCAGAGCCGACGGAGCTTCGGCGAGTCGTCGGGCCCGGCCTCGTGGACGATGCGTTCATGGAGGCGGTCCGCCTGGCGATGTACCCATGGGTCGTTCAGGAACAGGAGCGCCTGCGGTGCGGTCGTCGTCACCGGCCGGACGACCGTCGGCGTCGACAGGATCCCGCGGTCGAGCGTCTCCAGAAACGGCACTGCAAGCGACCGCTTCACCACGAGGTAGATGCTGCGGCAGTCCTGCTCACCCGCGCGGGTCTCCGGCCAGCGGAAGGACGCAGGATTGGCCGCTGAACGCACCTCCGCCGACAACGCGGGAAACACGCTGGGCCCCGACCGCTTGCCGCCGAGATGGCCATTGATCGCCAGCAGCGTGTCGCGGATCGCCTCGGCATCCATCCGCCGGATCGACTGCCGCCAAAAAAATTGGTTCTCCGGATCGATGGCCGCGAGGCTCGGATGCTCGGCCCGGGATGTCATCCGGTAGGCATGGCTGCCGAGGATGATCCGGTGGAGGTGCCGCACCGACCAGCCCGACTCGATCAGCTCCCGCGCGAGAAAGTCGAGCAGCGGCCTGTTCGACGGCGGAATACCGGTGCGGCCGAAATCATCGGGCGAAGGCACGATCCCGGTGCCGAAGTGCAGCTGCCAGATGCGGTTGGCAAGCACGCGGGCTGTGAGCGGGTGCCGCGGGTCGACGAGCCAGCGGGCCAGCGCGAGCCGGCGGCCCGACGAACCGGCGACGGAGGCGATGCCCGGGAACTCGGTCCCGCAGGCGCGGAGAATCTCTGGAGGCAGGGGCTGCACCTCCTCGCGCGGCGAGGCCCGGTCGCCGCGGTGGAGCACGAACGTCGCCTTCGGCTGCGGCAGCTCCACGACCGCGAGCGCCCGCTCCTGTCGGGGGGTCGCATCCGGGGTCGCCCCGATGATCCGGTCGATCTGCCCCGTACCCCTGGCCCCGCCGCCTGTTTTCGGCCGGCCGTAGGGGTCGATGCCGCGCAGGAACGAAAGCAATGAGTAATAGTCGCGCTGGCTCAGGGGGTCGTACTTGTGGTCGTGGCAGCGGGCACAGCCCACAGTCAGCCCGAGAAACGCCGACGACATCGTTACGAGCACGTCGTCGGCATCGTCAAGTTCTGCCTGATCGGAGCTGGCGGGCTCGTCGTCCCACTGATGGAGCCGCAGAAAGCCGGTGGCGATGATCGCGTCGCGCCACGCCTCGGGGTTGTATTCCGCCGGTGAGCCCGGTGTCGCCGCCCACTCGTCTCCGGCGAGTTGTTCGACCAGGAAGCGATCGTAGGGCTTGTCCGAGGCGAACGACCGGATGACGTAGTCCCGATACCGCCACGCGTTCGGCTTGTCGCCGTCGCGTTCGTAGCCATTGGTTTCGGCATACCGCACCCAGTCGAGCCAGTGCTGCGCCTGCCGCTCCCCATAGTGAAACGACGCGAGCGTGTCGTCGACGAGCCGGGCCCAGGCCGCGTCAGACGGATCGGCCGCGAACGCCGCGACGGCCTCGGGCGGGGGCGCGAGGCCCCACAGATCGAAGAACAGCCGCCGCACGAGCTCGCGGGGCGTGGCCGGCCGGCTCGGGAGGCCGCCGGCCCATGACCGGCTGTCAGCAGCCGTGGGGTCGGCCGGCGGCTCCGCGACCGGCAGCGTGGCGATGCCGCAACGCACGAGCAGGTCGATCTTGTCGCCCGCCGGCAGCGCGGCCTCGGCGGGCGTGAACTCAGCCGCGGCGAGCGGCTGAAACGCCCACCACGCCTGGTCGTCCGCGGTGATTTCGAAGACCCGGCTGCGGAGCTTCGGACCCTTGTGCGCCACCATGTCGCCCTCCCGCGGGTCGTGCGCGCCGGCGGCGATCCAGACCTCGATGTCGCGAATCTCGGCGGCCGACACGGTCTGACCGGAATCCGGAGGCGGCATCCGCTCATCCTGGTCCTCCGACCTGAGGACGTCGAGCAGCCGGCTCGCATCGGGCCGCCCCGGCTCGACGACCCCCGCGTCGGCCCATCCGGCGCGGTCGGTGAACCGCACGCCCCCGGAAGCATCGTCGCCCGAGTGGCATTCGACGCAGGCCCGCTCCAGCAACGGTCGAATCCGGCTCTCGAAAAAGGCGGTATGGTCGTCGCTGCGTGCGGTCGCCCCGCCGCATGCGGCAAGGAGGCAGACCGCTGCCGTCGCCCGCTTGATCCCGAACATTGCGTCGCGGGGCCCGGTGGTCATGACAGACCTCCCATCCGGGGCACGGCCGCGTCCGTCACGTGCTGGATGATCCCGGCGAGCGCTCCAGTCCGCTTGCTTCCCCGCGCCTGCACGATCCGGCAGTCGGCCAGCGATGGCGTGAGCGATGCCTGCTTCACAAGGTCGAGCAGCCTCGGGAAGACGTCGTCGGCGGCCGCGAACAGGCCACCGTGCACGAACAGCGTCGCGGGGTTGAAGATATTGACGACGGCCGAAACTGCGACGGAAAGCGCGTCGATCACGCGTTCGAGCGCGTCAGCGGCATGAATCGTCCCGCTGCGAAGTCCGGCGATCGCCTCGTCGGGAGTCACCGGTCGCCCGATGGCCTCGGACACGAGCCGGGCCAGGGCCGAATCGGTCGCGAGCGTCTCGAGGCAGCCGCGGTTGCCACAGCCGCAACGGGCCCCCGCCGGATCGATCCGGAGATGGCCGAGTTCGCCGGCCAGGCCGTTCGAGCCGGTCAGCAGCCGGCTGCCGCTCATCACGCCGAGGCCGAGACCGGTGCTCACATCGAGCATGGCGAAGTCGGTCAGCCCGGCCGCCGCCCCGAACATCGATTCGCCGAGGCACAGGGCGTGCGATTCCTGGAACATCCGGCACGGCACGCCGAGCCGCCGCTCGAGATCGCGGGCGGGAGTTTGTCGGTCGAGCAGGTGGATGTTAGGTGAAAATACCACCTCGTCGAGCCGGTTACTGACGAGCCCCGGCACCGAGATGCCAATGCCACGCACGCCCGTGGCACCGGCTTCGCGACAGATTCGCTCGAGCATCGTCAGGAGTTCGGCATAACTGCCGGGTGTCGCGAAGCGGATCGCGGCCGATTCGACGTGACGGCCATCGAGGCCGGCTGGCACGACTGTGCAGCGGCGGGCGTCGATCACGATGCCGATCACTTCTGTGGCCCGTGACGCGAGCCGCAGGCGTCTTTCAGGCCGACCGAGCCGGCCGGGAGTCTGCGCTGAGTCGAGTTCCTCGAGCAGTCCCGCGCGGAGCAGCGCCTCGGTCGCGCGGGTCACCGTCGGCCCCGTCATCATCGCCGCCTGCCGCAGGGCGGTCCGCGAGAGGGGTCCTTGGGCCAGGATCGCATCGAGCACCCGCCGCTCGTTCAGCCTGCGGAGAAGCGGCGTGTTCGCCCTGTGAGACGGCGATCCGAAGCGTGTTTTTGCCGTTTTGCAATCAAATTCGGGCATCGTTTTTGACCCTTTGTCGTGTACTATAGACACTCATGCTCAATTTAGCAAACGACAGGAATTAAGTCACGATTCGCGGCGCGGTAATCCTTTCACGCAGCGCCGACCTGCCAAAACCGCTGCTCACGGGGCATTCATTCCATGGCATCTCATTGTCGCTGGGCAATCCTGGGAACCGCCGGCATCGCCCACAAGAACTGGAAGGCGATCCATGAGGCCGGCAACGCCCGGCTGGTGGCTGTCGCGAGCAGGAGTGCGGGCCGGGCACGGGCGTTTGTCGACTCCTGTCAAAAGCACGTTACGTTTCCCAAGCCCCCCGACGCCGTCACGGGGTACGACGCGATCCTCGCTCGCGACGATGTCGATGCGGTCTATCTGCCGCTGCCAACCGGCGCGCGTTCGCAGTGGGCGATACGGGCCGCCGAGTTCGGGAAACACGTCCTGGTTGAGAAGCCGTGCGCCGCAAGCGTCGCCGAACTCGAGGCCATGATCGCCGCCTGCGATGCGGCGGGTGTTCAATTCATGGACGGCGTGATGTTCCTGCACAGCCGCCGCCTCGACGCGATCCGAGGGCTCCTCGTCGACGCGCCCGGCGGCATCGGTCGGCCGCGGCGGATTGCGGCCCAGTTCAGCTTCCTCGGCGGAGAGGGCTTCCTGGCCGACAACATCCGTATGCGAAGCGACCTCGAGCCGCTCGGCTGCCTCGGCGACCTCGGCTGGTACACGATCGCCTTTCCCCTCTGGCTCCTCGCGCCGCGGCTGCCACGGTGCGTGACCGGCCGCATCATCGCGGCGGGCAGCGCCGCGGCCGGCTCGCCGGCAGTGCCGACGGAGGTCGCCGGCGAGGTCGTCTTTCCCGGGGTCGACGGGGAGCCGGAGGTGACGGCCAGCTTCTTCTGCTCGTTCCTTGCCGAGCACCAGCAGTGGGTGCACGTCAGCGGCACCCGCGGGAGCATGCGGATCGATGATTTCGTGATCCCCTACTGCGGGCCCGAGGTTTCGCTGACCTTCGCGGAGCCGCACTACCTCATCGAGGGCTGCGATTTTCGGATGGAGCCGCGGGACCGCGCGGTGTCAGTCGGTGAGCACTCGCACGGTCATCCGACATCGCAGGAGGCGAATATGTTCAGGGCTTTCTCACGACTGGTGCTCGAGCACCGCACCGACAGGTCGTGGCCACACCGCTCACTCGCGGTGCAGCGTGTCCTGATGGCCTGCCTCGCGTCGGCCCACGACGGCGGCCGACGCCACGACCTGCCCGCCTGAGCGTCGACGGTTTGCGCTCTCACCGACACCGCCATCACCCTGCCGCCACCGTCACCTCCAGGGAGAGTAGTCGGTGGGCACAAAAACTCCGAGAGCACGCCCCCCTGGGGCTCGGTGAGCGACCCGCCCGCCCGCGCCTCCGACGCCGCTCTGGATTTGATCCAGTCGGCGTCGACGCGGAAGTCCGCGAAGGACTTTTCGGCCGCCTCGCGGCTCGCATGGCCGAGTAGATAGACGAGCATCCTGTCGGACTGCGGGCTGCCCGGAGCCAGGTGCCAATAGACGAGGTTCGTCATGCCGTGCTTCGCGAACAACTCGAGCGTGTGGTTCCGAAACCGGGCGTGGAGCTGGTCGAGCTTGCCCTCCGGCGCGTAGTACACCCGTATTTGGTAGAGGCCCGGCGGCGCCGCTCTGGCGGACGAAATGAGCGCCGCGACGGCCGCTCCCGCGGCGAGGCCTGCGATCCAGTGGGCTGTGATCATGGCATCGAACCTCCGGCGCGTGGGACGATCTGTCGAGGACGGCCGCAACTTGCCAGCCTCGGTGCCGACAGTTTAGAGTGCGGCGGCCGCGGGAAAAAAGTCTTCGCCCGCCCACGGTCTTACGGCATGGAGAGTGCATGGCTCGGTTCAGCCGGCTCGATGTCTACCAGCGGATGCTCGAAGAGGCCCTCGTGCCGATCTTCGTGCAGGCCGAGCCCGACTCGGCCGCCCAGGCCCTGGCCGCGGTCGCGGAAGGGGGCGCGACGGTGTGCGAATTCACCAATCGCAGTCCGCAGGCGCTCGAGGCCTTCCGCACGGCCGCTGCCCACGCGAGCCGGCACCTGCCGCGGATGATCCTGGGCGCCGGCTCGATCGTCGATGAGCCGACGGCGGCGATTTACATCGCCCACGGCGCGCAGTTCATCGTGGGGCCGTCGTTCAACGAACGCGTGGCGCGGCTCTGCAATCGCCGCCGCATCGCCTATCTGCCGGGCTGCCAGACCGCGACGGAGATCGCCACGGCCGAAGAGATGGGGGTGGAGATCGTGAAGTTGTTTCCGGCCCGGGCCGCCGGGGGGGCCGACTTCATCAACCAGATCCTCGGCCCCTCCCCCGCCACCCGGCTCCTGCCCACGAGCATCGGCGAGGTGTCGGCTCAGGCGCTTGCGACCTGGTTTAAGGCCGGCGCCTGCGGTGTGGGGATGGGCGGCGACCTCGTCCAGCCCGACCGGATCGCCGCCGGCGACTTCGCGGCCGTTTCCCGCCGCGTGGCGGAAGTCCGCGAGATGGTGCGGCAGGCCCGGGGCGGCTGATCGCACGTACAACCACGGTGCCCGCTGGCCGCGGCCGCCCGCTTCGCCTGCGTGGCGGCGACACTCAAATGCGGCCGCTTCGGTGGCCGGCTGGGTTGCCCGACCCGGGCCGAAGTCGACGCGGCCTTCGCGGCCCACGATTGCACACCCGCTGTCGACAATTTATCATGTCCGAACGGGTGACCGCTCGAGTCGCCTTCGTCGGGAACGTCGGTTCGCCGTCTCCGAAGCCAGTCCGCGTAGGGAGACCATCATGAAGATCGTCGTCACGGACCATGCCTTTCCCGACCTGGCCGTCGAAGAGGAAATCGCCACCGCGGCCGGTGCGATCCTCGTCAGCGCCCAGACGAAAGACCCGGTGAGGCTCGCCACGGCCGTGGCCGACGCCGACGCCGTGATCACGCAGTTCGCGCCGGTGAACGCCGATGTCGTCAACGCGATGCGGCGGGCCCGGGCGATCGTCCGCTACGGGATCGGTGTCGACAACGTCGATCTCGCCGCCGCCCGGTCCCGCGGCATCCCGGTCTGCAACATCCCCGATTACTGCATCGACGAGGTGGCCGACCACACGCTGGCCTTCATCCTCGCCCTCACGCGACAGGTGGCGCCGCAGAGCCTGCTGGTGCACGGTGGCGAGTGGAGACTCGCCGCCCCCCCGGCCGCCTTCCGCACGCTCGCCGGGATCACCTGCGGTGTCGTCGGCTTCGGCCGCATCGGCCGGGGCGTCGTGCGGCGGCTGGTGGCGTTCGGCGGCCGGGTGCTCGTGAGCGATCCGGTGGCGTCGCCCAAGGATGTGGCCGCGCTCGGCGCCGAAAGCGTGCCGCTCGGGAAATTGCTCACCGGCAGCGATCTGATCACGCTCCACTGCCCGTCGCTGCCCGAGACAAAGGGCATGATCAATGCCAACTCGCTCGCCACGATGAAGCCTGGCCTGCTGCTCGTGAACCTCTCCCGTGGCGATCTCGTCGACCCCGAAGCGCTCGTCGCAGCGCTCGACTCGGGGCACGTGGCCGGCGCTGCCCTGGATGTCTTCGCCCCGGAGCCGATTCCGGCGGGCCATCCGATTCTCGGCCGCTCGAACGTGATCCTCGCCCCGCATATCGCCAGTGTCAGCGCCGCGGCCGTGCAGCGACTGCGCACGACGGCCGCCGCACTGGCCGTGGCGGCGGCCGCGGGCGGGCCGCTGCCGTCGATCGTCAACGGGCTCCTCGGCCCGCGAGCCGTCTCCGCGTGAATGCCGGGAGCCCCGCGATCATGGCAGATTCCCGAGTCACGTCCCGCGAGGCCTTCGGCCGCTGTTCAACGGCGGCCATCGTGCTGGCAGCCGCCGCATGCGCCGCCGCGGAGCCGGCAAAGCGGCCAGCTGTCGTCGATCTCTCGCTCACTGTCGCGGCCGACCTGCCCTGCGTCTGGCCGGTGGGGATGACGCCGCTGGCCGTCGTGCCCACGGCAACCTTCGGCCGCACCGGCCGGCACCGCGACATGCTCGTGATAGACGAGCACACCGGCACCCAGTGGGACGCGCCGGCCCACTTCGTGCCGCCCCCCGATTCCGGGCTCGATGGCGCGGGGCCGATGGGCGTGGTCACGGGCGAGAAGGTGCCGGCCTGGCAGTTCTGCGGCGAGGCGTGCGTCATCGACCTCACGAAGCACCGCGACGAGGCCGCTCCCGGCGAGAGTTTCCTGATCGGACCCGAGCACGTTCGAGAGTGGGAGATCGCGCACCGGCCGGTCGGCCCCGGCGACGTGGTCTGCTTCCGCTCCGGGTACACCGATGCGTATTACAAGCCGTTTCCGGCGGGAGAACGGTTCGTGACCGAGCCGCTCCGCAAGCAGACCCCGGGCTGGGCGGCGCCCAGACCTGAGACGATGACCTACCTCGCCGACCGCGG
>Ga0210003_1001087_pt1 | contig 24150 bp, 39 predicted proteins | sample LantaG_FD_182804 | JGI IMG/M metagenome (GOLD analysis project Ga0210003, IMG submission 182804) | Deep subsurface microbial communities from Baltic Sea to uncover new lineages of life (NeLLi) - Landsort_02402 metaG (SPAdes) (version 2) | ecosystem: Environmental > Aquatic > Marine > Oceanic >... | reverse complement strand
TGATGTGTCGGGGTCTAGTAAGCCACCATTGCATATCGTGGTAATGGCACTAAAACCAGTCACATCACCACGATAGAATATCGCACTCTGAGTAGCCTGAAGCCGGCTAAAGCCCATAAAATACCAATTACCATAAGCCCATCCATGGGAATAAGCAGATGAACGAAGCGTTGGAGCTAGGCTCAAATGATGGTGCCGCATCTGAAGCGTCAAGGTAGTATAATGATACATTTCCCACCCAGTATTGCTTAATAGAAAACGGCTCATTAGTGTTTTGTCGTCATCTCCACCACTGTCAATCCGAAACCAACCCCCAAGGCTGTAGTCCGTATTGGTAAAGTCCAAATTCCCAGTATCCGCAGCAGAAGCCCATAAATACTCAGTAGCTCCATCAAGAGTAAGAAAGGGTAAGTTTGAATCAAGGGTTGACCAAGGAGCGCCTATTATTGTAACTACAGGCTTTGTCCTGGCTATGCTGTGAGTAATAGCTCCAATACCTTCCCTGAACGGAAGGTCTAATGCCATATTCCTGTTTATAGCCAAGGCGTCATAATGCACGCTCATTACGGAGCCTCCTTGTAAAATACTTCCCAATTATAGGCTCTCTTAGTCCCTGTCGATTGAATTGTTACCCGGATTCCATATCTATTCGGGGGTAGAGTTACATCTTTCCCTAAGGGGTCTTGCACAGCATTGAAAGTGGTATCACCAAACTTTAGCATGACCCCTCCTGGTACTATGCGGCGGTAAACTCGCACCCGCAATGTTTCAGTTACAGTCTGGTTGGTAAAATCTAACGAAAAGAGCTTGGCTTCAAATATGCCCGCAGGAGCTTCATTAGTATAAACAGTCTGCTCGGTACCATCGGTCGTTATCTGTCCGCTTGTCTCAGTTAAAATAGCCTCTGAATCAGTGACTTCCCGGATGGCGTCAACATCTAACTGAAGTAAATCAATATCAGCCTGGAGAGCTTGCACGCTTGCCTCTAGCGCTAAAGTATCAATAGCTGCAGGATTATGTACACCTTCACCGCTCATGGTCGATTGCCCTCACTTATAGCCAGATTAATAGTCTCCTGCTCATCACAGGTTGAAATGCCGTAAACCTCACCATGGAATAGGTTGTTAGTTCCAATATGATAAGTGCCACCATTGGGATTGAGGCGTATTCCCGAACCGATAACAGCAGCGTTTCCTCTGGCAAGATAGATAATACCGTCACCGTCATTTGTAAGGTCGGAATCACCCCTATTAGCGTTGGCTACTAAAACCAGAGTAGATACAGCACCAACGGCAACGAAGGTGTCGTTTACATTTTCTATTGGCCATATTCTTGGGTCAGGCATCTATCTCATCTCCATCCGCCAGAACGCCATACTCTGTAAAATAAGCCGGCCATTTTTCGGCACCCTTTCGCGTGCATGCTTCCACAGTACACTTGTTCCCAGACCGCAAGGCACACTTTACCTCTTTGCAGTATTTCGAGTTATAAGGTTCTCTGTCCATTTCTCCTCACTTAAAGGTCACTGTAAAATTGCCAGCGAAGGCAGCATCATAATCAAAAAATATACCAGTTTCCATTTCGCAGTCAAGGATTAGCGTAAACGGCTGACAGGAAACATGGATAGCGCTTCTTAAAATAAGCGTCCCGATTAACGTTCCTGTATTATCAATGCCATCATATATCGCAACATCCCCTACAGCAGTCATGCCATTAAAAGTTATTGAGTGCAATACACACGCCCCGGTGTGCACGATTGCATCTGCAATAACGTTTACTTTATCCCATGGATAGTCAAGCACCGGATTTGACATATTCACCTCCAAAGAGCCAGGGCAAGGGGGAAGGAGTAACAAACCCCCTCACCCCGACAAGCTTAGTTTAGTCTACTTATTTAGTCTGCGACTCTATTATAATAAGTAGCTCTCCAATCCAGCTTATTTGCACCGAAGCATTGACGGATTCGATAGAAGATGTTATCAGTAGCAAAGTCTCCGCTCATCGGGTTGAGTGCTCCACCACCAATAGTCACCTTATCGCTTGCCTTCATGCAAACCTCCGGTCTCTCATGTCCTTTGAGGTAGTCGCACTCTATGGCTGCGATATTCGCTGGGTCGGCAAACAGATACCACGAGTTAGCTGTCCATCCAGCCGTACCCGCAATCGATAGCCACGGGTCAACTATAAGCTGTAGTCCGTATTGACTAATCACATTGGCGGTTGGGTAGGCGACTGGGGCAGCCAGCGCAGTAGTTTGAGTCCACATCTTGTTGGCCGAGGTCAGGATTTGTCGAGCCGTAAATTCCAGCCCTCCATCGGAGATAACCAGATATTTGGCACGGTTCCTGATGGGTTGCCCACTGGGATGCCGGATTGCCGCCATCGCTGCCACTGAAGCCTCAAGGTTCGCAATGGTCAGAGGCAGAACATCAGCATTAACTCCATTCTCGTACAAGTTCCCACCAACAACATGAGTGCCAATATCGTCCGCATAAAGGTTTACGGCTGTGTAGTGCTCGGTATTAGCTGCCAGCCATGCCATCTCGGACGGCGAATCCTTCAATGCCCCCAGGTCGTCAGCTATCATGGTCTCCCATGAGATGTCTATTTGATTACCGTATTTGCGAGCATAGACATCGTACTTTTTCTCCGTTTTCTCCAGGGCTAAGTATTCTCCTTTTTCACCCACCTCTCCGAGATACATCCCGCCTAAAGTGATTGCAAATCGGCGACCACCGACCCACGGGTATAACCGATTGACGGTCTTAATCCTCATGTATTTCTTCCATTCAGGTTCGATTGCCTGATATGCAGCAAGCATCTGTCTATCGGTTACATCGCCGAACAGGTAGGGGAAGTCGGATGTAGTCATAGCTTCCCTTAATAGGTATTCATGTTTATAGGCTGGATAGTTACGGGCATTACCGATCAGGTTGTTGAAAGCAGCAATTTCTGCATCAGTATGCCGTGCTCCCATTTCGGTTAGGGACGTATAACCTTTCCAGTCTTCCATTAACTTCATAAGTTCCATAATAGAACCTCCTTATAGTTACTTTGTTTTCACCTCTGCTACCTCTGCTTCGTTAATGCGTGTCACTAACTCTACATCGTTTCGGCCGAATCCCTTAAAGGTATCTATTGCTTGTTTAATCCTGGCATACTCTTCATCTTCCAACAGGATTACATCCTCCTTGCACTGTTCTAGCTTCATAGCCAGCACATTTTGCTTGACCAGTTCAGCACCGTTCAACTGCAAGTCAGGAATAAACATTAGATTAAGAATTGAATCCTTGACATGGTAAGGAAATTCAGTCTTTATCAACCTGCCTGGATTCATCTGGTCAGGGACATCGACTTTTACCGTGTAGTTTTTTAAGTTTAGTTTACGCATTTTCTTTTCACTCCTTTTTTATTTACGCTAGATTAAAGTGCAGCTGCAAGCACTGGTACCCATCCATCAACTCCCCCAATTTCTACTCTGATACAGGCAATCGTAGCACCACCACCAACTGCGGCTACACTTGCATCATAACCGAAGGAATTATCAAGAACGATAGTATGGTTATCTCCTGCATTTGTAGCATTCCAACCTGTCAGGTCGATGCCATTCATGAATCTCCCATAACCGTAGAACATCGCATCAGGATAGATAACACCACTAGCTGAGTATGCTATATAGGCTGCATAGACTCCAGCAGTGGGTCTTACGTCCAGTGTGGCAAAAGCCATAACACCAGAGATAAAGTCGCAAGCGGTGATGACAGCAGCATCGGAGTAAACCTCACCTTTGACACCAGCAATCCTGACACCACCAAGTCCGCCTCCGTCAAGTGTGCCATAAACCCTTGCATAACCATGAACACCGTGCAGGTTACCATCAGTCATAGTTGTGGCAGCAGACACATCAGCTATCGCCCTAATCGTGTATAGGGAGGCAGCAGTAGAGGCTGCTGCGAGAGCTGCGGAGGGATACTGGTTTATATGTATCCCCGAAGCCCCTGAATAGTCACTGTTGATTTGAACACGAGGCATTCCAGTAACCGCCTCCGTATAACGAGTGCCGCCATTGGCGTCAATCCCCATAAGGATACGGTCTTCGCTCGGCCCCCAATGGACTTTTACCGCTATGATAGCCTCTTCTCCACTATTGACCGCACCAAGAGCATAACCGAATAGTGTATGCTGTTCGGGGTCGTGTCTCCTTGAGATCGTACACCCACCATCGTCAGTATCAATGTAAAGTGCATCACCAACCGCAACTGCTACCTCGCCAAGGTCATCATCGGCATATACGAGTAGATTCCAGATGCCCTCGGTATCAATAGCAATTCGGTCAGCGGCAGTAGTGCTACTTGTAAAAGCGACACCTACAATATCCCCACGCCCATCCCTAACGCAAACTGGCTCACCTTTTACAACTGTTCCGCTTACAACAGTAGCGAGCTCTGAAAGTAGGAAGGTTAAATGCCTCCCCTCATATGTGGAACTTACCTCAGTTCCAGCAGTTTCGTTAGCCGCATAAACGGCTGTTCCTGTTCCTGTATCTGGCATTTTAATTACCTCCTAGTTATTATTTACTTAGCGGCCAGTGACGGCAGTTTCTACCTGCGCATCAGTCCATTCGGGGTTTAGCCGCTTGAAGCTCTCTTTCAGAGCTTCTTTGTCCTTCTCGGTATCGGGTTTACTTCCGCCCAAGCCCTTGACATGACCGGCCTCAGCGAGCTCGGCAATTTCGGCTTTCTTGTCCTCTATTGCCTCTGTGATCCCATCTGCGGTTTCGGCATCTTTGAACCTCTCAATAAGTCGCGCTTTGGCAGCATCGGGTAGCTCGGCCTTGTCTACAGCCTCTTTAATAGTGGCTTGTGCTTCGGCTTTCACTTTGTCCTTTTCTGCTTTCTCAGCGGCTTCTTTAAGAGAGTCGCGCTCGGTAGTTAGTGTCGCAATCTGGCCTTCCAAATCCTTAATCTTGTCTTCATTCTCCATAGCTTTCTTGACCTCCTTCGCAATGTCTGCCCTGATATTAGCCTCGACAGTTTTAATTAAATCAGGGCGGCGTTCCTTTAAGGTTGCTAACTCTATCAAGTCTATATCTTGACCTTTCGATTCGTACATCGTGACTATTCCGCCAGCGCCGGGCTCGGTAACAAAATCAACCGAGCGAGCGGCTACAAGTTTCTCAATCACTAAGGTTTCCTTGCCCTCGATGGTGCCTTTAGTTGCGCTTCCAACTGCATTGATAGAGATACCCATTTCTGAGAGCATATTCTTATCTCGCAGCGAAGCTAGTTTTTGCATCAGCCAGGGCTCAACAATCTCAGCGATTCCAGTAACTACTCCGGCTTCATCGCACGTTACCTCGGATAAGGTGGCAACCCAGTCCTTAATCGACCTTTCGGGACGTGCTTCATCTTCCGCTTCAGTAGGATGGTCAGCGTACATCTTTTGACCCTCAAAAATCTTATAGTCCCGCTTCAACATTTCCGCCGGATAATACCGGTCCTCAGTGGCATTGAAGCCAGGCTTAATAACAATCACTGTAGCCCGGCCTTTGTCGAATTTAGCCTCAGTAAGAGGGGTATAGCTAAAGACTAACTCTCGTGTCTCTGATTCTTTCATCCATGGAGGTATATCGGCTTCCTCAACACCTAGCTTGCGATATTCGGCTCTAATCTTGCGCTTAATGGCAGCCAGATCAGCAGCAGGTATGTTTTCCTTCTTGCCATCACGCCCACCTGCACTAAGGGAAGCAGAGGCTAGTCGGAGTTGATTCCTGGTGACCTTCTTTTCGGGATTCTCCCAGACCCGGAGTTTCCAGGTTGAAGCATCCTCTGTATTGGGGACGTAAGCGAAAGCAGAGGCAGGGAATTTAACCCCATCTTCAGTTTTCATTACTGCCTGCTCTTTTAGCCAGGTCAGTACGGTATCCGCTTCCACTAAGGCTTCTTTGGTTTTCCCTTCGTCCGCTTCATCAGATGATAGGAGCTCCTGGCATAGCTCAACGATTTTCTTGATTCGGGCTGAGTCAAGATTAGCATTGCGCTTGCCAGCTTCTTGTATAAGCTCAGAGTACCTCTCCTGAAGTGATTCCATGGGCTTAAATATCTTGGTACTCAAAACCTTCTTTGGCTCACCGAATACGGCTCCTGCCTCACCTAGCTCATAACTGGACTGATAGAGCTGCCCATCGATGTTATAGATGATTTCGCTATCGAACACTTCCTCGATAGACACATTCTTTGGGACCGGGTCTTCTATTTTTAGCCCATACTCAGAGATTAAAGCAGTCTGTAAAAGATTGCGCTTCTGTTCATCACTTATCATAGCGGCCTCCTTTGCAACCCATTGGCCTTGTTCGTTTTTCCTGTATTTGTTTTTGACAGCAGCCCATGCTGTGCCGGCGGATTTCCCTTCGTCTCCGCTATACTGCTTAAAGGCAGCATTAAAGGCAGCTACCCATATCTCTATCAAGTGCTTGGGCAGCCCCTTTAGTTGTTCTGGCGGACTTTGAACTGTATATGGCATAATAAAAAAAACCGCAAGCTTTCGCCTACGGTTCTCATCCGTTTGTGATTATTCTATTGTTAAACTATTCTATCGCTTGTCTCTACTGTTAGCAAGGTGGGCTTTCCATTGGTTATTTTGACCTTCACCCACCCATACTGAATACCCCAGTCAATCTTCTGTATGACTTCCTTTAATTGTAATTTATTTGGGTTGGGTTTGTCAAGAGTCATTTTAACATCACCGGCGCCAGGGCGCATTGGCAATTTGGATGGGCTGGTGGTCTTTTGGGGTCTTCTCCAAGATGAGAATATTCAAAATCAATAGGGACTTTCCCTTGACCTGCACAGTCAGCACAGATTCCGCATTCCCCCCCGAAAAAAAGCCACTCTTTGCCAGTCACCCCCATTGCCTTTGACCGCTCCATAAAAGCAGTTTCTAAACCATTGGCTGTCTCAGTCCGGGCAATTACTAAAGAACGAGCCTTGCTCATATCCTTAAACTCACCCCGAAGGTCTCTAGCTAATCCAGCGACACCACGTTTATTTTTTATCCCATCGCTCACTATTTTGGCTAGACGGCGTTTTGTCTCCTCATCCATATTGGTCACCATTTTAGCACCGTGCTTCTTAGCGTAGTTTATAGCTTGCTCCATTGGTGGGCCTTCATAGGCTATCGGGATGCCAGACTTAGTCATGCCCCAGGTCATCAGCTCACGGTCGCCTGAAATATAAGCAGTCACCAGATGCCCTTCAATGGTGGCAGTAAGGGCTTCGGATAGCACCCTTACCATGGGCTCTAAGGTATTATCAAGGTCTGAATTTAGGGACATTTACACTAACACCATCTTTCCATAATCAATTACTTTATCTTGTATATAATTCAAAGTACCATTTCTGCCCATGATACCTCTTTCTTTTCGGTGTTTTGTCAGGTAATCTGAATATTCTTCTGGCATTAAAAGCATCTCCTCACTAAGGTCATCATACTTATTAACAAATTCGGTAAACTTTTCCCACTCAATAAATAGCGAGACATCTTCTTGGTTGAGTTCCCAGATATCAACTCTAGGTATCATGGTTGGCAATGCACAAATAATGTCCAACTTATTCAAACGCTTATTAAAAAGATAAAGTAATCGGGCACGGCATCTAACAAAATCCTGATATTTCAATCCAATTGGTGGTTCGCTTTCGAGAAAAAGCTGGCTATGTTTTTTTACCTGTTCCATTGTTAGCATTTTTATTCCTTCTCCACATATTTATTATAGATTTGCTCCAGCTTTCCCATAGGTAACGCTTTCTCCAGCTTCCCAAAATACTTCTGGAGGTCTCGCTCTAAGGCATCTGAAAGTTTCTGGTTTTTGGGCGAGTTTGGGTTGGCTGGTATCTCTGCCTCAAGGACTGCTATTAGCTCATCCAGTTCTTTCAATTTCCCCCTTTAGTCGTCTACCAATTTCGCAATCACAAAACTCACGATATTGTCCTATCTTGTCCAGGTCTACGTATCCCTTACCGCCACAGGCGCAGGGCTTTAGTATCTCCTGGGCGCTATGTACTACTTCCTGGGCTTCCTTTGCTATCTCTGGTATAGATTTAGCGATTCGCTTTCTGGTTACTTTCTTCTTCATTTTACCTCCACTATCTTTTTCAATTCTCTTAATGCCTTAGCAAGTTTAATGTTCACATCTCCTTTGCTTTCCTTCGCTAATTGGTCTATGACATGAGCGGGGTCGTTTATTCCTAACGCTAACAGCGCTTGTTGCTGAACATCAGGTGAGGATGCGAACTCAGGGAAGGCGGTAGTTATCTGCACTATAGCCTGAGCAGCGGCAAAGGCATCCTCTGGAGCTATGGCCGGGAAGTCTTTGTCTACATACCACTTATCAGGCGCCAGTTTGTTGTACTCGAACACTAGCTCGAATATATCCTGAAAGACATCGCTCCATACCGACTGATAGCTCTGGAATTGCTTTAGCATGGGCAATTCAACGGTCTTGGCAGTGGCCAGGTTCCCAGTGGCTATGTCGCCAAAATACTGTTCTGGTATTCCTACGGCAGAGCAGAACTGGAGCTTGAGCATCCGGTAGTCATCGTAAGCGTTTTTGGCATCCTGGGGTGGTTCGATAGGCTCTTCTTTAACGGCCTTGTTCACTACCATTGTAGAGGCAGCCTGGGGGGTCTTATCATCAATAGCCGCCTTCACCGCATCAACGGCAGTCTGACCTCCCTCGACTGTGAGCTTACTAGCCCAGCGTGTTCGGGCTAACATCATAGCTACTCTAGCGGCCACGAACTTCTTGCTGTATTTCAGTATATCTAAGCCAGGGACTAACAGCCCTGTTCCCCTCTGTCCAGTACCGCGAGCTAAATGATAGACTAAGGCATCTTTGGCACCTTCCGTCATTCTGACAGGTTTACCCGCAGCATCCATAGTTCCTTTGTCTTTGGGGTTCAAATGGCTCCGATAAAAGTCAATGTGTGGTTTGCCTTGTCGGTCGCTCCATTCTCGCTTGTAATACATAGGATGTTCGATGTCGTCGGGGTCTGTGATTATCTCGGTGATTTCAAGGGGGTCTATTGTCCGGATGCAGGACTCGTTCCCCAGAAATATGGCAAAGAATATCTCACCGTCAACTAAGTATTTATCGCTGCACCGGCGCTGCCCTTTGGCACCGAATATCGGCTGGTTGTCCTGAGAGAACCAGAAGTCCTCAAGGGCTTTCTTGGTCGGCTCCTCCTCCACTTCCCAGGTCATGCCCGTCTTACCGAAAGCATAGTCAGTCCATATCCGTATCACCTGGGCTGCCAGTGGGTCAAAGAAATAGTAGAGACGGCTTAGTTTCACTGTATCGATACGCTTGGCTGGCGTTACACCCCCGCCTGTAACGGTGAAGTTTATCCAGCCCTTGTCTTCAGTGGCTAAGTCCCTTTCAACCGATGTAGTGGCTTCAAGGAACGTTCTGTCAATGACCCTCGTAGCCTCTCGGTAACATTCGTCAAAGGTTTCATAACCATTCATAGTTTCACCTCCTAAAAATCTATATCCTCCTCTAATTCCTTCATAGCGTCATAGTAGACGACTTTTTCTACTGGGCCGGGTAGCCCTCTCATAAAAGATAATGCCTGAGTCGTGCTGTCAACCTGGTCGTCATGTTCTGCATTTGGAAAGGCTGATAACTCTTCGATGTAGTCGTATAACCACGGAGCGTTCTCAGGCAGAAAAACTCTACCCGCTTCTATTAGTGGAGTAACCGAGTTCACTCTAGCCACTTTGTTGCTGTCCACCTTTATCGGCAGTACCGGTATAGCAGTGTTGCGCTGTATCTCTTGAATCAAAGACTGTCCGCTCGCTAAGTCCTCGACTATAACCACATTTGGTCTGTCTCTATTATACAACGAAATAGCTACACGTTTCAACTCAGGGAATTCAACTTTGCTTCGCCATACATCTAGCAAGTAATAGCCGTTTGATGTTTCTCCCCATACAGTACACACCGAATAGTCGTTTTGGGTTTTGTCTTTGAAGGCGGTATCCCAGCTATGGATTGTCCGTTGGAACGTGGGTACTTCTTTGAAATACTGCCACCATTCTCTTTTGATTATCTGGCCTTCAGCTACAGTCGGCTCGCCCTGGTAAAGTGCCGCAAAAGCACGACTGCCTATTGAGGCCTTAATACCTTCTAAGGTCGGTAATGGATACATAGCCGGCCATAATGCTTTCCCATCAGTTAGGGCCTTGAAGTGCAAAACCTCCCATTGGTCTGAGGCGGGGTCGCCTTTAGCCTGGTTCAATAATCTCCCAACAAGGTCGTCGGGGTGCCATCGAGTATTGTGGCTCACCATACCGTTGGCAATAAAGTTCTCGGTACGCTCGACTTGAATATCGAATACTTCTTCGATACCAGCAGGTTCAATGCTTTCAATCGATTCTGTTGTGAAGTCGGAGATATTCGCCAATAGCGAGTGCTGTTGCTTCTGTCTTAGCATATCCAGCGGCGAGATTGCAGTCGTTACACAGGAGTCCTCTAACTGTATTAGTTTCGTGGCAATGGTCAATACACAGTTTTCCTCCCCAATGCGCTCGGACATTATCTCCTGGGGGTTGTTTGCAAATAGCGCATTTGCCGCCCTGTGCTTCGTACATCGCATCATATTCCACAGCGGTGATTCCGTAGCGATGCTTGAGGCGTCTATCCCGAAGGGATTCTGCATTATAAGATGGAGAGCGATGCCTATCTGCCCACTTCTTCTTTTCGTAGTGTGACGAGCAATATCCCCGACATCTAACAGGCTCTTCGCAACCCTCGACGGAACAAATCTTGCCTTTCCACTTGCCCCACTGCCCCTTACGGTTACGATTTTGTGGTGTGTAGTCAAGTTTTTCAGTCTTATCCATTTGAGTTGCCCATTCTCCTCAACTAGAAACGGATGTCGTTCGTTCGCTTTAACTATTCTACCACAAGTCGTCCTAATTTTCAAGATGTAATCAGCACCATTGCTGGTGTGATTTAGTACCATAGAAGTTGCCAGTTTGCCGTTATCGTAGGTTGCCACCTGGTCACCTACTTTAATTTCACGTAACAAACGCTCAGTACCATCACCCATGAGCACGGGTGTATCCCCTGTCATGCACATCACAACAATTATGGCTGCATCGGGTTGAGCCCGGGTTCTAAAGACTGTTCTGTACCAATCCCACACTTTCTCTCTGATAGTCTCACTGGCGGCTTCCTCGGCATCTTTGACAGGATCGTCGATTATCCCGATATTAAATCCCCGGCCAGTTAAGCCACCGCCAATGCCCACGGCGTAGTATGAGCCGCCTTGTTTCGTACCCCACTCATGGGCTGCCTGTCTCTCTGGAATTACTATCTCCTGCCCTGGTCTTTCTGGTCGGTGGTGGATAGAGGGAAACAACCGCATCATCTCGACAGAACAGAATATATCCCTGGCTTTGCGTGAGTGCGTTAAGGCAATCGACTCAGCATAACCCGCTTGAACGATATAGTCTTCAGGGTGCCTAGCCATATACCAGCACGGGAAACGTAAGGATATTAACTCACTTTTCCCATGACGCGGGGGCATAAGAACCATAAGCCTTTTGATTTCACCCCGCTCTACAGCTTCTAAGGCATCTGATAGCGCTGTTAGGTGCGGTGCGGACTGATAGCCGGGGAACGTGTACTGGCAGAAGGGAAGTAGCCTATTTTTGGCCAGGGTGCGCCGCAAGACGGCTTCGCTCGTGCTCCATAATAGCGATGAGTTCCTCGGTACTATAGTCTTCAACTGTTCTCTTGATATTACCACTATGTTCAAATTCCTGCTTATCAGCCATCCCTAACCAGTTCTTTGCTAGAAATATGGCTACGGCTGCGTTCTTCTCGGAAAGTTTGAACAGATTGCGGCGAAGTGATACAAGCCCACCTATTCTCTTTTTAGCGAAAACCTCCGAAAATGAAACTCCATAATGCTCTTTAACTCGTGTCTCAACAGTATCCTCAGAGCAACAAAAGAAGGCCGCTATCTCAGTCAGGGTACACTGAATCATACAGAAGCCCTCAAATTGTTTCCAGTCAAGCTCTATTCTTTTGCGGTGTCCGCGGTTAGCACTGAAGTTAGCCATTTCAAAACCTTTCAAAGACTATTATAGCACAATTTTAGGTTTTGTCTAGTAGGCTTAACTGAGCGCCGTGCTTTACTACTTTACAGCCTGGGTGGTTTTCCTTTAGTTTAAGGATACTTAGCTGTTCTTCTATGAGTTCTAGATACCACTCTAATTCATCTTTTACTGCTTCAAATTCTTCGATGCGGGTGCAAATATCTACCTGGTCATCAGCATATACGTCGTAAGCAGAGAAGTTAGGGTTTTGCTCTTGTTTCTTCCGTAGCCTCTCTAGGCGTCGGTCGGTAAGGTCAAGCTCCTTTCGATAAGCTTCCTGGTGCTCCAAGCACGTTTCTTTATCGAGTAGCCTTACTAATCGAGTATCTAGCATTTTACAGCCCGATTCCCAGTGAAGTTCTGCCATCGCTCTATAATCACATCACAATAATAAGGTTCTATCTCCATCATGTAGCACTTTCGGTTTAGCTTCTCACAGGCTATTAGGGTAGAGCCTGAACCACCGAAGAGGTCAAGAACTTTATAATTAGATTTTGAGTAATCAGTCAAAATAGCAACAAGAAGTCCTATTGGTTTTTGTGTAGGATGGAAGCGTTCCTTTTCCTTGCCAATAAGACCATTATATTCAAAAGTATACTTTTTAATCGATAGTCTTTGACTATTTGTCCATATTAACTCACAATCACCAAAAGTTGGCATCGTGGTAAGTTTATCCCACACTATCCAATGCTTGCCTAATGGTAATCGGTCTGAAAAGAAATTAGCCCCGAATATAAGCAAGTTTTGAGCTAACTGAATAATTAAATTGAATGTTTCTTTTGATGGTGACTCATTATCCCAATTACCTTCCTCATATCTACGCCTAGCTATTGGTTTCCCAAAGCCTCCAAAACCTTCAAAACCTTTATCTCGTTTCACTCCATACGGCGGGTCTGTAAATACCATGTCTGCCTTCTCATCACCCATCAATTTTGCCACATCCTCTTTCTTGGTAGCATCTCCGCATAAGAGCCGATGATTGCCTAATATCCACAGGTCACTAGTCTTACAGATAGATTCTTTTGGTTCGGGGACTTCATCATCATCAGTCAAGCCATCGGAAACGTTAGTGAGTAGTGCCTCTATCTCACTCAGGTCAAAGCCTGTAGTCTCTAAATCCAGCTCCCCAGTATCCAGCACTCCAAATAAGTCTTTGAGCAGGGGAAAGTCCCAGTCGGTCTCGTCTTGTAGGCGGTTGTCGGCTATCATGTAGGCCAGGGCTTTACTTCCTTTCAAAGGTAACTGAATCACAGGTACTTCCTTTAATCCTGCCTTCTGAGCGGCCTTGAGGCGGGCATGACCAGCCAAAACGTAATTGTCGGCTGAGACTAAGATGGGATTGGTAAAACCGAACTCAGTAAGGCTTTTAACTAATTTGTCAATGGCTGAGTCTGGGTGTGTTCTGGGATTCTGAGGGTGAGGGCGGAGCTTGGTTATTTCAATCGTTTGGATTTCCATTTTTCACCTTCTCCTCAAGAGCAGGCTGTTGGGGCCGGCCTGCCACTATATCATCCAGTCCCCTTTCTAATAAAGCATCGTCCACAAGGTTCTCGTAATAGCAGAAGCTGAACCCTATCTTTTTAAGGGCTATCTTTAACGTCAGTTTGTCGGTTGTTTTCAACCACTCTATCAGCTCCCCGGTGGTTAGAATATTAAGGCCACAATCCCTTAATCTAACCAGGCAGGCATCACATATCCTAGCCTTGGTGTTGGCGGTGCCGGCGCTGTACTCTAGCTTGGAGTCGCAGACCGCGCAGCAGTTATAGTCGCCATGAGACATCTTATTTCTCCTTCCAGTCCCTAAATAAAACAGCCCATTGCCACTCTTTCCTTCTCCAGAATAGGCCATCAAATCTAAACACTATCCCAAAGAAAGGGGTTATCAGAGTGACAATTTTGTCGAAGGGCTTAACTTTTGAAGAATCGCCAGATGATATTGCCATCTGTTTTTTGAACCTTAACATTGATTTCCTTTGCATCCAGTAAATCGATTATAATGTCGTTATAAGAGTGCCCTTTTGTGTCCGCTTTGTCAAGGCGGTCTTTGGTCTCTTTGCTAATAGCGATGGTCGTTTTATCCATTTCTTTTCCTCTCTAGCCATTCGGTGGCATCCTCTCTTATCTTTGTAACAAAAACTCCGGTGGATGGATAGGTAGCTATGGCCTCCCCCTTGCACCTGAGGACTAACAGGTGGTCATCAGGCTCATACAGCTCTATCCCGGCCGCTAGATGGGCTGGCAATAAAGCCCCTTTTAAGATTGCTTGACTGAATATATTCATCGATATAACTCCTTCCAAAGCACCCCCTTAAGTAACCTCATTTTTCTCCTTCCTTCTCCTTAAAAAGAGCGATGATTTGCAACGCAAAGGTACGATAGAACAATATGCTAAGCTCTTTTGTTACCGCAACTTTCCTGAGTACCAATGCTACTTCATATATCAGTTCTTCTTTTTCTTTGTTGTTCATCTCTCCGTCTCTTTTCTTATTCCAGCTCTACCCTGCTGGCTGCATCCAATTTCTTTCTTTGCCTTTTTCGTAAGACTTGCATTTTCTTTTATTATCTACCTTGATATAGTTCTTCCCACATATCCACCCAGAAAATATATTCCATTTAACGAAGCTGCAATCAGTTGATTCACAAAGTACATTCATGTCTCTTTCCTCCTTTCTTATTCAGCCTGCCCTGCTGGCTACTCCCCTTTCAGGAATTCCAATGCACGCTCATCAGATGAGCATACCGATTCCCTGCATAGAGGGCACTGATAATACTCGGAGTCTGTTTCAATTTCAGGCATATCAAATTCAAGCTGGTCTCCCAATACGTACTTATCCCCTTTGATATATCGCAGAGTTGTTTCTTGAGTTGAGATGTAACATTTCTCAAGACTGGGAATTTCCTCCCCACAGTTGGGGCACGTCACTGTTGTTTTCATAATCTCCTCCTTCATTATTTCGATGATGCTTATTAACATTCTCCTAAACGTCACAATTTGTTCTGCATCAAGAACTCTACTCTTACCAACCCAATTACATATTCGGTATAGCACTATTGATTCCTCACAATCAGTTAACTCGGCTCTCTTTATGATGCTGAAAAATTCGTTCTCTTTCTTTAACATACCTAATCCTCCCTTCTCTCCTCTGCCTGTCATAGTAGTCTATGAGTCAGACCGCATGAGCGTCACTTCGTTCTTCGGTATCCAGTTCAAAAGGGCAGTTTCCCCTCTTTGGATTCTTTGATTTCGCAGTCCGAAAAGCTGATGCTCTTCCTGGTTGCTGGGTCTAACTGATTCAAGAGGTTTTCTAGCGATTCGTGTATTATAGCAGTGTCTTGCATTCCAACATCCCGCCGGGCTTGTAGCCCAAATGGGCTGAGTTCGATTCTAAAAGTTCCTTCAAGTTTTATCATGCCGGCACATACTCCCTTTCTGCTGTGATAGGTAAGGACCGATTCTCCTTTTCCTCTTTGATTTCCTCAATGGTTACTCTATAGACTCTCCCACTGCCAACATACTTTTCAAAGATGCCCTCTATCCCAAATGTACCTCTCTTAGTAATGAGTACCACCCAGGAATGTCTCAGGTATTCTTTCTCTGAGAATATGCCTTCATAAACTTTCATATCTCCTCCATCAAAACATCTTTAACTGCCCGCTCCCATCAAAAGCTTTAGCAACGGCTCGCTTGAAGTCGCGGCGCCGCAAGGCGTCTTCGATTAGCCGATTCCTTAAGCTCTGCATATATTCATGGGCTTCCACCATGGTCTCTGTTAAAAAATACCCATAAGGGAATTGCGTGGTCGAGGCTATCGGGGCCCCCTGGCTAATAAGAGCTCGTATCTCTTTTCTTATGGTGCGGTCTTCCTCGTTAAGGAAGCGGGCTAACTCTTTGGCTGTGATAGCTTGGTCCCGGCCACGGTGAAGCTTTAGGATTGCTAAGAGGTCATTCATTGCGCCTTCGTTACCGTAATAACTTTCTGGCTAATCAGCACCCCGGGAATCTCTTTGACGCCACTCTTTACTCTTGCCCTTATTTTGGGTAGCGAGGGCTCACAAAGGTCTCTAGGAACGAGGTCGGGCTGCACGACTCTTATATCATAGTCATCCCGATAGGTAACTGTCCCCATCTCTGGTCGTGAAGTTTTAGCTGGTACTGGTATGTCCACTACAGGAAGTTCCACTATCTCGCCTGTTTCTTGGGCCTCTGCTAATTTGTGGGCTTGCTCTGCCAGGCGGTAGTTTTCTTCTTCCTGGGCTATCCGCACTTGTTCGCGGTGATAGGTTTGGAGTGTGGAATTGAGCCTGTCGATACACTCTGTTAAGTGGCCCAAATAAGGTTTGAACAAATCCGTTATCCGCTTTTCGCCTTCCCTGAGCGGCTCTAACAGTTCCTTTCGCTTTCCATCAGCCCGCTTAAAGGCTACCCTGGCGCCGATGAGTAGGTTCTCAGCGTTGTTCTGAGAGTTTGCGTCGGTAACCTCACATTTGGCTATCCATTCGAGCATCTCCTGGTCTTGTGTAGTAAGTTGCTGGATTGCGACTTCTGGTGTTTCTTTCATGTTTTCCTCCTTTAGTTTTTGAGTCCCTTCAGCCAGCGCTTTGCCATTTCAAGAGCCTCACGCATCCCATCTATGGGAAGGTCACTTGAACGCATAGCTGCTAAGGCGGATGAGGCTGCCCCTACCACTTGAGCCTTGCTGTAGCTCTTGACCTTTCGACCATTGCCTAGCTGCTTCCTAACCTTGTCTTGCTGCCCAGGTGGTAAGTCATTGATATTTAGTGTCATGCCTTGTTTCCTCCTATTTCCTTAATTCTATATAAAATATAACATATATAGGGGGACTTGTCAAGGGGGTAGTGAAGCTAACGCCTCAATATCTTCTGCTCAAGAGGCTTTAGGCAGAAGTACAGTAATAGCATCAGATAGTCAGTTATGCCTAAAGCCTTTTGTCTGCCTGGTATTTTTTGTTTGTCCCGAATACCCATACTTCTCCTGTCTGTGGTTCAAACTCATACCAGCCGTCAGCAGCTTTTACTAAGCACCAAGCATGATAGCCTCGAGGAGTGTGTCCCCACACTGCCCAAACAGCATTGCCCATATATGTTCTCTTACAATAGGATGGGTACTCCTCGGCAAAGTCATCACAGTCAAAGCCTCTATGTGTGGCAGATTCAGTCTGATATGGAGGACACCCTAGCAATGCCTCAAATGCCCAGTCTCTCCAGGTGTCTATATCAGTTCCCCAATAGAAGTTATCTCTGAATCCAATATGCTCAAGCTTGTTCTCCTTTAGAAAGTGGAGAACCTGCTGTGCGGATATTACATGCCAGTTGATTGGAGTAGGGGGTGGAACAGATTCATCTTTTATCACTTCTACTTCACCGTTCAGGATAGCGAGTATGCGTCTCAAAATTTGAGCAATCTTTTCCCACATTATTTTCCTCCCAGAAGTTCGCCAGCCAATGCTCCTAGCCCGAATAATGTCTGGTTCTGTTTGGAGAGTTTAGCTCCCCAGTCAATATCTGATTCTACCAAAGCCTCAAGGTCTGCAACCTTCTCATAATGCCAGCGATAGTTTCTAAGCATCGCCCAGTATTCTATTCCTTTTTGCCTTGCCATATTGTCAACTGAGTAATAGGGGCAGGTCTTATCATCTGCCAGATGTTTTTCAGCCTCGCTATAAGGATAGCCAAAGATAAAACTAAAGGCATCCTCTGTCTTGGTACAAAGCATATCCCAATAAAGGAGTGCGTTATCGAGGTCATAGCATTTAGTTATCTTCCCCTTACTCTCCGCAGCATAAAGTATGGTTGCAGGGTTCACTACTCCCGATGTCTTCGCTGCCCTTGTCTCTAGATTCTTACCAAAGGCTTCAGCATCAAAAGGCTCGTAATAAGCCTCTTGCTTCAATGAATCTAAATCCTGTTGGAGTTCAACGACTTCATCAACTACAATTTGGAGCCCTTTACCAGAGTCCATTCTCTTGGTTTTCTCAACCTCAACCTTGGCTTTTTCAACCTCAACCTTCACCTGCTCCTTCTTGTCGTCATGCTTAGCTTGAAGTAGATCGTAGATGAAGCCCAACACAAGCGGAGACAAAACCGCAAGTGTTTGTGTTAATGGCGCTACCTGCGATGGCGTAAGGAACAGGGCTAGCCCTGATGCCACGATAGCAGTTACAGTGGCGATAAATTTTTTCTTACCTTCTAGTTGAAAATTCATTGTTTTATTCCTCCTCTAAAATATTATTGTATGCTGTTAAAGCCTCTTTGTCAATAAATATATTCCCCCGGTGAAGGGATATAGATTTGATATTCGCTAACCGCCCATTCCATAATTCTATCCAGGTACTCCCCAAATTCTATTGTATTTAGTTTGGTGGTGCTGCCTACAGTTACCAGGACATCCTCATGCTTTTTAAGGAATTTGAATTTCATGGCTTCGTGCATCTCGTCTGATTCATAACCAAAGTAATTCCTTAGAATCTCAATAACTACGCCCCAATAATAGGCGTTCTGGCTGAGGGTTCTGGCATGGCGCTCTTTCTCAAGGGTTAGCTCTATGCGCTTCCCCTCTAGCCCTGAAAGGTAAACCAAATATTTATCTGGGGCATCGAGCTTAATTTTGCCTTGCTTTACAATACCACGGAATAAGGGTTTCATTCTTCTAACTCCATTACTTAAAGAAGAAGCTATAACCCCATATTGTGCATTTTTTGCACATTGCTCATTGGCCTCATCTAGGGCTTTGCTGATAATATGGCTTCATTCCTTCTCCAATTTATCCAAGCAGCTCTTACAGATATACCCATAGGTAGCTTTCGTTCCACCAAAGGTAACCTTAATCATCTTCCCCATGGGTCTGTATTTCTGGCACTTTATACACTGCTAAAGAGCTTAGCATGAAGAACTGATATATGAAGTAGCATTGGTACTCAGGAAAGTTGCGGTAACATTTGTTGCCACATTTCCGTAAACCTCCAGCCATTTGAGCTGAACCTCCGGTGACCAGTTGCTGTCAAAGGGTGGTAGTGGCGGAAGGCTCGATTTATAAGTCCTGTTAGTGCCTGTTGTTTTCTCAATAATAGGAGAATCAGGGGATGGCTCTTTTTTTAGAACTTCATGCCGAGCCAAAAACTTATATACAACCGCTTTTGAAAGTGACCATTTCCTCCCTGTTGCTGGTCTGCCCATATTTTTAATATCGACTAAAATATGGTATCTATTGTTCTCTATAATAGCATGCCTCTGCTTTTTGTTAAGCCTTAGCCAGTCCTCTTGCGGCGGCCTCAAAATAACAACTTCACCTTCCCCAAAGGGGTCTTTCTCTGTATCAAATAGTGCCACAGCCTGGCACAGTTTGCACTGAACGACCCCGCTTTTGCCTGTCCATTCATGGTTACACATTTTGTCTATACCTCCTATCGCTGAACAAGATGCCCATATTTACCCTTAACATAGTCATCTTGTTTTCTCTCTTTTTTCTTGTCCCGGGAAGGCTTCTGGCGCTGGTATTCCGACTGGTAGCTCTCCCAATGGGTAACATGGATGCCGGTATCATCCTCAGTTATGCGCCCCTCATCTTTGCATTTCTTCAGGGTGCTCTCCAGTAAAGCTTGTGGGATATTTAGCCGGTTGGCTATAAAACTATGCGGATATGGGCGGCCATCGTTATCCGCGACAACCCCGGATGTAGCACCAAATCCCGCAAGGCAAATCAAATCTATCCATACCGACCGCTCCGCAGGGGTGAGCTGCCACCGGACACTCCCCATTAGTAAGCCGTTGATGTGGAGTTTTATCCATCGCCTTTGTGACTGACCTCTCATAATTTACCCCTTTCAAAATCATTGCCGCTGAAACCCCCACCCCTCCAAGAAAAGATAAGAAAAGACTATATAAGATTAGATAAGACGGAAAATGGTACATAAGTTACACACAATGTTACACAATAGGTTGTAACAAAGTTACACACAATGTTACACTCCTAGGGAGTAGTGTCCCTTCCATTACCTGTTTTCCTCAAATATACCTTCAGGACTTACCAGCCTTAAATTCATAGCTACCCGCTCATCATCCAAGCTTGACGAAATCTCCAGCACTATGTTATCTGAGAGCACAAGGGTTACTCGTCCCTTTCTAAGAGAAAAGCTTTCGATGATTCTACCGGTGATAGCCGGGCCGATGGGCTTTGTCTCGGATTCCAGCCTGCAGCGGTGCAAAGTACCATCAGGATTAAAGGATAGTAAGTCCTCTCCGACTGTTTTTAAGATTATTCTTGCATCGCAGACATTGCATATTTCAGTTGTTCCTTTTGCCATAATGGCCTCCTTTTATTATTCCATGTCTTTTCTCATGGCAGGGATAGCATTCAATCAACACGTTCTCTGTGGTATCCTTACCCCCTCTGCTCTTTGGGATTATATGGCTTCTGCTTAGACCGCGCCAGTCTCCGAGTCCGTGGCAGGTTTCACAGAGAGCATCATTGCATCTATTGTCTACCCATATACCACCTGCCCGCTCGCAGAGGATTTTATCGATTTTCAAAGTGGACTTCCAGCCTCGGCCAAAAAGACATAGGCATCATCGAAGTTTACGCCATCCAAAGAAGGCGTCCCCAATGCTTCTAGTACCTGGGTTCTGTTCATTTTGATTGGCGGGTCCATGCAGGCGGCCAGGAATTCGCCGGCGGTGTTAAATTGCTTTGTTTTTGTCGCTGGTTTTTGTTTTGATTCTATCCCAATGCTATCTGTCCTTGCTGGCTGGGCAGCTTTCCTGGTTCGCCCCATCGCATCTTCAGCATCATCGTCTTCCTCAGAGCATATACCAAGGATTGCAGACAAGGCATAGCGTCTGGCATAAGTTAACGCACTCCCTACTGACTGAGGGTCACCCTGCTTGCTCGGCGTTACCAATAAATCGCTTGACAACCATTCCCCAGATATATGCAATAGGAGCGTAGTGAGAACAATCTGGCCTTCCTTGGCCTGGGGGAGCTGGGAGATTGCAAAGCCATGCTTACAAAGTAATGCTCGGCTTGATTCCCAGATAGCTGAGAGGTCTGCATACCTTGACTTGTAAAAGGGGTTGATTGCATCTTTGGGTACTGGCTTAAGTTCACTTTGTAAGGCACTCAAAGATTTGGCTAGCGTAGTGATGTTTTCCGACTTGTCCATCTGTTCCCTCCTATTTCCTAATTCCTAAGAAAAGAATAAACTATTTTCTACCTTTTGTCAAGTTTCCCTTTGGCCTTCTTAGCAGCCGCCCGCCTTTTGAGACGCTTTGCCCGGACTTTTTCTTTACTCACCTCATCAATATCTCCTTCAGTCTCAGGATCGCCCGCTCGCTTGCCCACTCCAATACCATAATAGCGGTTGCTTAGTGATATAGCCAGTGTATTTGTACCTGCATTATAATCATTATAACCCATCCTATAACAAGTATAATACTTATAATTGGCCTTACAAGGGTTTTTATGGCCTCTGGATTATCTGATATTTCTTTCAACATTACCTTCTCCTTGATAGCTTATCCTTTATATCTGCTATATCGACTTCGATGTTTTTGAGGGATGCCTTGACCTCGCCCCTATCCTCTGCTATTTCCATGAAGCGGTCGTTACATTCTTTAACCTGGGTGGTAAACTCTCCATTCAGTTTCTTGGCCCCATTAGGATTGCTGGGTTTGAGTGAATTGCGCATATACCCGATAACGGCGCCCAGGGTGACTATGACACCCGCCAAAGAGATAATTAACTGTATAGCCCATGTATCCATATCATGCCTCCTTCTTTTCTTTTAGCTGCTCATTAAGGATGCGGAGCTCGCCGTCTATTCTCAAAGCCTCTTGGATTGTCCCCTGCTTTTCGGCCTCTAGTTCGTTAAGCCGTGCCTGAATGCCGGTGAGCTTTTGCTGGTTTAGGGTGATTCTCTCCATTAAATCCATAATTAGTCTCCTTTAATAAAACATTCTCAGCTTCTAATAATGTTATTCTTTGCTGTAAAATTTCAATTTTCTTAGCTTGTCTTTTAAGTTCTTGTTCAACATGAGTATTATGACTACTTGAAGCTTTAATCAATTGTAAGTTTTCCAATCGATTGTCATCTTTGACACTGTTTTTATGATGAACAATCTCCCAAGACAAGAGACAACGATTAAGATGCCTCGCCATTACCAAGCGATGTTCTAAAACATACCCATTCGGACTAGCCATAGAATAAAAGAAATCAGCGGGTTGCAATTTGATGAACATATATCCTCGAGCATGAAAACGGCCACCTTTCCAATTACGACTATTTTCACCCCTTCTAATATGATTACTGCATTGTCTACATAGGCGGTATGGAGTTTTTTCTTTTGGAAATTCTACCCAACGTCCCTTGCCACATTGTTCACAAGCTTGGAAAATAAAAAAACCACGAGTCTTTTTATGCCCTTTCTTAATATCACCAATCTTCGGTTCTTTGTTGTTCATTTCCCTCCTCTATGTAGCATCTCCCCATTCATGCCAACCTGCGCTATAATATATCATGGGTTTATGGGTTGTGGTGTTCATGTAGATTGAGCCCTCTGATGGGAATGCGGGTGCGGCTGCTTTTGTGAGGATATTCAAATTACGACCACCAAATTCTATATCAAGCCCACTGTTCAGAAAGATATTATTGCCCGCTTCGGACTGGAGATATAGTCCATATAATCCTACTGAAGAAGCTGAAATGATACCTACCAATACGCCATCCTTGTCCTTAAAAAATAGAGACGCTACGGCATCCGATACGCTGCCGATAATTACACCAGTGGTATCAATAGCAACCTTGCCACCCCCTGCACTAATTGTTCCGCTTACAGTCAAGGTATTTGCAGCATCGAGGGTTGTATTTTTTATCGTTCCGCGGACTATGATGCTATTGAACTCGGCATTACCTACCCCATCGATTGTCCAGCCAGCGACATTAGCTACATAATCATTTGACCGAATAATCCCATTCACTGTCAATGTCTGTCCTGCTTCGATATCAGTAGCTTTGAGTGTTCCTATAATTTCCAAGGTGGCGCCATCCCAGGAAAGTTTAGGTGCTGCACTGCCACCTAGTTTGAAAGTACCATCGTCTAAATTAAATTGTGAGCCTGCTCCTGCTGCCCAGTTTGTTGATTCGATATTGCCTGTTCGTATGTAAGCGCCTTTTATTGCAGTTGTCCCACCTGTCACCCAATCAGAGACATAGAAATCCCCTAAAACTGTAACCTGGCCTGCGCCTATTTGGGTGGCGATATGGTCCTGGAATTGCTGGTTGCCATAGACTCCTGTCATGGTGTCGACTATATCGTAAGTAACGTTTGAGATTTCTACCTGTATATTCTCAGGATCGCTTAAATCCCGAATAATCTTGACTACGCGAGCAGAGATGTCTATCCCCAAATCCTCATCGATAACTTTAACTATCGAGCCTAACTGAAGTTTCTCAAAGTCCCATCCCATAGCGGCCAGATTTATCATGTCGACTCTATAGCTGGCCCTGGGGTCTTTCATCTCAGCCAACTTTAAAACCGCCCAGGCATAGAGCACGTTCGGGTCGGTAATAGATTTGTCCACAAGTTGCCTGATGCACATCCCATAGGTCTCTTGTGAACTGCCAGCACCAGCATCCTCGATATAATCAACAGCAAGAGCATCCGAATCGCTTAGGTGTATCCTGGCTGTGCCTTCGCCGGCGCCGTAACAGTAGAGTCTATTCCCAAAATTCGTGTACTCCCGGGTCCGGGAAAGTCCTTTGACGTTTTTCTTATATCTTATTTGTTGGCCTTTGTCCTCGCCGATGTCATCCATCCAGACAAGTTCTCTGTCGGTATTCACTGAGATATAGCCGCCTACTGTTTCGCGGAGCTTCATTAGTGCACCTAAAACTGTATCCTGCTGAATTGATAAGGACCGGGTAACCACCGGCTGAATCGTGCCTACTGTGATAGGGGTTCCGTGTGTCTGATAAC
>Ga0210003_1001086_pt1 | contig 24153 bp, 20 predicted proteins | sample LantaG_FD_182804 | JGI IMG/M metagenome (GOLD analysis project Ga0210003, IMG submission 182804) | Deep subsurface microbial communities from Baltic Sea to uncover new lineages of life (NeLLi) - Landsort_02402 metaG (SPAdes) (version 2) | ecosystem: Environmental > Aquatic > Marine > Oceanic >... | reverse complement strand
AATACTAAATTATTAATTATTTAATCAGAACTAGTTGTTTTGTAAACATAATCTCCTTTATAAAGACCATCTTGAACAGCTTGTTCAGAATATGCTAATCCGCCCCAATTTACATCCATAGCATTAGTGCTGTTAGGTCCAGTAGTTTCTTGTTCATGGAACATTTTATCTAAAGGAGTATATTGACCCTCATATAAATTCATAGGGTCATATGCTGGGAAAGAATTATTATTATAAGGAGCATCATCCCTACCAGCATCTACTAATTTAGTTTGAGGAGGTCTTTGAGTTGATAATGGGATAGCTTGTGCGTCAGAACCATAAGTTAAAACGGGTGGTAATCCTCCTTGAGGGTCAGTAGGGCTTGGTCTAAATTTATAAATAGGTTTACCTTGAGTATCGTAAGAATGTTGTAAAAATAATACAGGACAATTAATATTTTGACTTCTTTGCCAATCTAAAAACTCAACATATTCTTCTAAATTATTAAATTTAATAGGATTAACACCAGGTATTTTAGCCAATCGAGAATTATGTAAATATAATTCTTTACCTTTTTGTATTAAAATATTAGGACAACTGTTTTTAGTAACATCAAATCCTTCAATAATATCTTTGGAAGTATAATTACAAGTAAAATATAATCCTAATATGAAAACAACAAGTATTGAAATTAACTTTAACATATATATATTAAATGACGATAAATAATTTTTCATAATTTCTCTCTTGGTAAAATAAAATATAGGAAAAATATATATGAAAATAGTGTATGTCAAAGATACTAATGCGTTGGAATTCGATAAACAAAATAAACAAAACATTGTATTTGCGAAATATTTTAGTCCAGGATGCCCAGCTTGTATAGCTATGGAATCTGAATGGGATGATATGTGTAAAGATATTGACAATAAATATAATACTGATTTGATTCTAGCCCAGATAGATCCTACTGGAATGAGTAAATTGGAAAAGACAGCTACATATAGTGATGTAGATTATGTTCCGAGTATAGTAATTTTAAAAAATGGGAAAAAAATTGCTGAGTATGATGGTCCTAAAAACAAAGATAATATGATAGAATTTCTACTAAAAAGGGGATATTTAAAACATAAAATGAAAGGAGGTTCTAAAACAGTTAAAAGAAGAAAGTCTAAAAGTAAACGAAGAAAAAGAAAAAATACAAGAAGAAACAGAAGAGGTTCTGGCGCATCAAATCGTAAATCAACCGTTAAAAAGGGAGATATCGACGATTTTAATTTTGTAGAAAATGAAATATGGTTTAAACCATTTTTAGTAGCATTAAATAATAATTTTGATATTAGTCATAGAATAACCTATACGGAAACACAAGATTTTGCTATAAGAAGTGTTGATAAAGTATTCAGACCAAAAGGATTAACCACTGTATCAGTATGGGAATCTGGCGCTGACTGGGTAGAGTGTCCTAGAAATGAAAGTATACAATTTAATAATAATTGTAGAGAAAGTCCAGGTTTTGGAAATAGACATGTTCCTAGTTCAAGAAAATTCAATCCCAAATATAATAATTTAAAGTCAGGAGATGTAAGATTAAAGAGTGAATTAGAATTAGCTAAACAAAGTTATGAATATCTTAAATATATGAAAGCAATTGATATTATGGTAAGAACACCAAGTAGCGATTATACTAGATTTAGTAGCGAAGGAGATGAAAACAAAAAATTTATGAAAAAGATGCGGGAAATCCAAAGTGGTCAGAATATAGAAGATCCGTATAGAGCAATATTAGAAGCATATGGATATGAGAAACCAGTATCTATAGAGGAAGTTAAACAAGCACATAAAGAAACAAAAAAAATGATGGATGAGACTCATGATATGATTGACGATAGATTAAGTAAAGAACCAATCTCTGGTGGAAAAAAATCCAGAAGAAGGAGAGGAAGAAAAAGAAAATTGTCAAGAAAAAGAAAATTGTCAAGAAAACATTAATTTAAATTAATACGTTTAAAGATATTTAGATATATTAATTATGGAGGGATTTCAAGAAGATATAAAGAAATGGGTTACTTTAGATAGTCAATTAAAAGTTTTAAACGACCGAACCAAAGATATAAAAAATGAGAGAAATGAGTTATCTGATAACATAATGTCTTTTGTTGATGATAATAATCTCTCATCATCCACTATTAAAATTAGTGATGGAAGATTAAAATTTGCTACAAATAAACAAACATCGCCAATAACATTGGGGTTTTTAGATAAATGTTTAATGGAGTTATTTAATAACGAAGAGAAGGTTGGTCAAATAATGGATTATATAAAAGAGAAGAGAGAAGTAAAATATAATTCCGATATTAAGCGCTTTTATAATAATTAATTTATGTCACTAATATGTATATGGATTTAGATTTAGATATTGATAAGGATTTTGTATTTACAACTGATAAAAATGGATGTTTAAGAGGAGGTGGGTTTAAAATAGAATCACATTTATTAAACGAAACTATGAATAATAAAGATGTTCAGACAGGAGGAAATGTAAATATAGTAAATAGTTTTAAAAATTTAGTGGTCCCAGCTGGTTTATTTTATGCTCAGAAGAAGGTTCAGAAAAATAAATCAATTCATTATGAATATAAAGATGAAGAATTAACTGAAGAATTATATGACAAATTGTTAAATATGGTCGATCCAGACAATAAAAAATTACACGCTAGAAAAAGTAAATCCAAAAAAGAAAAACGAAAGAGAAACTCGCGAAAAGTTAAAAAATAATATTGAATAAATTTTAATTAAATATTATTTGTATAATATGTATAATTTTAATAATATAATTCTGTATATGATATTACAGATATTAATAGGTATTGCTATTTTATTTTGTGTATATTTTTATACACAAAACACACAAAATCCAATTAAAGAAACAATGAAAAATAAAGAACTTGAATCTGAAAAAGAACAAGAACCATTTATTCCGAGTGACTCATTTATTGGTTCGAAAAATGGATATGTTTTTAAAAAAGATGATAAAGGTCTTGGATATTATTTAGATATTAGAGAAGACTCCAAACATTTTTATTAAATGGTGCCACTAAAATATCAGGTATTTTTTGTCTCCAATAATCGACTAATTTTTCTTCTTTAATATCCTTTAATGTTCTAGGATATAAGGGTTGTGTATTCATTAAATCCTTTTCTTCTTGTGTAATTTTAGGTTTATATCCATAACAATTAGCACCGAATCGAACATTAGGATTAGCAATATAACCGCCATTAATACCAGCTCTACCGCAATCATTTTCATGACCTTCGACCTTTTGTAAGTAATTCCAAGTATCTTTTTGTGTAGGGAATAATGCCAATTGACTATCAGACCAACCATAACTACACCATTCGGCACCATTTTTATACGAGTTTTCTACTTCACTATATGTAGCTAATCTTCCACCATATGCTTTACATAACGCACCGGCATTATCATAAGTGAATTTATTACCAGGGACATGATATACTTGTTCCTTAATTTTAATTTCAGGAACAGGAGCAATACCTTGATTTGGGGCATCAGGTTGATCAACAGTGAGATCAATCGAAGGTGTTGTAGTAAATAAGTTATTTAACTGGGCAGTTAAATTAATGTTAAAAAAGTATTGTAACCCATTTAATAAAATAACAGCTATAACCACACCACCAAGTAAAACTGTTAATATTTTTCCAGAACCATTACTAGTAGATTCAGACGAACCTTCTTTTTTTCCTAAAGTAGAAAATATGGTGACAAATAATATTATAATTACAGCTAATAATAAGAGCGATGGAACACCTAAATTAATCCCCATATTATTGTTATTATTTGTATTTTCTCCAGAACTTTCAACTATTGGAATACCTAATACTGAATCATAAGATAAGATCATTATTTATATATATTAATTATTTATTTAATTTTTTTCTATAGAATAGACAATAACCAGAAGTATTATTGTCCCCACTAAAATTGTTAATTTTTGTAACATTTGTATCATTAAACAAATACCATTCATTATTTTTATTTTTAACGGTTGCTGTATAATGTCCTCCTAATGTCCCTCCACTATGGTTACAAATACCATATAGTTCATATTTATAACTATCTTTGTCATATCCCTCAACAAAATTACTTAAATCCAAGTCATCAATTTCAATGTCTATAGGTGATTGAATTTTTTTACCAGTAGGAGTGAATCGTTTTAAATCTAACACTAGAACTTTTGGAAGACTCCAAAAAACTATTTTTTTATCGACATCTTCCTTCTCGTTTGTTTTTTCATTTAACCATCCATTTTCACCTTCTAATTTTTCACCTTGACAGTAATATTTGAAACATGTATAAATATCAGTTCTTTTTAAATCAGGAATAGGTAAATCTATAATAAAATATGGTTCTGGTTTCATACTTAAAACCTTTCCATCTTTTTCAATTTTAGATACATGAATACCGTAAAAAATATCCAATATTTCGGAATATTCGTTACTATACATTAGTTTCATCATCTCATAACATTGTTTTGCCATTTCATCCTTTTTACTCTTAACATCTCCTTTTATAACCATATCTACTTCTCTTCTCATACCATTATGGAAAGTTTCTAAAATAAATAGTAAAAATTCAGGTAAATCATTTTGCGCATATCCTGTAAAAATGTCCTTATTTTTATGTTTTGCTACATATTGAATTGCTTTAACAAATCCTCCAGGTGAAATTAATTGATTTTTTTGCCATATTAGTTTTCTTAAATTATCCCATTCAACTAATAATTTAGAATCTAATAAATATGTTTTATTATGGTAAGCAGATAATTTACTTTTATATGCTCCATCATTTTCATCCAAGAAATCATTTAATTCATATGTATGGCTTAATACTTGCATACATGAATTAATAAAACATGTATTACCTAAATTTGCTAGTCCTGATAATCCTTCTCCTGGCATATTAAGTTTATATACTAGATAATGTTTAAACTAATTAAAATTATTATTTAAATATATATTCTGTAAATGTATAATGGAAAATAGCAATACTAATGATTACAATGATGAAATTTATAATAGAAATGTTACGGATAGACTATTGACAATGTATGATAATATGTTAGAATCTAGCGTTCATTCATATATTCAATTAAACACAAATATCCGTACAGTAGAATCTGGACTAAGAGAAATCTTATCACATCAAAGAAATGTTAATTACAATAATAGATCTCGTAATTTTAGTAATAATGAATATAGAAATCCTAGACATCCCTTGCCAGAATCTTTGTTGAGAGAAATGTCTAATTACAATAACAGACCATTAAATAGTAGTTATAGATCGTATACTAGAAATGATTTAAATAATAATTCCAGATTACCACTACGCCAGCAAAGAAGCAGACCATCAGCAGCACAGCCTAGCCATCGTCATATGGTACCAAATTTAGATGCCGAATCCAATGATTTATTAAGAGCATTCTTTCCAAATACATTTACAAATACATTTACAAATGAACAATTAACACCTGTAATTGTTAGACCAACTGCAGAAGAAATAGAGAGAATATCTGAAATAATTCCATTTTCATTAGCGAATTCATTAAATAATAGGATGTGTCCGATTACACAGAGAGATTTTATAGAATCTGATGTAATTATTAGATTAAGAGGTTGTGGTCATTGTTTTTTACAACAACCCGTAAATAGTTGGTTTAGTCGTAGTGTATTGTGTCCTGTATGTAGATATGATGTTCGAAATTATACATCCATTAATGATTTATCTAATAATGAGCAAGTAATAGTTGAAGATGAAATAGATGAAGATGTAATAGATGAAGATGTAATAGATGAAGATGTTACTGATGAAGAATCAATTTACAACAGCAATGATTTAATATCTATAATGAGTAGTCAATTAACACAAGCTATAACCAACCAATTTACGACAGGGATGGATTTATCTTTTAATAATTTAGATAATAGAGGATTAAACCTAGAATATACAATTGAAACCCCAACTGGTGGTTTTACAATATCATCTGCTTCATCATCAAGTATAGGTGAAATGTTGAGAAATTTCAACCAACCTCCAAATCGCCAACAATAATTTAAATGTATTTAAAGTTAACAATAATATTAGTAATATATGATTGATAAGGTAGGTATTTATAATTTTTTCAAAACAATAAAACCATTAGTATTATTTTATTCGGGATGGATATTTTTACATTATGTTTGTTCACAATTATATATATATTATTGTGTTCCTAACACATGGTATGGTATATTTATTTCTCCATTTATGACAATGGCTCCACATTGTAGTGCTTTCAGATGGGTAATATATGAGGCAGGAAATATTCTTTATACTATGTGGATTGGTATAGGATCATGGACCGTTAGCAATTTATTAACATTTAAATCATAAACAAAAACAATATGTATAAAAAATTATTATATTTTATACATATTAAGGATTAATAATTTATTTGAAGAATGAAGTAATATTTTTCATATTATTTTTTCTATTGTCAGTTTCGCGCAGATATTTATCGAATAATAATATTTTAACTTCCTTATTTTTGAGATCATTAATCTTGTCTTCGAGTTTATCTGGGTCATCATATGTATTTCTAAGTGTAGCTATTTTCATTTCAAAATTTTTTTTCTTTCTTTTAAAAGAATCCATCTTTTCTAATACTAATGCAAATACTTGTTGAACTGGTTTCATAATTTGATTTGTTATGTAAAAGGCATAATTAGGTCGGATTTTGTTTTTAGTAATAAATTCAGGGTGTTCAATTTTTTCACCTTGAAGTCCATTTTTATTTTTAGTTTCAATATAAACAAATGGAATTCTGTCACCACTACTAGGTTTATTACCAGGATCCCTTTTACCCATTCTATCAGCTAATACTTTGTGAGCAATTTGTTTAGGATTCTTATAATTTGAACGCAATGACTTGGTAATAATTAGCTTATCCATAGGATATTTTTCTTCAATTATATTTTGTAAACATGATTGTAGAAAATCCTGTGCTTTTTGTATATCTTGTTCTTTCATAAGAATATCGATAACACCTCCATATACATCCTTAACAATTGGAGCATTATCTCTTCTTTTTAAGACAATACCCATTTCATTTCTGCTACATTTATTGGGGTCTAATTCATATTTCATTCCAACATATCTCTTCTTCGATAATAGACAAAATGGCATATATGTTTTCTCATATTCTAAATCGTGTGGTTTCTTTAAAAACTTACTCGCCATTTCTCCGGCTTCTTGAGCCAATTGAATTGTTATATCTAATGCTTTATGTCCTCTAATATCCTCACCTTCTAATGTTTTTAAATTAAATGTAAAGAATACTGAATCTGTATCACCATAAACATATTCCGCATTAGAATGAACCTTACCATATTTGGTATCCACGATTAAATCTCCATATGTTTCTTCAATGACTCGTTTGCCATAAGTTAAGAGTTTTCTTCCAATTGCTGTTGTTGAGGCAGCAACATCTTTTTCATAAAATGTGCTTGTTTTAGCACCACATTGCCCATATAATGAATTGGCTGTTAGTTTATAACTAAGTTGTCGTTTATCTAAAATATTTTTCATAAATTCATCAGTTTGTTGTGGAATCAGCTTTTTTGTAGCTTTTCTTGACGCTAAAAGTTCTTCCAAAATAGAAGGCATAATGGCTTTTCCTTCAGGAAATTGGGCGAACCGACATGTTTTAGTTCCATTATGGACTTTTTCAGATTTACCACGAGGATTATTAATCCACTTAAACGAATCATATGTTACATCAACATACTCATAATCGGGTAAATTATCATATTTAAAGGTTCCATCACTATTGTATACACCACTTTCATTAATCTGTTCTCCTTCTAAATTGTATTCTTTAGTCCAAACCTTACTATCATGTGATAGATTTTCACTAATCATTGACGAGGGATATAGAGAGGCATAATCTACACAAGCTACTGGATTATCTAGATATAAATCACACTTAGGAGGCAAAACAATAGCACCTTCATATCCATCATCAAATAACGGTTTATCCATTACTGGTATAAGTGTCTTCTTTTCTCTACATTTTTTAGCAATATAGCTAGTTAATTTAATACCTTGACCTCTCATTACTAAGAAATTAATAGGAACACTACAGATTTTTGCCATTTCAATATAACCAGTCATTACATCGATTTTATTCATCAAATGATGAACCAAATTACAATCCTGAATACAATATTTCGCAATAATGGCTCGTTCATTTGGACCTTCATTAGTCATTCTAAAAATATCTTGTGGTGTAACATCATCCTTAGCTAATCCCCATCTTACATTCTTTGTCATATCAGGATTTTCAATACTACTAATCTCAAAGGTACCGTCTTCTTTATTTATATTCATAATTTTGAACTTCTGTCCATCTTTATATACATCAGTAGAATGACTTGTTTCTTCAAAATTAATATAACTACCATTTTCCAAGCCCATTAGATTTTTACTATAAATTTTTGTAATGTCATTATTATGTTCAAGTTTTTTGACACCATCGCCAATAAAGTAACCTGATACATAATCCAATTTATATGATGTTAAATTGAAGTCTCGTCTAAAATAATTATATAAATCCACTTGTAATCTACCAGTCATTTTGATAAATTTTAATTCATGTTCTCCACTAGCAATAACAATTTTACTTTCTTCGATATCTATTTGACCTCTTTCCTCATTCTTTTTACCACATACTTCATTCAAATTTCTTGATAATTTTAAAAAGTCTTCTTCACAATGGTTTTCTCGTGCTCTGATGTGAAGAAATTGATAATCAAAACCAAATATGTTATATCCGATAATGATGTCAGGATCTTCTTTTAAAATTAAATCACGCCAAGCGATTAGCAACTCTTGTTCGGTCTTGAAACATTTAATTTCTGAATTGTCAATTTCTGGAACATCGTTACATGTATTCAATGCCAAACAATTATTTAAATAAGGTTTTTGTTCACCATAATTGAGAAATGTAGAACCGATAAATGTTACTTTATCGCCTTCAAGAGATGGAAACCCCGAACCTGTAAACGCATCTGTAAGTTTTTCTACCTTTTCTTCACGTTTAACACTATTATTATTAATTAAATCAATAATAGTTGTTTTCATATCGATTTTAGATTTTTTATTGTTAGTTTCATTTTCTTCTTCATCCCCCAGATCGGGAATACATCTTTCAAACATTCTTTCAATAGACAACTCTTGAGATGATTTCTTACAAAGATTCTCAATATTTTTTGAGAATAGGATATCTAATATTGCGTTTAATTTCTTAACGGTAGGCTTATTTTTAGGATACACTTTATCGACATTAAACATATCATCAAACCCAAAAGCAGTCTTAATAATTTTAATGATTTGTGTTTTAGATACTTCATCATCACTTTGGTCGTAGAATTCCATAATATTATTAGCCAATTTTTTATATGATTTAATTGGAACAGGAAAATCTCCATGACTACTACTAGCTTCAATATCAAAGCTACAAATTTTGTATGGAACTCTGGTTTCCTTTTTATTTAAAGGAATAATATCTTTATTGCTTATAGTAAATTCAAATTTACACGAAGTTTTTTTACTAATAGCTCTTGTTGCTTTTGTAAGAGGTATACAAATCCAACCAGATGGACTAATTTCTTTAATATGAAAATATCTTAGTAAAGGTGGTATATTTGCTTCATATAATTGTAAGTAACTATCTTCATAATAATATCCATCAGAATTGAGTCTCCTTCCATTTTTACCATAAACATAAAACAGATTTTTAACTTTATTCATAACAATCGTATTTTTGAAACTAATTTTAATAAATTTATGTTCTTTTCCTCCGTCAAATCCATATAATTTCTTTTTTTTAATTAACTTACATTCACCGACAGAGTCTTTAAAATACGAACCTACTTTGTCTTTAATATGAAGAAGAAATTCATCTCTTTTGCCAAAATCCCAATCTTCATCAACCTTGATATAAAAGAATGGCATATAGTCATTAATAAATAAACAAAATGTTTCTCCTTTCTCATTGATTCCAAAGACTTGTATAATAAATTGTTTATTATCACAATTTTTTGATTTATCATTATCACTTCCACTAGAGGCATCTTCATTCGATTCGTCATAAATATTAAAATCTAATAGTCGACACGATTTTTCCATAATTGGCATTAATTATTATATTATAGTATAGTATTCTGTTTATTTCTTTTATCAATTTTTTATTAAAAGTTAATAGATAATTCATAATATAACAAATATTATGATTATCTTATACAATGTTGATATTATTATAAAGTAATTATTTAATAACCTCTCATACATGTTTTAATACATTTTTTGTTTTTTTTTCTTGTTTTACAACAAGTTCTACATCCTTTTTTGCCATCTCTTTTACCAATACATTTTGTTCCTCTTCTTATTTTTGTTCCTCCTCTCTGTCGTGTTGATTTATCGGGGTTGGACTTCTTGGTTCTTTTTCCGCCCCCTAGATATTTTCCTATTTCATGGCGTAGTTCATAAGGCATTGTCCCATCGCCTCTATTTCCTACATTTTTTTCACTCATTACCATTGCTAGATTTTCTCTATCTTGTTGTCTTTCCAAATGTTTTGGTAAATTTTGTGCGACAATATGTTGTTTTAATAATTTTATAATTTCTTTGTGTCCATAGCGACTGGCCTCAATGAGAGCCGTATCGCCACCATTATTCTTCGCATTCACATCAGCTCCCTTCTCCAATAGTATTGCCACTGTTTCTGTGTGTCCACTTTCACTTGCCAAAATGAGAGCCGTCCTGCCTTGACCATCCTTCGCATTCACATCAACATCCCTCTCCAGTAGCATTGCCACTGTTCCTGTATGTCCATACCTACTTGCCCAAATGAGGGCCGTTTGGCCATCTGCTCCATTCTCCAGCAGACTTTCCACTTGTTCTGTGTCTCCATTTTTACTTGCCCGAATGAGGTTATTTATTTTTGTTCCTCCCATTGTTTTTTTCCTTTTTTGTTCTTTTATAAAATTACATAGTTGATCACTCCATTGCCATGAACCATCAGTAGCTTCATTTTGTGCTTCTCCAAAGTCAATTAAGAATATATCATTATCGTCATTAACGAATATATTAAATCGATGAATATCATTATGAAATAGATTATTTCTCTCTAAACAGTCAGTGATATCAAGTAGTTTGTCTCTAATAATTTCGCATCTAGTATTTGAAGTTATTTGTGAAACCGAATAATAGTCGTTAGGTACAACTGACATTTGAATATAAAATGCCTCCATTTCTTCATCTGGTTCAAAACCTAATAATTCTGATTTATCTTCTACAAAACCATAATTTCCTAACATAGGCATTTTAAATAAACATTCTCCATAACTTATCTCATCCATTTCATAAATTTTACGCATTTCTTCAAACTGTTTATGATAATGAATTTCAGATAAAGTTTTATTTAATATAGATTGTTTATGTGATTCATCCATAGCCGAGAATAAAAATACTTTTGTAAACATCGGAGGATTTATATCAGAATTTAAAAAATAATTTAAAGTAACTGGAAGACCTCTGCCTTTTAACATATCAGATTTTTTAAGTGATCTTGCATAAGTTCTTTTTATTTTTTTATCTTCAATTTGTGGTCCAAAACTATCTATATTTTGAACATTAACCGTATGATTTAATAATTCTTTAAAATCTGGATTTATTACATCTACAATACTATCTTCGTCAGAGCTACTATCAATTTCTAGTGGAGATAGTGTTGTATATGTTTCATTGGTTGTTTCCCCTAAATCCATACTATATTCATCATCACTTGGTAATTGAAGTGACAATGTTGGTTTACTTTTTAAAATTGTTGTCATAATGAATTATATATATTATTATATATAATTAATTATTTAAATATTTAATTATTTTTGATTTATCTTCTGCTGTAAGACTTGTGTGTATGGCCATGTGAGTGGGAGTGTTTTCGTTGAGTGCGTTTTTGAGCAGCGAATAATCCAAATGGAACAGCTGCTTGTGTTAAGAATCCACCCTTTCTGCGTCTAGAAGCAGACTTACCTCCTCGGTGACATTTACATTTACATTTCTTAGAACATCTACCTTTTCTTGAACCTTTTCTTGAACCTTTTCTTGAACATCTACAAGACTTTCTCATAGTTTTACCTTTTTTAGAACGCTTACGACCTCCCAATTGAGGTCCGGGCCATCCTCTAGCTTCGGTTTGACACACTCCATATTGAGCACCATCTGTGTAAGAACAAGATGATGATCCTGAGGCGATATTTTGTTCAGCTCTTAATTCACTTCCTGTCATTATATACTAATGTAACAAAAAATAATCATACGCATTCAAATATAATTAAATAAAATTATATTTGAAAAAAATATTTAACGTTTATATCTTCTAGACTTTCTATTTTTTCTAAATGTTTTCTTACTTCCTCCCTTTTTGCTTTGACTTCTTTTTTGCCAAGCAAAAATACCGAATGGGACAATAGCCTCTTTAACAAGAGCACCATATGAGCCACCTTTCTTGCTCATTTGTTCAGAGCATCCCATACCAGCGCGTCTTGCGCGTCTTGCGCGAGAAGCAGATTTACCTCTTCCGCGAGAGCGGGAAGCAGATCTAGCTCTTCCGCGGGAAGCAGAACGAGAACGGGATCTAGCTTTTCCACGGGAAGCAGATCTTCTGCGAGATTTTCCACCGGTCATATCAGTGGAACCAGTGGCGGAATCATTACTCATTTGTGCGCGATGCGCGTTAACCGACTGCTTATGTGAATCATCAGCAATTTGTGTGCGATGAGCGCTAGCAGCAAGTTTATGTGAATTGTCAGAACTACTCATTATATAATGGATTTAGAAAATATTATTTAAATTTAATGTTTTTAAGTTATTACGCAATAATAAATAGAAAATCCCTAAAATTAGTAAAAAACTAATTATAACAAAAATTAACGATAAATATATATATGGATAAATCTCTTGAACTATTAAACTAATAATGGGTTTAAATAATTCTTTCATTTCTTTTTTAACATCTTCTCTAGATAAAATTAATAAGCATTGTTCAATTAATTGATCCTTCATTAATTTATTATCCTATAAAAAATCCTAATATTTAGCGTGTTATATTTCTCTATATTTAATCTTTATTCTTCTATAATGGAACAGGAAATACATTTTACTAATAATGAATTTGATTTTACACAATTATCCATCTCACAACCGATTTCAGTTCAAGGAGGTGCCTATTTTACGAAACTTAAAATGAAAAATGATACTTTATATATTCAATTACCTAAATGTGTTACGAAACAAGGTTTAAATGAAACTAACAAAAAGGCATACATGGATTTAATGTTCAATAATGACGATGAATATGTTATCGAATGGTTTGAAAATTTAGAGAACAAATTAATTGATTTAATATACCAAAAAAAAGATATTTGGTTTCAAAATGAAATGGAGAAGGAAGATATTGAAAATTTTTTCAATCCAATATGTAGACCATTTAAGGGTGGAAAATTTCATTTAGTTAGAATAAATATTCCTAGAAATAAAACATTAAGTTCACAATATCATTGTAATGTGTATGATGAAAATGAAAACATTATTCCTATTCAAGATATAAATGATAAACATTCTATTATACCAGTTCTTGAGATACAAGGTATTAAATTCTCAGCTAGAAATTTTCAATTAGAATTACTTGGTAAACAGATTATGATATTAAATAATAAACCATTGTTTAAGGGTTGTGTTATCAAAAGAAGTAACGAAGAAAATACAGTTGAATCTAAAGAACCTGAAAAAGAAAGTGAATTAGAAGAAACAATAAACAAACATATAACTGATAATATTCAGTCATCTTTAGGAGATAATTCTAAAAAGATTATTCCCGAAAGTGTAAAGAATACACTTCAAGAGTCTATATTAGAAACATTAGCTGATGATAATGCTGATGATAATGCTGATGATAATGCTGATGATAATGCTGATGATAATGCTGATGATAATGCTGATGATAATGATGAGGTCGATGATAATAATTCGGAAATAACTAAAGTAATTGAATCATCAAATAATGATATTGACCAATTCGATAAAGACTCGGATATACACGAAGAAAATTTAGAAGAAACATCCGATACAATTGACTCAATTGATTTAGAAGATATTACAACTCGATTACCAATTAACAATAATGATTCAAAAATAACACTAAAAAAACCAAACGAAGTATACTATGAAATCTATAAAATTGCCAAAGATAAAGCCAAACAACATAAAAAAGCTGCTATATCACATTATTTAGAAGCAAAACAAATTAAGAATACTTATCTTTTAGACGATTTAGATAATAGTGATGAATCGTCTGATGAAGAAGATAGTGATTCAGAAAAAGTAAAAAATGAAATAAATGAAATCGTAGAAGAATTATCATAGTTTAGTAAACTTTAGAACTATATTGGAAATAATTGTTAAAATATATTTTTAATTATGAAAAAATATTTTATCCTTTATTTTATATAATGGACTTCATGAAAAACCTCAAAAAGCTCAAAGTAGAACATGTAATCCTCTTTTTAATCGGAGCATTGTTTTTAATATTCCTTATCAATTCTTATAGTGCTGATAAGAATTCTAGCTCTGAACAAATGAGTAACAATGCCCGCAGAAACCAAGCTGCTTACAACCAACAACAACAACAGTCCACTAATAGTGGAGTTCAACCTTCTTCGCCTTTAGGTCAAAATGAAACTTATGCCTCTGCCCAAGGTATTTCTACTTCTAATCAAGGTCTTCCTCCTTCTTGCTCTAGAGCTCCTGTGGCTGATCCTTCTGAACTTTTACCTAAGGATACCAATAGCCAATGGGCTCAATTAAACCCAATTGGTTCTGGTGACTTACAAAATGTAAACCTTCTTCGCTCTGGTTACCATATGGGTATTGATACTGTTGGTAACAGTTTAAGAAATGCTAATCAACAAGTTCGTTCTGAGCCTGCTAATCCTCAATTAAATGTTGGTCCTTGGAATAATACTACTATCTCTCCTGACACAATGAGGACTCCTCTTGAAATTGGACAAGGTGGTCAATAATTAAATAAATTAATATAATTTTTATTATAATAATTTATTATAAATGAAAATTCGTATTAATATGTTTGGTTTTGTAATTATTTTATTTGTAATTTTAGTTGGTCTTAGAATATATTATGAGTCTGATGTATTTAATCTCAGATGTATTGTATCTACTGTTGATGGTAAAAAATATTGTGTCAGAGAAAGGAAAAATGTCACAAAAGCATCTAATCTTTTAGCAAGAACAACAGAGAAATTAGAATATTTGGTTGAAAATCTTGGACAAAGATATCGTGATAGAGAGAATGTTAAACGAATGGTTAAAAATTTTAATCCAACTACCATAAAGGAAACATTACCTACCAGTGAATACACAGCATATAGTGAGAATAAAGGAGAAAAATTAGCTTTTTGTCTTAACAAAAAGAAATCAAATAATGAAAATTTAATTGATTCAAATACACTTACATTTGTAGCAATTCATGAATTAGGTCATATTATGACCGAAAGTGTAGGTCATACGGAAGAATTTTGGAATAATTTTAAATTTCTACTAGAAAATGCGGTAGAGTTAAAGTTATACACCCCTGTAGATTATAAGAAAGAACCTGAAAATTATTGTGGTATGGATATTACTGATAATCCTTATTATGATTTTTAAGTTAAAATTATTTAAAAATTTAATATTAACTTAATTTTAATTCTATTTTTGAGTTAACTGTTTGTTTCTCATTTCCATTTTTATCTTTTATAGTAAAATAAAAATGTGGAGCGTCGTCGTAATGAATTTTAACAACTTTATATACATTGTAATTATGAGATACGAACATCCCTTCTTGTATTTTTTTAAAAATAGCTAATGATGTATGTTTTCCTTTTTCGGTAACTTCTTCTAGTAATTTATTTTGAATCATAAAATAATTTTCAGGAATATTTGGAAAATGTGTATCACAGTCATAAGAATCATTTATTAAAGTAATATATAATTCATTAATTAAAGACAACTCTAAAAATTTTTTGTATATTTGAGAACCACCTATAACCCATATTTTATCATATGTTTTTTCATCTAAATATTTTAGTAGCTCTGTAATATCTGAAAACGATTTTATAATTTTACCATCTTGACTATAATTTAACTTTAATGTTTTACTCAATATCAGATGGTCTCTACCTTTCAGAAACTTTATACTACTCCATGTATTCCTTCCAATAATTATCGCATTATTACCATTCCCAGTGGTTATATTCTGAAAATGTTTAAGATCTTTATTTAAAGTCCATGGTAGGTTATTATTTTTCCCTATACCTTTGTTTTTATCCATTGCTACAATTCCATTAATAAGCATAATATATATATAAAATAATATTTTGATTTTATATATATAAATGACTGAAATATATAAATTGATACATTTAGATGAAGATAATGTTAATAATATGATTGTTTTTTATGGTAACATTGATATTGACTTGACCAAATTATTTGTATCTGATAAGCAAAATATTGTTTTTGAAGGATTATTTAGTAAGGAGGAGATCGATACAATAGTTACTCAAAATATTCAAGTTATTTTCTCTACACAAATTATTTATTTAGATGATACTATTGAAACTATTAAAAAAAAAATTATAATTGCTCTAGATAATACTATTAGTTTTGATGAAATATATTTGTTTGGAAAACAAATACAAAATCTTAATAATTCAAAAATATATGAATTTTTAACCCAAAATGGAAAATTTGAATTAACCCAAAATATTTTCTTTCAATTTCTCTCTAACATCAATAATATTAATCTTGATTCTGTTCCTATAAAAGATATTTATTCTTATAATGATGTTATCGATTTAAATCTAATTGAAAATCCTCAAATAGTTAACATTCCTTTAGGTCAACGTTCTATATTAGGAGATAGTATTTATAGTTTCTCGTCCAATCCATTTAAATTAATCGATTTTGATAAAATCTTAAAATCTAACGCCGATAATGTTATTACAACAACCAACAAGGATCTATTATTATCTAATGGGTTTTTATTTGAAAATACATTGTATTTATGTGCAGCAACTGATGTATTTAAATCAGTTGTTTCTAAAAATATTTCGGAAAATGTAACTACCAAAATATATTTTCCTTTTTTAAATAATAAGAATATAAATGATATTAAGTCTTTGAATGATAACAAATTAGAATTATTAGATGAAAATAAAGATTTAATTAATATTAAATTTGATAAACAGATTAATAATATATCATTATTTCACAAAATTTATAATTCAAGAAAAAGTGAATTAAATTACATTGAACAAGGTATTAATACAATTCAATTTTCAATGGCTCAAGATTCGGAATATAATGTTCCTCTTGATATTATTTTTAAATTGATACACGCTACTAAAAAAATTCCTTTAATTAAGTTCAATCCATCTAAGAAACAAGAAAAAATATATAGATTATATTGTGACAGAGTAGCAAAAAATGGTAAAAAAATTCCTTATTTATCAAAAGGATTAATTTTTAAACTAACAAAAACAATTGGACAATCTAAACGTGTTTCATGTTACATTGAACATACTATAAATAATGAAAAAATTCCTATTATATTAGAATTTGATAACTTGGCTAATATTTATGTTAATATTGAATTCAAAGATACCAAATCTATACCAGACATTGAAGATATTATTAAAAAAACTATTAATCCTGTTATTTCGGATGTTAAAGAATATCTTGAGTCTAGTGGTTATACAATGAAATTTTTTGATAATTTATATGATAAAAATATTGATATTATTAATATTAAATATTTTTCATATATTTCAGTTGAGAAAAATATTAATTTAAATAATTTATTAGGATGTGTTTCTAGTATATTCAATGTTTTAGTAGGCGAGCTTAAAAAGGGTATAGTTATGAGATATAAGCGTGTATCAAATTTTAATGAAATGGATAGTCAAGAAGCATTTATTGTAGAGTTATTGAATCGGGCAAATGAAGACGAAGATATTGTTAAATTATTAATGGATAATTTTCAGTTATCAGAAACAGAAGCACAACTTAAAATAGCCGAGTTATTGAACAATTTACAAGTTGTTCAAACATTAAATAAAAGTAGAAAACTTAAAATTAAAAATAATCCTGGATTTTTAACCAAAATTACACAAGACCAATTTAAACAAAATATTATGTTAGAAATGGATAACATCAATAATATATTTTATATGTCTATTATTCCAATTTATTTAGATTCATTAATCAGAATTACGCAGTATCCGGAATCATCTGATGTCAAAATAGAAACAATTGATACATTATGTAAAACAAGACAAGTAGATGATTTAAATCAAGTGGATGATATAGTAGCACCATCGGAAAAGAAAATTACTGAAAATATTCCTGTAGCAGTTATTGCTCAAGATCTTACTTTTGGAGAAGCAACAAAAAACATAAAAGATAAATCTATTAATGTATTGGATTTTTTATATGATGATTCTGATTATGATGAAGATGATGATGAAGATGAAATTGAAATAGACGAATATGAATTAACAGGTGGAAATTCTGACGAGGGTATTGATATTGATTTAGAGGACGATGATGATGATGATGATGGAGTTAGTGTTGATATGGATGGAGATCAGGGCGATGATGATGATGGAGAGCAGGGCGATGAAGGAGTTAGTGTTGATGTAGATGGAGAGCAGGGCGATGATGATGATGGAGAGCAGGGCGATGAAGGAGTTAGTGTTGATGTAGATGGAGAGCAGGGCGATGAAGGAGTTAGTGTTGATGTAGATGGAGAGCAGGGCGATGAAGGAGTTAGTGTTGATGTAGATGGAGAGCAGGGCGATGAAGGAGTTAGTGTTGATGTAGATGGAGAGCAGGACGATGATGAAGTTTCTATTAAAGAAAAAACACCATCTCCTATTAAAGAAAAAACACCATCTCCTATTAAAGCAAAAATCTCACAAAGTATTCGTAAACCAAGTAAATTAAGCATTCAAGGAGAAGAAAAATTAGAAAGAAACATTACTGGTATGAAAATAGCAGACCCTAATCCATTTTTTAGAGAATTAAATAAAAAAGATCCTATATTATTTTTAACTGAATCTGATGGTAAATTTGACAATTATTCTAGAGCTTGTCAATGGAATAAAAGAAGACAACCAGTAGTATTAACTGACCAAGAAAAAAATAGAATTGATAAAGAACATCCTGATTCTTATGAGCACGCAATAAAATATGGTTCAAATCCAGATAAACAATTTTGGTATATTTGTCCTAGATATTGGGATTTAAAAACAAACACCAGTTTAACCAAAGAGGAAGTTGATAGCGGTAAATATGGAGGTATCATTCCACAAGATGCAAAGGTAGTTCCTCCTGGAAAAAATATATGGGAATTTTATGATCCTAAAGAGCATATGAAAGATGGAAAATATATACAACATTATCCAGGATTTTTAAAAGATGATAAACATCCAGATGGTCTATGTATACCATGTTGTTTTAAGACTTGGGACAAACAATCACAAGTAAAACGAAGAAAACAATGTCGACAAGTAGAACAAAAAGATAAAGACGAAGAGAGAATTGATGAAGATAATATAGAAGAAGTTAAAAACTCAAAATCAAAACAAGATGTAGATGATTATATTAAAGGCCCAGAAAAATTTCCTTTACAAATAGGGCGTTTTGGATATCTTCCTTTTATTCTACAGACCTTTATTGGCACTGATAATAAAAAATGTCAGATAAGTATTACCAATAAAAATTTAAAGAAAAAACATCCGTGTTTTTTAAGAAAAGGCATTGAAGGAGATAAAAATAAATCATTCATTGGATGTATTTCTGATATTGCTTCAGATAAAGAAGTAAAATCAATTAAGAATTTTATTAGTGATGTATTAATCAAAATGTTAACTCCGGATGTTTTTATTAATCTTCAAAATGGTTCATTGATAAGTGAATTTCAAGATACTGAATTAAAAAATACAGATACGACAAATATAGAAGATTCGGATATATATACGAAATTAAAGGATAAAAATATTATTCAATTACAACGAATTAGCAGTGCTTATAAGAATTTTATTGATTATCTAACAACCTCTAACTCATATATTGATTATACTTATCTCTGGGATTTAATTTGTAAACCGAATGATTTATTATTTAAAAAAGGAGTAAATATGATTATCTTAAATATACCATATGATGATATAACATCTAATATAAATATTGTTTGCCCTACAAATGCTTATTCATTAAATAAATATGATGAAAAGAAAGATACTATTATTCTTCTTCAAAAATATGAATATTTTGAACCAATATACATTGTTCAAGATGAAAGCAAAAATAACATAATGAGTTTAACTACAATCAAATTTTATACACCTGAATTGTTATCAAGAGTTCCTCATTTAAAAACATTTTCTGATACTATAAAAGAAATATATAGCTCAAGGTGTAAACCAATGCCTAGTTTACCAAATAAATATAAGTATAAAGAATTAAAATTTAAACGAAATATTACATTGGAAAAAACCAAGCAAATATTAGATAAATATAACATTGATATAGTAGATCTAGTTGTAAATTATGATAATAAAGTAATAGGAGTTAATATTAGTAAAGATGGATCAATTGGATTTATTCCATGTTTTCCATCTGGTATTATTTCAGGATATGATTTGGTAGATATCGAGAATGATGAAAATAATAAAACAATGGAAGAAACACTACAATTTTTAAAGTTGATATTAGATAAGACTAATAATGAGATATTATGTAAACCAGTAGTTAAAATACTAGAAGACGAGTTAGTTATTGGAGTATTAACAGAAACAAATCAGTTAATACCATTAATAGAGCCTGAACAAAATACAGACCAAAGTATTAAATATACAATAAACGATGATAATTTTATACAAATTAATAAAATAACACAAATAAGCACAAAACAAGATAAAACTCGAGAAGAATATGTTAAAAAGGTTAAATTAGAAACAGAATTATACAATACTTTTAGAAATACTCTAAGAAAATTATTAAATAATTATAAAAATAGAAACGATAGAAGTGAAATAGAAGAAGTTGCCAACTCTCCTAGAATGTTATATTATACGCAATTAGAAAAACTAATATTATTATTAGAATCATTAATGAATGATAATGTAAGTTTTATTCCAAACAACGAGGATAATATTAAAACAATTGAGGATAATTTAAAGAGCGATGGTGATGTTTTATTAATTCCCAATAATAATTTATTGAGTAGCTTGGATAATAAAGAAATATATTATAGCAAACTTGCTGATGAGTTAATTAGATATGTTCGAATTAAACAATTTATGTTTAAACCCAAGATGTTTTTATCGTTTACAAATCTTGAATACAATTTGAATGAAAATGAAATTATTTTATTACAATCTCTCTTAACACAAGACTATTTTGATGATTTGATTCCAGATAATAAAAGTAAATATATATCATTCACATCATATGATACAGTTGAACCAAATACAACAATTCCATACGATAATACATATGATATACAAATTGGAAAACAAATTGGAAAACAAATTGTTAATGATAGTAAGTTAGCTAATATTCCAGTAATAGTTTCCAAAGACTTTAAGATATATAATAATTGTCCCATATTAAATAAGGATATATTCGCAAAATTAAAATTAAAGTTTAGAGGAGGTTATAAAGAAATCAATTTTTCGTCAGAAAATACTAATTGTACATTTGATGTAGTATTAACTATGATAAATAATTATACTTCGGAAATTATAGATGTAATGGGAATTAAAAAAATACTAGCTGAAGAATATACAAAATTATTTAATAAATATCCATCTGATATAGTAAGTCTATTAGATTATTATGGATATATTCTCTCGTCTAAAAATCTGGCTAATAGGTCTGTTAATATAGAGTCTATCATAATGTCTGACAATTATTATATCACTACTTTTGATTTATTATTGATTTCAAATAAGTTTAATATTCCCATAACATTAATTGCTCCTCATACTTTTAAAGAAAATGATAATGAATACTTATGTTTTAATATTAATACCAATAACACATTTATTATTAGAACATCAGGTATAAATAAATATAAACATCAAATTCCAAAATATAAAATGATTATTAATAAGAGTGGTGAAGGACTATTGTCGATAAGAGATTTACCTGAGCAAATAATTCAAGATGAAATAAATAGTCAACAAAATGATTTAATAGAAATTTTAAAAACATATAAGAAACTCGATGAAATTATTGCGGAAAATAAAAATATTAAATTAAAAACCAAATTAAAAACCAAATTAAATCTAAAATAAATAAATTAAATAATTATATCAATTTATTTATACTAATTACACATACGATAGTATTGTTATTATAGGTCATTAATATCATCATCAGTATCGCTGTTATTACTAATATCAGCTTCAATATTAAAAATAAACCTAGTATCATTTAATTCATCTTCACTAGTTTCACTAGTTTCACTATCGAAAATGTTTTCATATTGTTCAATTGATGCGAATGGATTATTAACAATATGATGGTCTCCTGAACTATTTACTATAAATTCATTAAATTCTTCACCAATATCAATATCAGTATCAGTATCATTATTTACCGTGGATGTTGGTGTAGTTGTCGCAGAATTTAATAAATCATTAATAACATGATAATATTTTTCCTTTATGATAATCATTTGTTCATTGGTAAAATTGATTTCTTTAATTGTGTTTGATGACAGTAAGATATTTTTATTTTCAATAATAGATTTATTAGAAGATTCAAAAACAGGAAATGTTGTGTAAATATTCGATTCTTTAAAATCAATAAAATATCCTTTATCTTCTATTGATATAAATTCTGGTTTAGGTATATAAGAATTGAATGGTAAAAATATACACTGTTTTTCTTCGTAAATTAATCTACTAATATAATATATTTTTCGAATACTTAAAGATATAATCTTTCTTCCGAATAATGGATTCTGTTTTTTAAACTCGCGTAATAATTTATTTAATTTCATTCTATATTTAATTCTTATATCTGATTCATAAGAATAATTAGCCAATAAAAATGGTTTAATAAACTGTCCCATCACTTCGACTAATCTTTTAGATGGAAATTTTTTATCAATATTAAAAGTATTGTTAATTTTGATATTCTTTCTATTATAAGTAGCTATCATAGATCGAATATAAGACATTTTTCTACTATCTGTTAACAAATGACAATTATTAATAATATAATCTTTAATTATAAATTGATTATAGTTTTCAAAATGTTTTATATCAAAATTACTTTCAAAAAATCGTGAAAATAAAGTAGGCATTGTAAGATTAGATTTTTTAATAAAAAAATAAATATTATATAAATTTGAAATAGAAAATGGTTGATTATCCCATGGATTTTTTATTTTTTTAGGTTCAGGAAAAAAATTTACCTCGTAAGATAAAGAAGAGTTAATAATACGAATTAAATCAAACATAGAAAATTGTGATTTATGTTTATTATGGATAAGAGTAATATAATATTTAGAATTCATAGAAGAAATTGGATTAAAGTTGAGATCTATTTGTTCATTAAGGGATTTATTAGTTTTTAGTAAACAAATTTGTTTGAATTTATATAAAGCAAGTAGTTTTCTTTGAACACTATTGAATATTGGTAAAATATCTGTAGAGGAGTTAATTGTGTTTTGAAATAAATAGTTTTTTAATATAAAGAATTTATATTCAATATATTTTCTCCAATCATAGCTATCTTTTTGTGTGGAAAAATTAGATTGAAAATATGTATTGAATAAATTAAATTCTTTACATTTTTCTAATTCTTTATTAAAAAAATGTTCAAATATATTCATCAGTTATTATTAGTAAGATATAATATTATATTTATATTCATATAACGATAAAGTAAAAATATACATAATATATATATATTAT